>Ga0080004_1123807_pt1 | contig 10889 bp, 11 predicted proteins | sample WasSprMetagenome_FD_69207 | JGI IMG/M metagenome (GOLD analysis project Ga0080004, IMG submission 69207) | Sulfidic aquatic microbial communities from Washburn Spring, Yellowstone National Park, USA - WS (SPADES assembly) (version 2) | ecosystem: Environmental > Aquatic > Thermal springs > Hot...
AAGGGGTTTAAAGCAGATGAAGGGCTCAAGGGTTACGTGGAGCCCTGATAGCCCCCGCAATGAAGCAGTGAAAACCCGAGCCAAGCGGGGGAACCCCGAGGCAGAGAAGTGTTTAAAAGAATTTACAGCTATTCATAAATAATTGCCTCGGGGAAACCCTCTAAGAAGTGACATAGTAGAATGCTCAAGGATTTCACAACTATTAGAGAGAAAATAATAGAGGTTTTAAAGACTACTAGTGAACCGCTCGCCGCTGAAGACATAATTAGAATTCTCGGCGTAGATATATCTGTGAGAGATGTCTATGAACACTTAATACACATAGCTAAGAGTGTGCGCAGTAGGTCTCAGGGTAGAGAAGTATTATTAATGGAGCCGCCAGTATGTAAGAAGTGTGGATATGTATTTAAAGATCTAGATAAGCCGAAGAAGCCGAGTAAATGTCCACGCTGTAAGAGTGAGTGGATATCTCCACCGAGATTTATAATTAGTCGTGAATAGCTTTTTTAGTTTCTAAAAGCCTCTTTAACTCTTCTTTAAACACTGTAGGCTCTCTAATTGCAAGTTCTACAAGTCTCTTAAAATCACTTACACCTAGAACTGAGACTATTGGCTTTATAAATAATTCACGTATTATACTCTCTACTACTTCAGGTGTGTAAAGAGTCTTCAAGAAATCTACAATGTATTCTGGATTATTAAATAATACATTAACATAGTCTGATTTAAACTTAAGCCTACAATATAGGTCTATTAGTTCAAGTAGCCCTGGAATACTCCTCTTACTAGTAGATTCGATAACCTCTCTAATAGACCTGGTGTCCATGTAGATCACCTCTTCTCAAGCACGGTGAAAGCGCCACCACGTAGTTTATATAATACGAGAACACATAGTAGTGTTGAGAAGAGTATTGAGTAGATTATTGAGAATACTAGTGGAAAGCCCTCATAAACTCCTACAGCAGATCTAAGCACTAATACTACGTGTGTTAATGGATTTATTAATAGCAGTGTTTTATAGATGTCGCCAATGTAGAGTAATCTATAATACGATGGTGTAGCGATAACTATAAACATCATTAGAAACACTAATAATGGATCTAGTCTAATTCTATTCCTTACACTAATACCTAGTAGTATAGCTAGTGGTGTGTAAATTGCAAATTCAAGTGTTAATCCTGTAATTAATAAGGGTATATTTATGTTACTTGAAATACACTTTAATACTACTAAGCCCACTGCGAGTGGAATAATTCCTATTAGAGCTTGAGCCAGTATTTGTGATATTACTATCTCCCAGAATGATACTGGTAGTAGAGCATAAGACTCTAATACTTGTTCTTCAAATGTATTTGCAATTAATGTGGCAAGCATGTAGAGTAATATATTAAATCCTGTTATAGTAATATAGCCGGTTAATGCTACTCTTAAAGCCTCAAGATCTCCTTGTGAAATAGCAAGTATTATTATTAAGTATGTTACAGGCATCATTATGCTTATTGATAATAGGTAAGGCCAATATAACCTATACATTTTAAGAGTAAATGTTGTTGATTTAAATAATGTAGAAAACCCCATACATATTCACCTCTTATTAAATAAGGATTCTACAATATATTCTACTGAGGGGTATTCAAGTAGAACTCTAATATCTCTATTAAGCCCATTTATAGCTAAATTCTCTAAGTCTTCAAGTGCTTCTATTAGTTGATTATATTCAGCTATTAATAATCCCTCATAAACTTTTACAACACCTCTCTTAAATAAATGTATAATTTCACCTGGTTTTTCATAGTAGACTTTAACTTCAACACCTCTACTAATATCACTTAGTGAATCTAATTTACCTGCAATTCTACCAGCAACCATGATGTAAACTCTATCACAAAGCCTCCTCACTTCTTCAATATCATGACTCACAATAATCATTGTCTTACCCCTCTTCTTCTCCTCTAATAGAACACTCCACATAAGTCTCTTCTTGAAGATGTCTACAAATGTTGTTGGCTCATCTAGTATTAAGAGATCTCCGCTCTTGATCAGGGCTAATGCTAATAGTAAGAGTTTTCTTTGACCAATAGATAATTGATATCCTAATCTATCTCTAACACTCCACAAATCTAGTTCTTCAAGAACCTCTTTCACATGTTCAAATGGTGTATTAGATAATTCAGCAACATATTTTGAAACCTCTAAAACCCTGTGTGCTGGATATGTTAATGGTAATTGTGGTGTATAAGCTACTTTCTTCTTAATATAATCTTGTCTTTTAACAGGATCTACTCCAAAAACCCTTATAACACCATTAGTTGGCTTTAGTAACCCTATAATCTGCCTCACTAATGTAGTTTTACCTGCACCATTAGGCCCCATAATACATACTACTTCACTACTACATGCTCTCACAGAGACCTCAATATTAGCTTTAACACCATTAGGATAAATCTTAGTAACTCTATCAACAACTACTACTTCTCGCACGCTCGATCACCTCACGATACCTAGAAAATACATATGCACGTACAAGTCTCTCAAGATACTCATCACCATAGAGCATTCGGAGACATGTGGGAGCACCTTTACTCTTTAAATATATACAGCCACCATAACACATAGGTCCATATTTACAATTGTAAATACACTGAGGATCTCTAGTAGTGATCTCGTCTTTAATTCTAGATGTTAATGTTACATCATTGTTGTTAAAATAGCCTATAGGAGTATCATACATAAAACCTGGACAGAGGTAAATATTTAATTCTTCATCTACACCATAGCCATATTTAAACATACAGAGACATGGTCCTTTAATAAAAACCTTAGTGATCTTAAAGCCCTTTTCAACAGCATATTCTAAGAGCTCAACTATTCTCCTAGAAATATTTACATAGTACTCATAGTAGTTTCTAGAGGTCTTAAATGGAGTATACTTAGTAGCCTGATCTGGGTGTACTGGGGAGAGATCTATAGCTATAATTTTACTTTGAAGACCATATTCTACAAGCATATCAATAAAGTCACGTGTAGAGTTAACATTATACTCGTCAACATTAACTCTTAAACCAGTCTTTTTACCATGTCTATCCACAATTCTCAATAAATTATTAAATATAGTGTCAAAACTACCTCCACCACTCTTAAAAGGTCTTCTCTCATTATGTACTTCTCTAGGACCATCAAGAGTAATTTGAATAGTGTTAACTTGGTCAAAAACCTCTTCTACATTCTCATTATAAATTGTACCATTAGTTATTAAAGTAGCCTCACATTTAACACTATATTCACGTACTAATTTATCAAGATCTCTCGTAATACCAATAGCCATAGTAGGGTTTAAAAGAGGTTCACCACCATAAAGCGCTATTGATACTACCTTAGCACCATCTTCAACCCTCTTAACTATGTAATTGTAAATAAACCTCCACTTCTCAAAAGTTAAATCCCCACCCTCAATCAAGGGCCTAGTAGACTGATAACAATATTTACAAGCAAGATTACACCTACTCGTAAGCGACAAGAACATAGCTATAAAATCACGTGAAAAAATAGACTCCCTCATCTTCTTCAAATATAAATCCTCATCAAAATCATCTTCAACAATCACACCTACATCTACTAGTTTCCTATAATTCTCCGGCTCACCTAAAACACTAAACAAATCCCCCTTTTTCAAAGACTCCCCAGACTCCCTATCAATAAGCACAAGAGACCCATAGAGAGAATTATAAATAATAAGAAAGGTGTGGTCAAGGTTAAAAAATATATTGAATTTAGAGGGTTTCATATTGTCACCTTCATATTTAATCAGGAACGGTGAAGAAAGGCCCACATACAAGACTGCAGTATGGACCACAGAAGTTTGACTCTTTTACTTTTAGAGAGGCTTTCTCAAGAATTATGATTTTCTTTACTTTCTCCACGATCGTGCACCTCCCTATATTTTCTTAATTACTTAAGGATATTTAAACCTTTCGTAAATTCCCGAATAAGCTAAAAACCTGATATCTTAAAGGCTAATAAGTTATTTTAGGAACAGAGAAAAAGAGAAAAAAGGTGTAAAGTAACTTGAGCATTAAGGACCCAGTTGATTACTACAGTAAAAAAGTATTCGTAGGAGGGTATGGCCCTGTAACTAAAGTTGCTACAGTATTAGAGAGTCAGGCTAGAAAAGCAATAGTATACCTACTTGCTACACAAGGTCCACTAACACTTAAAGAGATCTCTGAAAAACTGAAGCTTTCGCCTTCTACCGTTCATGACCATTTGAGGAAATTAAAAGAAGCTGAAGTTATAAAAGAAGCTGAGGAATACCCTAAGAAGTTTAAGGTTGAGGTCTACTATAGACTTAACGTTCCATTTTTATTATTCAGCGAGTTAAAAGGACTTGAACACGCCATGAAAAACTTAATAGAAGAGTTTTCTATGTTTATTGAAAAAGCAAAGAATAACATAGCTAATTATATTAAGGATTTTAATCTTCGATGTTTAACATATAAAGATCAATATTTGTATGAGCGAGTTGTTCTTGTTCTATTGAGCCAGCTCTCTATACTTGTATTTTCTAAGTTTATTAATGAGCCTTTGTCATATATCTTAATTGATGATCTCGAGGAATTCAAGTCCAAAGCCTCTACTTAAGTTTACCTCACTATCACTGTGAGTGTGTCTTGTGGTTTTATTCTTTTTACTCTTCCTGTTTTTAGTCCGTGTGTTATGAGTGGTAGTGCTATTGTTGCGTCTACGTGTACCATTTTTTTCTTTGCTTGTGGTGCTACTTTACCCCAGCTTATTGCTTCTTCTAGTGTTGCTCCACTGAGGCCGCCCCATTGTGGCATGTCTGTTGTGAATTGTACTATGTATTCGAAGCTCTTGTAGTAGTCTTGTTTACCCTCTTCGTATTCTGCTATTAGTGTTTGTGCTACTGTTACTAGGTTTACGTAGTCTTTTGGTACTCCTCCACCAATATATATTGCTGAGAGTTTCTTAGCTATTCTTCCAATTTCTACTAGTTGATAGAAGTCTTTTACCATGTCTAATATTATTTTCTTACCCCTCCTATATGTTAATAGTAATGCCATTCCATAGCCGCTGTCAACTAGTGCTGGTGAAAATACTGGTACTTTAGCTCTATAAGCTGCTGCTATAATACTATCAATACCCCTCTCATTTAAATATTTACCAAACTCGTAGAGGAATTCAGCTGTAGAGTATACTTTATTATCTGGTAGTGTTTCAGCGAATTCTCTAATTAAAGACTCCATTTTCCTATAATCTAATTCACTTGCAATTGTATCATAAAATCTATCATACTTATATTTTAATAGTAATGCATCATCTATACATGGATGTACTTTATAATATTTAAAGCCCATAGCTTCATATATATCTTCACTTATAATAGCACCAGTAGAGACTACTACATCAACAAATCTCTCTTCTATAAGCCACTTAATAATCTTCCACATACCAGCAGTACTCATAGATCCAGCTAAACCGAGGAAAATGGTGTTCTCAGGATCATTAAACATATCAATCAATATCCTATAAGCCTCACCTAGAGCTCTACCTTGAAAAGAAATATTAGACATTTCAAGAAGTAACTCATGAATACTCCTATCTCTCACATCTAAAGCTCTCACTACACCATACGCAAAACTAGGCATCTCCTCCAAGATTAAACACCACTGACAAGTAAACACCTAGTAGTATTTAAATAGGATTAATTGAGGTGTGCCGCCGCCGGGATTTGAACCCGGGACAACCGGATCTCTCCTGAGCCGACCCCTTGTCTCACATATACCCGTATGAGTCCGGCGCTCTGCCGGGCTGAGCTACGGCGGCACACCTCTATTTTTAAACTCTGTTTTCTTGTTTATAAGCACTTATGCTCTGGTTTCTTCTTTTCTCCAGGATTTTCTTTATGGATTTAGTTGTTATTGTAGTACTGTGTAGTATTACTAGGGTTAGTGTTATTGTGAAGTATAATTGTGAGTTTGTTTGTTGTGGTGTAAATTCTAGTTTATAATATTCTAGTGTATTATTTAAATTTCTCTCCTGTGAGAGCACTAATACCTCTATTTCTCTATTCTCCACGTAGAATACTAATTTATCTCTACCCAGTATAATTTGACCACTACTATTTACTAGTATAAATGCTTTCTCATATTCATAATTACTTATTTTAACACTTACTAGTGAGAGTTTAGTAATATTATCTCTAAGTGTGTAGTTAAATGCTAATATCTTCTTATCCCCCATAGGTATTAGTGATAATGTTAAATTTTCTAGTTTAATAGGTCTACTCTTATATTCTCTAACATCATAGCCAATATTCTCTCCAGCTTTAATATAGAGATATAGTGTTATAAGTGCTATTATAAATAAGACTAGTAGAAGTATAACTATTAATTTCAAATTCTTCTCAATATAAACCAATAATATTGTTAAAGCTGTAAGTATAGTTGTAAATAATACCACATAGAAGTTTAAACCACTAGCTACAACTATAGCGTAACAAGTTAAACACTCATTAACAATAATATCAATAATTACACCACTATAAACTATAACACTTCTCTTCTCGCTCTCTAAGTCAACTAATGCTACTATAGTAGTACTCTTAGAATAATAGGAGGAGACATGGCGAGGAGTATTTAGTGGAATAATCCACGTATATTCCTCCCCAAGATCCCATACAACTACAATTAAACCAGCCACTATTACTAACACTACTAATATAAGCCTCAAATACCTCAAAAACAAATTAATACACCACTCTCTACTAAAACACCATTATCTTAAATAAAAATACTCTTTTTCTCACTCAAAACACTAAAAAGAGCAAATATACTACAATTAATAGAGATCTCTTGGAGAGACAACTAGAAAACTATTAACACTAGGAGAATTACACTCTTACTTGATAAATTAATCCTATAGATAAACCTTAAAGTATAGAGAGTATTTTTACATTAAAGCTTTCTCAGTTATCTCTATAAGTCTCCTTATTAATGGTATTCTCGCTTTAACATCTTCTACTTCGAGTTTTGCTTCACGAAACCCCCAGATATATAGGTGGTTTGCAGCATCCCATACGAGTTGAACTTCTAAATTAATCTTAGTAGAGAGTTTTCTCACAGCTTTCTCGAGTAATGTAACTGTCCATCTACCTCTCTCCTCAGCATCTTTAATTTCTGGGAGATTAAATCGCTCAGATAATAATTTAATACACTCTTCAGTAACTATTAAAGTGCATTCTAAAGATCTAGTGAATTTCCTCAATAACTCCTAGTTTAAGGTCCTTAGTTGCATTTATTTTAACACTATGAAACATATGTCTTTAGCATTTAAATTTGATCGTTATGAGTCCTCTAATATACTCTGTGCTATTTAAGTTGCATGTTAAGCCTGTGATTATTCCCTCAATAAATTTTACTATGTATTCTGTTTCTTCACTACTCATTGATGTTGAAACATATCTAATTCTATATGTGTTGTCTTCATTTACTACTTGTATTTCGCTGAAGTCCCATCTTAGATTTTCTAGTAGTGTTTTTAATGCTTCAATTCTGCTACTACTATCTCTTAAATATGCACCATAGAGTTTACCGCTTTCAAACCACTTTTCTAATAGTTTTTCTCTACTAGATCTACAGTTCTCATTCATTAAACACTCTAATACTAGTCTAGGTGTAAATGATCCTCCGAGAACTCTCAGTGTTTTAATTGCTTTTAGTGTATTATATGAGTATTCAAGGTCGTATCCAAGTTCTTCTTCTAGTTTAATAGCGTGTTTTAATGCATCTTCTGCTATTTTATTTAGTGATGTCATTTTTTTCTTAGCTAATATTAATGCCTTATTAATAATTTCTACAGAGACTGGTATTAGTTTTCTCTCTTCTCTACTCATAATTCCTCAACTCCTCTTCTCAGCTCTTATAATAACGACTTCTTCAACAATTTCTTCACCTATAATACTATAGTCTAGTCCTGTGAGAAATCCCTCAATTAGTTTAACAATGAGATCTATGTATGGTTTACGTAGTTTTAAACCAGCAATTTTAAATTCTAAAATCCCATTAATCTCTCTAATAACAACTTCACCAGCACCCATATATTTGAGAAACCATGAGAAATCTAATATAGGGTTCTCAATAGATTTCTCTGAGAAATATTTAGCTATCCACACACCTAGTTCTCTCCACTCATCGCTAAGAGTATTTAGTAAACTACTAGTTGATTCTAGTAGTATGTGCCATGTATTTTCTGGTACTAAGATAAACCCCATAGACCTGGCTTTAATGAGTAACATGTGATCTCTAATACTCTCCTCTAAGTCAACACCATTCTCAACTACCCCAATATATGTTTCAAAAACACTATTAACTAAACTATATAGACTCACACCTTTACTTGAAGCAATATCTAATAGTTTATTAACAAGATCTCTCCTAGCAAACAGTGATTTACGCTCTTCACTAATAGGCAAGAATATTACCCTCCACTATCTAAACTAAAATCACTATTAAGTATAGTTGAGGGAAGTATATTAGTTTTACTCAGAGGGAAATCTAGAGAATGAGTTAGAGGAGTATATTTAAAAGTAAAAAAGGTTTATTGTAGAGGGGGTTTAACCAGCTATTTTCCTCCTAACACTAACTGTTACTACTGCTGATAATATTACAGCTATTAGTGAGAATACTACTGCTAGCCAAATTGCTGTTGAGAGTGTTGGTACTGGTTCAACAGTGCTCTTTACAGTTGCAACATCACTCTTAATTGTTGCAACAGCATCTCTAATATCTGATGTTGTTGCTTTTACAGCACCTACATCGCTCCTGGTAGCTGATACATCTCCTCTTACAGCGTCAACCACTGATTTAATGTCTGAGAGTCCTGGTACTACGACGTCTTTAATAGTTGCTAGTATTGTACCTACATCAGTCTCTACTACTACGAGTGATCCGTTGATAGCGTCTATTTTACCTGATAATTCTCCAAGCTCGGTCTTAACTGTTGCAACATCATAGCTAATAGATGCTACTATTGGCTTAATTGTCGCTAGATCAGACTTCACAGTTCCAACATCAGTCTTAATAGTTACTACGTCACCTCTAACTGCAACTATTGTAGCGTTAATAGCGTCAACTTTAGCCTTAATAACACCAGTATCAGTTAATATTGTGGCAACACCGTTCTTAATCTCACTTATAACGGCGTCACGAGAACTCTCAACTAATTGTTTAATAGTGTCAAGGCTAGCTTTAACTTCACCAATAGCAGTCTCTAATCTAACAACACCATCTCTAATTTCAACTATGAGTGGTTCAAGTTCACTTAATTTAGCCTTTATCTCACCAACACCCGTCTTAATAACTGCAACATCACCTTTAACATCAACTAATGTAGCATTAACAGCTTGTACTAGTTGAATTAGAGTGCTTAGATCTGTTCTAACCTCACCAATCTCAGTTAATATTGTAGCAACACCCTCATCAATTTTAACTATAACACCATTCTTAATTAAATCAATAACCTCATCAACTTTAAGCTCAATATTACCAACACTAGTCTTAATGTATACAACATCACCTTTAATATCTTCAATCATAGCATACATTGACGTTATAAGTGGACACATTGGATCACCACTACAAGTCACCGTAAACAAGGCATAAGCTGGTGGCATATCTGCTCCAACATATCTTTCTACGTATAGTGCGACGCCATGTATACCTGGTCTAAAACCAGCACCAACAATTAATCCCTCAGCATAACCACAACTATCGCAAGCAAGCCATCCTAATAAACTATTATCTACAGCTAGATAGTAATAATAACTTGGATCTAATCCCTCACCTATAACTCTAATTAACCCTCCATAATCAGCACTAATTATAGATGGTTCAAGCCTGATTCTCGGCAAGATCGTGAAGTACGCGTATGTGACGTTCTCCGTATCTACAATCGCGCTCACTACGTGTCTTCCACCAGGAGCTTTTGGCACTTTAAACGTCACTGTTACATTAAACTTACCATCTGGGCCTGTAGTTCCATTTACAATGTTAACATTGTATTTTAACTCGGTGTCAACACAGAACGCATCCCAGATGATCTTAACTAAGCTGTTAGCCGGTAATCCATAGCCTTTAACCTCCACAGTGTCTCCAATGTAGCCTTTCTTGGGTATCAACACTAGTGTTGGAAGCACATCAATGTAGAACACATAGCGTACGCCAGCGTTTAAGACGTCAACTCTATTAGTACCCATTGGTAGCTCTGGCACTGTGAACGTCGTGTTGAAGAACCCGTGTGTTTCGTTTGGATAGACCTCTTTAACTAATACACCACCAATGTATATCTTTACAGAGTCTCTCGGATTCCACCACGCACCAGCAAGGACTATTGTGTCAAAGACAAATGCCTTAACAGTAACAGTATGGTTACCTGCTCCTGTATAGAGGTCGGTGAATGACAGCGCCACATCTCCTTTCTCAAGAGATCTAACCTCGACAAACGACCTTCTATACTCGGTGTAAGTGGCGCTATCTATGAAATCATCAGTCGCGTTGTACCACACGTAGACAGTCACAGTGTCACTTGGGATCGTCCCAGTCCCGGTCCAAGCATTCTTTAAGTCTCTAATGCTCCAAGTGTAGCTAAACCTACCCTTAGCGTCTGTCCAGACTTGGGCAAAGAGGTCGTGTGTAGCGTTGTCAGGTCCATAGGTTAGGTTTAACAGGGCATTTGGTCGTAGTGCTACGCCTGTTAGAGTCACCATTCTACCTGGTGGACCCCATGTTGGTGTGAGAGCTATTGATGGTAGAACCTCTACAGTTACTCTTGTCACAGCAACCTGCTTTGTAAGTCCCTGTTTTCCCTTATTTAAT
>Ga0080004_1111477_pt1 | contig 10887 bp, 14 predicted proteins | sample WasSprMetagenome_FD_69207 | JGI IMG/M metagenome (GOLD analysis project Ga0080004, IMG submission 69207) | Sulfidic aquatic microbial communities from Washburn Spring, Yellowstone National Park, USA - WS (SPADES assembly) (version 2) | ecosystem: Environmental > Aquatic > Thermal springs > Hot...
GAGTGGTATGGTGAAGTAAACTGGGTTTACTTCTGGTGCAGGACTTTGAAGCTACCAGAGAAGCCTATGAGGTGGATATTTAGAGTGCTCTGGGTAATACCAATTATACCAGCATCATATTATGGTACAGAGGTCTGGGGACTAATCTGGGACTTCGCAGACATGGCGAATGGATTAATGGCAATACCAAACCTCATAGCACTGGCAGTACTATCGCCAATAGCTTGGTCTGTAATCAAAGACTTCACTGAGAAATACGCAAAAACAGGGGTTTAAGCCAGTTATTAACTCAATCTCTTTTTCCCCTTAACTTCATTTTAAACATCTATCTTCTAGCAAGCTTCCAGTAAGATATCATGGTTTATGCATAGCATAAACAACTATTACTCAACACTATTCACTCCCAATACTCCTAATGACCATTAATAAACCACTGTCACCAGCCAACAATACACCATACTTAAGGATCTCCTTTACTAATCCAGACCTTCTCCTAGCTAGCTCTAAAAGCTCACTAATAGTGTATACTCTTGGCTCTACGTCTATTGGGATTGTGGGGTCTATATAGTTCGATATTCTATCTGGGTACCTCCTAGGGTAGTTATCATTGACTACTAAAACCACGTCGGCGTCCGAGAATGCAGTGTAGTCTCCTCGAGCTAGAGAACCTATTAAGAAGACTGCGATGGCGCCTTTCTTAAGTGATTCTTCAGCATATCTCCTCAATTTATTGAGAACCTCCTCGTAGTTTAATTTAAAGACCTTTAGACCTACAGAACTCGATGACTCTACGTGCATAGTCGATACACCTCTCGGCATCAGACTTTGAATAATACTCCATGGGTGAACCCTCAGGGTATGAGTTTGGGCATCTCGTGGCTATATAGTGTCTATCCAGCTCCCTGGCCATGTCCACCAGCTCCTCCAGCGGCTTATACTCGCCTGGAAGACTCTCAAGCAATCTTGAAATGGAATACCCCCCACACCTCGATCCCTAATTTCTGGTATAGAGCTTTCACAGCTTTCTCAGACGCCTGGTGTGCAGCAAAGCATACCCACTCGTAATCACTGAGACTAAGCGATTTTTCAGCGTGTTCAAAGTCTCTTACTGCTTGTTTAAACCAATCCCTAGCTCTAGAAACCAACTTCAATAACACCTAATTAATACTAGTCCATAAAACTCTATTATATCGACTACCCATAGATCCGGCTTTACCAGAGAACAATTAAAAATAATGAATAAGTGTTTAAGCGCTATCTTCGATGTAAAGACCCCGCTTCTCAGTATTTGATTAGTCTGGAGTATTATGGCCGTGAGTCATCGATGGGAAAGCGGCAGAATACTGAATGTAAAAAAGTGTCTTTCAAGGAGGAATTAAACTACTCCCACGCAGCCATGTATTTTAATACTTCGTCTGGGACTTTGCCGTTTAATACGTCTTTAACTGACTCCTCAATGATCTCTAATCCCCTCTCCAAGTCATCCTCGGGGATTGTTAGTGGTGGCGCGATTCTCAGGACGTTTCCATACTTTCCATAAGTCATCATTATCAACCCCTTCTCCCATGCTCTCCAAATAATCTTCAACGCAGTCTTTCTATCTGGCTCCTTGGTCTTCTTGTCTTTGACAACGTCGACGCCGATCATTAGTCCAAGCCCCCTTACATCCCCTATAACCTCATACCTTTCCTTCATCTCTTCTAGTCTCTTAGTGGCTAAATCACCTAGCTTACTAGCTCTATCATATAGTTTATTCTCGAGAACATACTTGACGGCTGCCAAAGCCCCCGCTACTGATGCAGCGTGAGCTGCTGATGTAGCAAAGTATGTTTGTGGGGGTGCTGAGTCTAGGATGTCTGCTCTACCAATAACAGCGGAGACGGGCATTCCGCCTCCAAGGGCTTTACCCGCTACGAGGAGATCTGGCTCTACGTTGAAGTGCTCTATAGCCCATAGTCTACCAGTTCTACCCATGCCTGTTTGAACTTCATCATCGATAAAGACTATTCCATACTCCCTCGTAATCCTCCTAACACCCTCAACGTAGTTTCTAGGTGGAACCAGTACTCCTCCATCACCCTGGATAGGCTCGAAGAGTAGTGCTGCCACGGAGTACCCTGAGATCTTTTTAAGTAATTTATCTAGTTCACTCAAGTGGTGTTCACCGCACTCCACTGGATCATCTATCCCCCCACACCTATATGTATCTGGGTACTCGGTGAAGTATACTTCGCGGAATGGAATAGCAATCCTCAAATCCTCCTTGAATGAACCCCCAACAGCTATGCCTAGAGCTGTTGTCCCATGATATGAGTAAGTGTATGAGATTAACCTTGGTCTCCGAGTATATATGAGGGAGGCCTTTATAGCTGTGTCATTAGCATCTCCACCACTAAGTCCAATAGCCACTTTCTTCTCGAAGCTACCCGGTGTATTCTTAACGAGTACTTCAGCTAACTCAACAACAGGCTCGTGGTAGAGGTATAGGCAGTAGTGTATGAATCTATCTAGTTGCTTTTTAACAGCATCTACAACCTCTCTATTACTATGCCCAACATTATATGTAGCCGCACTAGATAGGAAGTCTATGTAGACTCTACCCTCAATATCCCAAACCCTAGCGTTCTCAGCTCTCGAGACAACTAGTGGAAAGTACTTAAATGCCTGTCCACTAGTAATGTACATTCTGTACTTCCTAAGAATAGACTCCAATCTAGGGGATATAGTAGACACATTTAACACCAGGTAAAATCTAAAACTATACACCTAATAAACACATTAGTTAGAGGAGTACTTACTCCTAATACCGTAGTAGGGAATGGTGGAAAAATACTTATTAATAATGACCAAGTTTTAAGATAGTGGAGAGAAGTGGAAGTTTATACATGGAATAAGTTCAAGTATGTGTAGGAACATGGTGTCGAGGCAGGTATTCAATAAATACGTTAATAGATTGATAGAAGTATTTGAAGTAGTTATAGTGATTGCACTGCTAGTACTAGCAATATATGCTACTGTATTCCTCGTGCGAGACATCTCGAGCATTAAGCCTAGTTCACCCATAGAGGAATTGAGAGTAGTGTTTTCCAGTGTATTAGCGATAATAGTTATAGTAGAGTTAGTTAAGACATTTACAGTGTCTCGTAGTGGTGAAGAATACTTTGAGGGATTCATAGAAGTAGGCATTATAATACTAGTGAGGGAGATAGCTGTCTCGACTATAAGCGGGGAGATCCAATACTCACTAATGGCTAGTGGTGGAGTACTACTACTAGCACTAGCACTATTCGTAATAAAGCGATCTAGAGCAATCGGAAAATAACACTCATTAAATTTTATTAAAATCCCCCGTTCTTAAATCATACTGGTTGAGAGCATGGTGAATACATATATTAAGGAGAAGACAAAGGAGTTAACTACCAGAGAGAGGGAGGAGAGATATAAGTACCTGGGTAAAGAAGTCATTGATATAAATGACCCGGGACTCGATAGTATACCGGAGTTTTATGGAATAGCCAACGCTATTTGGAGTGATTGGGTGAAGGGTAGAATAAATACTAAGACAGCACTTGGTAGACTCCTATTACTAAAGCTCTTGACTAATAAGAGTAAAAACAAGAAGATCACTAGTATACCTGAGGAGGAATTAGAGGAGGTAAGGAAGTTCATAGACTACGTAATGCAAGTGGTGAGAAACGAGAGTAAGAGAAAAGGAGAGCCCGAGGAGAGTAGGAGGATTTAACAATCACAAGGCATTGATTAATTTTAGAACTAAGTTTTAAATTACCCAATCATAATGTAAACACGTTAACTTATTAGAGATGCATTTAACCTAGAATGGTGTCTCTGTGGCCATAGAGATCATAGACCTGTATGCAGGATATAGAAGAGGTGATTTCATACTTAGAGGAGTAAACATGGTGATCCAGGGAGACGCAATTATACTAGGCCCTAATGGAAGTGGAAAGACAACCCTGCTGAGGACCATAGTGGGGATTACGGTTTCTAAGAAGGGGATGATATTAATTGATGGATTAGACGTTGAATCCATAAGAGGCAGGCCAGGACTTATCTCGACGAATCTACCTGAGGTTATTATATCTTCGAGGCTACCGGTTAAGCACGTTGCATCATTCTACCTTGATTTAACAAGTGGAGACTTCAACTACTTCAAGGATCTCGTGTCGAGGCTTGGTAGTGTAGAAGTATTGGAGAAGAGGTATCACGAGCTCTCAGCAGGCTTAAAGAAGATTGTTTTAAATACACTAGCTATAGCTACTAGAGCTAGGTATATTCTGCTGGATGAGCCATTTGAAAACCTAGACCCAGCTAGGAGAGTTGCTGTATTGAGGGAAATACTCGATTCCCCTGGCGTTAAAGTAGTTGATACACATGCAACCTGGTTGATAAAATCACTCCCAGAATGGGATGTATACCTCATGGTGGAGGGATTAATCTATGGTCCACTAAAGCCGAGGGAGTTGGAGGAGCTTAAAGTATCCACAAGCCCCGTTGAAGACGCTGTTCTCCAGATAAAGCTAAAAGTCGGTGAGGTATATTTATCTAGGTCCACTGGAACCCCTCTATCTAGCCTTGAGTCGCTTGACAAACTATACGAGGTGTTGACATGGCGTTATTGAAAACATATAGATTCTACACTGTAAGCCTAGTCAGAGACCCCTACTACTGGTTCTGGGCAGTATTCTTCATGTTATTCTGGCTATTAATGGGTGCTTTTGTCTATGGATCATCAATGAGTAAGGATGCTTTAAGAGAAGAGCTGTCGAGGAGTATATCCCCTACTACACCTGGATTTGGGAAAATACTTGAGGATGTGTGGAGTAAGGAGGTTGTTTACTACACTGGTGGGTGGTATGGTGGTATTGCGTTATTTTCACTTACATCCGTCTCCATGGGTTTAGTTTATTATGTATACTACTCGACTATACCAATAAGGTATCTTACAAAGTACTCTAAGGCCACTCCATTGAAGTTCTACGTGGGCTTAGTCCTCGCCTCAATGACTGTTTCTCTAGTAGCGGCAATTATACTTATAGCATCTACTATTGCTCTATATAGTTATAGATTCTATGGCTTGAATAAGCTGGTTCTACCAAGTAATATACTCGGGGTCTTAGCTGTAACAACTGCTGGGGGAGTCTTTAAATTCCTATTCTCTACTGCTTTAGCACTACTAGTTGTAGCTATAAGGAAGCCCAAGCTACTTAGTATGATGAGCTTTGTACCATTCATAATTAGCTACGGGCTTGGAATGTATGGAATGGTTGGTGGAGGGGGACTTGTGCAGTACTCGCCATTTAATATAATAATGCTACTTGCATACCACTACTATACCGGGTCACCGCTAGCTCTAGACCTCAAAGCAGTTGATATGTGGAAGGCTGACCCAGAGATTAGAAATTGGTTGATCCCTGGCTCAAGCATTCAGACAACAGATCCATTGGTACTATGGCTATTGTTGACTGCATGGATCCTCATATTCGCTTTAATAGCCCTAGCCATGTTGAGGATTCAGAAGGGTGTTAGTGTAGAGGAGATAATAGCTTAGTTACTTCTAACTTTAAACCGGTGGGTGCTCTGAGTGCTAGGTTATATGATGAATTAGTTAGTAGAGCTATACACTTCTATAGAGTGACTAGTTATGACGCTAGTGCTGGAAGATACGATATTGCATTATTCCACTTGGAGTAAGCAGTTCAATTAGCTCTCAAGGCATACCTATTAAAAACTCTAGACGACTTCCCAAAGATCCACTCTCTAAAGGACTTAATCGATGTTTGTGAAAACAACTGCCTTAGGAAGCTAGTAGATGAGAAATGGTATATTGTAGATGTATTGGAGGATGCTTATATTGGTGGAAGATACTTCATTAGGAGGTATATTCTAAGAGAGTATGAAGAGTCGAGAAGATTTGTCGAGGAGGTATTCAAGTGTATAGGTATTTCAAATACTTAAGAGAGTCAAAAAGGGACCTAGAGGAAAACCTTGAGAAATACTTAGAGGAATTGAGAGGGCTCGCTATTAGGTATAATGGAAGACTATACATCTTTGGATCATATTTAAAGGGTGATTACACTGCAGCCAGCGATGTAGATGTTTTAATCGAAGTACCGGACAGTGTTGATAGACTCCAAGTACTACACGAGGCTAGAAGACTTGTTCAAAATAGAAGAATTGAAATACATGTTTTAAACCGATCTGAAGCCGAGTTATTTAAGAGGATAATCAAGGAGTACAAGGAGGTAGCATAGCTCTCGTTGAGATGCAGAAGAATAGTCCTCTTTATAAATACCTGGTATATAAGTGGATAGATATAATGGGTCGACGTAATTGGTTCTCGATGAGGAATTAAGTGGAGATGAATTTGAAGAAGAGGAGTGGGATGAAGAGTGTGGTAGAGTTATTAAAGTATATGTTGTTAAAGCTAGTGATGTAGCGAAGACACTAACTCCTCCCCCTGTAGGAGATGAGGTTTTAATGAAGTTTGGGAAGATCTTTGAGGAAGAGTATGCTCTTGCAAACCACATATATAACATGACTATCTACCAGCAGGTTTCAAATTGGTTTACGAGGAAGATAGCTGCGAGGCTGAGGGCTGAGGGTATTTATAGGAAGGATCTTGTTGCTAAAGCTTATAGAGCATACTCTGCACTCATTAAAGCTGGTGTTACTGGAGAGAAGCCGAGGACTGTGTTTAAGAGGATTGGGGAGAAACTCTATGTGTCTGCACAGCCTGATCTATACGATGAGTCGACTAAGACTTACTATGAGTTTAAACTGTATCCTATAAACGAGTATGCTAGGAAGCAGGCAGAGGTTTTTGCATGGGTTCTTGGTAAACCAGTTGTTTTAATTGGCTTGCGAGAGGATGAGAAGGGATACATAACAGTGGAGAGGGAGGTTGTTAATCCACCCGTGGAGCTGGAAGTAGATGTAAGTGAGTTGATGAAGATGGCTGTAGTTGAGGAATTCTGTGAAAAACTCGAAATACCTTTATTCCAGTATGAGAGGGAGTGTGAGAAGAGAGCTAGATATGCGAGATTCATAGGCTTCCTCGAGGAGGATGAAGACTTCTACGAGGATTATTAGTGTTTTAACTAGAATATCCCCGATGCAAGTAGTGATTTAATTAGTAGATTTAAGGAATTAATGAATTAGTAACGCGGTGTGGGATAATTGAATAAAATTAACTACTGGTCTATGCTTGAACAAGAGGCGAGGGAAATAAGGAGGAAGAGTGCTAATTGGGAGTTTATAGAGTCTCTTCCAGCTAAATTGAAATTCGCGTTGAAGTATTACATTGAAACAGGAGATCTATACGTAGCATCTAGAATTGCTGGTTTAACAATAGAGGAGTTTAACGAGTTGAGGAAGAAAGCCGGGGTTCCCAATGTTGCTTAATTTATTCGCTATAGCTGATACCTGTTTCTTAATTGACTGGTCTTATTGGAGATATAGGGATGTATTATTCGAGTTATTTAAAACAGTCTTTATTCCAGAGAACGTATTAAGAGAGGTTAAGAGCGAGAATACACTTGATTGGATTACATCTAACTTAGCAAAAGGAAAACTCGCTTTATACACGGAAACCCCAGACATAGTAGAATTTGCAACACGCATTATGGAGAAATCGAGGCTAATACCAGGACTAAGAGGAGTAGACCTTCCCGAAGCGATTTGCTTAGCGGTAGGGAAAAGGAGAGGGTACATTGTTCTCACGGAGAATAGAGGGGCTTTAATGGCTGTTGACATTCTCGAGGAGTTATCGAGTGTTAGAGTCTGGAGATCATTGGAAGTAATCGTAGAGGCTATTAAAAAGAAATTAATACCCGGTAATCCAGTAGATATTTTTAAATCATATGAAGAAGACACTAAGCACTTCTTCCCACGGAGAGAACTCGGGGTTATTATAAATGAGCTTAGAGGAGAAACTAGAGAAGTGGCGTAGGCTGGAGGAGGAGGCAAGGGAAATACGTAGAAGAAGTGCTAATTGGGAATTCATAGAGTCTCTTCCAAAGAAATTAAAGGCTTCCTTAATATACTACATTGAGACAGGAGATATTAGAACCTCGGCTAAACTCGCAGGATTAGACATTGAAGACTTTAGAATGCTTCTTCGAAGAGCAAATATTCCTGTAGTTGTCTAATTGAATAAATAATCAACCCAAGGATTCTCGCTTTGAGCCGCCGCCGGGATTTGAACCCGGGACCTCCGCCTTACCAGGGCGGCGCTCCACCAGGCTGAGCTACGGCGGCGGGTTTCTTTATTGGATTATCTCTGTTTCCTTTATAAATATGTGTTATTGTATTGGTTTGTATCCTAGTTCTCTTAGTTGCTTCTGTATTTCCTCCGCTATTCTCGGCCCGAATGTTGGTAGTGTTGAGAGTTTCTTTCGGGGTGTTTTCGCCAGGTCTTCGAGTGTTTTAATTCCGTTTTCTATGAGTATTCTAGCTCTAACTCTACCAATGTACCTCAATGATGCTAATTCAAGAGCATCAGGCTTTACACCCTTCTCTAGTCTCAGTGATAACTCTAGTAGTTTCTTGTTGAACTCAACTTCCCCCATTACACCCGCTATTTTACCAAGTGAGCTCGCAATCCAGCTCGCTGTATCCCTCATATTGTATAGGTCTCCAGGGCCTAGATTATACTTCCTCATGATCTCGTCTTCGCTCCTCTCATTGATCCAGTCGTTTAAAGCCAGTGCATGTATGAAGCCCGTAAGCCAGTCGTCGTAGCTATAGTAGTCTGTGTTAATGGGCATTGTGAGACTACTCGCTTGGTAGGAGTCTGCGAGGTCTTCGTATAGTGCAAGAGTTTTCTCTGGTATGTAGCTACTAGACCTCGCGAAATCAGGGGTTAGAGTAATTAAGTGCAGTGTGTAGAATTCACTATATACCTTTGGCTTATACTTGAAAAACAAAGAGACACTCAGCGGGTCTAGGTAAGTATATGATGTTAAGCGGCCAAGCCTTGAAGCTCTAACATAGTCTCCATCCACAAGCACCATTTTCAAATCCTCAAGTAGCTTCAATGCATCTCTAACCCTACTAGATAAGTCTAAGCCCGGGTTCTGCCATGTAGTGAAGGTCTTACTGAGTAATCCATGTAGCTCCCCAATTGATCTAGCCTCCTCCGAGGCAATAATAGACAATGCATGTATCCTCAAACACCTATCACTAGCTAGATTTCCATAAACAGGCTCGGGGGAGCCATGTATGTATTTAAACCCCTCTTGAACGCTGGATGCATCAATAATGATCGCCTCTCCCACTTCATCATACCTAGGTCTACCGGCTCTACCGGCCATTTGCTTATACTCAGATACACTAATATTCACTCTCCTACCACGTGTAGAGTCATATCTCTTAATAGAGACCAAAACCCTTCTAGCAGGTAAATTAACACCTGCTGCGAGAGTAGGAGTTGCAAACACTATGCCAAGTAGCCTCCTCCTAAATGCTTCTTCAACCACTCTACGCGATATATGGGATAAGCCAGCGTGGTGGAATCCAACACCCCTCTCTATTAACCCTCCTAGTAGCTCTCTCTCATACCTCGTAGGTGCTTCTTCAAGCTTCTCCATTACACTACTCAGCTCCCTCGAGGAGTGAGTCTTAGTGTATTGTGAAACAACCCGTGCGTACTCCTCAACTTTCTTCCTATTATGTATAAAGACTAGTGTTTGATGATTGTTCTTCAAGTTGTGTAGTGCGAGGTTGACCACAGAGTCTCCTTCATCTATGTCGACAGCCTCTACTCTATTATCATGGAAGACAATCTCAGTCTCTTTCTTATTGTAAACCCCCTCTATGAGTTTAACAGGCCTCCAATTAGACGATACTAGCACAGCGTTAAGCCACTCCGCTAGATCACTTGGGTTTCCAATAGTTGCTGATAAGCCAATAATTCTCAATCCGTGCTTCAATGCACGTGCAGCAATTATCTCGATTACTGGGCCGCGGTCAGGATCCATTATACTGTGTAGTTCATCTATTACAACAAGGCTTGTTCTCCCCAGCCATGTAGGCTTCAACCTCTGAATACTGTCGAACCTCTCATACGTTGCAATCACTAAATCGTATTCTCCAAGGTATTCTGCTGGCTGGTCATAGTCCCCTGTAGATATACCAATCCTTAATCCAATAGACTCGAGTGCTTTGAATTCATCATACTTCTCGTTAGCGAGGGCTCTGAGTGGAGTTAGGTAGACCCCCTTAAAACCCGTAATACACTCCTTTACTAGAGCCATCTCCGCTATGAGTGTTTTACCACTAGCAGTGGGCGCTGAGACAACCATGTTGACTCTACTGAAAACACCCTTCTCCACGGCTTCGGATTGAATAGGGTTTAACTCACTAATACCCCTAGACTTCAGTAGGTCAATATAGTTCTTTGAAACACCATATTTCTCTAGCTCTTCAATCAACATAATAGAGTCCACACCCATAGTTAATACTGGGTTTTTAAATTAAAAGAGGTGTTTACACTGCATTATCCAAAGTTATTTCACAAACTCGTCTCCATAGACGATGCAGTTAGACTTGTACTAGAGAAAATAGACTTAAGACCAATAGGCGTTGAAGAAGTCTCCATCAGTGAAGCCCTCTACAGGGTTTTAGCTAGGGATATATACTCACCAATTGATCACCCGCCATTCGACCGCTCCGAAGTAGATGGATACGCAGTTAAATCCACACATATCGCTTCATCAACCGAGATCAATCCATCACGGTTAAAGATCACTGGAGTAGTTAAGCCAGGTGATACTGGTGGTGGATTAAACTGCGAAGATGGAGCTGTGAAAGTATCAACAGGCGCGATTATCCCAAGTGGATGTGATAGCGTAGTTATGGAGGAGTATA
>Ga0080004_1130977_pt1 | contig 10886 bp, 11 predicted proteins | sample WasSprMetagenome_FD_69207 | JGI IMG/M metagenome (GOLD analysis project Ga0080004, IMG submission 69207) | Sulfidic aquatic microbial communities from Washburn Spring, Yellowstone National Park, USA - WS (SPADES assembly) (version 2) | ecosystem: Environmental > Aquatic > Thermal springs > Hot...
ACCCCTCAACACCCGATAGGATTCTTTCATAGCGCTAAGTCTCCTGCAAAATCACTAACAAAATGACGCATTTTTCGTTTCTAAGGTATAAGCTATGAAGCAACATAAATAGTAAGCTAAACTACTTTCAACCTAGCTTTACATAAGTAAGGTTTATAAGCCTATTTTTTGGCTTTTTTATTATGGAGCTAGAGGAGTTTAAGTGCATAAAGAAGATGCTCAACTACCTTAAGCTTCTAACTAGAAGCTCTGAAACTGAGAAAGCTTACTTAAAAGGAATAAAGTACTTCATGAAGGCTTTTGAAATTGAAGACCTAGATATATTCATAAAGGAAATAAAGGAAGGAAAAAATGATGCAAACAAGATTTACGAGGAATGGGTTTTAAAGTTGTCCTCTTCAGGAGCTGCACCAAAAACTGTAAGCGTATGGGCTTCTGCATTGAGAAAGCTTTTTGAATCAAACGACGTCGAACTAAAAAAGAAAATTAGGATTAAGAACTTTGCTGTTAATGAATCTATGCTTCCTTCAAGAGAAGAAATTAAGAAAATGCTAAACGCATGCGACTTAAGGACAAGGACAATAATGTTAATACTTCTATCTTCAGGTCTTAGGATTGGCGAACTTTCAAAGCTTAAGGTTGGAGACGTTGACTTTTCTTCAAATCCTGTAAAGATAAAAGTTAGAGGTTCTGAGGCAAAGGAAAGAAAAAGTAGGATAACCTTTATCTCTGAAGAAGCAAAGGAAAGCCTTGAAGCGTACTTAAATAAGCGTAAAGAAATGGGTCATAAGATTAATCTCGAGTCTCCTCTAATTGCAACGGATACAGGAAAAGAAACAGGTGTTGCAAACATAGAGTTCATGCTTAGGAATGTTTTCAAGAACTTTTCTAGGAAAGATAAAAAGTACTATACTTTACATCCTCATGTTTTAAGAAAGTGGTTTAAGACTCAAGTTATATCTTCAGGTGTTCCAGGTCCTATTGCAGATAGGCTCTGCGGACATTCTCGTTATATGGCTGAAGAGTATGAGCTTTATACTGAAGAACAGCTTAAGAGTTGGTACATTAAGGCAATGCCAAGTTTAACAATTCTGTCGAAAACTACTGATGAGGAAAAGATGAGGAAGGAAATTGCACTGGAAGCAATAAGAAGGTTTGCAGAAGCCTTTGGAATAGACCCAATGAAGATTAAGATAGAGAAGGAAAGAAAAATTGGAAGGAAGATAAGCGAAGAAGAAGAAATTCAGCTACTACAGAACGAAATAAGAAAGATTAGAGAAGGAGATGAGCAAAGAATAGTTGAAGAAGACGAGCTTGAAGGCTACTTAAAAGAAGGATGGCAGTTTGTAAGCGTACTACCTTCTAATAGGATACTTATAAAGAAGGAATAATATAAAACAACTGTAAGTTTATTGTAAAACTTTAAATAACTTATACAACCTTTCTTGTCGTACTATCCTAGCCTCGCCTTTGTAGTATTAAATAATTTTTCGTCTATCTCTGCAACTTGAGGATCGATTTCCTTAACTTTCTCCACAGCTGTGGCGAACTCACTTGCACGATAAACTGTGCGTGTATCCACCTTTGCCAACGGTTCAATTGCTTTTGCCGTCTCACCAGAAAACTCTGACAAATTGTCAGAGTTTTTTCTTTCTTCGGTCTATATGGTTCTTTCTTTAGCAGTTCATAATATTTACCAATGGCATAAGTTCTTTGCTCATCAGTAAGGGTTCGTCTTCCAATCTGATTGGCGATAACCCAAAGTTTAGCTTCATCTATGTTTTTAATATGTTTTAGTATCTTGACTTCATACTTCAGATTGTACTTCTTTGCTAGTTGGTAACGATGGAATCCATCAAGTAAAATAAGTTGATCATCTTTTTCCCAAACAACTAATGGATCTCGAATGCCTTCTCTCTTAACGCTTTCTTCTAAAAGTTTTAGTTCTTCTTCTCTTAGAGGAAAAAGAAGCTCTCTTATCTCGTCTAGTATTTCTAGTTCCTTCATTCTTCATCACCTGCATCAAAAAGCTTTAGAAGAGCTTCGACAACACTTTCTTTCTTCTTATATGTCTCCTCATTTAACAGTTGAATAAATTTGTTGACTATATCTTTATAAGGTTCTATTGCTTGACTTATCATATAATCAATAAATTCATGCCTTAAAGTTTTAATCGCTTCATCTTCTTTAAGTTCGTATATGTATACTATGTCATTTTTAACCTCGCCTGAAAGTTTCGAATTATGGTTTGGTAGCCAAATAACTTTTAGTTCATACCCATATTTCATTTTTCTTTTTAATCTCTCAAGCTCCTGTTCAAGCTTAATTTGAAAGTTACTTGCTTCACCAACTTTGCTTATTTTACCAATCTTTTTTCTTCGATTTTTGTAAATCTGAGAAGGCATTTTTCTATCCTCCTAACCTTCTTCCTTTTCTAATTGCTCCTTTTTCTTCCTAGCTTCTTCAATCCACCTGTTTCTTTCGTTCCTTATGGCTTCTCTAACGAATTCAGCCTCATTAGACCATAAGCCAAGATACATTACAATTTCTTTTACGTCTTTCTTTAGACCTCTCGGAATCCTTACTCTTACTGAGCTGTCAAGAGACTCCACACGTGTATCTTTTGTAGGCCTCTTTTGACTACGTGGATTGCTCTCCTGTGGTGAAAATGCGTTTGAGCTAGAATTTTTCTCGTGAGCTATATAGCTTATTTCATTATCGTTCATTGTTTTTCTTTTATTTTTATGGAGAGCTTCAGAAGGCAAGTTTATTCAACCTCGCCTTTGTAAGATTAAATGCCTGGAAGTCTATCTCAGCACCTACGAATTTGCGCTTCAGTTCTTTGCATGCAAGAGCAGTAGTTCCACTTCCAAACATTGGGTCGCAAACTGTTTCGCCAACTTCAGTAAAGATCTCAATAAGCTTTTTTGCACCTGACACGCTTTGTTGCCATTCATAAAAGTCCTTTTCTGCCTCTTCAGAAACTATATAGTCTTGAACTGTTTTTGTAAATTTTGTTTTGCTTTTCTGAAAGACCAAGATAGGCTTCCATTTGCAAATAACATTAACGTTGTTTACAATTTGTGTTTCTCCTCTTAGATAAAGACAGAAAGTCCAGACGTAATCAAGATGTTTCAAAAGTGTTGAGAGAACTTCATGCAAGTGCATTTGTCCAGAGTACGCCACTAAGTAGCCATGCTCTTTCAGTTTTTCTTTCGCAAATTTTCCAATGTCGTCCCACAACTGCAGATAGTTTTTACCGTATGGCGGGTCTGTAATTATTGCATCCACGTTTTTTATATCATTTAGAACTTCTCTGAAATCTCCTAGTCGAAGGTCAATCTCAGGTGGTGTCTTTATAGACTTCGCTTTTTCTTGTTCTTTTTCAATTCTGACTTCTTTTTCAGCTTCTTTTATTTTCTTTTTACCTTCTTTGATCTTCTTTGCCACTTCTGGAAGTAGGTGCGGCTTCTCTTTTACTAGTTTCGGAAGTTCAGTCTTTGCGTCTTTTATCTCGCCACTAAGTATTTTTTCTGCAACTTGAGGATCAATTTCCTTAACCTTCTCCACAGCTGTGGCGAACTCACTTGCACGATGAACTGTACGTTCATCAATATTCGTTAGTGAGGCAAGTACTTCAGAAGTCTTACCTGAAAAGGGTGACAAATTGTCACCCTTTTTTTCTTTCTTTGGTCTATATGGTTCTTTCTTTAGTAGTTCATAATATTTACCAATAGCGTAGGTTCTTTGCTCATCAGTAAGGTTTCGTCTTCCAAGTTGATTGGCGATAACCCAAAGTTTAGCTTCATCTGTGCTTTGAAAGTTAAGCTCTTTAATTTCAAAGCGCAAGTTATACTTTTTAGCAAGTTGGTAGCGGTGAAAACCGTCAAGTAAGATTAGTTGGCCATCTTTTTTCCACACTACTAGAGGATCTCGGATACCTTCTTTGCGTACACTCTCTTCTAAAAGCTTAAGCTCCTCTTCTCGTAATGGAAATAGAAGAGTTCTGATCTCCTCAAGTACAACTAACTCCGCCATTTTAATCACCATAAAGCAACTTTCTAAGGCTTTCTCTAAGCTCAAAATGTTGGCATGCTTTGAAGTTTGGACTAACTGTAACGCCTTTTATTGTGCACCTAAAAGTAGATCTATCAAAAAACTTACACTCTTCGCAAATTACGTTTTTTAGGTAATTTTCAACGCTTCTTTGTTTTAAGTCGTTCTTAGGTTCAATTTGTTGTTTGTTTTTATCAAAGTTATCAACCTTATCAATCCTAAGAAAGGAAGGTGTGCCTATCTCACTTCTTTGAACTTCATTACTCGAAGGTAGGGGAGGATTCCTTTCTGACCTTGATAAACTTGATAACCTTGATATCTCAAGAACCTTGTAAAGTTTTATGAGTTTTGAAGTTGAATAGAAGCCTTTTCCAACTTCTATAAGTTTCTCGTTTTGAAGCTGCGCTAAAAGAGGTCTAAGTTGAGAGTTCTCAGAAAGGTTAAACTGTTTCCAAAGCTGGTCTCTTGTTACTCGTCCTTGTACCACTATAAATTTTATAATGCTTTCCAACGTCTCTTTTTCAATTTCAGTCTTTTCAGATATTGAATGCAAAAGCTCTTCCGCCTCTTCCTTAGTGTAGCTTTCGTACTTCCTTTCTTTTGCCAGAGCATTTAATCCAGCCTTGGAATACTCACTCCTTATGAATTCTACAACTTCTTTAACGTGTTCTGCAGTAACCTTTACAGTTACGAAGTCATCAGTAGAAAGTGTAAGAGTCGCAAGGGATGCAGATAGCCTTGCAAGCTTAAACTTTGTTTCCATGTTTACAATAGGAATTTCTTCAACATAGAAATCGTGGTAAAGTTCGCTAGAAGATTTTAAAATTTCTTCAACTGCATCTTTTTCAAATTCTATCTTTACTTTTCCACTCCAACACCACTTTATTGCTTCACTGAAAAATTCAAGCTCTGGTGCATAATGTTCGTCTGTAATAACATTTACGTCCTCAGGTCTTACATCACTAGAATCAGAGAAAGCTACAATATCTAAGCGTGCAATGCTTACTTCGTCTAATACTGTTGGCAAAGCTAAGCATGGATACAAAAATTCGTTAAGGGGTTTTGTTTTCCATTTGTCAGCCTTCCTATCAATTGCATTTGAGATTTTTATCTGTCTTGTTCTTGCATATGCACTATCTTTTGCAGCTTTTGTTATAGTAATAACTCCTGAACGCTCTGATTCTGCCAACCCAGCCCATGCACTTGGAGGTAACTTATGAGCACCATCTATCGCTAGAAGCTTTTTGTCACATAAGACAAGGAACCCCCAGTCAATGAGCCATCCAACTTTTTCTATCTGCGTTGTAGTTCCAGTTAAACCGACTTGACTTGCTGTTTCTGCAGTAACAAGTACTCCTGCGTTTAGTAAGGTTATCAGCTTTAATATTGTCTCACTTTTTCCAGTCGTTGTGTCTCCTAAAATTTGAGAAAGAACCCAACCTCTATTGCTTTCACCATCAAATTCAACATACATTGGAGAAAAGAACGTTAAAAATCCTGTAAATGCTAGATTTCTTCTTTTTCTAATATGGCTAAACTTTTCAAACTCCTCAAGTACCCATCGTACTTTTTCTTTTACTGAACCCAAGGAGTCAAGTTTTGCTTTTAGCTTTCTTATCTTTTCAATGTTGAAGTTGCTGTCTTCTTCTGGAAATTCAACTTTGCTTGCCAAAAGAACTATTTTTTGTGATTTAGGACTTGCAAGAGGCTTTGCCTCTAGTCTAAGCAAAGTACTTGGTTTTAGATTCAGCTGCCTATCTGAAACTATAAATACTTCGTAGGACTTATATTCAAATCCTTTCTCATCAACTATTTTTCCATTACGTTTCTCTAGAGTAAAAACAGGAGGTCTAACTTTTACAAGATAGACTGTCCTAGACTCATTTATTGATATATTTACATTTTCTTGAGAACCAAAGTATCTTTTTAAGGTGTTGTACTTTTCATAATCTTTTACTCCAACAAGCTTAAGATTAACTTCACCGTCTGCATCAATGCTTTTCTCAAGAATTGAAGGTTCATCTCCTGTTTGCACTAAAGTAACTTTCTTTGGTACTGCATATGCAATACTTGTACTACATACTATGCCTTCAACAACTATATTTCTTCCAATATATTTTGGGTCTTCAATCATATTTAAGCTAGATAAAAATACCAACTCATCTTTTTTCTTTTCTTTTTCCTTGTTTTCTAATGTTCTTGGTGAAGAGAGAACAAAATCTAATTCCTCTTTCGAAAGGAGGGGTGCAAGAATATCTTTTAGCTTTGATGCTCCTGCTACCTCATCTATAGGCTTATTGTATGTATCCTCAACATACCTTTTTCTATCCATTTCTTCATCGTCTCCAGATAAAACATACACTGCTTTCATTATAGCTTCTGTTTCTTCCTTACTCAAGCCCCTCTTCCTAAGAAAACCAGCAAGGGGACCAGCAAGGTTATGTCTTATACCTTCCTTCCATACCTTCGAAACTATTGAAATAAACTTTGAATGCTGGAAGTAAAATTTGAGAAGGTTGATAAACTTTTCAGCTTTTTCTTTATCTAATTCTTCTATGGTTTGTAGAGAAGAACTTAAGTTGTTATATCCCTTTGTTGGTGGAGCAACTACATAAAATGAAGAAGGCTTTAACTCAACACCTCTGTGATTTCCTTCAAAGGAGACGATTATTTCCTTCTTGATAGTACCCTCTGAAACTTTGAAAAACACATGGTATCCATTTGGTGTTTCATGTACAACTGTTCTATTTGCTATTTCTTCAGGTTCTTTATCAAATACTAGATTCCAAAGCTCTTTCTCGTCAATATCTAGCACTACAACATTTGGAGGAGGAACGACGGCTATGCCATATGGTCTCTTCTTACCGTTAAACCATGCTTTTAATTCTTCTTCAGTTGGTTTTCTTTTTCGCAATACTGCCCAGCTTACCTTCCCCTCTTCATCAACGGTACTTGTATGAGTAAGAAGCTCAAGGTCTGGACTCTTATCTTCCTTTACGGGAAAGGGAGAAAAATTTAGTTCGATATAGTACTTCGCTACTCCATAAAGATCTTCATTCATCCTTTTCCTTGCCTCCAGTATTTGCTTCTCCAAATTCTTCTTTCAGCCTCTGAATTTTCGAAGTTAGTAAAGAACGTCTGTCGAGCTCTTGAACAATAACGTAGCGTACAAATTCTGCCACTGAAAGGCAGAACCAAAAAGTTTTTAAGTTCCTTTTTGTCTTTACTCATCTGGAGCACCTCCTCTGCTCCAGCCAGCTGAGGGGTCCGTAGCTCGATCGGTGTCTCGGCTGGCTTGCCTTCACTTATCGCTCACCTCCTTGTTCAATGGCTCGTTCTTGGAAGAGATTTCTGTAGGTTCAAAAACTATCCGATTCTTGTTATCTAACTTTACGAGGAATTTTACGCCGCTTGTTAAGCCCAAGCGGCGCGTCACTTCTGTAGGTATGCTGACCGCAAGTTGGCGCCTGTTCGAACTGTAACACTTCACTATGCCTACAACTTGTTCCGCGCTCATTTCTCTATTTGTTGAGAAAGCTAGAGTATTATATAAAATGGTAAGGAACATGAGATATAGGACAAAATCCTATACTTTTAGTCCTCTATTTATTTTTTAAATTTTATGTAAAAGAAATTCGTAAAAGTTATATAGTGCTAGTAATTTCTCTTAGTAGTTAGTAATGGAAACTGAAAAGAGAGAAAAAAAATTAAGTAAAAACGAGCTTGAAATCTTAAAAACTTTAGCAAGTTGGGGTCCACTAAGCGCATATGAAATATACAAAAAAATCAACAAAAGAATCGACTATAGTACTGTACGAAAAATTCTTAAAGATCTGGAAAGCAAGAAGTATGTAGCGAAGCAAGAAAGCGAAGGAAAAATAGAGCGAAAGAAAGTGCTTTACAAACTAACACTTCCTGGACTTGCAAATGCAGTACTCAAGGGGGTTATCCACAGCACTAGACCAGATCTTTTTGAATACGTTAGCTCTATTATAAATAACTGGAAGGAATTTGATGACGTTATATTTACAAATTGGAAAGATATTGCTGAAGTTTTTTCAAAAGAAAAAGCCATAACAGCTCTTCAGCAATATTTATCTGATGTTGCCTCACCTGCTCCTTTTATCTTGAAGAGAACAGTCTTAAGGTGGCCAAATTTTCCAGCGCAACATTCTCAGGAGCCTTTAGTAGTTTTTGATAGTTATGAAGAGGAAAAAGAATTTGCAAGAAGACAATTTTTCTTTAACTTGTTTGAACTATATTCTGACTATTCCTCAGATAGCCTCGAAGAGTTGGCTGCAAAAATAAAGAAAGTTCCTGGAATACAATCCTTTATTGTTTCTTATTTTGAAAAGGATAAGACTTATTACTTTAAAAGATACAACTATTATTCGTCCTTACTTCAGTTAATAAAGAAAGAGTAAATAACATGGACACTATTTTCATAGTTGTAACATTTACAGGATTTGCAATAACAATACTACTAGGTCTTCTCTCTTTTGCATCTAAAAATTTAGATGAAGCAAAAAAGTTAAAAAATGAAACTAATAAAGTACTAGACCATTGCGCTGAGCTTGTTGAGCTTGAAGTAGGTAATAAGATTCTTTATATTATTAATGACTTTTTAGAAAGTCGTGAAGAAATAACAAAAGGGTTTAAGGTAAAAGAAGAAGATTTGGAAGAACTTCGTTTTTTCGCAGACCTTTCCGCAGACTTAAAAAGAATACCTGATTTAATGTCTGAGTACGAAACTCGAATTGCGAACTCCATTTCACATGGTATAAAGTTAACTATTTTGGTTTTTCTTTCAAGTGTCTTGTTTGTAGTTTTCTTACTTGGACTTCTTCAAGGGCCTTTCTTTTATCTTTTACTTGCTTTGCTAGTAGCTTATATTTTTGTGGAAGGAATCGATTTTAGGTATGCAACATTTGTTGCTCCAAAAAGTAACTTAGAGTTAGCAGAAATATTGGAAAAGCTTAAATCCTCAAAGAATGTTCGTGAAATAGAAAAGAAAGTGAATGAGGTGTTTAGAGTTGTTGAAACATGAAGGTTTAGAGTTGCTGAAGCATGATTTTCTTCTACTTGTTTTAAAGTCAATGGGCGAAGTAAAAGGAAAAACTAGGCTTTTTAAGATAGTTTACATTATACAAGAAGAGTGCAAAAAGTTAAAAATTAATTTAGATTGCTTCTATGAGTTTAGACCTTATTACTATGGTCCTTATTCAAAAGAATTAGAATCGGATTTAAACTATTTAATTCAAAAAGGCTTTGTTGTTCATTCGACATCGGAATCATCGATGGTTGTGGAAAACTTGTACAAAATTACGCAAAAAGGAGTTGACTACATAAAAGACGCTACTTTACCTTCACCAGTTCTTAAAGTGATTAATGAAGTTGTTGAGAAATATAAAAATTATCCTTTAGCATGGCTTCTAAAAGAAGTTTATGAAAAGTATCCTAGCTTTTTAGATAAAGAGCCTTTGTTAAACAATCCTATGTAAATTGATTCTTTGTAGTCGCTTTGCAGAAGAAGACCTATCTTTTTTTATACTGTTACGATTTGTTCTATATATTTTTAGGCAGTATCTCGCTATATGCTCTACTGCTTTCTAATGTCATTTTAGTATTTTATGGAGACTAGTCTCCATAATTAAGCAAAGGAGCGAAAATAAGCCAAAAATTGAAGGAATTTTTGTAACTTCAACATTAATGAAGTTACAAATTGACATAATATAAAAAATATTTAAAAAATATATTAAAATAGCTAGATCCTACTCAAGAATTTAGCAAAAAATAGGCATTCTGGCGAGAAAGCACCAAGAGACAACAAAAGTGAAAAATGCTAAAGAGTAAGGAAATATAAGATCATGAAGCAGCAAAAGTTGCTAGAGTTGTCTAAAGGATATGCTTAAGCTGTAGAGATATCAAAAACTTCAAAAAATAAAATTTTGAACTAAGGAAGACCTTGAGGCTTAAGACTCCTCTTCCTCTTTTTCCTCTTCCTCCTCTTCTTCAGATTCTTCTTCTTCTAGGTCTTCTTCCCATTCGTCTTCTTCAAAATCTTCGTCCTCTTCATCGTCTCCAAAGTCTTCCTCTTCTTCAGAGCCTTCATCTTCGGACATTTTTGTTCGGCTGAAGGTTAACTGCCTCTATTTAAAACTTTCAATTGTAGTATTTAATGAGCTTAAAGACGAATGGCTCTTCCTTGCCTTTTGGATATTTTTCTACAGTTACAACTTGGAGAACATAGTTTTTCTTAAGTTTAAACTCTCTCATCCTTTTAATTTTGTTCTCTTTAATGCAGTAAATAGTAAAGGTCACATTCCAATAGCGCCAACTTGGAAGCTTCTTCTTTCGGTTGCCAACAACAACATCTGGTTGCTTTCTTCCTTTAAAGAAAATAACTTTCTTATCGTCTATAACAAAGACGCTCCTAATCTTAGCATCGAATTTCATAACGCCTTTAGTAAACTTTATTTTTTTTATAAATTTTTGTTATTCTTCTTTATGATAGAAATTCACCACAGCTGTGCTTCCTCAGTTAAGCTAGTTTTTATTTTCACTTTCGATCCTCTTTTAATGTTAACTGGTAGCACAGCTGTGCGATAAATCTTAACTTAAGTCTTTCAATTTTCTTTAAGATTCATTTAGTTATGAGAACTTAAAGGAAGAAGCAAACATGCAATGGACTAGTCTTTTTTATTCGAAGAAGCTTCTTTAAAAAAAATAGTTCTGAAAACTAAACTTCAAAAACTTCTTCTCCTGTTTCACTCTTTGTTTGAGGATTTACTTTATCTATTGTCTTAAGTAAAGAAGATAGTTTCTCAATT
>Ga0080004_1143447_pt1 | contig 10885 bp, 6 predicted proteins | sample WasSprMetagenome_FD_69207 | JGI IMG/M metagenome (GOLD analysis project Ga0080004, IMG submission 69207) | Sulfidic aquatic microbial communities from Washburn Spring, Yellowstone National Park, USA - WS (SPADES assembly) (version 2) | ecosystem: Environmental > Aquatic > Thermal springs > Hot...
GTAACAAAGGAATGCAGTTTCAAGTGAGGCTTACTCCTAATCTAACATCCCCTGTGACCGACCAGACATTTCATCAGGCTTCCCTAAATGTTTTAGGAGCTGCGAGGGGTTTGCAGGAAGCATTCGACCTGATGAACTCATCGCCCGATCCAACAAAGCAGGACCCGTTCGTCTTTTTCATTTCCGCAAGCAAAGCTTTTTCTTCCGCTGTGGATAATTTAAAGACATACACTCCAAGCAAGGGAACTCGTTCGGTTTTGGATATTCTCTCCACTCTGGGAAGCCTGCTTAAGATAGAGCAGGGGAAAGAACAGATTGAACAAACAAGAGATAAACTTTACGCAGGGCAAGATGTTCCCGAGATAGACGCCTGGCTAGCTAACCATCCATATGAAGGAGCTCATTCATTAAATGAACTTAAATCAACCTATGATCCAATAACTTTGGAAACCGTGATTTATCCACGCCTTATGGTTATCTATCAAACTCAATCACCCAATAGCGGCTTCAACACGGCGATGGGAGGAGCAGAGGATATTTGGACTTCCCAGTTCACTCAGGTAGGCGAGATTTTCACTAATCTGATAGGATGGACGGTGGACAAGGTTTGGAGCGGAACAAAAGATGTAGTAATCAACACGATAAATTATGGACAATTAATCCTCAACAACACGGACCAAATCGCTTGGCTTTGGGAAAAGGGGAAGCAGAAGCTCCTCATAGGCGAAGTGAAAAAAGACACGCCTATGACTTTGCCCCAAGGGACGATGGATATCGTCGTTTCCAATGGCTCGGCGCATAAACCAACCATTCAGGATTCTATTCCCATAACGGGAGCAGGAACCCAAACGATAGATATTACAGCCGAGCCAATAAATGTAACCCCTCCAACAGGAACACAGACCTATATTGGAAGCTATTCCAATTCTTTTATAGACAACAACATTGATGACGGAATCTGGAAGCACACTGTTAATGTAAATTTTAAACTCACAATTTCCAAAGACCCTAGTGGAAATATCACCGGCACAATAACCTATAATGGTACTTGGGAAGTTACTCCTCTCTCTTTGTATCACGATTTGGAACCACCCACTGGTGGAAAATATGTGATCCAAATCGCCGCAGCAAAAGTTTCGTTCGTCGGAGATTTTATGTCGCAGGACGGCATCATAGAGGTGTCGTTCCCACCTTATGCATATTACGAAATATTTCTTCATGGCGAAATCAATAAAGATATCATTAACGCTACATTTGAGTTCTTTGGAAGTTTCAGATATTGGACCAAATGTTCATTCAAAGATGCGGTCACTTTGACCCTTCAAAAAGCAAGGAAGAGATAGGCTTATTTGAAAAATTCATAATTTAAATCTTGCTCTCCCCCTTCGCTTTGCGATAGAATTCTTAAAATTCTTTCAGCAAAGGAAGGAGGAAGTTTTATGCGCATCCTCTACATTGATATTGATACTTTGCGCCCCGACCATCTTTCCTGCTATGGCTATGGGAGGAAAACCTCCCCAAATATTGATGAAATAGCCAAGCGTGGAATCGTCTTCACTAACTGCTTTGCCTCCGATGCTCCCTGCCTTCCCTCACGCGCCGCTATGTTCTCCGGCAGATTGGGAATCCATAACGGCGTTGTGGGGCATGGAGGCACCGCCGCCGACCCCTTCATCGTGGGCGCCCAAAGAGGCTTCAGCCACCAAAGAGAGTATTGGGGGTTCGTAGAGCTTTTGAAGAAAGCGGGCGGATTCTACACCGTCTCCGTTAGCCCCTTTGCCGAAAGGCATTCCGCTTGGTGGTTCTGCGCCGGCTTCAGAGAATTCTTCAATCCCGGCAAGGGAGGAATGGAAATCGCCACTGATGTATATCCCTACGCTGAGGAATGGCTGAGGAAGAACGCCGAGAAGGATAACTGGTTCCTCCATATAAACTTCTGGGACCCCCACACGCCCTATAGAACCCCAAAGGAGGAAAGGGTTGACCTCGGTCCCATCCCTCCCCAAGTGAAATGGCTGACACAGGAGATAATTGATAAACATCTTCAAAGCTTTGGACCCCATAGCGCAAGGGAACCTTTTGGGATAGGGGAGAAAGAAGTGGAGAGATGGTGGAAGAGCTTTTGGGAAGATATACCAACGCAAATAGATTCACCTGAGGCGTTTTATAGATGGATTGATGGCTATGACCAAGGGATAAGATTCGCCGATAAATATGTGGGGAAAATTTTGGAGATTTTGGAGGAAAAAGGTGTTTTAGATGATACAGTCATCATTGTAACCTCTGACCACGCCGAAAACCTTGGGGAATTGAATGTCTACGGCGACCACCAAACCGCTGATTACATCACAAATAGAGTCCCCTTCATCCTGAAATGGCCTGGCTTGGAACCCGGCATCAATAACACCCTCTATTATCAAGTTGACCTGGCGGCAACGATTTTGGGTCTCTTGAATATTGAAATCCCCAAGAGATGGGACGGAATCGATTTCTCGGAGGAATTGAAGAGAAGAGAATATAAGGGCAGGGATTATCTCGTGATAAGCAATTGCGCCTGGAGCTGTCAAAGGAGCGTAGTTTGGAACGATTGGCTGATGATTAGAACCTATCATGAGGGCTTGAAGGATTTCCCCAAGATAATGCTTTTCAATATAAAAGAAGACCCCCACGAGGTTAGGAATCTCGCAGAGGAAAGGCAAGATATCGTGGGTAAATGTATGGTGATGCTTGACGAATGGTTTGAGGAAATGATGAACAAATCGGATAACAGAATAGACCCAATGCAGACGGTTTTAAAGGAAGGCGGACCATATCACACGAGAGAGGATGCGGAAGCTTATGCGAGGAGATTGAAAGAGACGGGAAGGGAGAGGCACGCTGAGAAAATCCTTAATTGGCTAAAGGAAGGGAGGTATTGGAGATGAGAAAGGTAATCTTTCTCGGTTATGACGGCTTGATGTATGAAATGATAGACAAGTTTGTTGAAGAGGGGATAATGCCGAATTTCGCTAAGATTTTAAAGAGGGGCGTTTTCTCCCGCCACCTTCCATCCCCTCCCACCGATACTCCCACGAATTGGACATCCTTGGCAACAGGCGCTTATACGGGAACACACGGCGTCAACACTTTCGGCGTTCACCTTCCTGGCGAGCCATTTGAAAATCTTCATAGGTTTGGCGCCAATATCTTTCCGCGCTATGCCGACCATTGGAAGAAGGAGGACGCCTTGAATAGGTTCTCAAGGGCGGAATACATCTGGCAATCGGCGGAACGAGCGGGAAAGAAATGTATATTGATTAACTATCCCGGCGGCTGGCCGCCAAACATCAAAAAGGGAATAACTATTGATGGAACGGGTCCATATTCCTCAATCCTTTCAAGGCTGAGCTATCCAAATCTGTTTAGCTCTGAGGAAGTTGCTACTGGGCAAAGCATAAAATTGCAAATCGTTCCCGCTTTCGGCTGGACTAACCCACCGAAATCCAAATCACAACCTTTGGAAAGCGCCCTCTTGATTTCCGGGGAAGGAGAGCTCGTTCTTCAAAACGAGGAATGGGTTCCCAAGGGCGAAAATGCTCCTCGCAATTCCATCATTTATAATCTACTTTTAATAAACTCCAAAGGAGAGGGATATGATAAGTTGATTATCTTTAAAGGGAAAAACGGAAAGGAAAAGCTGGCAACTTTGGAGGTAGGAGAGGAAACCAAATGGCTTTGGGAGGAATTCTCCACTCCCTTCGGTGTTTTCAAGGGGAAATTCAAGCTTCGCCTCCTTGAGCTCTCCCCGGATGGGAAGAATCTTAGAATCTATCGCACAACAATCTTCAATACCGATGGATGGGCTTACCCCAAACGCATAGCAAATGAATTGATTGATGACCTCCTAAGGCGTGGTAAGGATTTGCTCTCGGATGGAACTAAGGAAGACATTCCAAAGCCGATGCCCCTTTGCCAGGTCTATGAATCCATTGAAGACCAAGCCACCAGCCTCGCCATAACCGCTAAATATCTTGCGAATAAATACGATTGGGACCTCCTCTTCATTCAGCTCCACGCTCCCGACGGCTTGAATCATCAGAAGTTAAACGAGCTCTGTCCCGAATGGAAGGATTATGACCCGGAGGAAGCGAAGAAAGCTTGGGAAGAATTTCGCCATCAATATGGGATTTTCGACCGGTTGCTTGGCGATGTCCTAAACGATTGCGCCGATGAGGAAACGCTTCTAATCATCGTTTCAGACCACGCCGCCATCCCCACATTCAGAAGGGTTTGGCTGGGAAAATTCTTTGAAGAAGCAGGCTTGGTGGTCTATAAGCCTGCTGAGGGAGGCGGGATGCTCCCCGAGGAGAAATGGGACCCTCAAGCTCCAAGCTATAAGATAGATATGGAGAGAAGCAAGGTTTTCGTGGGAGGTAATCCTTTCGCCCAAAATATCTGGGTTAACCTGAAGGGAAGAGAGATAACCGGAATAGTGGAGCCCGGAAAAGAATATGAGGAAGTGGTTAAGCAATCAATAGAGATTCTCTACTCAATAGTTGACCCGGAAACAGGCGAGCATCCCATCGCCTTAGCGCTTCCCAAGGCTTCCGGGGATTTGCTGGGGCAATGGGGAGATAGTGTGGGTGATGTGATTTTCTACTTCAAACCGCCCTATACGGAGGTCATTGGCGCTCATAGCTTCACCGCCATCTCGGAGAGGATTTACAAATCCAATGGATTCTTTGATGTTAAAAGGGGTGGGGGGATGCAGGGGATTCATCATCCTTTCCTCCCGAATGAGAGATTTCTGGGCTTCTCCGTTTCGGGTATCTTCATCGCCTCCGGTCCCGATATCAAGAAGAATTACAGACGCACCGCTCCCCTTCACTCCCCCGATATCGTCCCCATCATCTGCCATTGGCTGGGAATTCCCCTCCCCGCCCAGTGCGAAGGACGAGTTCCCTTGGATATATTTGAATAGGAGTTAAAGCGATGCGAAGACCGAACATCGTCCTCATCCATTCAGACCAACATAGATTTGATTGTCTGGGAATCAATGGGCATCCTTTATTGCAAACTCCCAATATAGATAGGCTTGCTCGGGAAGGGGTGAATTTCACTAATGCCTTCACTCCCGCCCCTATATGCACTCCCGCAAGGGCGAGCCTCTTCACGGGGCTCTGGTCAACCCAGCATCTCTGCCTCAGCATTCCGGGGTCGGAAATCTACCGACCAGCCAATCCCAACTTACCAACCTTCTCAAAAACCCTGAGCGAAAACGGCTATATCCTCGGTTATGTAGGGAAATATCACGACGAGCTCCCCGGCACGCCAAAGGATTACGGATTTCAGGATTACATCCCCCTTTCGGATTACATAAAATGGAGAAAGGAAATGGGGCTTCCCCTTGAGAAAGAGGGATTCGTCCTATTCGCTGGCTATCTGATAAAGAAGAAGGAATTCCCCTATATGTGGTTTGGTGAGGAGGATGTGGTGAATAAGCCCGAGGAGACGATGCTCGCTTGGGGAGCAGACCGCACGATTGAGCTCATAGAGCGATATCACTCGTTGGGGAAACCTTTCTTCATAAGATGGGACCCCGTAGAACCGCATCTTCCCAATGTCGTTCCCGAACCCTATTATTCTCTCTATCCACCGGAGAAAATCAAGCCCTGGAATAGCTTTCCCGACCCTCTGGAGAAAAAGCCCTTTATCCAATCCCAACAGCGAAGAACCTGGAAGGTTGAGGGTTGGGGATGGGATAAATGGGCACCCATTGTGAGCAGATATTTGGGAGTTATCACTCTCCTCGACCACCAAATCGGCAGGGTCTTGGAGAAGTTAAGGGAACTGGGGATAGAGGACGAGACCCTCATAATTTATACAACCGACCATGGGGATATGTGTGGAGGGCACGGGATGATGGACAAGCATTTCGTTATGTATGAGGATGTTGTGCATATTCCCTTGATTATGCGCTATCCTCCTCTGCTTCCCAAAGGGAAGGTATGCGATGAATTCGTCATAAATGAGATAGACTTGGCGACGACATTCCTCAGCCTTGCCGGGCTTCCCATCCCTGAAACATTTAGGGGAAAGGACCTCATAAGAGTTGCAAGAGGGGAGGAGAAAGGGAGAGAGGATGTTTTATCCATCTATCATGGGGCGCAGCTCGGCTCTTGGACGCAGAGGATGGTGAGAGATAGGGAATGGAAGTATGTCTGGAATGCCTCAGGCGAGGATGAGCTTTACAATCTCAAAGAGGACCAAGGGGAGCTTAGGAATTTAGCTGGGGAACCCGCTTATAAAGGGGAATTGGCGAGATTGAGGAAGAGGCTTGTTCAGTGGATGGAGGAAGTCAACGATATTATGCTTAACGGCTGGACGAGAGCCCAGTTGGAAAGCGGAACGAAGCCTTGAAGAGAATCTCTTCAATCCTGATAAAGCCCGTATCCTCCGATTGCAACGCTCACTGCACATATTGTTTTTATCGCCGACCTTTAGACCCTTATAAAGATGAGAAAAACCACATAATGAGCGATGAAGTATTGGAGAGCTTGATATCCCAATATCTCAAAATGAGCGGTCAGATGGCGATTTTCTCCTGGCAGGGCGGTGAGCCAACCCTTGCGGGACTGGATTTCTACGAAAAAGTGATAAAATTGGAGATTAAATACAGCAAGCCGGGACAGATTATCGGTAACGCCCTTCAAACAAATGCCCTTCTAATAGATGAGAACTGGGCGAGCTTCTTTAAGGAATATAACTTCCTTCTGGGTGTGAGCTTGGACGGACCAAAAGAACTTCACGATTTTTATAGAGGGAAAGGCTCCTTTGAAAGGGTTATGGAAGCGATAAAAATCCTGAAAGCTTACGATGTGGAGTTCAACATCCTAACGGTGATAAGCGATGTAAATCAGGATAAAGGGAGAGAACTACTTGACTTCTTCCTCTCGCAAGAGCTCTTCTATCTTCAATTCATCCCCTGCGTGGAGAGGGATTATAAGACCAACGAAGTGACGCCTTTCTCCGTGAACCCGGAGGAATTCGCCAAATTCCTCAAAAAGACATTTGATAAGTGGTTCAATAAAGGAAATCCCTTCTTCTCCCTCAGGGATTTTGACAATATCCTTATGATTTATATGGGACTTGAGCCAGAGCTTTGCCAATACAAGAAAGAATGCGGTGAATATGTAGTTGTTGAATACAACGGAGATGTTTATCCCTGCGATTTCTTCGTCTTTAAAGAGTGGAAATTGGGGAATATAATGGAGAAGCCGCTGGAGGAAATAATCTCCGACAACGAGGTTTTTGAGAGATTCAAGAGATTGAAGTCAAGCGATTACGAGGAATGCTCAAAATGCAAGTGGAGATTCATCTGCAACAAGGGCTGCCCAAGGTTTAGGGTGAATTACAAAGGGGAGATAGTGGGGAACAATTATCTCTGTTCAGCCTATAAGGAATTCTTCTCCTATTCCGAGAAGAGATTCAAAGAACTCGCTTCAAAAACGAAAAGGAGGTTGTTAAAATGATAAACAGGATGATTTCCTTTTCATTATTTATTCTTTTCTCTTTTTCATTTGCTCATTCTTATAAATCGGAGGTGAAAAAATTGCGATTTTCTTGCGAGGATATGAAGCTGAAGATTGAGGGAGGTCAAGTGGTTGTAGACGGCAAGATAATCACGATAGAGCCGAAGGAATTCTCAATTGACCCGCCCTCCCAAATAGAGATAAAAGACGAGATTGTAAGCATAGGCGATGAGAAGCCAGAGGGATGGTGGTCGGGGACGAGGCTGACGGGAACGAAAACTCCCCGCCTCTATCACGGGCTCCCCGGCTGTCTCGTTCCCCATTCCGCCGTCGTCAAATCCCTTGACGGCTCAATCGTCTATGAGGAGGGAAAGGACTATCTCGTTGACCACACCTGGGGAGCGATTGGAAGAGTTCCCACGGGGAGAATCCCAAAGGGCGCCTCCGTGCTCGTGAGCTATAAATATAGCCTACAGAGAATTGATTTGATAGAGGTCAAGGAAAACGGGAATCTCGTTCTAAAGAAGGGGAAGGAAGAGAAGACCTCTCCCCTTCCACCCAAGCCGGATGAAGGCTACTATCCTCTCCTCCATATTTATCTTCCCTACCACACAAAAGAATTGAGCGATGAGCTCATTTATCCCATTGGTCCCTCTTATCCTCAACCCACGAGGGAAGAAATGCTCGCCAATGCTCGCTTCGTGTCTAAAACCCTTGAGAAGCTAAGGAAGGGGGAGGAAGTGACCATCGTTTTCTGGGGAGATAGCGTAACCGCTGGAGGCGATGCCAGCTCACCCGATAAAGCCTTTCCCGCCCTTTTCGTGAAGATGCTTCAAGAGAGGTTCCCGAAAGCGAAGATAAAGATGGTGAATGCGGGGATAGGCGGCACCAATACGAACCAGAGATTGCCCAACATAGAGAGCGAGGTTTTGGCATACAAACCAGACCTTGTCGTGATTGAATTCGTAAACGATATGGGCTTCACTGAGGAGAACTTGCGGAACAATTATTACAATGCGATAGATTTGATAAGGGAGAGGGGAGGAGAGGTGATAATTCTCACTCCCCATTTCACAATGCCCTCAATGATGGGTTTGAGCTCTGTTAAGAACGCCAAGGAGACGAGGAAGGCGGTTGAGATTTTGCGGAGGATAGCGAAGGAGAAAGGAGTAGGGTTGGCGGATGCGAGCAAGAGGTGGGAGCATCTCGCTAAAGAAGGCATTCCTTATGTTACGCTTTTATACAATGGAATAAACCATCCCGATGATAGAGGGCATTTTCTTTTTGTGGAGGAGCTATTGAAGTTCTTTCCCCAAGAAGAGTAGCGGTTGATTTAAGAAGAGAGAAAAAAGCGGGGGCGGGATGGCGTTCCGCCATCCCGCCCCCGAAAGAGGAGGTGGTTTTTGGAGGGCGCCCCACCACCCCAGAAACGCTACCGATTTTAAATTTTAACTAACCATCTCCGTCTCGGCAAATAAAACTGTTCTCACTTCCTTAAAGCCTCCCTTATCACCGCTAACCACTTATTCAATATCTCCCTTGCTTCATCCAAAGATATTCTCCCATCCTTAACTTCCTTACCCATAAATCCCTGAAATACCTCGACCGTCTGCTCAATTCTTTTCTTCTGCAAGAAAAATTTTTCCAGAAAAGATGACAAGGCTTTCGCCAAGCGATGGGTTTCCTTTGTGACTTCCAAAGCCTCGGGTATCATTTCTTCTAAATATTGACTATATCTTTCAATATTTAGCGGAATGGCAACTTGGTCAAAAAGGGGTGGGAAAACGGGATAGACTTCGTAAAGCTCTTGAAGAGTAAAATAAAAATATAAAGGCGGCTCCTGAGCGGTGCATTCTATTTTCGCCACGAATTTGCCTTTGCAGAACATATCAAGAATTTCGAAGATAACAGCATAAAAAATTCCCTCCGCTTCTGCGATATTTCCATATCGCTTAAATATTTTCCCGATTCCATAAAAATTTTTACCTTTAAGCACTTCCCCTACCGCTTCATAAATTACTCCCTCTTCCTTAAGCAAAACAATCTCCGGTATTTCAAGATAAGACTTAAGGAACTCCTCCAAACCGGGAATATCGTATTTTCCTGCGAAATCTTTGATAATATTTTGGGCGTTATCGGGGTTATTTTGTATCCGATTTACGAGTTCCTCTAAATGAAGCTCATCTATTTGCTCGGGCGTTAGGTCCTGATATTTAATTGCCAGTTCTCGTTTTAATTCACGCAGGGCTTTATCGTGAATGAAAAATATCAATTGTCTTAATAGTTCCTGCTCCACCCTCTTTTCTCTTATCACATTATCAATATTCCGTTTCATAAAAAACCTATCAATTGTATCGCTCAGCAGCTCAAAAAAATTCCTCAATTTTGTCTCCAATACTCTCTCCCATTTTTTTCACCTCATAAAATTGAGTTTACAAGATTATTTACCTTCCCTATTTCCATTTCTTTTCCCCTGCGGAAAAGTGCTCAAAGACAAGCTTCTAAACATCCTCCCTGGCACTTACCTCCCTGAAATAGCGAACCCCAATTCCCATTATACCATCTCCCCCAAACCCTTGCAATTCACAATTCACTTCAATCCCTTATAGGTAGGCTTCAAACAACGCTTGAGGAAGATAGCTCGTCAACTCTTCACAGGTTTCAATCCCTTATAGGTAGGCTTCAAACTGAAGAAATTCATTGCCGCCCTTCGAAAAGTCATCAGTTTCAATCTCTTATAGGTAGGCTTCAAACTGAAATAGACGAGAAAGAGAAAAGCTTTGTGTTATTGTTTCAATCCCTTATAGGTAGGCTTCAAACCTTGACAAAATGAACGCCAAAGCCGTCGCAGTGAGGGTTTCAATCCCTTATAGGTAGGCTTCAAACGCGGGCGGAGGAAGGAAAAAAGCGGAAGCAGTGGGTGTTTCAATCCCTTATAGGTAGGCTTCAAACGGATTTCGTCTATCAGATTGGCTATCTTGAAATTCAGTTTCAATCCCTTATAGGTAGGCTTCAAACACCATTCTGTTCTTTTGTCTTCCCAGGTTGTTTCGTGTTTCAATCCCTTATAGGTAGGCTTCAAACAAAAACTGTCAAGTATTGCTATTCTTCTTGCTGTCTAGTTTCAATCCCTTATAGGTAGGCTTCAAACGAAATGGGTGGGAGGGATTACTGAATTTACAGAAGAGTTTCAATCCCTTATAGGTAGGCTTCAAACTAAAGCGGCTAAGCTGATACCATTAACGAAAAGGAGGTTTCAATCCCTTATAGGTAGGCTTCAAACACCAGATGGAACTCAATGTAGGGTGTATATGGAACTGTTTCAATTCATTATAGGTAGGCTTCAAACTACCAAGTTCTCTAAAAGTTCCTCT
>Ga0080004_1118682_pt1 | contig 10881 bp, 5 predicted proteins | sample WasSprMetagenome_FD_69207 | JGI IMG/M metagenome (GOLD analysis project Ga0080004, IMG submission 69207) | Sulfidic aquatic microbial communities from Washburn Spring, Yellowstone National Park, USA - WS (SPADES assembly) (version 2) | ecosystem: Environmental > Aquatic > Thermal springs > Hot...
GAGTAGATGGGGAAGGGAAAGCTGGCGCCGGCGCCGTTCAGGACCACTTTTTGGGGCTCTGTCGGGGCGACGCCGCCTGAACCCGAGTCCGGTTTCTTACCCCCCGCGCACCCCGCCGCGATGAGGGCGGCAGCGAGCAGGAGGACGGCGACAAGCCGTTTGCCCGCGCCAATGTGAGTCATGGGAGCCCAGCCTCCTTCGCCGCGTCGAGTGCCCTGGCTCAACTCTAGAGGGAGACGGTTAAGGCACCATGCGGGACAGGTTAAGGTCGGGCCAACGCGGGGTTAACGTTTCGTTAAACAGTTCCAGGGCGCTCGGGCCGGAGGTGGCCGGCCGGCGCTCACGAGGGCGCCCGGCCAGGCAGGTGCTCGTTGGGAAACCCTACCATCTCTTCGGCGGCCCTGCCCACTGCGGGGGCGAATTGCGCCGGCGCGAAGACGTAGAACCGCCAGAGGTGGCGGTACATCTGGTCCAGGCAGGTGATTTCGCGCCCTCCCACCTCCGGTTCGTTGAAGAGGCGCATTCCCGAGGGCGTGATCACGGGCACGGCCGCCTCCTTCATGGTGGTGGCTTCGGGGCAGTACACGACGACGGTCTCTCCCTCGGGGACGCCGGCGGCCCGGGCCAGTTCTGCCTCCAGCTCCCGGCGCCGGCAGGGATCGTGGCGGTAACGCGCGATGAGTTCCTGCTGCGCGTTTTCGCCGATGCCTTCCAGCGAGAGGACGTAGGCGCGCTTGTACAGGCGGCGGTTCCGCACGGCTCCGAGCAGGGACGCGATGGCGGGGTGGGCGGGTGGCGAGGGTACCAGGGCGGGCAGGGAAGCGAGGAGGGTCTCGTCGGTGAGGTCGTACAGGTGGGCTTCGGTGAGGCCCTGGAAAGTGGCCAGTTCCACCGCCCGGGCCACCATGGCCCCGGCGGCGATTTTGGCGTGGTGGTAGTACAGACGCTCGGTCAGGAAGTAGCGCAGGCGGAGCAGGTGGGCGAGTTCGGAATGGGCGTCGGGGCGTCGCATCCCGTGGCGGGTCAGGTTGAAGGTGAGGCTGTCGCCGGTGATGGAGAAATAGGCGAAGACCCTGTCGTCGTAGTCCTGGCGGAGGCCGGCGTAGTAGGCGTCCCGGCGCACGTAATCGAGGAGGTCGGCGTCCACGGCCCCGGACACCACCTGACCCACCCAGGGAGGGATGCCGCGGGTCTCCGCCTGACCCGTAAGGACCGCGTACGCATCTTCTGCCAGTCCCAGGCGCCGCAGGACCCGGCCCGTGGGCCCTTCGAGCAGGAAGCGGGCGAAGCGGGCCGGGGTGTCGTGGCGCGGGAAGATGCGGGTCTCGTCCTCGAAGGTGTGGCCGAAGGGGAGGTGGGTGAGGTCGTGCACGAGGGCGGTCATGCGGGCCAGCCGTACCAGCCCGGGGTCGAGAGGGTGGCCGCGGGCGGCGATGGCCCCCAGCAGGCGCTGGGTCACGGCCAGGGTGCCGAGGCAGTGCTCGAAGCGGGAGTGGGTGCAGCCCGGGTAGACCAGGTAGGCGGTACCCACCTGCTTGATCCCCCGCAGCCGTTGAAAGGGCCCGGTGTCGAGCACCGCCATCTCCTCGGCGGAAACTGCCACATCACCGTGCACGGGGTCCCGGATGACGACACCGTTCACCATAGCGCCGGCCAGCCTCCTCCCCTCACTTTGCTCGCGCCGTGGCGCCCACGCCTGGCGGATGCTCGCCGCCAGGGTTCGACCGGGATCGCGGGCGCCGGTGCGCCAGGCGAGGCATGGCGATAAAAATTTTGCCGTTGCGCAGCAAGCGACAAAAATCTGGGACAGGGCCCTTGTATATTGGTTCGGGGGAGGAAACCCTGGGAGACGGTTCTTACGCCAGGTCGGCGGGTAGCTGGCGCTGGGCGCGTTCCCGCCCGCACACCCTGGTGACCTCGGCGGGCAGGGTGCTGGGGGACAGGCTGTGGCCCCTGACCCTGCTGGGCCTGCTGCTGGCCAGGGCCCCCCTTTTCGGCTCGTTGCACCCCTTTGGCCTCCCCTTCTACCTGGCTGTCGCCCGCACCCGTCCCCGGGCCAGGCTGCCCGTGGCGCTGGCGCTGGTCGCGGGGGCCACCAGCCGGGACCCGGTGCTGGGCCTGGAGTCGGCACTGCTCCTCGTGTTTGCGCAGCTTCTCGTGGCCCGGCTGCCGGCCCGCGCCGACGCCAACCCGCTGGGGCTGGCGGCAGTAGCCTTTTGCCTGACCGCCACGGTGCGGTCGGCTGCCGCGGTGGCCCGGGGCATGACACCTCTGGATTTGGCGCTGGCCCTGGCCGAGTCCTTCCTGGCCCTGCTCCTGACCATGGTGAGCGCTTATGCCCTGCCCGCCCGCGCGCGAGCCCGCGACATGATCCAGGGGGTGGGTGTGGGCCGGGGGAGCGAGCGGGGCATGGAGCAGATCCTCGCCCTCGCGGTGCTGGGGGCCGGCGCGGTGGCCGGCACGGCCGGTGTCTACCTGGGTCCCCTGGATCTGCAGGGCACCATGGTGCTGCTCCTGGCTCTGGTGGCCGGTTATGCCGGGGGGGCCGGTCTGGGGGCAGCCGCGGGGGTGGTCGCGGGTCTGGTGACGGCTGCTCCCGGATCGGCGTGGGCGGTGGCCATCCCCGCCTTCGCCGGCGTGACGGCGGGCCTTTTCCGGGAACTGGGCCGGGTGGGCACCGGGATAGGCGGGATGCTGGGTTCCCTCCTCATGACCTTCCATTCCTACCCGTACGCGCCGGCCGGACTGGTGCTGGCGGAATGCACCGTGGCCCTGGTCCTGTTCGCTCTCGTCCCGGGCGGGTGGCTGGAGAAAGCCCGTGCTGCCTTCCGCGGCGCCGGCGAGGCCGAGCTGGGGGTGACCCGCCAGCTCCGGTTGCACGACCGGGTGGTGCAGCGTCTCCACAGCACCTCCAGGTTGCTGGCCGAGCTGGATCGGAGCCTGGCCTCCTGCGCGGGAGCGGACCGGACCGGGACGCTGTGGGAGTTCGCCGGGCCGGTGGCCTTCCGCCTGTGCGACCGGTGTCACCAGTTCCGGGCCTGCTGGGAGGAGGAGTTCCACCAGACCTACCGCGGAATCCTGGGACTCCTGGAGGTGGCGGAGCGAGGGGGGAGGCCCGCTCTCACCGATCTGCCCGAGAGCCTGGGGCGCCGGTGCCCCCATGCGGAGCAACTGGTGGCGGCGGTGGCGGGACTCGGCGAACTGTACCACACCAGCCGCCACTGGCAGGAGAGGGTCCAGGAGTACTGCACCCTCATGCAGCGGCAGGTGGCCACCCTGGCCAGGGCGATCGGGAGGATGGCCGACCAGGCTGCGGCCCCGCCCAGCCCGGCGGCGGAGGTCCATCCGCTGGGATACGACGTCAGTTCCACCACTCTCCCGCGGCACGGAGAGCGGGTGCCCGGGGACGCGGTGCTCGTCAGGGAGGTGGAAGACGGGCACCTGCTTGTGGTGATCTCGGACGGGATGGGGGTGGGAGAAGACGCACACCGGAGCAGCGAGTCTGTCTGCGCCCTGGTGGCCCGGATGGTGGACGCCGGGTTCGAACTGGACCTGGCCGCCAGGATGGCCAATCTGGTGTTGCAGCGGCAGGGGGAGTGCGACCGTTTCGTGACCCTCGACGCTGCCCTGCTGGACCTGCGCACCGGACGGGGGCAAATCCTCAAGATGGGGGCTGCCCCTTCTTACCTGAAGCGGGGTAAGGAGGTAACTCCCCTCTACTCCCCCTCCTGGCCGGTGGGTATCCTCCCCGTGGTTCAGGCGGAAATCCAGGAGTTCACCCTGGGGCCCGGGGATTTGCTGGTGATGGCCACCGACGGGCTCTGGGACCGGGAGGGAGAACGGGAAGAGGACTGGGTCCTGTCCTGGCTCAGCAGGGCGCAAGCGGCTGTGCCCGCCGAGGTGACCGAGCGGCTCGTGGCGCGGGTTAGCGACCACGGGCGGCGACCCCTGGGAGACGATGTGGCCGTGGCGGTATTGCGGGTACTGCCCCCCGCATAAGATGGGGAGGGCCCCCGACATGGGGAGGGGCCCGCGGATCACCCCTGAGGTTTGATAGTCTTGGCGACCTCTCCCAACCCCTCGGGAGTGGGCGGAAGCCCGCTCCCCCTTTTCTTCCCTGGCCCGCGCGGAGTGCAGGAAAAGGTGGCCATCTGGTGAAACTCTGTACGGGAGGGAGCCTTGGGGGACGTATACGCACGGGTTCGGGCATATGCGGAGCGGTACGGCATGTTCTCCCGCGGGGACGCGGTGGTTGTGGCGGTCTCCGGAGGGGCCGATTCCGTTGCCCTGCTGCACATCATGTGGCGGCTGGCGAAGCCCATGGGGTTGCGCCTTCACGTGGGACACCTCAACCACCTGCTGCGGGGGGAGCAGGCGGAGGAGGATGCCAGGTTCGTGGTGGACCTCGCCCGGGCCCTGGGCCTTCCCTGTACCGTGGGCCGCGAGGACGTGGCCGCCCGCGCTGCCGCCGCGCGTATCGGGCTGGAAGAAGCCGGCAGGGAGGCCCGCTATTCCTTCCTCCGGCGCCTCGCCGGGGAGGTGGGAGCCAGCCGCATTGCCCTCGGGCATACCCGGGACGACCAGGCGGAGACGGTGCTCATGCGTCTCCTCAGGGGTGCCGGCATTGAGGGGCTGGCGGGGATCCCCCCGGTCCGGGGAGCCATCGTGCGTCCGCTGCTGGCGGTAGGGCACGCGGAACTGGAAGAATACTGCCGTCAGCAGGGCCTGGCGTGGAGGCTCGACCCGTACAACTTCGACCCCGGGTACCTGCGCAACCGGGTGCGCCACCGTCTCCTGCCCTGCCTGGAGGAGGTGGCGGGACGGGGAGTGCGGGAGCGGCTCGCGGAACTGGCCGAGGTGCTGCGTGCCGACGTGGAGTGGCTCAGGGAGGTGGAGGAACGAACCCTGGCCGATCAGGCGTCCGTGCGGGGTGAGGCTATCGTCATCGACCCGGGGCGCCTGGAGGCTCTGCCCCTCGCCCTGAGGCGGCGGGTCCTCAGGCGGGCCATCCAGGCCGTGAAGGGCCCGGGCCGGCAGGTGGGGTTTGCCCACGTGCAGGCGGTGCTCGACCTGCTGGGGCAGCACGTCGGCCGCCGGGAGGGCGGTGAGGCGGACGGCGGCGCCGCAGCGCGAAGCCGGCACCCGGGCGGCGAGGTGCACCTGCCCGGAGGCGTGGTGGCCCGGCTCGCGCCCGAGGGGCTGGTGCTGGAGCCGGGGCGGGCCGGCCCGGCCGCCCGCGGCGGGCGGGAGGCGGTGGCCTACCAGTACCCGCTGGAGGTACCCGGGATGGTGGAGGTGCCCGAGGCCGGGCTGCTGATCTGGGCCAGCGTGGTTTGCGATCCGGTCCCGCTGACCGGTGACCTTGCCCGACGCGCGGTGCTGGACTATAATAAGACGGGAGCGCGTTTGCTGGTGCGTTCGTGGCGGCCGGGCGACCGCTTCTTTCCGCTGGGTATGGAGTCGCCCAAGAAGCTCCAGGACTTCTTCGTGGACGAGAAGGTCCCGCGGGTGCAGAGGCAGCGTATCCCGCTTGTTTTGTCTGGAGAGGACATCATCTGGGTGGTGGGGTACCGCATCGACCACCGCTATCGGGTGACGCCCGCCACCCGCGAGGTGCTGGTCCTGGAGGCCTGCGACCTGGGAGAAGCGGCAGAGGAAAGGGGGGCGTGAGATGAACCGGGCGTTCCGCACGCTGGCCGTGTACGTGGCCGTGCTCTTCCTCAGCATCGCGGTCATCAACTACTTCTCCCAGCACGCCCCCGTCCAGGAGATCACCTACAACCAGTTTCTCCAGTACGCCAGGGACAACCAGATCAACGACGTGGAGATCGTGGTGCAAAAGGGAGAGACCACCGGGCACCTCAAATCCGGGCAGAGCTTCCGGGTTGTGCTCCCTGACGATCCCTCCCTGTACACGCTCCTGCAGGAGAAGGGCGTGATCATGAAGTTCCGCCTGCCCCAGGATCCCCCCTGGTGGATGGCCCTCATCACCACGGTACTGCCGGTCCTGCTGATCGCGGGGGTTTTCTTCCTGCTGATGCAGCAGACCCAGGGGGCGGGGAGCCGGGTGATGCAGTTCGGGCGTTCCCGGGCACGCCTGGTCTCCGAAGACAAGAAGAAGGTGACCTTCGCCGACCTGGGCGGGGTGGACGAGGTCAAAGAGGAGCTCAGGGAGATAGTCGACTTCCTGCGCCATCCCAAGCGCTACCTCGAGATGGGGGCCCGGATCCCCAAGGGCGTCCTGCTGGTCGGCCCTCCGGGCACGGGCAAGACCCACGTGGCCCGGGCGGTGGCGGGGGAGGCCGGCGTCCCCTTCTTTTTCATAAGCGGGTCCGACTTCGTAGAGATGTTCGTGGGCGTGGGTGCCTCCCGCGTGCGTGACCTCTTCGAGCAGGCCAAGAAGCACGCTCCCGCCATCGTGTTCATCGACGAGATCGACGCCGTGGGTCGCCAGCGCGGCGCCGGGTACGGCGGGGGCCACGACGAACGGGAGCAGACCCTCAACCAGTTGCTGGTCGAGATGGATGGCTTCTCGACCAATGAGGGGATCATCGTCATGGCGGCCACCAACCGGCCGGACGTGCTCGACCCCGCGCTGCTGCGGCCGGGCCGTTTCGACCGGCAGGTGGTGATCGACCGCCCGGACCTGAGGGGGCGGCTGGAGATCCTGCGCATCCACACGCGCAACAAGCCCCTGGACAGGGACGTGGACCTGGAGGTGATCGCGCGCCGCACGCCGGGGTTCACGGGTGCCGACCTGGAAAACGTGGTCAACGAGGCGGCGTTGCTGGCAGCGCGGCAGCGGCGGCGTAAGATCACCATGGACGATCTCCAGGACGCCATCGACCGCGTGGTCGCCGGTCCGGAGAAGAAGAGCCGGGTGATGAGCGAGAAGGAGCGGCGTGTGATCGCCTACCACGAGGCCGCCCACGCCCTGGTGGCGAAGCTGCTGCCGGGTACCGACCCCGTGCACAAGGCATCCATCATCCCTCGGGGGGCGGCCCTGGGATACGTGCTCCAGCTTCCCACCGAGGACCGCTACATCATGACCAAGGCGGAACTGCTGGACCGCATCACTTCCGCCCTGGCGGGCCGGGCGGCAGAGGAACTGGTCTTCAACGAAGTGTCCACGGGCGCCGCCCACGACCTGGAGACCGTGACCAAGCTCGTGCGCCGCATGATCACGGAGTACGGCATGAGCGAGAACCTTGGCCCGCTCACCTTTGGCACGAAAGAAGAACTGGTATTCCTGGGAAGGGACATCGCCCGCGAGCGCAATTATTCCGAGGAAGTGGCGGCGGCCATAGACAAGGAAGTGCGGGCCATCGTCAACGCCTGCTACGCCCGGGCCATGGCGCTCCTGCGCGACCACAGGGAGACGCTCGACCGGGTTGCTTCCGCCCTGCTGGAGAGGGAAACCCTGGAGGCGCCGGAACTGGACGCCCTCATGGCCGGGCTACCCGTGCCCGCCAAGCCGGCCATACCCGGCACACGCCAGGGGCAGGAAGAGGAGGGCAAAGACAAGCCCGGGGCCGTTCCCGCGCCGGAAGTGCGCCCGGCGCCGCCGCGCCCCGCTCCCGCCGCCGAGGGCTGATCGCGGTGTACGGGTCAGGGTGACAGCAGCAGTTCGGCGATGTGTACCGCCCGCTGGGCCGAACCCCGGCGGTGCAGGCCGCCCCGCAGTTGCAGGAGGCACCCCGGACATGCCACCGCCACCACGTCGGCCCCCGTGGCGGCGATCTGCTCCAGCTTCTGCTCCAGGAGGGCCGCGGATACGGCGGGATGCTTGAAGGAGTACGTGCCGGCGAACCCGCAGCAGCGGTCGGCGTGGGGCATCTCCCGGAAGGAATAGCCGGGCAGGGAGGCCAGCAGCAGGCGGGGTGCCTGTGCGCCTCCCAGGCGGTAGCGCAGGTGGCAGGAATCGTGGTACGTCACGGTGAGCGGCGTGCCGCGACCGGTGTTCGGGGCCCGCGCCCTGCCGGACGCCGTGAGTTCCGCCGTCTCCGCCGCGGGCAGTCCCGGGCGGGCGGGGGCGTCCCGTGAAACCAGGAACTGGGTGAACTCGTAGGTCCGGTCCGCCAGGGACCGGGCCTGTTCTTCCCAGCGCGAATCCCCGGTCAGGATGCGGGGGAAGTCGAACTTGAGGGCCACCGCGCAGGTGGGGCAGCAGGTGACCACGGCGTCCGCGCCCGAGTCGAGCAGACGACCTATGTTGTACCGGGCCGACCGGGAGGCGTCCTGCCCGGTATAGATGGCCGGGGCACCGCAGCAACCCTGCCCCCGGGGGTATACGACCCGGAATCCGGCTCGCGCCAGCACTTCCATGGCCGCCCGGCCGATCTCCGGGTACACGTGCTCCACCAGGCAGCCTGCGTAGAACGCCACCGTCCTGACCTGTGGGGACCCTTCCGCCCCGGGGGGCATCTGGCCCGGTCCGGCGGTCCGCCCGGCCGGTTCCCCTGGCGGCCGGGCGCGGGCGGCGGCGGGCAGGCGCGAGGCCAGGGGCGGTCTGAGCGCCGGCAGGGGGCGGAAGGAGGTTGCCTCCCGGAAGAGGGGGCCCGTTACGGTGGTGCCCCGGCGCTGCAGGGGCAGGGAGGCAACGCGGGCGGCGGCGAGGGCGGCGCGCATCACGGTGGGCCTTGCCGTGATGGCCGCTGCCAGGCGGTCGCTGGGGGCGGGCGGGCGGACCGCGGCCAGGCGGCGCCTCAGTTCCAGGATGAGGTCCGGGATGGGCAGGGCGCACGCACAGTAGTCCAGGCAGGCCCCGCAGGCCGTGCACAGGGACTGGGGTTTGTCGGCCAGGGCCAGGCTGGCCGGTCCCCCGGGCAGGAAGGCGGTGAGCAGGCTCCCGATGCCCCCGGTGTACGCGTGGCCCCCGAACACGTGCCCGCCCACCAGGGCGAACACCGGGCATACGTTGAGGCAGGCCGCACAACGCAGGCAGCGCAGCAGGATACGAAAGGTCTCGTCGCGGGCCAGTTCCAGCCGGCCGTTGTCCAGCAGGATGATGTGCAGTTCTTTAGGGCCGGCCAGGGAGGGGGCCGGTCCCGAGATCATGGTGACGTAGCTGGTGAGGTGCTGGGCGGTGGCGTTGCGGGGCAGAATGCGCAGGATGGGGATGAGGTCGGCCATGGTGGGGATGAGCTTCTCGTACCCCACGATGGCCACGTGCACCGGGGGAAGGGTGGTGGCGAGGCGGGCATTGCCCTCGTTGGTGAGGATGACCAGGGTGCCGGTGGAAGCCACGGCCGCGTTGGCGCCGGAGATGCCCAACTGGGCGTCGAGGAACTGGTGGCGCAGGTGTTCGCGGGCCAGCCGCACCATGGCGGAGATGTCGGGCTCGACCGGCCGGGAGAGGACCTGGCTGAAAAGGTCGGCCACCTGGGCCCGGCTGAGGTGGAGGGCGGGCATCACCATGTGGGACGGGCGCTGGCCCAGCTGCTGGATGATCCACTCCCCCAGGTCGGTTTCCACCACGGCCACCCCGGCGGCCGCGAGGGCCGGGTTGAGGTCGATTTCCTCGGAAGCCATCGATTTGGACTTGACCGCTCGGGGGATTCTCTTTTCGCGGGCCAGGTTGACCACGTAGTCGACGGCAGACCGGGCGTCGCCGGCCCGGAAGACGGTCGCACCACGGCTGCGAGCGGCGCGTTCGAACTGGTCGGCGAGTTCCGGCAGGCGGGAGATGGCCCGGTCCCTGATGGCGGCGACCTGTTCCCGCAGGGCGGGGAAGTCGTAACCGGCGAACGCCTCCTGCCTGGACACCACGAAGGCGTCGGCAAAACGGCTCAGAACTCCCCGGAGGGTCTGGTTGGCCAGGGCATCCCTGACCCGCTGGGCAAAAGTTGCGGCCATCTTCAGCATCACCGCCCGTGGCGTGGCTGTGCAGGGATTCGCGCACGGTGAGTCGTGTTCCTGCACCCCGCGGGCGGGGGAGCGTTGCCCCTGGTTCGTCCTATGGGCCGCGGTCTCAAGTTGTGGAACGGAAAGGAGGAATAGCGCCCGGCCCCGTCGAATACCTGTGGTACGAAGCGGCAAGCAGGGGAGGAAGGTGTCGGCAGCCCTGAGAGCCGGGAACAGGGTTAAGGACGGGGTCAGGGACGGAACCCGCGGCGTGCAGGCGCTGGACCGGGCCCTGGACATTCTGGAGGCGCTGGCGGCTCACCGGCAGCCGATGCGCCTGGTGGAGCTGTCTCACCAACTGGGGCTGCACAAGAGTACGGTTCACCGTCTGGTTTCCAGCCTGGCGAGACGGCGTTACGTGGAACGAGACCCGGAGACGGGAAGGTACCGCCTGGGCCTGAAGGTCTTCGAGCTGGGTTCCCGGCTCTTCAACAGCATGGAGTTGAGGCAGGAGGCCCGTCCCCTGTTGCAGGAGCTCGTCAATCAGACCCTGGAGACCGCTCACCTGGGGATCCTGGACGAGGGCCAGGTGGTGTACATCGAGAAGGTGGAGAGCCCGCAGACCGTGCGCATGTACTCCGAGCTGGGGAAGAGGGCTCCCGCCCACTGCACCGCCATGGGCAAGGTCCTGCTGGCCCACCTGCCGGAGGAGGAACTGGATCGCATTATTGCCATGCGGGGGCTTACCCGCTACACCAGCAACACCATCGTGGAGGTCGACCAGTTGAAAGATCACCTGCGCCGTGTGGCGGCCCAGGGCTACGCCGTGGACGACACCGAGCACGAGGAGGCCATCCGCTGTGTGGCGGCACCGGTGCGCAACTACCGGGGGGAGGTGGTGGCGGCGTTGAGCGTGTCGGGCCCGGCCGTGCGGCTCACCCGGGAGCGCATCGAGGAGGGGGCCCAGATGGTGCGGGCGACGGCCATGCGCATTTCCCGCCGGCTGGGGTGCGCGGGGGGGGGGGCCGGGCGGGCTTT
>Ga0080004_1133388_pt1 | contig 10879 bp, 8 predicted proteins | sample WasSprMetagenome_FD_69207 | JGI IMG/M metagenome (GOLD analysis project Ga0080004, IMG submission 69207) | Sulfidic aquatic microbial communities from Washburn Spring, Yellowstone National Park, USA - WS (SPADES assembly) (version 2) | ecosystem: Environmental > Aquatic > Thermal springs > Hot...
TATCTATGATTAGGCGGGAGTTTAATTTCCAGCGTAAATTTTGAAAACCATAAACTCTTTAATAGGCTTGATTTCTGATAGGCTTTCTATTCAGCCGAAGACGGCAAAATTCTAGTGACCGATGTCTTTGTCTCTTCTTCCAGCGTCACTTAGATTCGCGAGCGAGATTTAGTGGAGCTAAAACCTCTTTCAGCCGGTCTGGTTTACCGTATATTTCAAAATTACAGTAATTTATGGGTTAATTTCCGCTAAAAAGGATTTTCAAAACAGGCAATATTATAAAAAAGAGGGGGAATTGGGTTTGTTTAACCTGCCCATCCGAACTTCTTTGATATGGCTGCTACGTCTTTAATGTCCACTTTATAGTCGCCATTTATGTCTGCTACAGGGTTCCAGTAGGAGTGCCCTGGATAGGTTCCGAAGGCCTTTGAGGCACCTGCAACGTCTTTGATGTCAACTTTGATGTCTGGTGTTGGCAGTTCGCTCTTGTATTTGTATGTGCTGAAGCCTGTGTCATCGTAGTATGTGCTTCCAGCAATGTCTTCCTTTATGGTTGTGTAAACTTTTAATGTGTATGTTTTTGTTCCACTACCGACTGATGGCACGTTCCAGTCGACTGTGACTTGTATTGTGTGCTTTCCATAAGCGAAGTTGTATGTTATGTCTTCCGTGTGAACGTCGCCTGCTGCTATAGTTGCTGTTATATCCGCAACCGTTGACCCATCAATTGTAACGGTTTTGTGGATCGACATACTATCTGTCTTGCACAGGTTTGAGATTTTGACGCTGAATGTGCGTGTTCCAGCGTCAAACTTTCCTGGAATGTCTACGAAGACTTTTATTGGCGTGTATTGCCAGTAGTTGGGGTTGGCGTCTAGGACCACGCGTACGCCTGTTGTGTGCTCCTTGAACTTGAATGGGCCTGACCCGACAACGTTGGGGTCTGGCTGTGCTCCATAAACTACCATGTTTTCGGGTGTCGACGCGTCGACCAGAGGCTTCCATATGTGTTTTGGTATAACTACGTTTCCTATGACCCATCCGACGGCCCATACTGACTGCACGTCCAGTAGGATTTCAATTGTGTATGGGTTAACTATGTAAACTGACTTCATCATTTCAACTGTTGGGTACCACCATGGTGTTGGCAGATCTTTAGCTATTAGGTCCTTGCTTATCTCAACCAGCGTGTAGTACACGTCGTTTATTGTTAGTGGTGTTCCATCCTGCCAGTAAATGTCCGGCCGGAGTGTTATTGTAACCTTGGTCTTATTTTGCTTCGCTACAGAGTCGTACCAGACCCCGGCCGTCCACTTCTCGTAGAGTTGTGGAATCCATTCACCTAGGCTGTATGGGTTTCTAGCTGCTCCGCCGTCGTAGATTCTTCCCAAAACCTCCCAGTCCCAGTACCATTCAGCGTACACCGGGTTTAGCTTTTCAACGTCTGATTTGAAACCGTAGTGTATGTATATTGGCGGGTAAACTGACGTGTCTGTTATCATGTTTAATGTTGACCACCAGCTGTTAACGCCGAAGCCTTGCTGGTTTACGAGGTGTCTCCATTCTTGGCCTGATGCTTCAACTGGAACCTTCTTGTAAGCTTTTGTTCCTGAAGCGCACCATAATGGTACGCTGAAGGCGCAGGCTGCAAACCTCTCCTGGGCCTTCATAGTGTACGTTGTTCCTTCCTCGTATGTTGTCGCAAACTTTACATGTTCAAGGTATTCGTCGAGTAAACTATCGTGGATGTTGTCGTAGTTTGGAGGTTTGCCTGGATGCCAGTACATGCTGCTGTGGTACAAGTCATACAAGTAGTCGGGGTCTGGCCCGATGGATATCCAGCCTCCAGTGTAGAGGTGGAAGTTCTTTGCGCCCATAACGCTGTCTGAGCACACTTTTCTGACGTTTGGCCTGTAGTCAACATGGATTTTTAGCAGGTTTTCAAGTTTCATCTTGTAGTTGTCTGCGAATGGAAGCCTATTGCTTATGTCGTCGCTTCTAGCGTAGAATATTAGCTTTAAGTCTTCTCCAGGATCCTTTGCGCCGTTGTGGTTTCTGTCCCAGTACCTCCAACCGTCTGGGCCTATTGGAAATCCGTGCGTGTCAAGGAGCTGTATAGCCGCTGTTACGTTTCCAGTCATTCCTCCGTAAGTTAGAGCCTCAAGTTTGCCGCCTGGCTTAATTTCTGGGTGGACGTAGGTTGTCATGTATGTTGGCACCGGAGTCCACATTGGCAATCCGAAGCCCTTTGTAATATCGTAGATTATGTAGGTTCTATTCACTAGGTATGCTAAAGCCTGTCTGAACTCCAGAACAGTGCATGGGTTGGGGCTTCCATCAGGCAGTGTCTCATTGTTGTTAATGTCGAGGATGAAGTATCCTGCCTCACCACCATAGTTAGTAACCACAAAGTCCGGGTTGCTGACGAATTGGTCGTAGTAGGCTTTTGTCAGAGGCCAATCTTCTATGTCCAAGTGTCCGGCAAGCATGTCAGTCCATTCTGCCACTTCATCGCTATATATAGGCATCAATATGCCCTTAACGTGGGGTCCGTAGAGCTCAAAATTTTTGTCGTCATATGTAGGCGTTACCACCCAGGCCTTGGCGGGAACTATTTGAACTACCATCAAAGAGATTGCCGCCAGCAAACCAAGCGTTAGAAACAAGCTTTTCAGCTTCATTTTCATTTCTCCTTTCTCCTTTTTGCATTTAAAACATTTCCAAGTCGAACTTAAAAGCTTTATGGAAAAAAGTTACAGTAAACTTAATAACTTTCCGCCATTCTTCTCGATGGCGAGAGAGCATAAGCCAAAAGTTTAAGGTTGATTTAAGCCATGAAGAAGTGGTCTGTGGCTTTAGGCGCGTTTTTTCTGCTGCTAACACCCATTCTTATTTCAACTTCCAGCATAACCTCAAACACCAGTGTTATGGAGTTGGCCGGCGAACATGTTTCAGATTGGACGTGCAGGGGAAACTTCACAAGGGGGCAGACGATCATTGTTTCCATAAGGCAGAACATAAACTGGAGCCGACTGGTTGATGCAGACAGGTTCAAATACGTGTATTTGGAAATTGTTGACCCGATGAACGGAAGCGTAAAATACGAATTGGAATACATTTTACCTGAAGGCTCAATTGCGCTTAAAGGAACCTACGCGAGAGTTCTGAAAGTCAACGGAAACGGCATAAAGATCGAAGAGAACGAAACGGTTTTCGCTGGAGAGTTCACGGCTGGAATAGCCAATTATGACGGCACATACATAGCCCGCATAACAGACATTTATCCACCAGTACTTCCATGCGACAAACCCTCATACTTCGCACTTTTCAGATCTTGGAACAAGACGGTGCGCCCCTACGCCTCTCTCATATACTCCAGCACTGCAACCCTACCTTTAGGCATAATATTTCTAGCTTTAGGCTTGAAAGATTCCAATAGAAGGCGGAAGCCTAAAGTGTCTAAGCTAGGAAAAGGTTTATCGTCTGAGTCTAAGCTTCGGATTCAGTATTTCGTCGAGTGAGAACCCTAAAAGGATGAAGGCCATGGCTAAAAGTGCTATGCAGAGTCCAGGGAATATAACCCACCACCAGCTTAGTTGACCTCCACCCTCAAACATGGCTGCATGGAGTATCCTGCCCCAACTCATTCTTGCAGGGTCGTAGAAGCCTAGGAAACTTAAGGCGGCTTCCGTTGTTATTGCACCTGGAACTGACGTGGCGAGGGTTACGTAGACGAGGGACATGACGTTTGGGAGAATATGCCTAAAAAGTATGTGGGGTGTCCCTGCACCTACAGCCTTGGCAGCCTCTATAAATGGCCTTTCTTTTAGGCTAAGCACCTGAGACCTCACAACCCTTGCGAAGCTCATCCAGCCGAGGAAGCCTAAAACTAAGATTAGGTTCTCCAGCTTTGCGCCGAGCACGGACATTAGGACAAACATGAGTGGAAGGAATGGAAGCACCAAAAGAAGGTCATTAAACCTCATGAGAAGCTCGTCAATGACTCCTCCGTAGAAACCGGCTACAAGCCCTACAACTAAGCCTACCACAACTGAAACAGCTGCCGAGAGGACACCTACAATAAGTGAAATTCTTGAACCGTACACCAGTTGACTGAAAATGTCTCTTCCATATTGGTCTGTGCCGAGAAGCCCATACGCCGTCCCCTTACACATGAAACCAACATTGTCTATAAAGATGTTTGTACGCGCCTGAACATTCGGGTCCATATTATCCTCAAAACTTATTTCAAAGCCCAGCCTGTAATATCCAGGAGTGTCCCTAAATGTTTGTCTAATAACTTCTGCGGGACCACTGGTGCCTGGATACGCTTCAACTCTAATGTTAGGATCATTTGAGTCAACGTAAATGCTTATCCATCCGCCCTTTGAAAAGAATATGGTCCCATTTTTCTGCACATTGACGCCGCCTGTGAGTGGCCATACAAACCATTTTTGTCCATCAGAAAGCCTCTGAATGAACATTCTAACTGACGGAATTGCAACGAAGTACATCCTTGTAACATTCTCCCAAATTATCTCGCCCGATGTGTAGTTGTAGCCTTTGTAAATCCTATCAGTTTTCGAAAAAGTTGTTCCATTCACAAATATTGCCGCCCCAATGCTGAAGCGCGCCGGAACCCCGGAATATGGATAATAAAAGTCGTAATAAATTGTCGTGTTGCTGAAACCGTATAATACGCCAATCTCAGGCCTGACAAAGCTTACCATTAGGCTTCCATTATTAATTCCGAAGACCGGCTGCCAACACACATCAACATGGGCGGACCTAGTCCAGTTCCATCCGCTTGTTCCGTTCATGAAATTTCCATTTTTTATCCCCTGCATATTTTCAGACAGTTTGGGGTTTCCCCCAAGCCATGTTGGTAGATACTTCAGCCATATTGGAGCTGCACATTCACCCGCCAAGCCCTGGCTTAAAACCGGATCCTTATCCGTTAACAAGGGCGCTGCAACAGCCATAAACACGAAAGCAAGTATTATGAGAACACCTAAAACCCCTCTAAAATCATGGAAAAAAACGCTTAAGAACCTGAAAAACCTTTTTGCCAGAAACTTTGACTTCTCAATTGTGGATGCCACACTACCACCCATACTTAATCCTTGGGTCTACAACGCCGTATAGGAGATCAGCAATAATGTTGGCGATTATAACACAGAGTGCAATAATGTAGAATATTGCTTGCATGGCGAAATAGTCTCCAACCTCCACAGCTTCATAAATCCAACGTCCCAAACCCTCCCATGAAAAAACCGTTTCAGTTATAGTCGCCCCCGAAAACAGGAAACCAAAGGAAAGTGCAACACTCGTTATTATTGGAAGTGAAGCGTTCTTTAATGCATGCTTAAATAAAACTTTTCGATCATCTAACCCCTTAGCCCTAGCAGTCACAATGTAATCTTCCGTTAAGCTTTCAAGCATTGTCGCTCTCGCTAGCAAAGTATAGCCGCCGAAAAGGAATATTGTAAGTGTTGAAACTGGCAAAATTGCATGACTTATAAAGCCACTTAAGAGGGTCAGGGTCCCTGAGAAATCAAATGCGATAACGCATGAAATTGATGTTCCATTATTTAGGATGTTAACCTTGTAGGCTTGGGGGAAAGGCGTATTTCCAATCCCCCATTCCGGCGGGAATATGTGCCCCGCCGGCAACAACCTTAAACTTATGCTAAAAATTGTTATAAGAACTAAACCTATCCAAAAAGTTGGAAGGGACCCCGTTATAAGCGATGTTATCAATAAGCCTGTATCAACAGCTGAACCTCTCTTATGCGCCGCAACTACGCCTAGGACTACGCCAATTATTATAGAAAGTGTTGTTGCAACACCAACTAAAAGCAAGGTCCACGGAATCCTGTATATAATCTCATCTGCAACGGGGGTACCCTTATACATTGATGTGCCGAAATCCCACGTAAGCATTCTAACGATGTACGTGAAGTACTGAATGTAAACTGGTTGATCTAAACCCCACTTATGCTTAAAGGCTTGAACAAGCCGTTCATACTGCTCTTTTGTTATTCCTCTCGATGGAACGAAAAGGTCAACTGGATTTCCTGGCATAACCATAAACAGGAAGAAGTTAACAGTCAAAACTAGTAGTAAAAGTATGACTGAATAGGCAAGCCTTTTAACAACGTATTCCCTTAGCCCCATGAAGATCAAAATAAGTTAAAAAATGCAATTATTTAAGCCTTTGTTAAATTTAAATTGATGTCAATCCATTAAGACCCACCAAATTTTCTCAATTAACCCTACAACCCAAAAGCTCTTGAAAAGCAGCCTCTTCATCCTGCAATTAAGCAAATCGTGTTAAAGATTCTTACAAAACATTGGCTCAAAACTTAAATATAGAGCTGTCCACTTGACATGTGATGTCGCAGATACTATCCGTAAGAAACTTAAAAACCTATTATCAAACTCAGAGGGGCTTTGTTAAAGCAGTGGATGATGTGAGTTTCGAGGTTGAAAAGGGGCAGGCTCTCGGATTTGCAGGTGAATCCGGATGTGGAAAAACAACTATAGCCCTATCAATTTTAAGAATTCTCCCTCCAAACGCAAAAATTATCAGCGGAAACATATTTTTTAAGGGCATGGATATTGTAACATTAGATGAGGCAACACTAAGGGAAAAAATAAGGTGGAAGGGTATATCACTGGTATTTCAGGGAGCAATGAACGCTTTAAACCCAGTCTATAAAGTTTCAGATCAAATTGTCGAGGCGATCCAATTACACGAACCCAACGTTGAAAAAAGGGAGGCATATGAAAGGGTTGCGAAACTCTTCGAGCTTGTGGGACTTGATCCTTCACGGGTCGACCATTATCCACACGAGTTTAGCGGAGGCATGAGGCAACGTGCAATGATAGCTATGGCGCTAGCATGTAACCCAGACATTTTGATTGCGGATGAACCAAGCACAGCCTTAGACGTTATTGTTCAAGCTCAGGTGCTTCAACTTTTGAGGAATTTAAAGAAAAAATTAAATTTATCACTAATAGTGATAAGCCACGATCTATCGATAATCGCTGAAACCTGTGAAAAAGTGGCTATAATGTATGGAGGCAAACTAGTTGAGTATGGCGATATTGTTGCAATATTCAAGAACCCACTGCATCCATATACGCAAGGTTTGCTTTCAGCTTTCCCTGAAATACGCGCACCTAGAACCAAGCTTATTTCCATACCGGGATCGCCACCTGACCTACTAAATCCTCCAGCAGGATGTAAATTTGTGGAAAGATGTAAATATGCAATGCCTGTTTGTAAAGAGGTTGATCCCACACCCATCAACATTGAGAAGGAGCATAATGTTGCATGCCACTTATACGCAAAATCGAGGTGAAGCATATTGGAGGAGACGCTTATCCGCGTTGAAGATTTGAGAAAATGGTTTCCAGTCCGTATGGGATTCTTTCAAAGCCTCTTTGGAAGGGTAAAACTCTTTGTTAAAGCTGTAGATGGAATAAGCTTTGACATTAAAAAGGGAGAAATATACGCTTTAGCTGGAGAGAGCGGAAGTGGGAAAACAACTACAGGTAGGCTTATTCTGAGATTAATTGAACCCACTGGGGGTAAAATATTTTACGAAGATAAAGAAATTACATCTATTCCTCCCAAACTGTTCAGTGCGTACAGAAGGAAAATGCAGATAATATTTCAAGATCCATATGAATCATTAAACCCCAGGATGACTATAGGCGACATAATTGCGGAGCCACTACATGTCCAAAAAATATGTAGAAATGAGGAGGAAATCAGGGAGAGAGTTCAAAAAGCACTTGAAGAAGTTGAATTGACGCCGCCGGAAGAGTTCATTTTTAGATATCCACATGAAGTTAGCGGTGGTCAAAGACAAAGAGTCGCTGTTGCGAGGGCTCTTGTCTTGAATCCTGAATTCATAGTGGCAGACGAGCCTGTTTCGATGTTGGACGTTTCAATCAGAGCTGAAATTCTAAACTTGATGGTAAGTTTAATGGAGAAACATAAAGTCGCTTTTCTGTACATAACCCATGACCTTGCATTAGCAAGACACATTTCAAACAGGATTGCAATAATGTATCTTGGAAAAATAGTTGAGAGGGGACAAACTGAAGATATAATCTACGAGCCGCTACATCCCTACACAGTGGCACTCATAAATGCTGTCCCCGTGCCAAACCCAGAATCTAAACGCGCCGAAGTGGTGATCAAGGGCGAAATACCAAGCCCAATAAATCCGCCGTCAGGATGCAGATTTCACACGAGGTGCCCAAAGTATATAGGGGACATATGCCGCACCAAGGAGCCACCCCTCATTAATGTTGGAAAAGATAGATATGTTGCATGCCACTTATATGCTTAAGTTAACTGAAGCTATGGAGAGGAAATCAAATGATGAAGAGAACACTCCTAAAAGAAGAGAAATTAGTTCTAAGCATCATAATTCTCTCTATTCTATTTGTAGCTGTAGCAATTTTCTCACCTTGGTGGACAATTAAAACCTCGCCAGAGGCGGAAAGAATTACAAATTCATCCATGACTGTCGACTTCAACTTATTTGGAACAATAACAGCAACAATTAAAAATTCTAATTCTTCAACATTAACATACCCAATCGGCAATATCACAGAAGAAGGAGACTATGCAAAGCAGCTAACATCTACGTTTAGCAATACTTTAACATTAGCTGTTATTGGGCTTGCGCTTTCGGTTGCAACTATACTTTTATGTATACTAGCCACAAAAATTAAAATTCAACTTGGAAAATTCATATATCTCACAGGAATAGTAGGAGCGTTAGTTTTATTCGCTTCTCCGATGTATTTGATGGCTAACATGGACCTTTCAAAAGCATCAATGATAAGTCCCATTCAAGTACCATCCACATTCATAAGCGTTAAGCCGTCAGAAATTAAAACATTTTGGGGATCAAAACAGATACCGGCATCCATTCAATATCCAGCTTGGGCTCAAAATCAAAGGTTCTGGATTTGGGGGCCTTCCACGGGATGGTACCTTACATATGCAGCATCATTCTTATTGGGATTATGCTCGCTTGTTATGCCCAAAACTGCCAAAAAGCGCGAGTCCCTTCAAACACCTCTTTTGCCGAATCTATTATCACTCATTGGAGGTGTCATGATACTCCTAAACATTCTGATAGTTGGCATAAACCAGTCCCCGATAATAATTGCAACACGCTTCGTTAATTCCGTCGAAGAAGTCTTTAGCTCGACAGCTCCGATGTGGGCGAGGATAGCCTTTGGAACATTTGAACACGCAAGTGGACCCGAAGCCCTCTTAGGAGTGATATTAGCGGCAGCGATCATCTACTGCTCCCTAATTCATTTAGTCACAAACAAATATCAAAAGCTCTACTCCACGCTTATCATAATCCTTTCAGCTCTTAGCCTCTTATATGGTGGAGGCTTCATACTAGGCGCAATTCTAGCGTTTATAGGCGGTGTCTCAATTTTTGAGAGAAACAAAAGCTTTAGAGAGACTTTCGTTGGAAAACTTCTTTATGCATTAAAGATGGATTCAAAACTCTTCACACAAACTCTTGATAGGATTTCAGTTAAGAGTGTAGCTGAAGCCTTACTTTTCCTCAACATTCTCAGCGGCGTTGGAAATGCATTATATACCTACAATGTAGAAAAAGTCCTTAACGCAGCATCGATGAAAACTTCCTACGAAATACTTTTTATGGGAAAGTTATATAGTGATATTTCCCTGATTTCAACGCCTATATTGTTTGTTGGTTTCGGAATAATAAAGTGGATAATATTATCCCTGATAATTTTCCTTGTTGGAGTGAAACTTTTTGGAGAGGAGGCAAGTCTGCAGGAAATAGCTAAGTGCACAGGCTTAGCCTATGCTCCCATAAGCCTTCAACTCTTCATTCCCTTCATATTTACAAGCCAAACATATTTGACCACGTGGCCTATGACAGTATTCCTTTTAACAAACTTTTGGATGATTCTAATCCTAGTAGTAGGAATGAAGCATATTTTAGACGTATCACTTTCAAAATCCCTTGCCACTGTAGCGTTTTGCGGCGCAATTTACATCTTAGTAAATTATATTGTTTTCATGCCCTTATCAATACCATACATAATAAAGTTCCAGCTCCAGCCACAAGAGCTAACGTTAGGCTTAGTTTCGCTGGTTATCGCAGCATCACTATTGTTTCTGGGAAAAAAGGCTAGCTGAACTCTCTTCTTTTCTTCTCTTCCTCTTCCTTGCGCCTAGCAATTAACCAGTCCTTGTATCCGCTTACAACACCCCACAAAACAATGATTATGATCGTTGCCACCAAGGGACCCCAAATAGGAGGAAGGAAAAGGATAAAATATATGACGATAAAAGGAACAGTAAAAATTAAAACCACCGAGAGAATAATTAACCAGAACCACTTTTCCTTTAATACCCATGACATTCTCAGACCACTAATGTATATAAGCATAATCAAATATAAACTTTAGCTAGAAGCCTGCACGTTATACTCCCCTCTTAAGTTCGACCTATAAATAATTTCGAACAGACAAAGCTCCACCTAAATGAAGCATAATTTTCCCAATACAGCAAGACTATCTTCTTAAGCTGTTTATCAAGTTGTCTTTCAATTTAATGCAAATAAAACTCGAATTCTGAAATGCGTGGAGCAGATTAAGCTCTTGCAGTTAAAAAGGTCATTGACATGGCATGGTATAAAAGCCTTTTATGGAAGAAACTTTATGCTTAATGTCTCCTCGGTTATTGGTATTTCTTGAAGTTTGGAGTCAAGCAGTATTGTTTTAAATGGTTCGTTGCTTTCAATGATCAACCTTGGCGCTGTGTAGTTTTCTATATAATATCCGAAAGTGATGTAAGCCA
>Ga0080004_1109130_pt1 | contig 10876 bp, 12 predicted proteins | sample WasSprMetagenome_FD_69207 | JGI IMG/M metagenome (GOLD analysis project Ga0080004, IMG submission 69207) | Sulfidic aquatic microbial communities from Washburn Spring, Yellowstone National Park, USA - WS (SPADES assembly) (version 2) | ecosystem: Environmental > Aquatic > Thermal springs > Hot...
GCACTATGCCGATTGTGGCGAGGACCGCTGCGAACAAGCTTAGATAAGTGAAGTCCCATATTAGGGCTGAAGCGTCCATGGGCAGTATCGTGAGTCTCCTAATAGCGTCTGTTAGGTATGTTAGGGGGTTTACGTTGGCTATGGCTTGCATCCAGTCTGGCATAAGCCTTGTTGGGAAGAAGGTGTTGCTGGCAAACATTAAAGGCATGGTTATTAGGCTTATGAACTGCATGGGTCTTTCCATTCGGGTGGACCTTATGGAGAAAGCTATGAAAACTGCTGAAAGCCCAACGCCTAGCAGGAATATGGCAGCGTAGACGCCTAAAAGGTTAAGCAGAGTAAATGATGAACTTAACTGCAGTCCCAACAAGTAAGCCAACGCCAAAATAACTGTTGCTTGGAACATTGCCCTAAAAGTTGCGTTGAGGATTTTTGCGAATATTATTGCCGCCCGCGAAACCGGAGTGCTTATCACCTTGTCTAAGAAGCCTAAACGTCGGTCCCAAACTATGGACATGCCGCTGAACATGGTCGTGGTCATAACTATCATTGAAACCATGCCAACAGCCATGAAACTGAAGTAGTCTGTAACGCCGAAAGTGTTCTGCATTATTTTTGAACCTATCTTAGCGAACTCTTGCGCAAGAACAGTACCATTAAGAACCACATATCCGCTAGTTGGAGGGATAACAGCGCTTCCTGAAATTGGTATTGGTCCTTGAAGGTTTATGTTGTTGGCTGAAAAAAGCCCGCCAATATTCATGGACTTGCCCAGCAAGCCCATCCATATGAGGGGCTGGAGCACGAACATTAAGAGCATGACTGGGTCTTTAAGCCACTTTTTGAGTTCGCGGTAGGTTAGCGCCCATAATCCCCTTGCTAGGCTTGGGCGGCACTCGTTTGCTGTGCTTGCAGTGATCATCCTCCCCTCGCCCTCCTCAAAGTTATTCTATGGGCTATGAAAGACTCCTTGGACTCTTCCATGTCGCGGATGGCTCTGCCAGTGTACTCCAAATAAACCTCGTTTAGGGTTGGCTCAGTAAGCGAAAGCCTCGTCACCGTGTAGCCCCTCTTCCTCAAAGCCTCAATTATTAGTGGGGCTGTTGCCTCGCCGTTTTCAGCCTTAATCCTATAAGCGCCATTCTCGTTTCTCACGTCCTTGACGTTCTCAACACTTTTGATTATGCTGGTTACGTCCGCATTCTCCTTTATGGCTATGGTGATTATGTCCCCGCCTAGGCTGTCCTTAAGCTCGCTGGGCGAGCCAGTCACAATTATTTTTCCATGGTCTATTATGGCTATGCGGTCACATAGGGCGTCGGCCTCCTCCAAATAATGCGTCGTCATGAAAAGCGTCATGCCATACTCCTTCTTCAAACGCCTAATATACTCCCAAGTGGCAGCTCTTGTCTGAACATCCAAACCCAAAGTTGGCTCGTCCAAGAAAAGCACTTTAGGCCTATTAATTAGTCCGCACGCAAGCTCCAATCTGCGGCGCATTCCGCCAGAATAGGTTTCAACCCTCTTGTCCTTAAACTCCGTCAGTTCGACGAGTTCCAGCAGTTCCAGGGCGCGTTTTTTTGCTATGTCGCGGGGAATCCCATACAAGTCGGCGCACAAAATTATGTTCTCGTAACCCGTCAGGTCCTCGTCAGCCGTGTACTCTTGGGGCACAACACCGATAACCTTCCTAACCTCGTTGGCTTGCTTAACAATATCATAACCCAACACTGAAGCAGTGCCCTCAGTTGGCTTAAGCACCGTTATCAGCATGTTTATCGTCGTGGTTTTTCCAGCGCCGTTCGGTCCCAAAAAGCCGAAAATTTCCCCTTCTTTGACGCTAAAGTTTATGTGGTCGACAGCCACTAGGCTCTTGTTAAAAACCTTTGTTAGGTTTTCAGCCCTAATCACTTCTTCCGTCATGCCTTTTCACCACCATGAAGTTTTCTTTCAATATCCTCAAGCCTCTGAGCGGTTTCCTTCAAAACCTTCAAAGTCTCTTTTATGGCTTGCTCCGAAAAATGCTCTTCTAGGCTCATGCCAAGGCTGAAGAAAGCCTTAAACAAACGCCTAAAGGCTTCTCTAACCTCTTCAGCCTCTTCTGGCGGGATGCGAAGCCAAAGAGAACCCAACAAAGGCGGAACAAAAAGCTTTCTACCCATTCGGAAATGGGCCCGCACCTTACGTTGTTCCTCAAGAAGCTTTTTGCCCTTATCCGTCAATATATAACGCTTTACACCGCTCTCTTCAGCTGGCACTTCACGAATATAGCCATTATCCTGAAGCCAAGCCAAAAGCGGATAAACAGAACCCGGACTAGGCTTCCAACAGCCATTAGTTCGCCTCTCAATCTCGTTCATAATCTCAGAGCCTGAAAGGGGCTTCTCGTTTAAAAGCTCAAGCACTTGATAGCGCAGATAACCCTTAGGCACGGCAGCCATATGCCTCAACCAATGCCTAAACGGCGGAAGAGGCGGCGGAGGACAGCGTTCATATTCATCAAACATTTATATCACCATCGATATCAAATTCGATAAAAACACAAAACTCATCTATTTAAAGATTGCGCCATTTTGAAAACTTTGCCGTCCATTTACTCTATCAATGTTCCAACAGGTTTTCCCTTAACTGCCAGCAAAAGGTTTTCTGGCTTAAACCCGTTTAGGACCCGGACTTTTATGCGCCTAGCCTTTAGGATTTTTATGGCTTCTGGGTCTAGAATTTGGTGGATTCCAGCCTTATGCCGGTTTTCAGCTAGAAACTTTGGCAAGTCTTCAAACTTTATTTTGTCAAGCTTCACGGCGTCTGGATGCCTTCTCGGGTCTTTTGTGTACACGCCCTCCTGGTCTGTGGCTTTAATGAGCATATCAGCATTTATGCGTTCAGCCACTTGGGCTGCCACTGTGTCGGTTGTCATGCCAGGCTTTAAGCCGCCCAAAACCGCGATTTTACCCTTTTCTAGGCATATGGCAGCCTCTTCCACGCTTGTTGGGATTTTTTCGCATGCCTCTGCGCCGAGCATTTTTGCGAAGAGTTGGGCGTAAAGCCTTGAAACACTTATAGCTAAATCATCTTGGTCCTTTTCCGCTAAGCCAAGCTCTTTGGCGATTTTTATGAATTCTCTTGCTAGGGCTCCTCCTCCAACAACAACTGCCAACACGTGTCCTTCGGCTTTTAGCCGTTTCAGAATCTTAGCGTATTCGCTTATCAGTTTGGTGTCTACTGGCGTGGCAACAACAGAGCCGCCCAGCCTTATCACTATTCGCATTTTGTTCAGCTTTCCTCTTAAAATAGGGAAAAAGCACTTAAGCCTTAAAAGAATTTGTCCAGTCCCTGCTTGGGTTTGGCTGTTTGCACCCCTATTTTTTCGCCGAAAACAATACGCATGCCGTCTGTGGCTGCCACTGTTGGCGTTCCAGTCTTCTCCTCAATTAGTTTTGCTTCACGGGCTGGTCCTTGAAATATCATTTGCATTCCAAGATGCGTCAAAACGGCTTGTTCCGGTTGGGCTTCTTGGATTATTTTTATGGCGTCTTCTGTTGTCATGTGCCCCTTCCATGGTTTTCCGGCTGGACGCATGACGCATAACATTAGGAGCCTTACGCCTCTGTAGTATTTGCCTATTCCCTCAAAGTATTCTGTGTCGCTTGTGTAGGCGAAATCGCCATACTCTTTTGTCTCGAACTTGAAGCCAACTGCGTCTGGGTCTGTGTGCCTTGCCTCTGCAACCGAAACAGCCAAGTCTGCCACTTGGAAATGCATGTTCGGAACAGCTTCGATTATTTGTTCTAGCATTTGCTGGTGGTACTTCGAAATGGATGGTTCGCAGACTTCGCTTCCCCTCAAGACGCTTTTTGACGCCGCGAGCACTCCACGCTTTTTCGTCATACCCCTTGTCATAGCCTCAATGAGCACTTCAGCATCTGTATAATGGTCTGGGTGGCAGTGGGAAACGAAAATGGCGTTAAGCTTCTGAGGGTCCAATCCTTCACTTATGGAGTAGACCAAAGCGCCAGGTCCGGGGTCCAGGTGGAGGTTTAGGTTTTCGCCTATTATGCGTATTCCTGCTGTTCGCCTTTTCTGGGTTATTGTTGTGAATCTTCCGCCGCCCGTTCCGAGAAATATTATTTCGTATGGTGCCATGCATAAGCCTATGACTTTTGCGGAATTTTTGTTTTATCCTCCTCCCAATGTGCTCGGCGGCTTCGTGAGGGAAAATGCTTTTAATATTGACTGAAATATGCGAGAAGAGGTTTGACTAGCTTGTTCGAGGAGTTGGGGCTGCTTGGCAATGCTCTTATTCTTCTAGCTTCTCTAGTAGTCCTTGATAAGGCGAGCGACTGGGCAATAACAAACAGTGTTAAAATTGCGGACATAACTGGCGTTGGCAAAACAACTATAGGCTTTATACTCGTGGCTTTTTCCACATCTCTGCCAGAGCTCTGCGTCTCCATATTCGCGGCGATAGGCGGAGAAAGCATAGGCGTAGCCATAGGCAACGTTTTAGGCTCAAACATTGTGAACATATGCCTAATCCTCGGCGTGTGCTTCCTCATAGTGGCTTTGAAAAGCTCTGAAGCCGTAAAGATGGCGCCAGCCATGGCTAAGGAGGAGATTGGCACTTTGTATTTTGGGCTTTTCGTGGCTTCCGTTGTCCCATTAACGCTTCTCTACATTGGGTATGCAAGCAGAGTTATTGGCATAATCCTCATAGCAATTTTCATATTCTATGTTTATCAGCTTTCAAAGGTTAGGAAGATAAAGGAGGAGGGCTCTCTTGGGGAGGAGAGGCGAAAACTTCCCGTATACACCTTTTTTGCACTATTGGGTATTGCGTTGGTTGTTGTAAGCGCATACTTCATTGTTGATTCAGCAACCTTCATTGCTGACAGCCTTAGAATTCCAAAAGTTGTTATTGGCGCCACCATAGTAGCTTTTGGCACAAGCCTCCCAGAATTGGCGACAAGCGTTGCTGCCGTTAAGAAGGGACACATGGACCTTGCCTTAAGCAACATCGTTGGAAGCTGCTTCATAAACATAACGTGTATCCTCGGCGTTTCTCTGGTGGGCGCGAAATTAGCGGTTAATATGGCTGCCTTCTCCCACCTCGTGATATTCTCGCTCATAACAAACCTATTGTTGTGGTATTTTCTATCCGGCGAGAGGATAAGCTGGAGGGAAGGTGCCATACTCCTCATAATGTACGCTATATTCCTAATAACAAGTTACGGCGGAGGCTACAGAACATGAAGGGCGAAACAGCCTTTAAATAAAGGCTTAAGAAACGTCTAAAGCGGAAGACGATGGAAAAAGCCAAGGCTAAAGCGAAAGCGAGGGCTCTAGCACTATTTTCTGGAGGCTTGGACAGTAGCCTAGCCATAAAGCTCGTTCAAGAGCAAGGCATTGAAGTTGAAGCCATCGCCTTTCTAACACCTTTTTACACAACAAAAGAGAGTGGCTTCAGCATAGAAAGGGCTGCTAAGCATTTAGGTGTACCTCTGAAGGTTGTGCGTTTGGGCTTGGATTATCTGCGGATAATCCGTAAGCCAAAATATGGTTATGGGCGGCACATGAACCCGTGCATTGACTGCCGCATATACATGCTTAGAAAAGCTAAAAGGTACGCCCGTGAAATTGGCGCAGACTTCATTGTCACCGGCGAGGTTTTGGACGAACGCCCAATGTCCCAGCACATGAAAGCCCTAAAAATTGTTGAGGAGGAATCAAGCCTAAAAGGTAGGCTTCTTCGTCCCCTTTCAGCCAAACTATTACCGCCAACAGAGCCCGAAAAATTGGGGCTTGTGGACCGAAGTAAGCTTCTGGACATTCGTGGAAGGTCTCGTAAGAGGCAGATTGCTCTTGCAAAGGCTTATGGCATAACGGAATATCAGTCACCAGCAGGCGGTTGCCTCCTAACCTACAAAGAGTTTTCGGCTAAACTCCACGACCTACTAGAGCACAAAAAACGGGTTTCAATGGTTGACTTGGAACTGCTAAAAATTGGACGCCACTTTAGGCTTGACAAAAACAAGATAATTGTTGGAAGAAATAAGGAGGAAAATGAGATGCTTTTGAGGCTTAAGGGCAGAAACGACTACCTTTTCGAGGCGCAAGGCTGCGGAAGCCCAATAACACTATTGCAAGGCCTCAAAAAGAGGCAAGCCATAGAAAAAGCCGCACAGTTAACAGCCTACTACTCAGACCAGAAAACCGGCAAAGTGCACGTGAAATATGGCAGACAAGCCCTAGAAAAAAGCATATTGGTAGAAAAACCAAGCAGGGAAGAAGTGGAACAACTACGAATAAAATGACAGACTCTAAAAATCTGAGAGGAAAGCGACCATCGGCTCTTATAGCAAACAAAAATTTTGCAAATTCTAGAGGAGAGGGGGTTAGAGAAAATAAGATTGGAGGAAGCCCCATTTTCACAGCAAAATCTAGAGAGATAATGCTCCAGTAAAAACGGACAATAACAACCATGAGCTCCAAAATCATTAGTTTAGAAAAAGAAAAATAATAAGTTGGCCAACCATAAAAGTAGCCGAAGTCGCCGAAAAAGTGGCCGAGGTGAGGTAGCCTGGAAGCCTACGGGCCTGTGGAGCCCGGCGCCCGGGTTCAAATCCCGGCCTCGGCCCCATAAACGGTAGGGGTTGTTGTCCATGGCCCTAACAGTAGTGGATGCACGCTTTTACAAGTTTCGAGATGAGGATTTCTGGATGCTTGCCGAAATCGAGTCCCACCCGGATGTTATGCGTTGGAGCATTGAACAATATAAGGGTGACAGGGCTGAAATATATCGCGCCTTTAAAGAGGCTATTGAAAAGCTTCAAGCCGAGAGGAATAAAATATTTCTTGTTGGAAAAATCGGCGGCGAGGTTGTCGGTTTCGTTGGGGTGCGAACAAAAAATGAGGGCTTGGGACATGTTGGGGAAGTCGGCATGTCTATCCACCCAAAACATTGGGGGAAGGGATTTGGAACAAGCCTTTTAAAGGCGGCTGTGGAAAAGGCTAGGGCTGAAGGATACACAAAACTTGAAATAGAAACAACCAGTTCAAACAAGGCCATGTTGAAAGTGGCCCGAAAAGCTGGATTTAAAGTGAAAAATGTTAAAAAAAGAGGGACTTTAAAAATAGTCTTTATGGAATTAGCCCTTTAAACCAAAAACGAGTGAACGAGTAAAGAAAAATAAAAGAAGGGTTGTTCTTATCACACGCTAGTTTTTACCCAACTTTTTCGCAAGCTCTTGTAGCTCTGGATGCACCACTTTTCCTCTATCCGTTAGCTGTTCATCATCCAGCCAAACCGAGGAATTTAGGCATATGCCATCCGAATGTGAGGCTGCACTTCTACCCTCTGGGGGAAGGAGATGCCTCCCAACGTTTCCTATCCCCCATTCTGTGCATCCCCAGATCCTTTCATCCTCTAAACAGACGCCCGTAAGCCTTGCATTGGGATGAAAACCGTAGCAAACATGGGCCATCAGAAACATGTTTGGATCATTAAAGCTTCTTAGCCAATCCTCAAACTTAGCAGCCTCCGCCCCACCTTCAATCCTTTTTATTCTGTCAGCCTCAACATAAAGCCTAACGGGCGACTGGAGTATTCCGAAAGGAACCAAAGAGCCATCGAAGACTATTGTGCCATTTACCGTTCCAACCTTCGGCGTCCAAGCTATCTGTCCAGCTAGGAAATGAGGTCCAGGAGTATCAGCATAGCCTGACTCAACCGTCACTGGATTTTTAGGATCCATTTCAAAAGTTACATCCGTACCAGCAGGGCTCATCATTCGTACCTTTTTGGCTTTTCTAGTTAGTTCAGCAACTTTTGATTGAAACTTGTGCAGTGTTGGAAAGTCAACCCGACCTATACACCTAATCATCATGTCGGTATCCATTTCGCATAGGCAAAGATACCTTAACTTCGGATTCTCTTTTATGGCTATATCCCATGGTGTGGAATAGAGGAGCCACTGGACGTTGTATTCCACCCAAGCATCAGCCTCCTTAAGGGCAGCAGCAAGCGGTCTAAGCGGAAGCATAGGATCTGCGGCTTTTCCGATGCCGAGGGGAGATGCATGCCACACAACCATAGGTTTAGCTCCCACTGCAAAAGCAGCCCTCGCAGTAGCCTCAACCACCCTAAAATCCGCCTCAGTATCAGTTGTTATAACAAAGCTTTCTCCAGGTTTCAGCTTGAAAAGCTCTCTGACAAGAATGTCGGCAGCCTTTCCCAATTCAAATTCATAAAGCTTCGACATTTCCCATCGAATATCAACCGACCTTATTCTAATATAAGCGTTTTGAAGCTTGATCGACATTTTCCCATTCAAACCCCGAGAAATGTCGAAGCTTCCTCTTCCAGTTTTCGGATGCCAAGTCTGTGTAAATTAACCTGATATTATATTGGAGGCTTAACCTTCTTTCTCATCCTTAGGCTCTCTCGGGCCCACTTTTCAAAATCCTTTGATGGCGGATGCTCAGCGAAAAGCATCCTCCTTTTAGCCTCCAGAAAGGTGTTTTCTCTGCCGATAAACTCGGCCGCGGTTAACACTCTATTTCCAGCTTTTTGAGCTCTTTTAAAAACCTCTTGAGCTTTTTCGCGCCACTGCTCATCTCTTAAGATGTGATGCTCCAAAACCGTGCATGGCACAAATTCCACGATTCTCCCAAGATTCTCCAAACTAACTTTAGCTAGTTCTCCATCAACTCTAAAGCCAGCCAAATATAGGGGCGGCCCGCCAATCAGTAACAATTGGGGCCTTTCTGCGGCAATGATGCCTAGCGTTTGATTTGACATGGGACCTTGAACGTCCGGGGCGAACATGAACTTTTCGCCATTGTATTCGACGGTAACCATGATGATCCATCCTAAAGCGGAATCTTCCGGTCCATGTGGAACGGGCTCCGAAAACTTAACTTTGGTTTCTCCGAAATTGAAGGTCTTTCCATCTGCAATTTCAAGCTTTTTTGCATATTTCCCGCCGGTCTTCTGAAAAACCCACCCTCTCCGCCTTTGACTAAAATTGATTCTCTCCTTCGGATTTTTTATAAGGACTATTTTATCTTGGTAGATTTGCTTAGCTGTTTCATCCTCCTCTGTCCAGTTGCATAGCCAGTCCTCATAAGACGGTGTGTGGTGGTCGAAATGGTAGTGGCTAACCGTCACCACATCGGCCTTTTCAGCCGCCTCAGCTATCCTTTTCCTCGACTCGATTATGGCTTTGTACTCCAGCGGGTGGGGAGGCAAGCCATAACGGTTTGGACATAAGGAAGCTCCGGCGTCCAATAAAACCCTAACATCTGGAGTCTCCACATAAGTGCACATTGAGCGGACGCCTAAACTTTCAGCAGCCAAAGGCACAACCTTAATGTGCTTAAGCATAGTCCTTCAACAGCCAACAAGGGTTCAGCTATAACTTTTTATCTAAGTCAAGCATTTTAGTTTTGCATGGTGGGCGATGACGACTCTGGCACTATTTTTTTATTAGCGTTTTTTATTGCCTCTATATACATTTTTAGGCAGTTTTCACAAACCTTTGAGATATTGAAACCTAATTCTTGAGCTGTTTGCAGAATTTCAGCGTCTATTAGGAGTGTTGTTCTTTTTTTCATGTTTTCACCTATGCATATATGCATACATAACACTATTTAACATTTTTTCTCAATGTAGCAGTTTCTGGAAGCATTCTCTATGGTAGCGTTTAGTTGATGTGCGCACTACAACATCGCCAATTTTGAAAGGCAAACCACACCAATCGCACCGCTTAACCTTTGAATTATAAGTTTTCAAAACGTATTCTCGAGGCATGGGAACATCAAAATTTAAAGAAAAATGTGAAAGTTTAAAGAATTTATGGAAGTTTTATTTTCCTTTTCCAGAAAGGTTTAGATTTATTATGCTTCTCCAGAGCTTCCATTATCATTTTAGGCAATTCCTCTTTAATGGCATCTATGTTTTTGCCTCTTATCTTAATGGTTCTCAAATCCTTGCTTGCTTCCAAATATTTCTTAATAGATTTTGCGTGAGGATATATTTCGGTAATAGCTGTTAATTCTGCTTCCTTCTCTCTTTCTTCTTTATCTAAAATTGGTAATTCTATCTTAATTTCGATTTCTTTTTCTTTGATTGAATTTTCTTTAACGTCTTTGGCATACCATAATCCTTTTTCGCTATACACTTTTCCCATAAACTCAAGAGAGTTAAGATAACTATGAACGGTTGTTCTATGTTTCCCTAACTGTTCTGCAATTTCAACCGCACTTATGCCTTTGCCTTTCGCACTACTTTGTTGCACAATTCTGTAGCAACTGTCTAACTTTTCCATGAATTCATGTTTTCTTTTATCCGACATTGTAGCAACACAAATTCCATTTTTTATTGTAGCTACTAATAATGCTTGTGGTTCACAATGAGCAAAAGCATAATGTTAAGGATTCGTGTAGAACCAGAATTCAAAAGTTTACTTCAAAAGGCAATAATCGAAGGCAAAGCAGAATCCATGAGTGAGTTAATCCGTAAAGCTGTTCATCATTTTTTGGAGAGTGAAAAGGCATGACAAACATTCAGAATCTCATTGTAGCTTCTAAAAATGGATGTTTCGTTAAGTTTGGCATCCAAACAAGCACATCATCCTTTTCTGTTATGCCAAACTTTGATTCTGCTTTTGAGTTTCTAAAAAAGAAGCTTCTTAAAGGAAAGCTGCAGCAATGGATAAGCATTAAGTATTGTGCCTTATGTCTGGACCATGAAGCTGCCGCGCCAGAAACCAAAACCACTAAAGAAAATTTCTCTTTCTATCTCTACTATGTAACTAGCTACCTAGCTAGCTACCTAACCTCTAAACCTAAACCAAAAACCAAAACACACCAAAACAGC
>Ga0080004_1157414_pt1 | contig 10876 bp, 7 predicted proteins | sample WasSprMetagenome_FD_69207 | JGI IMG/M metagenome (GOLD analysis project Ga0080004, IMG submission 69207) | Sulfidic aquatic microbial communities from Washburn Spring, Yellowstone National Park, USA - WS (SPADES assembly) (version 2) | ecosystem: Environmental > Aquatic > Thermal springs > Hot...
AGCGCTTCAGCCACAACCTCACTACTCTTCTCACCCATAAGGAAGCCTGCTGCAGACGAATAAGGGGGGACAAAAAATAGGATAGCAAATAAAATCAAATATAACCACCATTTCCGCGTTATCCGCTCTAATCTCCCACGATTCTCTTGAGTTTCCACAAATATTATAGTATGTCTTTCTAATATAAAGTTGTTTAAGAAATTCTAAAACATCAACTCTACCAAAACTGACTTCCTATAATTTGATGGTTAGGAAGGAGAACTCAAGTTTAAGAGAGCTTAAATTGTGATTTAGGTGCGTGTGAGGCTGATTTTGTATCACATTTAAATCTAAATAGGCCTCAGCAGTCCTTTTTTATTCTTCTATTCTAAGATTATTTAGATATATAACATAGATTTCTAGTTTCCATGATCCTCTTTATGAGATTCATGAAGGCTTGTAAACACTTCCGCTCCAGCATTGGCGGCTTTCAATTCTCTTTATGAGATTCAGATATAATTTGTCTCCATCCCTCAGTGGTCTTGCTTTAGCTTTCAATTCTCTTTATGAGATTCTAGATAACGCCATAAAAGTTAAAAAGAAGGTGAAAGCACTTTCAATTCTCTTTATGAGATTCGATACGGTTACCTCAAGAAATGGCTTATTCAACGCATAACTTTCAATTCTCTTTATGAGATTCCTACAATGATTGGAAACTTCATCCTCCTCCAGCAGTGTACTGTTATCACATGCTTTCAATTCTCTTTATGAGATTCTTTGCTGGGGAGGCGACGAAGGGCAGGGCTGAACAACTTGGACTTTCAATTCTCTTTATGAGATTCCTGCAACTGACGCCGTGCCTGTTCCGCTGACAGCATAGACCTCTTTCAATTCTCTTTATGAGATTCTTCACAAAGATAGTGCATTAGTGTATGCGTAGGATTGTCTTTCAATTCTCTTTATGAGATTCCTTTTTTGTAAAGTTCTTTCCGTACTTTACTACATGCGTCTTTCAATTCTCTTTATGAGATTCATAGGAGAAAGTCTAGTAATACCAATACACTACAATAATGACTTTCAATTCTCTTTATGAGATTCTGAAGAAAGAGGAAGAGGAAGCGAAGAAGAAAAAGATCTTTCAATTCTCTTTATGAGATTCAGCTTCGGGAAAAGGAGGAGGAGGTTCAGACTGTAAACTTTCAATTCTCTTTATGAGATTCAGTAGGATGCGAGCATGCAAACACTATTCTTATGATATTCTTTCAATTCTCTTTATGAGATTCCATTATAGCCTATGTTAGGCTCAGGGAAGAAAGAGAGTCTTTCAATTCTCTTTATGAGATTCACCGAATGCTTGATAAAGACGATTTATTGATAACAGTGTCTTTCAATTCTCTTTATGAGATTCAAGCGTTTTAATGAAAGCATGTAACACGTGTATAGTTAACTTTCAATTCTCTTTATGAGATTCTAACCATGGATAAAATTATACAATATCATGGTAGGATTGTCTTTCAATTCTCTTTATGAGATTCAAGAAAACAGAAAATACACTTTCATAGAGGTGTAAGGACACTTTCAATTCTCTTTATGAGATTCAGGATGACGTCTTCGGAACTTGCGGGATACAGTGGTGGAACTTTCAATTCTCTTTATGAGATTCGGAAAAGGGTAAAAGTATTCTCGAAGATTTAAAGAGGTCTTTCAATTCTCTTTATGAGATTCATCCAAGCCCAGACGAGGTGGGAGAATGAACACGACTTTCAATTCTCTTTATGAGATTCTGATAGAGCCGAGTCAATTAAGGAACTTTTTTCTTGTCTGAAACTTTCAATTCTCTTTATGAGATTCGGGGGATATGTTGGAGGATGCACACGTGTTGTAGCACACGTCTTTCAATTCTCTTTATGAGATTCTTTTAAATACCTAAAGCGATTGATATGGCAACTTGGAACTTTCAATTCTCTTTATGAGATTCAGCCGAGCGGTGCTTTAAGGTAAATGTTCTGAGCTCTCCTCTTTCAATTCTCTTTATGAGATTCAGGCAATGTGACAGCGGGAACACTAAGCGTACCCTTTAACTTTCAATTCTCTTTATGAGATTCACCTTGTCCAGAAAGAGCCCTATGTGCATTAGAAAATATGGCTTTCAATTCTCTTTATGAGATTCTCATATTTTTTGTCATCCCCTTAATTTTTTTTCATCACTTTCAATTCTCTTTATGAGATTCTTATTATGGTGGTTATAATATGGAAAAAATAATAGTTATTCTTTCAATTCTCTTTATGAGATTCTACTTCTAAACGGTTCGCTCGACGTGAGATTACAGGGCTTGTCTTTCAATTCTCTTTATGAGATTCTTATCTACTCCTTTACTGGGCGATTCCTGAACTATCCAACTTTCAATTCTCTTTATGAGATTCTGTTATCGGTTGGTTGCTTGCAAAGACTGGTCTTATTCCCTTTCAATTCTCTTTATGAGATTCTTAAGAGATTTTATTGTCGGTGTAGTGGTTGGATACTTAATCTTTCAATTCTCTTTATGAGATTCACAGCCCATGAAAACCGGTTTATTGGCAACGCAGGACTTCTTTCAATTCTCTTTATGAGATTCTGGGAGTATCTTTCCCACCTTGCCCAGCATCCAGAATGTTGTCACTTTCAATTCTCTTTATGAGATTCAAAGATGTGAAAATTCGTTTAAAAGAGATTGAAGAGGAATCTTTCAATTCTCTTTATGAGATTCAAGATAAAGACAACTGGGTTGTCTTCTACACTGAAGACAACTTTCAATTCTCTTTATGAGATTCTCAGGTTATAACTTTCACGGATGCCTTCGAACCCTTGTACTTTCAATTCTCTTTATGAGATTCTGTGTTCTGGAGGATATGATATGGTGGTGGCTATGGAGAGCTTTCAATTCTCTTTATGAGATTCTCAGGCAGGGGGAATGGGAAATCATTTGGCAAACTGGCTTTCAATTCTCTTTATGAGATTCATACGTTTCCCTCTTTCTTCTACCCTTCAACAGGAACCCTTTCAATTCTCTTTATGAGATTCCTGCTTGATTAGAGTGGGAAGAAGGTATGACGGTATGACTTTCAATTCTCTTTATGAGATTCCCACGTTATACAGAACATTACACCAGCATTCTTGAGAATCTTTCAATTCTCTTTATGAGATTCGCCCGGAGACTATATTGTGGTACGCCAGGAACGTTATCTTTCAATTCTCTTTATGAGATTCTGCATACTGCTAAATATGGCATATATACCAACCTTTAGGCTTTCAATTCTCTTTATGAGATTCATATGTTACAGTGTTTCTTATGGGTATTCCAAAGAACACGCTCAACTTTCAATTCTCTTTATGAGATTCTTCAGGCAGGGACGCGCCAAACCCTGCACTATTAAAAGAATCTTTCAATTCTCTTTATGAGATTCTTTTTGCATGCACAGATTTCACCTCATGCCCTCGTATTCTCGATCTTTCAATTCTCTTTATGAGATTCCACGTGAAGGTGAAATAATTTTAGACCCTATGGCGGGCTCACTTTCAATTCTCTTTATGAGATTCTTTCGGAGACGTTATAGATGCGGTTGCAATGATATACTCTTTCAATTCTCTTTATGAGATTCTTCACGTAAAGTCGGCAAGAAGATACGGCTTCAACATAAACCTTTCAATTCTCTTTATGAGATTCACGGTGCATACTATGATTATTCCTGTAACCAGCATACCCTTTCAATTCTCTTTATGAGATTCAATTGACGAAACACGACAACCGTTGCTAATAGAACACATCTTTCAATTCTCTTTATGAGATTCCTACAAGAAGAAACAATGAAAAAAGTAAACAATAGAATCTTTCAATTCTCTTTATGAGATTCTGGCCCTATATTTGGTCTGCATTTTCCACCATAATATCTTTCAATTCTCTTTATGAGATTCATTGCTAAAGGGCACGTGTTGAAAGGAGAGACCGATAGCTTTCAATTCTCTTTATGAGATTCAAGTATAGTGAGAATTGGTGGTGTTCCGGTAATGGATCTTTCAATTCTCTTTATGAGATTCAGAGAAAACCATATACAATATTGCGAAAGGAGGAAAAGAAAACTTTCAATTCTCTTTATGAGATTCAGGGCAATCATTATAGTCAAACCTTTCGTGCGCGGAAAACTTTCAATTCTCTTTATGAGATTCATGCAGTAGTGTTTTCTCCGTCCTCCTCCTACTGATGCTACTTTCAATTCTCTTTATGAGATTCCTATTAAGCTTCAGAAGGAGCATAGCGAATACAAGTTTTACTTTCAATTCTCTTTATGAGATTCTAGGGTTACTGAAGTGATGGAGGCTGGTATTAAGTTGGATACTTTCAATTCTCTTTATGAGATTCGCTGTAGACGGATTCTCAGACTACGTGATAGACAAGTACATCTTTCAATTCTCTTTATGAGATTCTGAAGGTGGACAAGATAATAGTGAGAGTAAACAGTAGAATCTTTCAATTCTCTTTATGAGATTCGTCCGATGGCCACCCATGGAACGGGTGGCTTGAGGTGTGCTTTCAATTCTCTTTATGAGATTCTTCATTTCTTTGAATTTGTTCCTTAAGAGCATTATTTACTTTCAATTCTCTTTATGAGATTCTGAATATGTCGCAACTAATCGGGTAACGTTAGTTTTATCTTTCAATTCTCTTTATGAGATTCCGCCTCCTTGGGCTCGTCCGACCTCCCCGCCTTCAATTCTTTCAATTCTCTTTATGAGATTCATAAGAGACATGCTAAAAGAATACTATAAAATCACATTCGACTTTCAATTCTCTTTATGAGATTCCTTCGTCGGTTAATTTCCAAGTGCCTGTTACAGACAAATCTTTCAATTCTCTTTATGAGATTCTTTTAAATCACCTAACTGGTCTGAAGTCGGTAAACTTTCCTTTCAATTCTCTTTATGAGATTCTTGTAGAAAAAGAGCCTATAAAATTGCCCACATTAAGATTCTTTCAATTCTCTTTATGAGATTCTTATAATTGTTAATTTTGTTCTGTTGGCGATGGCGAACTTTCAATTCTCTTTATGAGATTCGATGACGACAGCGACAATTATCGCCGGCGCTAAAGTGCTCTTTCAATTCTCTTTATGAGATTCCGGTTCAATGGGAAACTTTAATGTGTTTATGGATAATTTTACTTTCAATTCTCTTTATGAGATTCTTTAAACGATAAATCCGATGCACTAACGCCTTTCAAATCGCTTTCAATTCTCTTTATGAGATTCGTGAAAAAGTTATGATGGTAATTGTAGGGGTGATAATATGGTCTTTCAATTCTCTTTATGAGATTCCTTTAGAATTGTTTTAAAATTCTCTTTGTCTAGGGTTAAGCTTTCAATTCTCTTTATGAGATTCAAGTTTAAAACGTTATGAAAGAGATAGACGAAGATTAAAACTTTCAATTCTCTTTATGAGATTCATGACGAGTTAGAAAGATTACTAGAAGAAGAAAGAAAACTTTCAATTCTCTTTATGAGATTCCTCCGAACACTACTTATTTATCTTCTGATGCAAATATAAGCTTTCAATTCTCTTTATGAGATTCAAGGTGCTAAAGTGAGTTTACAGCTTTTAAGTAAAATGCCCTTTCAATTCTCTTTATGAGATTCTTATCCAAACTTATGATGAACCACGGACAAATAGGTTCCTTTCAATTCTCTTTATGAGATTCGTAGAATTGAAAATAAGACAACAGGAACTATACGGAGAGCTTTCAATTCTCTTTATGAGATTCAGAGGAGGGTTAGACTCCTCAACCCTAACGTTACCTTCACCTTTCAATTCTCTTTATGAGATTCTTAGAGAGGACGAGGACGCTAGGACTTTGGCTGAAGCATTCTTTCAATTCTCTTTATGAGATTCTGAGTTCGTTGAGCTTAGAGACCCGATCGGGGTTAATAAGTCTTTCAATTCTCTTTATGAGATTCAACAAAGATACATCGTATTCTGTTACGGTATCTTGTTCTTTCAATTCTCTTTATGAGATTCAGCTTGTGGATACGGTGGGCTCAGTTTTAAGTATGTTGGCTTTCAATTCTCTTTATGAGATTCTTAGTATTCCGATAACGTATTCGGCAACCTCCATTCCTCTTTCAATTCTCTTTATGAGATTCAACAAAAACACCAGACGGAACATACGCAAGATTTGCTACCGTCTTTCAATTCTCTTTATGAGATTCACAAGAACATGCCTACACTTTTCACGGCTAAAAGTATGTCTTTCAATTCTCTTTATGAGATTCAAGTGGGTAGGGCTTTGGCTCTACCCGACTATATGATGCCTTTCAATTCTCTTTATGAGATTCTCCCTATCCTTTAACTCGTTCAAGTCAACACTTTCCTCTTTCAATTCTCTTTATGAGATTCTACGCAAAAGTGTACAAGTTAAGCATAGACTTCCAACAAAACTTTCAATTCTCTTTATGAGATTCAATACCAATTTGCAAATCCAATAGATTATCCCTGTATTCTTTCAATTCTCTTTATGAGATTCCTGAACTTCTTGACATTTTCGAGAAAGAGATTAAAGAGCTTTCAATTCTCTTTATGAGATTCTTTAAAGAGGAGGTGAAATAAATGAAAATTGTAATAATACTTTCAATTCTCTTTATGAGATTCTTGTTAGAGATGCGATAAGGAGAAGGTTAGATGAAATATTACTTTCAATTCTCTTTATGAGATTCTCTATACACTTTGGAAGGTGATTGAAAAATATGTTTACTTTCAATTCTCTTTATGAGATTCTTCTAAACGCAATAGACAAAGAATACATGAAAAAGTTACCTTTCAATTCTCTTTATGAGATTCTTTGGTAGGTAAAGGATTACAGGTTGCAGTAAAAAACGTCTTTCAATTCTCTTTATGAGATTCCGGTGCTATCGCTATGATTAGTGTAAGCGCTATTAAGGCTTTCAATTCTCTTTATGAGATTCTTAAAGCCAACCTTCTATCCTCATCTATATTTTTTACTTTCAATTCTCTTTATGAGATTCATAGAATATCGGTCTCTTAACCTCTTCAACCTCTCTTATCCTTTCAATTCTCTTTATGAGATTCAAGCACCTAGCAAACACGTAAAAATCGTCAGGGGATTGACTTTCAATTCTCTTTATGAGATTCCTAAAAAGTGGAAATGGTTAGACCGGAAGCAGGTTTCTACTTTCAATTCTCTTTATGAGATTCTAAACATTATATCCTGTAAAGCCTCTTTAATATGCCTCTTTCAATTCTCTTTATGAGATTCTAATCAATCCCGGTGGGCTTCGGTAGAAGATGAAGTGGACCTTTCAATTCTCTTTATGAGATTCCTGCTGGAAGATAGAACGTTTTACCATCTACCATGGCATCTTTCAATTCTCTTTATGAGATTCTTTTATCTACTCCTTTACTCGATTCCTGAACTATCCAACTTTCAATTCTCTTTATGAGATTCCTACTCCAACGCCAACTCCAACTCCTACTCCCACTGTTCCAACTTTCAATTCTCTTTATGAGATTCGAAAAATATATCTTCCAATAAACAAAAGTGAAACCGTATTCTCTTTCAATTCTCTTTATGAGATTCTTCAGTTATGGTTTAAAATTCAATTTAGGCGATTTTTTGCTTTCAATTCTCTTTATGAGATTCTGGTCTGCCTGCCTCGAAAGCGAGGATATATAGATCTTTCAATTCTCTTTATGAGATTCATGAAGTGCCCCTCTTGTGGTTCGGAAAAAGTGGTTAAATACCTTTCAATTCTCTTTATGAGATTCAAGCTTATAAAGCTCACGGCCGACATTAAGATACATAGGGACTTTCAATTCTCTTTATGAGATTCGGGTAACGGTAGAAGCAGTATACTTGTTTTAGGGCTTCCTCTTTCAATTCTCTTTATGAGATTCGCTCCAACATGGCTTGGGATACAGTTAATCTTTTTACCGCTTTCAATTCTCTTTATGAGATTCTCCCAGAAGAAGATGCTGGAAAGGTTGAAGATGAGATAGCTTTCAATTCTCTTTATGAGATTCCTTCTTTTCCAACAGGGCATTTATTCCTCACCTTTTCCACTCTTTCAATTCTCTTTATGAGATTCACAGACTCACCTCCATGGCTGAAACAATGGAAGAGGGAGGCTTTCAATTCTCTTTATGAGATTCGCCAAGATACAAGCTCATGATAGCCGTAAAAACATTGTGCTTTCAATTCTCTTTATGAGATTCGAAAAGGGACATAAGCTGAAGGGAGAGACCGATAGCTTTCAATTCTCTTTATGAGATTCCGTAGGGTAAAATAAAACTTTTAATTTCATTATTATAGAAAACTTTCAATTCTCTTTATGAGATTCGTAAACGAGCCGAAAACAAAAGCTTTATCACTTAGTTGTCTTTCAATTCTCTTTATGAGATTCTAAAAATCAATAATCAAAATATGAAAGTCAAAGTTTATAGCTTTCAATTCTCTTTATGAGATTCGGATGTAAACGTTTTGGCAGAAGGGGGGCAGATGATGACTTTCAATTCTCTTTATGAGATTCTATTCTGCCAAACCTGGAATTGCCTTTTGGTAACTCCCAATCTTTCAATTCTCTTTATGAGATTCCTCCATAATCAGCCGAACCTTTCGTATTGTTTCTTAATACTTCTTTCAATTCTCTTTATGAGATTCTTCTCTTTCTATTCTAAAGTTTCTAGAAAGATATTCTACTAGCTTTCAATTCTCTTTATGAGATTCAAACGTTTTGTTACATATAATGACTTAATTGATGTAAACGCCTTTCAATTCTCTTTATGAGATTCCTATCCCTGACAGAACAGACATAATAATCTGTCCTGTCTGTCTTTCAATTCTCTTTATGAGATTCAGGCGTTATTGGTTCTATATACACTTTTAATAAATTATTCTTTCAATTCTCTTTATGAGATTCCCCTCCCCCGCTTCCGCAAGGAGGGAGATAAATATGTTTTCTTTCAATTCTCTTTATGAGATTCGAAAAGACGATAGTGCTTGTTCAGTTCCTCCCATGATAGGCTTTCAATTCTCTTTATGAGATTCATTGTCGCTGTCGCCATAACTCCGATTGCACCTATGAACAGCTTTCAATTCTCTTTATGAGATTCCTAGAGCTTTTCAACAGCCAAAACATTAACTTAAAAACCTTTCAATTCTCTTTATGAGATTCCTGAAAAGGTAACTTTTCGCCAACCAAAACTTTTACATGTGTCTTTCAATTCTCTTTATGAGATTCGAGGAGAAGAAGAGACAAATACGTAGAAGGTTAACAGTCTTTCAATTCTCTTTATGAGATTCTAATCTTTTCCTTTAAAAAATCAAAATATAACTTCAATTCCTTTCAATTCTCTTTATGAGATTCTCGTCTTTTGCGTTTTGCTTTATTTGTTTTATTAGCATTAACTTTCAATTCTCTTTATGAGATTCCTACAAAATCCCGCGAACAGGAGCAGTTTGAGGAATTCAACTTTCAATTCTCTTTATGAGATTCCGCAAATAGAAGTAGAAGTCGAACGCTTTCCCACATTTCGCTTTCAATTCTCTTTATGAGATTCTTAGAAGAACAAAAAGCGAAAGCAAGACCTAAGAAAGTCTTTCAATTCTCTTTATGAGATTCAATTACATCTTAATAGTCTTTACGGAAAATTTGGGCAACTTTCAATTCTCTTTATGAGATTCAAACTTGTGCCCTGTTGGAAAAAAGAAGAAAGAGAAAACTTTCAATTCTCTTTATGAGATTCTCCCACTCGGCTGTCCAACCTCATTGGCAAACCATGCTTTCAATTCTCTTTATGAGATTCGTAATGACGAAGGTTATTGATAATGTTGAATATGATGACTTTCAATTCTCTTTATGAGATTCCTATTTTAGTCAAAAAGGTGTATTGCTTAACATTTTTGCTACATTCTCTTTCAATTCTCTTTATGAGATTCAACAGTTGGTCGGGCTTGTCTCAAGGCTTTATAGTTTTACTTTCAATTCTCTTTATGAGATTCGAATTTCGTGTAAAGAAAGTGTCGATAGACGGATGTGGTCTTTCAATTCTCTTTATGAGATTCCTTAACAGTATAAGGGCACAGCTTGATACTGCACTTTCAACTTTCAATTCTCTTTATGAGATTCAAACAATCAAATTAACAGATCATACCACTACTGTTCCGATCTTTCAATTCTCTTTATGAGATTCCTATCGCAGCAGGAACAGGCCTAAACTACGCATATCTGATTAGACTTTCAATTCTCTTTATGAGATTCCCCTACTAGAATAAGGCATATGCAATAGATCTAATAGAATCTTTCAATTCTCTTTATGAGATTCCAGCAAAAACTCGTAAGGTATCCCGAATAATGCGTCAAATAGGAAGCTTAGGCCCCTCTTTCAATTCTCTTTATGAGATTCTTTGTGAAGGTCTAGACTATAGTCTAAACGTTCATTCGGGCGATTGTGTGCTTTCAATTCTCTTTATGAGATTCAAAATCCAGGCCCAAGCCCAAGCCTAGGATCCTATCATACTTTCAATTCTCTTTATGAGATTCCTCATACATTTACTTTTCAGGCCAGCTTACCCTATATGGCTTTCAATTCTCTTTATGAGATTCAGGACTTTGAAAAAATTTTACCTAAATGTTATGAGATATTACTTTCAATTCTCTTTATGAGATTCTTAGGATTTAGGATAGTGCAAGAATACCATGATGGCGTGATGGTCTTTCAATTCTCTTTATGAGATTCCGTAGAAGGTGCAGAAGATTGGGCAGTCTTCTACATGGAGCACTTTCAATTCTCTTTATGAGATTCCTTCCTTTTGCCATACGCCTAACCCCCACTTTTTAGCCACCTCTTTCAATT
>Ga0080004_1148811_pt1 | contig 10875 bp, 11 predicted proteins | sample WasSprMetagenome_FD_69207 | JGI IMG/M metagenome (GOLD analysis project Ga0080004, IMG submission 69207) | Sulfidic aquatic microbial communities from Washburn Spring, Yellowstone National Park, USA - WS (SPADES assembly) (version 2) | ecosystem: Environmental > Aquatic > Thermal springs > Hot...
CTGCTAAAATCTTATGTGCCCTGAGGCTATAAGCTGTCTCCTCTCAACCGAGAATACTGCTTACTTCGTATTGCAATCACTAAGTAAAGAACTACTCCAACAATAAAAGACGCCACACATATTTCATAAATCGGTCCACTAAGCCAAGGAGCATACAGAGGGTTAGCCTCCAGCGGGAAAAACGGCCTAATATCTGAGTATAAGGGAGAATCAAGCAATACATGAGAAAACGTCCCCAAGACTCCGCCACCAATAAAGGAGGTTCTAGAAAAGAGGTTTTCCTCTAAATGAAGCGTGCGCCATAGCTCGCCTAAATATTTCTCCAGCTGAAACATGGTGTATCCAATCAGGACTCCGAAGGGCAAAGCCAATAGAAAGGTATGAAGATAGCCATGCAGGGGATAGTTCAGCCCAAGCACCAAGACAAGGAAAGGCTCGACGTCTACAGCTACACTGGCAACAAGAAGAGTTGGTAAATGTAGCTTTTTCCGCAGGGGCAAACCGAAAACAAGGGAAGGTCCCAAATGAAGGGGCGTAAAGGGCATAAAATCAAAATGTGAATCTACAATATATTTATTATGGAACATCGTGCCCCTTGGGGGACATGATACCCATATTCCTGAGAGTAGCTTTCAAGGACAGTTCCACATATTCATGCGACAGCCCCGCGTAGTGGTAAGCCAATCTCAATGAGCTTTCCAGAGATCTCAGAGGTTAATAGACAATTTCTCAGCCCTGGTGATAGTGGCCCTCGCCACCGCCAGCGAGATTCTCCCACTAAGAACCCCGAGGGACGAGTCCGTCATGCGCACGCTCTCCACTGAGGGGACGTCCGTGGCCAGCGCCCTCACGGCATCAATGTTCTCAGGAACCACCACGCTCTCCTGGTGGACAACGTAAGCAAGCACAACGTAGCCATCGTTGACTGCGACACTTTGCTCCAACACTGCCACCTCGAACATGTCTCCCCTAGACCTGAGCTCCCTGAAGAACTCAGCAAGGTCTGCAGTCGCGTTGAATGGCTCCCCAGCCAAAACCACGCTAGGTGCGTTACTCAGAGCCTCGACTACCTCGTCTTTTGTTACTCCCCTCTCCGCGAACCTCACCCGTGCCATATGGAAGTGTGACAAAGTAGTGGGGGCAACAGCTGCAGCCATCGTTATGTTGACCGGCAGTACAAGCTTAACGTCACGGGCGTGATGAGACGGTACGCCACCATCAAGAGTAACGGTGTTTAACCTCGCCCCCTTCCTATCCGCTGGGTCGTGAGCCCTCCTCACAATTGCGACAAAAACCTCCTCAATGGTGCCCACTTTCCCCAACGCATTCAGTACCCGGAGGATCCCCGTAGTGTTGCAAGAGGGAACCCTGACATACTTCCTCCCCCTAGCCACATCATAGTTAAAGAAGGGACTAAATGTCACCTCTGCGACCCCCGGCTCTTCTCCCCCTGGAACACCACCCTGACCCTACTCTGCGAGTAGAACCTCCTCTTGTTCTCCGCGCCGACACCCCCGGGAGACGCATCCACAACAACGTCCACTTCCCCGCTTGAGAGGAGCTCGCTGAGCCTCCCCGAGGTTGTTATCCCAGCCCTCCTGAAGGCCTCCTCGCTGTCCTTATCGCAGGCAACTAGGGGTATTTCCCTTGTTCTTCTCAGAAGCGCGAGGACGTTAGCGTTTGGCCTCGGAGTGCACACACCAGCAAGCTCCATGTCGCTCTGAGCCATGACTGCGTCGGCAACCCTCTTGCCAATGGTTCCGTAGCCGACCACGAGTACTCTTGTTCTCACAAGTTGTGAAAAATAATTATCATTAATAAATATTATTGTTAATATCAACGACGAGAGAATTCTAGGCTTAACTAGCCAGAAAGGTTCCACTAATAAATCCACCTTTAATAAGCCTCCCTGCTACAAGAGAAAAATCCGAGTAAAATTCCCAGAACCCTCTGCAACAGCCCTCAAAGGACTTCACATACCCGTACACAAAAATATGCCAAGCAAACTAATGATCGATTGGCAACGTCTATATATTTTGAATGACCAAAGTAATATGGTACATGTATAGTTATGACACTTTACTTGAAGCTTAAAAAAGAAAAAAAATAGGGAAAATCTTACTCAAAACTCTCTCAGTCACATCACCAGCATTCTACCAAAAAATCCCATAGACAATTGACGAAAAATCCATCTCGGATGCAAGTATCCTCGGTGTTTCCTCATATACGCGCTAAACGTGGTAAAACAATTGTGCACACTACGAATGATAGCACATGGCTGGCCTGGTTCTACTGGGGTCTGGAAACTCTGCTTAACCAATCTCCTCGATAGATAGCGGTGTGAGTTCTTTTTCCCATCTTAGTATCCAGACTTTGCTCTTCGCGGCGACTTCTACCGCTTCTGGGGTCGCATAGTCCGTGTATATGACCTTGATTAGCTTTCTTCTGAGGAGGTCAGGTCTCTTGTCCCTTATCATCTTTACTTTGCCTAGTAGCTCGTTTACCAGGCTGGGTCCAAGCCTCACCGTAGCCTCGCCGACCACGCAGATGTCTCCCATGGCGCCGTACATGTTCACCTCCGTTGCGTCTATGAAGATCCTGTCTAGCTCTATGTCGATGTTTAGCTTCTCCTTCAGCTTGTGCTTCACCACGCTTCTAGCCTCTTCCTCGGCCGTCAGGGTTAACCTTTCCAGGGTTGTGCGGATCTGCCTCACGTCTTCCCTCAGAGTCCCAGTATCGCTCTTTAGTATGCTGAAGTCTGCTTTCAGCGAACCGACATCGTCCTTCAGCGTGCCTACATTGCTTTTGAGTATGTTTACGTCGCTCTTTAGAATGTTTACATCGCTTTTAAGCATGTTCACATCGCTCTTCAACGTGCCCACGTCGTCTTTTAATGTGTTTACATCTCCTCTGAGCGCTTTAACCTCCTCCCAAAGCTTCTTCATACTTTCCTCTAGACTGTCAAGCCTCTTGAGCGTCTCAGAGAGCCCCAAGTACCCCGCCACCGCGTACCTAAACTCCCTGTCCTCCTCGAGGGCCCTCAGGAACCTCTTCTTCTCACTAGCAGACAGAGACATCTATCTATAAAAGTCTCGCAGGCGCTATTAAAAATTTACGAGCTACTTAGTTTGAGCCAAACGTCCCACCTAACCACCACTGCTAGTTCGACTCAACGTGCGACACAGAGAAAAATATATATTTACCTATTGTTTCTATTTAAATTATGAAATCGCAAACTAGTGCTTCTTCCTCCCGTCCTAAAAGACCAGACGGCATAACTATAATCGCAGGTTATGTAGTTATTGGAGGTATGGCACTTGCTTTACATGGTCTTTTTCATTTTCCTTATCCCAGTAGCTATGTCATATTTTTCCTACTTTTAGGAATTTCCTTCCTTAACGGTTGGGGTCTCTGGGAAGGCAAGCGCTGGGCATGGATAATTTATCACATCCTAGTTTTATTTAACATTATAGTTAGCCTTATTATATTTGACCGCACGTTCGCGCGCTTGCTGTATCTTATAGGTCTCATTTCACTGCGATACATGTCAGAGCCCCACGTACAAAGATTTTCGGAATGAAGACCGAACCCACTAACTCTGATACGCCTTCACCCTATACGACCACTAATCCATATACTGGAAAAAGCCCTGAAGACCTAGAAAGTGAGCTCAAAAAACTCGAGGAAAACCTCCAATGGCTAGAGTCACAAAAAGAAAAAGGTATAATTGCAGACGAAATGTACACCCAGCTCAAAACAGAATACACACAAAAAATAGAAGAAATCAAAAAGCACTTGTCTCACTAGCAATACCCTTTAGAGTCGACCTTTGTTTCTCCACGTCACATGCAAATAGCTAAAGATTTTAACGCGCTCTAAGACACAAGCACTACATCATTTTTCACAGAAACCCCACCCAAAGCACTCGTCGTCACAGACCACAACAGTTGCAAACCCCCTGCCCAAGAAGACTCCTACACTTAAGCCTCCCCAGCCTAAAAGACCTCAGCAGAGGCCTCAACTTCTCACTAAAATCCCCTTCGCGTGCTAAACACCCGAGAACGCTAAAGCCAGGGAAAAGCCTCACAACCTCGCGGAAGCCACTAACCGTCTTTCACAAAGTATTTATACAAAAGATACAGGGATATATAGGTATAGATGGCTACAACACAGCCACCCATCACACGCTCATGCATCGGGTGCCCCCTATACATTAGGTCCCGAAACTACTGTTTAAAACTCAAGACATACATTTCTAACCCAAAAAACCCGCCCTGCATCACCCAGGATAAAGCAGCAAGACCACTCGAAAAGAAACAGCAAGAAAAACTAAACAAGGCTCTCCTCGAAGCCGTCAAAAAGGGCGACCTCTCGAAAGTCCAGGAACTCGTCCAAGAAGGCGCCGACGTAAACTTCAAAACTAGGTCTGGAGACACAGCCCTCCATATAGCCGCATCAGAGGGCCACCTAGAAATATTCGACTTCCTCTTAAAGAATGGAGCCGACCCCACCATAATCAACAAAAAGAAGAAAACACCAATAGATGTTGCATGTGATGCCCGCAAGACAAATATTCTTGAGTATATAAGAACACAACTAGAGGAGAAAATTGATATAAGCAATCTCTGTATAAAGTCTTTTTCTGATGGCTTAGATTCAATGAAAAATGGATTTTTATTTAGATTGGGAATCCATATGACGTCAATGTTGTCGGCTCTTGTTTTGTTTTTTGTCTCTCTACAATTCACCTCTACAAATCCTTTTATAGTTTATTCAGCAATGATGAAAACATCTCTCATAATCGAGAGTTCTTACAGGTTTCTGTTTCTACTATTCTTCTATTACATATATTCTATAATTACAGCAATAGAAAAGCTTTCTTTGTGGAACCCCGAATTCAACACTATGGCAAAAGTTATTATTTCTTCTGGACTTTTTCTTGCAATTTTTAATGGCTTTTTTATATTTTTATTATCAATTAGAGCTAATGAAGTCCCCTTTGTATTATTAGTAACTTTTATATATTTTTTAGCTTACATAGCTTTCTATGTTGCTTTTACGTTAGTACTTCTCAGGCTTTCTAGTTTAACTGGAGTACTCAAACTAAAACAACTTTCAGTATTGTTCTTGGCAACTAGCTTAATTGGTATCTTCAGTTTTACTGGCACTTCCGGTCTTTGGTTTGCATTTACCTTAAATTTAATGCTTTCCTCGCAACCTTTAATCGGTTTTATTCAGTTTTCCCAGCATTTAAGAGTGTTTTTAAATATAATTACAATTTTCCCATTAGTAGACATTATTGTAACCTTCTATCTCTCAAGACTCGTTGCGAAAATCAAGAAATCTTATTCCGAGCAATTTATTCAATCAAAAGAAGTTTCTCGTCTTTTAAAAAACAAGTTGCAAAATAACGAAAGTTCTAGAATTGAACAGCAGAGACAACAACAATCTACAGCCAATTATTATCACGAGACTTTTAAACCCAACAGAATCATTCCCATGACTTCAGAGGAAATAAGCAATAAAATTGGAACGAAAAATTCAGATCAATCGAAACTTCGCGAGCTGCTGACAGAGCTGAAAAAGTATCAGGAATATCTTGCAAAGCTTGATGGGCTGTATGAAAAAAGAATGGTTCGGGAAGAGGTTTACACTAGACTACGTGAACAATATGTGAAGAAGATCCAAGAGCTTCAGGAAAAAATTAGCGAATTGTCGAGCTAAATGTTTTTTCGAATTTTATGTTTTCGACTCAAAGTAGTCTATTATTTTTTGGATGTTTGTTAGGGCAGTAATGAGTTGGTTCAATATATCGATGTTTTCCTGTGACAGAGCTTCTTTGTTGTTGTTTAAAATTTCTGTGATAAGCAGGGTTATTTCGTTTAGTTGTCTTTCTCCTCTATGTGAGAGCTCTTGTTCGATGTCGTAGATTTTTCGTTGAAGCGTTTCTATTTGGGTTTGGAGGCGTGCAGCCATGTTCAGGGAGTTGAGATCCTTTTCTATCAGGGCTTTAACTTTGTAGAGTTCATACTGCTCAGTGTACTCTTCTAGGGCTTTACTGAGCTGGTCGAGCTGGGCTCTTAGAGAGTCGTCTATTACTCCCAGAGTTGTGATTTTCCTTAGTATGCCACGATATGCTTGTATCTGTTTTGCAAGGTCTTGTTTCTCTTCTGAGCGGTCAACGTTGCGTATTTTTTCGTCTACCTCTATTGCGTTTAGCTCTGTCTCAAGGTATATGATCATTTCTCCCAAATTTTTTATAGTCTTGTTTAAGAAATCCACCAAGGGCAGGATTGCTAACGCCTGCTCATGGAGCTTTTCATTGTATTGCTTTTGCAATAGTTGTACTGCATCCTTGTTGCTTAGGGTAGTTGGGTCACTTGGAACTCCCATTTTGGAGGCCTCCCCGCGTAGCCTCTTTAAGGCTTGAAGTGTATCATAAAAGTCTTGGAAAACTTTGCCCATTTCAAGTGGGTTTCTTGGAACAGTTTCCAGGTTTATGCCTATGGAGTCCAGCATGTTGAAGAGGTTGTCCCAATCCCTCTTCAATTCTTCTATTGTTTTCTTGCCGGCATAATAGTAGATGAGGAGCCTGGCGAACCTCTTGTAGAAATATTCCTTTAAGCGGGGTGCATTAGGTGCCTTAACTATCTTTAGGTAACCTTTCATGACAAGATCCAGTAGTACCTCTTCTACTCTTTGCGGCTCCAGCCCGAGTTCCTTAGATGCCTCAAGGACATCTATATTTACATCCTTGTTTGCAGTGCTGGTCTTTGTCCGCAGATACGTTAATATTTTTTCCTCGGTGGGTGATAACATTTTGTCATCCTCTTTTAGGGTTTTCAAATATCCACAAACATAAAATGGAAGTGAAACAAGACTTGAACTTATATAGTGTTTTGTAGGGAGGAATCCCCGAAAACACCATACACCTGACCGCAGGTATAGATATATTCATAATGGTGTTAAACATATTTGTATCAGCGAGTTGGGAAATAAATGTTTAATGCGGAAAACACCTAGTTACTCCTCATTTTTTCTCTACATATCTTAGAAAACAGTAGATTTTTTTCCTCTTCCTATACATATCTTTTACATGTAAAACAGTAGTATCTATTCAAAGTTTTGAGCTTGACGGCATTGCTACCACAGAATGGGCACCTCACAGCCTCAATGACTTGCTTTGGCGTCGTGTGGCTGTCTTTTTTCTCTTCTTTTTCAACGAGTTCTAGCCGGTATTTATAGAGGTCGAAGGCCTTTGGGGTCAAGCGCACGACGTAATTGATGCTCACACAGTGAGGCTTCTTATCGACTAATAAATTTCTTGCTTTTGATATTATCCTTAAAACTACTGGAGAGCCGCTATAGGTGAAGTTTCTAAGACTTCAGTTTTTCCTTTAAGCTCCGGATTCTTTTCGTATACTCTTCCTTCAGCGCTAAGTATGTTTTATCAGATATGGCATTTTGCCGCCTTAGCTCATCTAGACGTGATAAATAGTTCTCATATCTGACTAGTTCCTCGAAGAGATTAACCTTCACGATATTACTGCTGAGATAATTCTCCTTTTGTTCTTCGCTAGAAGAAGTGACAGCAATAGGACGTTTCAGGAGAATTTTACCTAGAGACTTAGAAATAATATACGTTGCCAAAGAATTAAGAATCAAGGCATAAAAAGCGACTATCATTGAAAAATCAATGATTATCTCCTTATGTGAAGAGAATATTATAGCAACCCATGACAAAATAAAGGCAAGTGTCCCAGCAAAAACTGCTACAACGCTAAGACTTTCGGCTGTGCTTATTTTGTCGCTCACAATCACTATCTTTATGCACTTATTTTATAAGTTGATGCTTTCCCTTTTGCTCGTGCTTTTTAATTAAAATAGACCCAAATTCTAAGGGTTCATGACTAATGTTTGTTTTTATAAAGACAATTTCCCTATTGTTGAAGTCGAAAATTTTATCTTCTTCCCAGAAGTTTATAGAGTTGTGTAGTGTATGGAAAATGGCTTGCAAAGTCAGGATCTAGAAGCTATTTTCTCGAGCCCCGAGGTAAAACAGAGATTGCTAGAGCTCGAGATTTGGTTAAAAAAGTACTCGATTTACTGGCAAGACGAATTAGTTGGTCTAATTACACACGTGGAGCTACTGCTATATAGTACGTTGAGACTTGCCGACAAAAAAGGCGTTGACAAGGCTCGAGTATCTGAAATTCTTACTGGCCGAATTAGAGAACTTCTTTTGTCCTATAATATCAAGCCAGAAGATATCACGGGGTACGAGCCCAAAGGGGTAAGGAAAGATGTAGTAGCAGTCTTGTTGCAAATATTTCCCAACATTAAAAATCCCTATCAGGGACACGCTGGAAAAATCCCAACCAGACTAACTGAAAAGTCATATAGAGAAACTTCTATTTATGAATTATTCTATGCCGTTAAAAATGGGGACTTCTCATCAGTACGTGAATTGATAGATAAAGGAGTAGATGTCAACGTTACAGACACAGATGGATGGACCCCTATTCACTATGCAACTTTAAAAGGTCTGACAAAAATTATTCAAATCCTCGTAGAGAAAGGTGCAGATCCCAATAAAAGAACACGTGAGGGTTGGACACCACTGCACCTCGCCGTTGTATATGATAAATACGATGTAGCCATGCTTCTTCTCCAGAAAGGAGCAGACCCAAACCTCCAGGATTCAAAAGGAAAGACTCCACTACACTGGGCCATAGAAAACAATAAGACCGAACTAGCGAAGCTTCTCGTAGAAAGTGGCGCGCGCATCGATGTGCCAGATGGAGAAGGAAAGACTCCCTTAGACTATGCCCAAGACAAAAGTTTGAAAAACATCCTTATGCATCAAGAAACAGAGGGCGGAGAGGAACAACAATACGACAACAATATCTGCCCCGTATGCGGAAACAAACTCGTCATTATCAAGGCATTAAACCGCTATTATTGTTTTAAATGCAAAGATTATCGTTGACAAATGTGACGAGCCTTTTCGCGCGCAGATCGCTGACGTGCCGGCTTTTCTATACTTGAAGGGCTATTTGCATGGAGACGTGAAGCTAGATAATATACTTTTCTCGTTTGAGGGCGTGCCGAAGCTCTTAGACTTCAACACTGCGAAGGCCTTGGCAACAATTTCGAAGACGAAGCCTGGCTATACTCCTGGCTATGTTGCCCCAGAGCAGTTGGGGTTAGAGGAGAAGGTCACAGAAGGCTGACTTTTGGGCGCGCTCTCAAAACTTTACCCTATGTTGGGTAGCGTAAAATCTTTTAAATTTTCCTATTGCCCTGGAATTATAGTGCGCATCGTTAAGCTCTGAAAGTAGCTTAAGTTTCTAGTTGTTTAACGAGTTTATTTCTGTGATACTTTTTGAGATTGAAGATTTGCATTATTCTAGGTTCGTGTTGTATATCAAGTAGTGAATTATTAAAATTGGAGAGAGCCGATAAAAAATTGTTTCCCTGATGATGATGTATTGCTTGTGTTCTTAAGGGCGCTTTAAAATTGAGCTATTCGTCTGCGACGTGGAGAAACAATGATTGACTCTAAAGGGTATTGCTAGTGAGACAGGCGTTTTTTGATTTCTTCTATTTTTTGTGTGTATTCTGTTTTGAGCTGGGCGTACATATCGTCTGCAATTATTCCTTTTTCTTTTTGTGACTCTAGCCACTGGAGGTTTTCCTCGAGTTTTCCAAGCTCACTTTTTAGGTCTTCAGGGCTTTTTCCAGTATATGGATTAGTGGTCGTATGAGGTGAAGGCGTATCAGAGTTAGTGGGTTTGGTCTTCATTCCGAAAAATCTTTGTACGTGGGGCTCTGACATGTATTGCAGTGAACTGAGACCTATAAGATACAGCAAGCGCGCGAACAAGCGGTCAAATATGATAAGGCTAACTATAATGTTAAATAAAACTAGGATGGGATAAATTTTCCATGCCCAGCGCTTTCCTTCCCAGAGACCCCAACCGGTAAGGAAGGAAATTCCTGAAAGTAGGAAAAATATGACATAGCTACTGGGATAAGGAAAATGAAAAAGGCCATGTAAAGCAAGTGCCATACCTCCAATAACTACATAACCTGCGATTATAGTTATGCCGTCTGGTCTTTTAGGACGGGGAGAAGAAGGGCTCGTTTGCGAATCCATAAGTCAATTGGTAACAATATATAAATATATATTTTTCTTTGTGTCGCACTTTTAGTCGAACCAGCAGTTGTGGTTAGGTGGGACGTTTGATTCACACCTCTGAGAATAGAAAACCTTTGAGGAAGCGCGCTTAGTGTGGTTTTGGCTGGGGAGCCATTCAACGCGACTGCAGACCTTGCTGAGTTCTTCAGGGAGCTCAGGTCTAGGGGAGACATGTTCGAGGTGGCCGTGTTGGAGCAAGGTATCACAGTTGACGATGGCTACGTTGTGCTTGCTTACGTTGTCCACCAGGAGAGCGTAATGGTTCCTGAGAACATTGATGCCGTGAGGGCGCTGGCCATGGACGTACCCTCAGTGGAGAGCGTGTGCATGACGGACTCGTCACTCGGAGTTCTTAATGGGAGAATCTCGCTTACTTTAGCGAGGGCCACCATTATCAGGGGTGATAAATTGTCTATTATCCTCTGATATCTCTGGAAAGCTCATTGAGAGTGACTCACTAAGGTTTCAATTCATTGTGCCTGGAAGTTATAATTAACAGAGGTCTTCGTTTGTAGGATTAATGGAGTCCTCAGCCTATCTCCTCTATGGCTAAGGGTGTTAGGTTTCTCTTCCAGTCGAGTACCCAGACTTTGTTGTTTGTGGCGACTTCCAAGGCCTGTGGGACGGCTACATAGGTGTAGATGGCTTTAATGATTTTCTTCCTGAGGAGCTCC
>Ga0080004_1070260_pt1 | contig 10872 bp, 13 predicted proteins | sample WasSprMetagenome_FD_69207 | JGI IMG/M metagenome (GOLD analysis project Ga0080004, IMG submission 69207) | Sulfidic aquatic microbial communities from Washburn Spring, Yellowstone National Park, USA - WS (SPADES assembly) (version 2) | ecosystem: Environmental > Aquatic > Thermal springs > Hot...
ACGGTCAGAAGCTATCGCTTCTAAGTAATTTTTGACATTTTTGGGGTCAACTTCAAGCAATTTGAGAACTATCTCCTCTCCGCCGCTAAAACCACCTCTAAATTTCGCCCTTGCCAACCCAAAAAGTGCTCTTGGTAAATCGGGCTTCAACTTCAGAGCATCCTCAAAGGCATCAATTGCCTTTTTACTCTCTCCAAGTTTTAGGTATACCTCGCCTAACTCACAATAGGTTTCAGCATCAGCAAGGCCAGCCTTAATTTTTTCCAAGTATCTTTCGATCTCTTGCTTAAGTTTATCTCTACTTGTCTGTTCAAAGGTTTTATAGGCTCGTTTTTCGCTAAAGGAGCTACTTGGTAAACTTCGTAAACGCGGATAACTATCATCTTCGTCATATCCACCATCTTTTATAACTTTTGTAAGCGAACTTACAACTTCAGAAGCTTTTTTCTCAACCTCATCCACCGCCTCTAAAATCCTCAAAGCTTTCTTAGAAAACTCGTCATCTTCCTTCTCTTTTAAGATTTCTTGGAATATCTTTTTGGCACGGTGTCTGTGAACCTCATTCATAAATATAAAACCGACTTTCTCCATAATCTTATAATTCACAATACGACTAAAGCACGAATAAGCACGATCGACATTTAATTGCTCTAAGAACATTTCGGCCATAATGTAATTAATCATATCATACTTATCAAGCCCGGCAACTTTGGTGCTTTTGATACGGCTTCTTAATTTCTTAACCAGTTTTGATTCTTTGGTATTTCTTATAGTGTTTCTAAGCTCAGCGCTATTATTTAACAGGTCATCCAACTTTAGATAAAACAGCTCTGCCAAATAAAATAAATGTAGAGCACGCATCATATAAATTAGATCAAAGTAAATGGAAACATCCCTTGAGCCTTTTAGTGCAGCAATTATCAAATCTTGCCCTCTGTGACTTATAATATCGGAAATCACTTGAGAATAATACCTTGCCCCTTCGAAATCTGGATCAATTTTTAGGATTTCATTGAATTCCTCCAAGGCCTCCTCTAAACGCAACAGGTCTTTAAGCAAAAGGGCAAGTCTATAACGAGCCCTTAAATTCTTGGGATTGGCTTTTAAAACTTTCCGATATTCCTCGATTGCCAAATATGGAAAAACACTATCATAATGAATAAAACTAGCAAGCGTATATCTCACTTCAGGATCTTCAGGAAAAGTCAAACTCAGTTTTTTTAGCTTATCGATACAAGGTTTTGCATCCTCTTCATCCAATTCTTCATCTATCTCCAACACAAAAGAATCGCCTTCCGGATGGCTTTTCTTCCAGATAGAGGCAAGTCGAATGCCAAAGTCATTAGTCCACCTTTTAAGCCATGAATATTCATGAATTTTCGTCTTGTAGCTGTATCTTTTAAAATAAAGCTTTGATCTAAGAAAGGATCTTCCAAAATAAATGGGTGCGTCATCCAGGAGTAGACACTGGGGGTCTAATGAGACCACATCTTTTATATTTGTTAAATTTATATTTACCCACTCATCTATCATTTACCCCCTCTCCTTTTTTAAAAATTTCTACTAACTTTCTTAATTTTCACAGCCAAAAACTTTTTAACTAATCCCACAAAATTTTGCCAATAACCAAGCCCACAAAATACCACCGGCCTGTTTAACTTTCTTTCCGCTTACAAAGGCAATTATGGGGATAAAACCTTAACGGGAGGGAGAACCTCGGCCTCGGACGAGAGGTAATGAAAGGTCACCACTGCCAAATTTACCTTCGCCAAAGTTCTCTAATGGAAATCGCCTCCTGATTCTCTAAAATAAGCTTAGAAACCAGAAGACGGAATTTAGCTTTTATCCATCTACATCTTGTAATCAATTGAAGTATGTATATTATAAGGTAAAAAAGATGGAAAATCAAACTGCTCGTATTATAGAGGAGTTTAGCCAGAACCATAATTAATTCATCAAAAACCCAGTATACGGAGTTTTCGGGCATACTGCCGTTTTTACCATAACCAAAGAGGTAAGGCAGATTACACGAATCAACAATTAAAAAGTCCATTGTTTTTAGACTATAAAAAAACCAAAAAGTCTATCCATTTATTTAACTCTCAATTCGAGAGCCGTTTGCACACCCTTGTAGAGCTTGGCGGAGTTAAACCTACTAATATCTGATTCTAAATGTGGACCCGATTCAATCTCGCCTGAAAGAAACCCCGACACAGACCAAAGTTCTAATTTTCCCTAATCTTTCTTACCTTTTCTAAGGAAATAGCCCTGATATAAATTTCTTCCTGTCCCTTTTGATAATTGTAGATATACCCGTCAGAGTAGTAGCCAAAGGCCATACCCACGAGGAAGGCAAGTAAAACGGGGCAAGAAAGGAAAAAGTGAAAACATTTAAAAGAATGTTCCTTTCTTAAATCTTGAATAATACTTGAAATCGACCTTGCAACATCGATAAACTCCTGGGGTTCTAAATTACCCTTTCTTTCATGTTCAATGACCAATATCGATGGTCTTTTTGGCAAAATCTTTGCTATGTAATTAGTGGCATCAGCAACTGCCTCGTGATGTGCAAAGGAAAAGATCACTGCTATTTCATCCAATTCCCCCTTTTCGAAGGTGTATTTTACAGATTCAGAACTAACATTTCTTTCCTTTAAGCTCCTTATATTTTCTACAGGAATTTTAATAAACTGGTTGTTTTGGAAATGGTACAAAGTTAAGGGATTCTGGCTTCCATAAACCATACCTAAGGCCATACCCAGTGAAGCAGGTCCCCTCATTGCAAAATGAATATGTTCTCGACCGGACAATTTGCTTCTTATGGTTGAAAGGCGGTGGTAAAACTTTTCTACACTATGTACCCAATCGTCCTCTCCACTCAAAGAACCAGTAGTTATATAGAGATCTTCCAAGCCTATAGAATAAAAAGTTGAGAGGCCCCTAAGCAGTTCACTGAGGTCAATTCCGATACTGCCGGAAAAGGTTTCAAATTCAGACTGTGGGTTCTGTATGTTAGAGGTTACATAAAAGGGTATATCAAAGACCATGCGGTCTAACCAATCCTTAATAAACTTTACATTGGGCACAAATAAAGGCTCAATGAGCCTTTTCCCGTAACTCTTACAAGCCTCTCTTTTTTTCTCTATTTCTCCCACATCGTAAACATTGCCTTCCTTATCTATTCTCCCCGTAAAGACAAGTTCTGGCGGTAGATTATCAACTACAAGGGCGACGGCAAGGGGTAACATAAAACTTTTACCAACAAACTCATCTTTAAAAAACACTGCAAAATTCGTTTGAGCAAAATCGGAGACCGTTTTTAAATCTCTCTTCACATCGGGTAAATTCGTTATATTTTTCGAAGTCCCTTTAATCACCAACATTTCACTCAAAAAACCTTTACCTTCCTTCACAAGCACCAAGGGAACGATTCTTCCACTCCCTAACAAAATCTTCCTCGCATCTTCCTGGGAAATTTTCAAGGCCTTAGAAAATGCATCTAAAGGAACCGGTATCCTCATCTCTCTTAAGTACTTCACAATTTCGTATTGGGCTTCCACACCAAAACTCTGAAATTGTTCTAAAATTTCTCCGATATGGTCATTTATTAAGCCAGACTTTAGAAGCTTCAAAAAGTGAGAAACCTCAAAGTCATAAAAGCTGTACATGGAGCTTCCCCTCCAAATCGTAGTTTTTGCCCTTGAGCTTTAACTTAATTGGAGAAGTTTCAACGGGGCCCCTGTAAAGTTCCCTCTCACCATATCTAACAATGATCTCTTTCCCTAAAATTTCTATAGGCAAATAAAGGTACACAGTATCCCCTTCTCTTATGCCAAGCCAGTTTTCCCCCCTTAAGGCTTCCTGGGTTGCAGCATAGGCTAAAGCCAATTCTTCTTCGACCTCTTCAGGCATCTCGATAATAAATTCTTTCTTTTCTTCCTTATCTTCCTTATCCAAAGTAATGAGGACGCTCGCCATTGAAAACGGACTTATCCTATCCCGTTCCTCTCTTAAAAACCGCAATGTCCAGAGGCTTGAACCCTGGTACTCCGCCTTTTCCACATAATCTAAAACCTTTGAAATCACCCTTTCATTAACACGCGCAAGAGTGCAAGAGTATTTAAACAATAGCTCCTTAAGAAAGTAGTATTTATAAGGCAGGGGACTTATGGTGAGGCTATACTTTTTAATCTTTATTTTGGGCGGAATCCGAGAAGTTTTGGCAAGGATCCAATATTCAGTGAAAGGGACTACCTCAAAAAGCTCCTCAGAAAGCTTTTTTGTTATCAATAAATAAAAGGGGGGATCTACATTGAAAATCCTTACATCCCCAATTAACACTTCCCTCTTTTTGTTGCACTCTACAAGCAGATTTTTCTCGCTTTTTCTCAGCAATTCAAGGTAGCCTTGGTAGATCCGTTTCTCCAAATCAAAAGGAATCGCGAAGTACCCTTTCTCCATTGGCACATCCTTATCACTATTTATTTAAACGGTTTCTATTGCAAATTTCTGACAAAACCCTTGAAGCCCAATAATCGAGCTCTTCTACTGTGGCTCCTGACTTATCGAAGAAACTCTTAAGTTCATCCTTAATCCTCTTCCACATCTGATAAAAGGCATCCGACTTTTTCTCGCCTTTACCCTCCTCCACCCCTTCATAAATCTCCCTTAATTTCTTGCAAAGAACCTCTTTTTTCCTATCACTCCATCCGGCAATGAGGGCAAGGGCCTTTTCAACCCTTAAATAATCAATGGGTTCTGGATTCTCAACGAAAACATAATCTTGACTTAAATCATCTTCCTCCGAATCCTCTACTGCATAGTTCTCAAGATAATTAGGACGCATTAAGGCATCTTCAGCGACCTTGGAAAGAAGGTCAACAATAGCATGCTTAACCATTGTTTTTAAGTATGCCTTATTGATCTTTGTTTTCCCTTTAAATAGACTCTCTTTCGCCCGAACCTTTAAGCAAAAGTCTGAGAAAATCGACTCGAAAAGGTCCTCTCCCCTTTCTTGATAATAATTTTCTAAGAAAGAGAGCAAATTCAATTCAAAGACCGCTTCTTTTATTACACTTACAATCCTTAATTTATCTTCCTCAGTGAAACTCCAGTCCAAGATTCTTCGTATTATTTGTAAAAAATCAGCTTCTGCCACTGCAAAACCTCTGAAGTTGTTCTAAGTTATAACATACTCCCGCCTTGATGAAATACTTTGTAATATCACCAAAATCCATAGAGATACAGTATTCCCCCATCAAATAGCTTATAATCCTTGGATTAACGCATATTTGTCGATCCGGGCATCGGGCGTTTTCCAGGTCACAATCGAGAATCAAGTTTACCGATTCCTTTCCACCTTTTGTGGTCAAGAAAACTACTTTATACTGTGAACTCCCAGGGCGATCTTGAAAGGCCAAAGCAGGTCTTTTGATCCTTCCAACAGCAGACCCAAGATTGATCCCGTATCGCACCTCAAGCCAACGGAGAATCACATCACCACAAGCACAAAGCAAAGACACCTCTTTCTTCGAATCATAAAAGGATGGCTTTTTGCTTAAAACTTCTTTTAGTTTTTCACCCAGAAACATTTACGTTAATTATAAACAATTATAAACAAAAATACCCGGAATAAAACAAAGTTTACAGGTATCGGCTGGGATATGCCTTGACCACTCCTATAAACTCCTTGTAAAGCTGCCTCCTATCAAAGATGTAAAATATAACGGAATCTTTGTTTTCGTCTATCACACCCTTCAATTCATATTTCAATTTAATGAATTGGCTTCCACTCAGGTGCCCCTCCAAAACAGAATTTTGGAGCCAGAAGAGGTACTTCCTCGCAACCTTCAATACCTTTGCAACTCTTTTCACTTCTACATCATACACCAAAATTATAAACACCATTACCACCTCGAAAGATAAGGAACAAACTCACGAATCCCCAAGAGATGTTTTTCCAACTTTAACGCCTCCCTCCGAAGCAACATCCTATAAGTCAAATAAACCTTTTTCTCCCTATCATAAAAAACTTCGTTCATCTTCTTCTCGAACTCTTCTGAGAATATAGTTAGTCCATGCCTATTGAGATAAACTCCGCCCGCTTCTTTTCGAAAGTGTTCTGCCTTTATGACATTCTTATTTACCAATGCGAATATCACCCTGTGCGGGATCAAAGGTTTAAACACCTCTGCAAGATCGAGGTGAAGCGTCAATTTTTTATCTATTGGAGAGTGCAGATAACCAATACGAGGATCCAAATGGGTCTTGTAAATTTCTGATAGAACATAAGAGTATAAGAGGGCATTACCAAAGCTAATTAATGCATTCAAAGGGTTATGAGGAGGTTTTCTACTTCTGTATTCAAAAGCAAAGTCTTCCTTTTCAATAATGATTTCAAAGGATTTATAGTAACACTCCCAAATTTTCCCCTCAAGAGCAAGTAGATCTTCTTGAGATCCTTGAAAATCCAGCTGGTTGGCCAATCTCTCAATTTGCTCAATGTAAAATGCTAAATTTTTGCCCCTTCTATTATAGTACTTCAAAACCGTTAACATGTTAAGCGTAGCGCCACGAACGAATCTTATCGCCAGGTCTAACCTCTTCCTTTCATCAATAAAGAATTCGACCTGTTTTATAAGGGTTTTACCATGAGAATTAAATTCAAAGGGGTAATAGGTACCCAAGTAGCCACCATGAAAATCGAAAAAATGAATCAGGACACCTTTTCTTGAAAGATAAACAATTAAATTTTTGCTAATGTCCACATTCCCCAAAAGAAAAATATCACTGATCATCTCAACAGGCAGACGCCTTTTCTGCCCCGATTTTTCAACAAACAAAACGGTATTTTGATCTCTTACCATTTCTCCGTCTAAGAATATGAAGAAAGGCGCCCTCATAATTACAACCCTTAAAAGCGCCAGTGGGCAACTATTTTTATATTAAACACTAAAAAATAAGCAAATTTGACATCCCTCATAAATAAAGACTTTTTGGCCGTTAAAAGCCTAAAACAGGATTGCAAAGCTGAAATAGCTCTGTGCCCCTTTGCGACAAAGAAAAATTCGCAAAGGCCTTTTTAGAAGCATTCAAAAAGCTCTGATTTAAGACCAGAGACAAAAATTAAATCAAAAAGAGTTAGATCCCCGCCCCGTCCTTTTTCAGGAAGAGACTTTTCAATCTTAATTAACAAGGCATTAAAGATTAGATGAAACCAAAAGGTGCATCCTTAAATCTTCGAGCCCCAAGTAAAAAGAACAATTACACAAGTTAACCGAAAAATTCGAGTCGTGACCCCAAAATAACCTCAGCCCCATTAATTTCTTAAACCGCACTAACTAACCGGACGTATGTTCCTAACCAACAAATGTTCACTTTACTCTCCTTACTTCCGTTTTTTAGGAGGTCCATTAGTGAATTGAGTTTCTCGTATTTACTTCAGCGTTCCGCTTTTTTAAAAAGTTGAAATCAAATTGCGAAAAGACAATAATCTTTCTTGCTTCTCAATCTCTTTAAATGTGCTTCTCCGTTTTTTTCCTTTAAATTGTGGAAACCTTTTAATCTTTCGGCTTCTACCCCTCTGGCTACAAATCAAAACAAGTAGAAAAAATTTACCCCCTTTTTACTCGATGTCCAGCATATCATCTTCCTTTTCGTTTCTCAAAATTATCGAAAGGCCCCTTGAAACCATCCAAACCCTGTGTAGCTCCGTATAATCCGAAACTCTAAAGCCGATTATCTTAAAATAAGTAAATAGAGTATCGAAATACCTTTCTGGGCTACTTAGCGGTAACTCAATTCCCTCGTGCTTCAAAGTTTTCATAAACTCTGAAAAAATATCGACGGCAGGTTTAACTCCGACTGAAAAATAGTAAATGTAGAGGTTATAAACATTATCCAAAATAAACTCGTGGATGTCGTCAACTTCTTCCTCTATAGCTTCCATATATCTCCGAGCCATTTCCCTGAAAATATCCCATCCCTCAAAAGGTCGGTCAGTATAACGTGGATTCAACACCGGAGCAAAAACATGGAACACATTCCCAAAAGACTTCGGACCTCCACTAAACCTTTCACCCGTCTCGCTTACACCGTAGACACCGAAGGAATAAAGGTGGATGAGGTCTATCACCCAATAGCGCCAGAGTACTGGCCTCCGTGTCACTCCAGTCTCCGCAAAAAAACTACACGCCACCCCCAAAATATTTTCGCGGCAGAGATTCTCAACAAACTCACTGTCAAAATCTTCAACGGGTAAAAGTTTTAAAGGGTTATACAAGCCTGCCCTCCTTTTTTAAAACTTCCTCCCAAGGCAAAGAGCCAAATTCTTAACCTCATTTTTACCTCAAAAGATCCTTTTTAACTTCTCTCCTTATTATCAAGTAAAAGCCCCAAACCTTCTCGAGCTCTTCTTTTACAGCTATTTCCAATTACTTTCCAAAAAAAATCGCTTATAGGTATAACAGTATATGCGCCCCTAACCTTTCTTTCTACATCGCTACAAGAAAGCAAAAAGAGCAAAAGGAGGAACAAAATCCTTTTAACCACGTTTTACTTCCTTATTCTATTTAATGTCCAAAAATGCCGAGCCAGAGCTGTGACCCTTTCAAATTCCTCTTCGCTTTCTACCTTTATGCCTATAATTTTGTAATAAGAGAAGAGTATATCGAAGTATGTTTCCGGGTCTGTGTATGGGAACTCAATCCCTTTGAAATCCAAACGCCACAGAAGCTTAGCAAATATATCATTTGCAGGATATGTTCCCATAGAGAAGTAATATATGTACAGGTTGTAAACATCATCCAGAACAAACTCCAACATATCCTCACCGCTGTCTTCCCTATTTTCAAGGAATCTACGTGCCATTTCTCTTAAACGACCCTTTTCGGTGTAAAAACGCTCAGAATATTGGGGATACAATATCGGAATAAGAACGTGATGGGTAAAATCATAAAACGAGGTGTTTGACCCAAATTTTTCTCCGGCTCTATTTACATCATAATAGCCAAAGGTAGCAATGTGATAGAGATCTATATTTTTCTCCTTCCACCCACTAACGCTTCGTCCTTTACCCAATTCAGCATAAAGGCTTAATACAACTCCCTCAGCATCCGATCGACAGATTTCCTCAATAAGCTCATAAGTAAATGCTTTCGCAGGCAAGAGATTTAGCATATTTACTCCTTGTTTTTTATTTTGAGCATCTTTTTTTTATTTTACAGCAATTTTACTAAAATATTAAGTTTTTAAGCTATGAAAAGGAAGCCTCAAATTCGGGCATAAAGCCCAGAAATTGAAAACAATATAACTTCAGTATTGATCGGCAGATTAAATTTTTTGTTACACCCGCCTGGCAATCCAACCAACTCTTTTGCAACTTCATCCTTAAAATCCTTACAACTTGATTGGAAACCGAATTTATTTTCTATTATCCTTTATTGCACCTTTCTGCTTGTTTACTACTTGGCATTCTGTGTTTTTAAGTGGAACTACCACTTTTCAACGCTTAATCATCTTGAGAAAGAAGAAGTGCTTTTAGCATCACCGTCACTATCGGCGTGTCCCATAACCCCCTTCTTTGCCAAAATCGCCGTGGATCTTTTCATATGCTTATTAGACTTTATTACGGTTTCCTTAAAGCCCTTATGAATTTCTACCACCGTCGCTGAGCGTTCGTCTTCTACCACTTTTCCTTAGGTGCCCAATGTTTATCATATATCATTCTTTGGTTACCCATTTTACCAATTCTTTTAATAGCTCTGATGTATTACTTTTAGACACTCAAAAAGCCTATTTGTCAGTTTTGCAGTTTTGATAAAACAACCAGTTTTATTTCAACCGAGTAAGTTTTTGTTTGCGGTCCTTGAGCAACACTACAACTAACTTCCTTGCAACTTCATCTCTTCGTTTCCAATAGGTAGTTTGGTGAGCTGAAAAGATGCAGGGATGGTAGCACTGAGAACTCAAACCTGCATTACTATAGGTAAGCTACGTAGAAGTTTCTTGCGTCGCTTTGGTGTTGGCGGTGAAAAAAACTAATCTCCATTCCTTAAAGGTACATCTTACCCTTACGGACTTGGATAATGCGACCCCATCCAGGGCTGCAGGCAAAGACCTCAATTCTTGAGAGCCTTCTTGTGTTCCCTATATTGTAGGCCTCTATTGGCTCAAAGTTATTTTCTATTAGCCTGTTCACTACCTCCTTCAACTTGTTTACCATTTTGTATTTCATTGGTCTACTTTCGGAGTTTGTTTTTCTTCCCTTTCGTTTGTAGTCGTAGATAATCATTTTCGTTTTCAATCGTCGTCGTCATCATTAAGAAGAAGTCCGATGGCGTCATCATCTCTATCAGCGTATCCAACTATACCTTTTTTAAATGAGTAAGCTGTCGCTCTGATCCCACCTTTTCCTTTTATTACATTACCCACCACACCTTTGTGGACATCTATTACTGTTGCAGTGTAGTCGTCCTCATCTATCACTGCCTTTAGGTTACCATACTTGTCATATATGTACCTGATCCCCATGGTTACACCTCCTTTTTGTTATGTTATACTTATAATAATATTGAACTGAATTGTCAAGTACCTTGTTTTGTTTTTGCCACCCTGCACACCTTCGGATGGCATTTTCTCGTCTCTGGCTCGGTTTCGCCATTGGTTTCATTTTAATCCTAAGTCGTAAAACATTAATGATACAAACTCTTTAAATTCATCGTTTGACGATGTACCGGCTATAGATACAGGCTTTCCATATAATCTTATTCCAGTCTCCATTCCTCACAGGTAGGCTACAGAGAAGTGTATGGTAAAAAATCTGTTACGGTTTTTGGAACAATCTAGTCTCCATTCCTTATAGGTAGGCTACGG
>Ga0080004_1107610_pt1 | contig 10865 bp, 7 predicted proteins | sample WasSprMetagenome_FD_69207 | JGI IMG/M metagenome (GOLD analysis project Ga0080004, IMG submission 69207) | Sulfidic aquatic microbial communities from Washburn Spring, Yellowstone National Park, USA - WS (SPADES assembly) (version 2) | ecosystem: Environmental > Aquatic > Thermal springs > Hot...
TATGGTTTGTTTCTTGATTTGATGTTTTCGCTTATTTTTCTTAGGTTTGATTGGATTTTATGAGAGTAATAAATATTGAGGGTGTTTATTTTGGCTAGTGAAGGTCTTATTGTTCTTTTAAGGTGTAGTTTTATCAGGTCAAGATAGAAAAATGCCAGTGATAGGATAAATAGGCCGAGTGAAATTATTTCGCCCCATGTGAGGTCTTCTAGGGGTATTGTTAGTGGTCCTATTTGAAGTTTTGTGAAGTGAAAGGGGAGCGGTGGGTAGACGATAATGTATCTTGATATGATTGAGAAGGATGTTATTAGTATGCACCAGTGTTGGAAATAATTAAGTATTTTCTCGGTTTCTTCTTCTTTTTTTACTAGTGTTTGGAATAGGTTTTCTTCTTTTTGGATGACGATGCCGATTACTTTGTATAAGTAGAAGAGGATTGTTCCTAGTATTGGTATTGAATATAGCCTTAGTTCTGCAGCGCTTATCAGAACTCCAATTATTGGTAGAAGCCCCGAGATTAAGAGGTTTACGGCGAGGTACTCGGTCTTTTCAAGTCTCTTTTCGGCTTTTTCGATTGAGAAGCTCAATGGAATTCCCCCACTGCGATTGGTTCTGGTGAAATGTGGAGAAGTTGGTCTTTTAGTTCATCGAACATTACTACGGGGTCGTCGAATGGCAGATTGTTGTTCACGACAATCTGATATTTTTCAAAGTTGATGCTGTAGGCGCCTGGAACGTCTAAGACGAATTTCCCCTTTAGTGAATTTGCAACTATGTAGGCTGTGCAGAGCTTTGTAGAGTAGGCAGAAAGCCCAACTATGGAAAGAAGATCCACGTTGGGTGCATTTGGGGACATCAGCTTCAAGGTTTAGCATAAAATATAACGCGACGTTTTTTCCTGTGAGATCTTCTTCGTTTTCTACATCGTTTTTCTTGATCTTTGCGTTGATGAAGCCTTCGCTGTTAAAGGCAATAGTTGTATTTTTGCCCCTTTTCGTTGTCTTGTCCGTTTGAGAATAAAGGTAGTTAAAGTCCCAAGCATTAGCGAGATCAAAGATGAGCCTATAATCATTTTCGATTTTTTCCCTTAAGTAGTTAATGAAGTAAAGTAAAAATATGTTTTGTTCGGATCCACCAAATGTGACAAGCAAGACTTTTTTCTTTCGTTGTAGCTTTAAATGAGTAATAAGATCAAGTAGTGGAGGCGGGATATATGGATATTTGGTAAAGGTGGGGATGTATTTAAAAAATGGGATTATACTTGTATTGTTGTTGTCTTCTTTGTTTGGCTTCTCTGGGATTTCTAAGAATTCTAATTGGAGGTCACAATCAATGTTTACGCTAGGTTCTTTGATGTAATTTACATCTACGTGGTTCTTGTGAAAAGCGCGCGCGCTAGAATCACTAGGCCCGTTTTATCCAGTAAATGTTTTCTTCTCAGGAGATGTTTGTGTCTAATTTCTGCTAGGTTAGCCGTGTAGATAGCGTGTTTTGGAGGGTGTTTTTTCGAGGTCTCCATGTGTGGATGTATAGGGAGTCATGGGGAATGTTTGATGCCATGGGTGTTAGGCGCGCGTTTTTTGTGCTTTTGCTTGGTTATCTGTTGAGGTTTTTTCATTTATTATTTTTCCTGTCAGAGGATTTAACTCTTTTAAATGGGTGAGTTTATATAGTTGAAATGTTTATAATAGTCATGAAAAAAAGGATTGAACATGTTTGGGTTTAGCTGATTGTTGCCGTTGTTTTTGTGGGTTTGTTTTCCCTAATGGTGAGAGTTTCCGGGGTGCCTGTGGGCTATGTGTTGGTGTATTCGGTGCCGCGTGGCTGGAATGGGTCTGGCTGGATGGATGTTAGGGGGGTGTATGTGAGGGATGCAGGGGAGAGGGTTTATTTTTATGTTGAGTATTATGGTGCTGTTCCTGTGTCTTGGGACTATGCTCCCTGTGTTTCTGTTTATGTGGATAGTGATGGGGATAGGCGTACAGGTAGTTCTAATAATGGTATAGGTGCAGACTACTATGTTTATCTGGGTGTTTCTGAGGATAACTCTTCTTCACTGGTGGCGCTCTATAGGTGGAACAGGACGGTTAATTACTGGGATAACTATAAAAGCGTAGCTCAGGACATGGTGCTGGCTCCTGGGCTTGGCTATTTGGAGTTTTCGGTCGGCAAAGAGGATATTGGTTATGGTTTTGGCGGGATGAAGTTTTACGTGGGGGCTTACTCTTATGTGGTTTTGATGCCTTCTACCGAGCTGAGCTATGTTGTGGGGTCTAACTCGAGGAAGGTTAGTGTTGATGGTGTGGCTAGTGACTGGGGGTCTAGTGTTCCGCTTGTGAGTTTCCAGGCTAGGGGGATTATAAAAGGGGGAACTTTGTCCTAGCTTCTGGCGCGCGGAAGCTTTGGCTAGAGAATTTTTTGGTCTTCTTGATGCTTTTTAAATTATAGTAGAAAGAGATTTTATGTCTATGGTGGAGGAACGAAGGCGGGTGTACTAGGGGTTATTCCGTCCAATTTTTTCCAAGCGGACCATTGTCCAGTTTCTGTCTTCCAGCAATAATATATTCCATTATCGTCGCCTTTAACAAAAATGTAGAGTTTTCCGTTGTACCATGCTATTGCTGGAGGACTTTGTGTTGTTCCTGTAGGTATCATTTCCCATGGTTCCCATGAGCCACTCCACACTTTTACATAGATCCTGTTATCGTATCCCCTAACGGCGAGGAACAAATGAGTTCCGTTGGTAGTGATGCTGGGGGCGCATGGGGTTGAGCCAGTGAGCTTTGTCCAGTCTAGCCATTTGTTGCTAAGTAAGTCGAATTGTCCATAGTAGATGCTGGCTCCGTCGCTTCCTCTTACAACTATGTGGAGCTTATCGTTGAGAACTACTGCTGATGGGGCGTCTATAGTGCTTCCTGGAATTTTGACCCAATTGGAAGAATTTAGCTCCCTGAAGTAGATCCCATTGTCCATTCCCCTTACAACTATGTATAGCTTAGAATTTTTTGTGTTAATTGATATTGCTGGTCGAGATGGAGTTGTGCCTGGCAAGTTTTGCCATCCAAGGAATTCACCCGTAGGTATCCTAATGGAACTGAGCCATAATCCGTTATCGTTTCCTCTGACGAGTATGAAAAGTTTATCCCTATTCTCGGCGAGTGCCGCTGTATCAGTAGTTAGGCCTGGTAATTTTACCCATTGGCTCCAGCTAGAAGTCATCCACCTGTAGTATATTCCGTCATCGGTGCCGCGGACAACAAGGTGTAGCCTGCTAACCAAAGGATCGACGCGATAAACAAGCCAATCAACATCTCCACTGCCTGTGTCCATCCAACCAGCTAGGTATAGATGGGAGTTGTCAAATGATGCCCCCCTGAAATTATATCCATTTAAAGAGATCTCTGTTATTAGTTCTAGTTGGCGGTTTAAGACGTAAAGTTTGAATCCACTGGTTGCATAGATATAATCTGAGATAAATATAAGCTTGGAAATAACGTCGGGTAGAGAAATGGTCTTTATCAAATTAAGGTTTTCGTCGTATTTGAATATCCTGTTCCCGTATGATATGTAACCGTAACCATCCATATCGAAAATTAGAGATGAATAAAACCAAGACGGTGCTGGCCGAGGCAATAAGACACCTTTCTTTGTCGACAGGTTTGGATCTGCTATTATTAAATATGTATCGGAAACAATCCAAATATTTTTTGTTTTAGTATTTACTCCAATGGCAAAGGCGATGTTAGATTCGGGGTATACGTTAGTGGTTATTACATTTAAGTCTAAATCTAATTTTAAGGCTGAACCATATGAAACCGTCATACGATAGAAACCTGAAACATAGATGTTGCTTCCATCAGTAGAAAGAGATGTTGGAAAATCATCATTGAACCAGTTTAAGTCAAACGTTTTTTTAACATAGTTGGATAAATTTGCGGGATCCAGTTTGAAAAACACAAATTCGTATGTTCCTAGGCTACCCGTAGGACTAGCTCCTACGGCGTAGAGATAGTTACCAATAACTTTGCAGTCATATAGTCGATCCATTTTCGATGTAGGATTAAGTTTCCAATACTGAACCAGTTCACCAGTAGATTTCCTTAATTTGTAAATGATAAATTCTGTATCCGTTCTTGTCAGATTGTGGTCACCCCCTATGAAAACATAGTCACCCCAAGTGTCTAAGCAGGTTAAGAAGTCATAATTGGGTCCGGGTGTAATTGTGTTTTTCCAAATTATAGTGGGCTTTGAATTCCATAAGGCAGGGTTTTCAAGCGAGGGAAAGGCTCCAAGGAAAACAATAAGGGCAACAAGAAGCGCGCGCGCTAAAATAAGAATAGTTTTGCTTTGCATAATTAAAGAATACTTTTTTTATATATTAATTTTTTGGTGAAACAATACTGTGGTTTTTGTCTTGTTTGCAAAACGCTGCATTGTTCGGCTGAAGATTTTCTGCATAGTTCTAGGGCTATTTGGGAAAATTTATAAGGTTTTGATAATTGCTTAAATTAGAGCCATAAAGAATTCAATAAACTATGCAATAGGAGTAAATGTACTTGCATGGTGATGCAGGGGTGTGGCAGTGAGTGTATGGAAAAATGAGGGTTACGATGTTTTAGCTGTTGTAATCAATTATAATTCGAGCGCTTTTATTGGGGTTGCAAAGATGCTTTTGTATAGTTTAAAGAAGCTAAGTAGCTATGTTAAGCTCAAGGTTTTAATTGTGGATAATAATAGTAGCGATAATAGCTATGAGGAGCTTGTCAGGTATGCGAGGATGATTTCTCTAGACTTTGAAGCAGTAAGGTTGGGCACCAATTTTGGATTTACTCGGGCTGTTAACATTGCTTGGCATTATGCGAGGAAACGCTGGTTTTTCAGGTATTTTATGCTCCTTAATAACGACTTGGTTATTGTTCCCCACAATGTTGCCAAGTTGCTAGGATTTCTTGAAGTAAGTAATGTTGTTGGTGTACAGGGAACAATTATGCAGGCCTCGAACCCTCGTATCATTGATAATGCAGGCTTTGCTGTAGACGATCTTGGATTGACTTATGCGATTTGCAGAGGTCACGAATTTTCTTGCGCTAAGTTGAGCTATCCGAGCTACCTGAGCGGTGCATTGTCTATATATAAGGTGGAGGCTGTCGAGAAGCTTGGTCAACCGTTTAGTAACGGGGTTGAATGTTATTATGATGATAAGCATCTAGGGTTGTCTCTGTGGAGTAGAGGTGCTAAGCTGTTGCATGTTCCATTGCTATCAGGTTTTCACATCGGAAGTGCCAGTTATGCTGGTCGCCGTATTTTAAGGAGCCCATACTGGTTTAAAGGAATTGTTCTAGCCGAGGTTGCTCCATTGTATACGGCCAGGAAAAATTTATGGCGTCTTGTTGCACTTTATTATGCGGTAGCTGCCTTCGTTTTCTCGTTAATAGCGAGGTCAAACTACGTGGGGAGTTATGTTGCAGCACTAAAAGAATTAAAATTACTTAAAAGTGACGCCTACATTGAGCTTGGGCGCGTCCCAAAGATGAGGGTTATAGGTGTGTTGAACAGAGTAACCAAAGGAATAAGGCTGAACAAGAATGGGAAAGCCTGAGAGAGCAGATTTGATAATTATTCATCTGGCTCCCCCAAATATAGATTCGGGGAGTGCCCTAGATGCAAGAAACATTTTGCTATACATGTCTGAGAAACATCGCGAGCTTTGTGAATCCACTATACTTATTACGAATGATAAAAAGCTGTTGGGGTATCTTGTCAAGAAGAAAAACATATACTCCTTTAAAAAAATATGTTATATCCCTATAGATGAGATTCCTCTTTATTCTTACAGGCTAAGTTTGGTGGTCTCTCTATGCATGTTAAGGTATCTCCGGGGAAGAGTTGTTTTCTTAATGGAAGAATACCCCCCTATCCTTATTTCCCTTGTTTTGCTTAGTTATATATTTAAAGGCAGAATTATTATAAAGTATCATTCCTATGGGTATCTTTCAGGCGATGAGTATTTCAATATTGTTTTCCAATCCATTCCTGGACGTGTCCGCCGTGCATTGTATGTATTTTTGTCATTTCTCGTAACCTTTTCTCTAAGAGCCTCCAAAGATATATATCTCCTAGCTCCAAACAGAGATCTCGCGTCCACGCTGAATCGAATATTAAAGAGAAGGAGAGCATTTTTTATTTCTCCTGGGAACTTTATGGATCCATTGCCTGCGATGTTTTCAGGAAAACGTCTTGTCACAGACAATAAGTGTTTTTGTTCTCTCTCGTCCAAAATAGACCTTCTTACTGTTAAAGTTGCCGAAGTCTTTGTCAGAGTTTTTTCAATGAATGTTATGCTCTATGGGAAGCTCTACGGTCCTCAGGAAAAGGAGGTTATAAAATCAATAATGGAGAATAGTCCTGCATTATCCTATAAAGGCGTTTTTCCCACGCGAGAAAAGTTGCTGGAGAGGATGTCGAAGAGCTGTGGGCGGGTTTTTTATGTTGTTACTTCATATGAGACATGGGGCTACTCGCTTTACGAATTGTTATCTATTTTTGGAACTGTGGTTGTAATTTTTCCTTCTATAAGGATGATGAATGTTATTACAAGCCTTTACCAGGAAATCTTTGATGGCTACGTTTCTATTGTGAGGGGTAATTATTTCGCCGTATTCCATCTGGAAAGACCAATTGATGAGGCATTCATAGAAAATATGAACCAGAAGTACGTGGGAAAAGTATGTCAAATGATAAAATCATTGATGGTATAGTCGTAAATTATAATAGTTATCATGTGAGGCATGTAGTGGAAAAGTCAATATCTTCGCTTTTAGAGTTGCCCCTCAGGAGACTGTATATAGTTGACAATGCGTCTAAGGATGGTAGCTACGAGTTCCTTGAGAGTAATTTTTCAGATCAGCATGGGGTAACACTGGTGAGGCTTGGCTCCAACATTGGCTATGCAGGAGCAGTCAACTATATTTATTCACGCTTTCGTGATTCTTTAACAAGGATATTCTTTATTGCAAACAACGACTTAATAATTCTTGAGCCTGCCCGTATCATGGGCTTTTTAAAGATGTTTGAATCTTCTTCAAGAATTGGAGCTCTCTCGGGAATCTTGACATATCCAACTGGCAGCATATATAGTGCCGGCTTCCTACTAAACGACCTAGCTTTGCTCGTGAATATTTGTCAAGCTAGGACCCTGGATGAATGCGAAGTCAAGGATGCATTCTTCTTTGTTAGTTTTGTTTCAGGGGCATTCGCATTGATAAATAGGATGGCCGTTGAAATGATGCCTGAGAGAACACCTTTTCCAAGCCGCGGATTTATGTACCTTGATGACATTGTGATGAGCGGGAAGTTCTGGGAAAAAGGATTTGCAAGTGTGATCGTTAGTGAACCCATAGCTCTGCACTATGAGTCTCTTAGCATGCATTCTGGAACCAAGGCTTTCTTGCTTGGGAGAGCCTTAGCGGTACAGCGTAGAATAATTAAGCCCTGTCTTATTGATAGAGGTTTGGTCAACAAAATTATCTTGGAGACGTATTCAAGAATGGTGGGCTTTAGGCTCTTTAGGGAAAAAAGCACAATGTACAGCTTTAAGAGAGGCTTTCATGCAGGCTTAAAAGAGTATGAGACGAATAAAGGCTACTGGGACAAATATTCCATAAATTTGAAAAATATTTATCATTTGCATGGAATACAAGGACTTGTAGAAAGAATAAGTGAATACGTGAGGGCGAGATGATAGCAGAAATCCTCTATGGCTTAGCAATACTATTCGCGCCGGTCGTTGCGTTGAATTATATATTTGATGATCTGAGGAAAGCTCTTCTTGTTTACTTTTTCTTTATTGTTGCTGTTTTTGTTACTCAATACAAGTTGTTTGAGGCGCTCCACTCCTCTATAGTCTATATGGTATTCCTATTTTTGACAATTGTTTATGCTCTTTTCCGATTTGTTAAGGCTCGCGGAAAATATGACAGAGGTTTTATTTTAAAAATGTTTGAGCCGCCTTGGAACTGGATCGGAGATTTTCTGGTGATTTTTCTCCTAAGTTTTGTATCTCTTTATATTCCAATTATTCAGAACTGGGACTTTTACACTTTTTATCTACAGGCTCTCTATAACCCTTCTTTTAAAAGTGTTCAGCCCTTGTTTAGTAACATCATGTTGATGCATCTAGCTGTCGTAAAAGATCTTGGCATTATGCCAAGGGCTCTTTCTGTTTTTTACATCTTTATTTTTTATCTTCTCCTCGTTAGATTAATTGGTAGGTATCCCTCTTTGCTCATAATTTTTCTACCCTCTATGTTAACCGTTATTCTGCACGAGAATCTTTATCTAGAATTGCCTTCCTTAACAATATTGGCTATGGTATATTCTTATGCAAAAGAGGATTTATCTAGTTCGTCGCTTGTTTTGGCATCCGTGTTGCTTTTGTTTACAAAGGCAAACTTTATTGTGTTGGCTCTTGTTATTCTAGCTTATTTATTTATTTACTATGTCTACCGGCGCTTTTATAGGTTGTTGCTTATCTTGGTTATAGCTTCTTTACCTGTGTTGTTGTTCTATGTTTCCAATGCTTATGTGTATGATGCATATAATTTTGAATTTATTCAGATATATAACGACCTAGCTATGGGTCTCGGCAACTCTACATTGTCCCGTTTCTGGCAGCAGACTGTTTCTGGAAGCTATAGAGTTATCCCGATATACGTAAGCATGCTGGACGTCTTAGTTAACTTGGCAAGCCCTGTCTATTCATTGTATATTTTACCGCTTCTCATTTATCTTATTGCTAATTTCAAGCGGGTGAATTTTACTCCATTTCAAAAATTCCTAGCAGTTATAAGTCTTTTTACGTGGTTCGTTTATTCCTTCGGTAGATCATATATTGATATAAATGTTTACCAGAATATTTTCGTGATAAGATACTATGTTCCCTTGATTTTTACCTTTTACATTCTCCTTATCTCTTTAACAAGTAACAAAGAAACATCACAGGAAGTCTTCAAAATTCTTAGCGCTGTCTCTTTTTCCTTTTATACCTATCTCTTTGCTACTCAAGGATACTTTATGAAAGAAAGAGTTTTATTGTCTTATAACAATTTCGGGCCCCTGGCACTAACACATATAATCCTTTTAACTATTCCGCTTATTCTATTTTTGATAGTATATCAAAACAAGAGCAAAGGTTATCTTTCTTCAGAGACAATTGATATTGTATATCAGAGCAGTATGCTTGCACTAATTATAGTGGTAATGCTACCTATCGCAATGCTTTACCTCAGCACCAATAATATTTCTTTGAACGTCGACTCAACAGAGTATAACTCGGTTCTCGCTTCAGCATTACCGCAATATTATTCGTCCTATTATGTGTCTTATAGTGAGAACGACAGGATTTTTCACGAGATCCGTGACAAATGTCCAATGATTTATTCTTTCGGAGGAATATATAGCCTCAACACATATAGTTCAGCTAAAATATTTTTACGAGCAGGCCATTTCTCCTTCCTTCCCTTCATGCTCGCCGACCTAAATTTGACTAATCCATCCCAGTATCAAAACCTTGTCTCTAGATACCCTTATCTGAAGGGATTCGAGCTTCCTTCGTCGTTTTGTCTACAGGTTCCAACAGAAAACCACCCGGAAAAAAGCGTCTGGATAGGAATCAAAGTTTTGGAGCAAAATAGTCCATCTTTTTCCCGTATTATGAACAAGCTTGTAAACGATAAACCCATCATGGAAACGGAATACTACAGGGTGTATTATATAAAGATAGGTGGCTAGATAAGGTGATAGCTTTGAAGATTCTATTTGCAACGTATGATGTTGGTTTGTCTGGAGGTGCTAGGGCAATTTTTAAAGTGGCTGAGGGGCTTAAGGAAAGAAATTACGATGTTGTTATACTTACTTTGGGTGGGGACTCTTCGTGGATTAGTGCACGGGTTCCAGTTCAATATGTGAAGTACAAAATCCCAGGGGTATTAAAGCTTCCTCTCTCCCTAGGCAAGATGATTTTCTTCAGGCAAATACGTACAGCTGAAGTCTACCCGATCGAACTAGAGGGGATCAGTAAAAAGATTGGCATACACTTAGATCTTGTTAGACCTCTGGCTGAAGCATTAATGGATATTAACCCAGAAGTTGCGGTAGCAACGTGGTACCCAACTGCCCTGGCAGTATGGCTTAGCGGTGTTGAGCGGCGGCTTTTTTTCGTCCAGGATTTTCCAGATGTAGTGAAAGAATATACAGGAGAGTATGGATTAAAAGTGTTTGAGAAGGTTCTTCAGTTGCCTTTTTTCTTTTTAGCCAACTCTTCATATACCAAGGAGCTTATACTGAGCCATAACATGAATGCCAGAGTCAAAGTTACAGGCGTAGGTGTAGACATTGAGACATTTTATCCGAGAAACCACAAAATGATAGAGTCCAGCGGGAAGCCAGTTGTTATGGCTATTCTTAGAAGCGCCAGTTTCAAGGGTGCGCGTATAGCGCTAAAAAGCTTAAACATTGTGAATAGGAAGATACCGATATATGCGCTTCTAGTCGTTGAAGGCAAAACGGATTATGCTAAGAAGCTTTTCAATGAGGAAAAACCAACATTCAAATACACGATTTATCGAAACGTAGATGACGATACTTTGGCGAAACTATACTCGAGCTCAGATGTGTTCATTTTCACATCTTATCGCGAGAGCTTCGGGTTGCCGCCCCTAGAAGCCATGGCTTGCGGGACACCTGTTGTCACAACCGATTGCGGGGGAAACAGGGACTACGCTGTGAATGGCTATAATGCGCTTGTCGTTCCTCCGGGCGACCCACAAGAGATAGCCAGGGCTGTCGTCGAGTTACTAAAAAATGGC
>Ga0080004_1096377_pt2 | contig 10861 bp, 11 predicted proteins | sample WasSprMetagenome_FD_69207 | JGI IMG/M metagenome (GOLD analysis project Ga0080004, IMG submission 69207) | Sulfidic aquatic microbial communities from Washburn Spring, Yellowstone National Park, USA - WS (SPADES assembly) (version 2) | ecosystem: Environmental > Aquatic > Thermal springs > Hot...
TAAAAGTAGCGAACCCACGAACTGGAAAGGAATCTACATAACTATTAGGGAATTTTCTCAAAGTCCTAACCGCTATTTAATAATAGGATATCCAGTGGTTAAAACGTCTTTGACAGACGCTATCAAATTACTTTCACACAACGCTGCGCTACGCCTATTAAGGCTACAAAACGCTCTCAATATTAATGAGTCTATCATAGAACTTTTACTGCTTTATAGTTTTAGACAGATGAGAGGAATTAAACCCTTCGTTTATCCACGATTAATTGATACTAATAAAAATGGAGTATTAATTATGAGAAATTTCTACGTAGGGATACATTTCCCTACTAAATCATTAACACTAGACCCTATTGACATGTTATCTGAGTGTTGTTTAAATGCTGGACTCCCTCCTGATGCCTGGTTAGACGTTAATACTGATGTCTATGTTTTCGATACTATAAGTTTTAGAGAAATGGTGCCTCAGGGCGAAATATGTATTGAATAAAAATCTAGTTTAATGTTTAAATTTCAGTTAGAATAATTATAACAAAGGATCAGCTTGAAGGTAAAGAAGATAGTCATACTAATCGCGGCTATCTCACTTATAATTTATGTCTTATTCCCTATCTACTGGGTATTTGTAACATCGATCAAGTGGTATAGGGATATTGTTGTTCCTAATCCATCATTAATACCACTAAATCCCACTCTTGATAATTATGATAGGCTCTTCGGCAGAGATTATACATTCCAAATATATGTAGTGAATAGTCTACTAGTAGGAAGCGGAGTTGTTCTAATAACGTTATTATGCTCTTCGTTGGCTGGATATGGACTGGCCCGGTTAAAGTTTAAAAATAGAAATACAGTATCCAATCTTTTATTACTGGCATATGTCACGCCTCCTGCTGTTCTACTAGTGCCATTTTTCGCTCTAATTTCATGGTTAGGCTTAATTAATACTCTCTACAGTCTGCTAATTGTCTACCCAGTGTTTACAATTCCTTTCTCGACTTGGTTGCTAAAGTCTTTCTTTGAAGAGCTTCCAGTAGAGGTAGAAGAGGCAGCAATGATTGATGGCGCAAGCATATTTAGAATTTTTAGACATATCGCAATTCCACTCGCTGCTCCAGCATTAGCTGTAGTTATTGCTTACTCACTAGTATTCTCTTGGACGGAGTATATCTTCGCATTTACATTCATTCGTTCTGAGGAACTAAAAACCGTGCCAGTTGCGTTGGCCCACTCAATAACTGTCTATCACGTTGATTGGGGTCTACTTACTGCTGGAGCCGTAATCAGCATTCTACCAGTATTGGCATTGTTTATACCAATCGCTCGATACATGATCAAGGGTCTAGCTCTAGGAGGAAGGAAAGGATAAAAAACAATAAGTGTAGTTACAATGTGTTAAAGCGTTACCAGAGGCGCCCTTAATATCACCATTGTTAACATCAGGGTATACCACGCAGTGGGCACTTTTGACTCCGAATGCTAACCTTTTGCCTCTCCCAAATCAAGTTTTGGTCCCGCACACCATAGCACTATAAGGATTAACATACTTCATTGCATGCTCAAAAATTCGTGATGTCTACTCTAAATAAATCTCCCGAAATGTTTAAATAGAAATACTTCTTTACATACTTCGATGTCTTCGGAAAGAAATTTAAAGTATAGCAGACGAAAAGCAATTAGTAAAATAGGTGCAGCTGCTGTAGGTGCTGCAGCTGGCGCAGTTATCGCAGGTGTTGGTGGATATTTTGCAGGTCTCAGTCAAACAGCACCGACAACTTTTACCGAGACGGTGACTAGGACTGTTACACAGGCAGTCACTCATACAGTTACAGCTTCACCCACCACCGCTGTACCACCTTTAACTACAGAGGAGAAATTCAAGATCGAGAGGCCTGTCGAACTGACTTTTTGGCACCATCATGCACCGCCACCTAGACAAGCAGCGATTCAGAAAGCAATTAACTTGTTTATGAAAGAGTATCCAATGGTTAAGGTCAACATAGTCGTCGTTCCTTGGGAAGAAGCATGGCCTAAGACTCTTAGCGCGATAGCGGCTGGAACAACTCCTGATGTTGAGTGGTCTATACCGGACTTAACTATCGCGGCCTGGGAAGCAGGTGGCATTATCCCGGTTGATGATCTTGTAAAGGAAATAGACGAGAGATATAAGTGGTTTGAAAACACTATAAGGCCGTACTATTGGGAAGGGCATTACTGGGGTGTTCCTTGGTCTACTATGGCCTGGGCACTTATGTATAGACCCAGTATTTTAAAGAGATATTTAGGCTCACCTGAACCCCCACGAAGTTGGGATGAATTATTTGAGTTTGCTAAAAAACTAACAAAGCCTGAAGATGGGGTCTATGGTATAGGCTTGACTGCGAGTAAGACTCTCTACGCTCAAGAAGCTATTTACAACACTATGTGCGTTTTTGACTCTACAATCTTTGATCAGCAAGGCAAGGTTGTGTTTAATAATCCTAAGACGATAAAGGCTTTCTATGCATATAAAGAACTATTCCAATACTCGCCTCCAGGTTCATATAATTGGAATTGGGGTGATATAGAGTTGGCTTTTCCCGCAGGCAAGATCGCAATGATGCCGTACTTTACTATGCCTCAAAGATTGTTCTATGAAGAGAAAAAAGGTGACGAAAGAAAGGATATTGCTGCCGCTGACTGGCCGAGTCCACCTGATGGCATTGATACTAACCTTCACTATCCTAATGATTGGTTCATTTTTAAGAGCGCAGCTGAAGATGAAAACAGACTTAACGCAGTCAAGGCTTTAATCATGTTCTGTGCAAGACCAGAAATTGAGAAAATATTGACAGCTGAACAGGATCCAGGCGTATGGCTACCACCACATGAAGCAGCGGCAGAATATCCGGGATATTGGGAAGACCCTGTAATTTCGTTCTTCAGAGAGATAAATGAGGTGGCTATTGAAGCAGCTAAAAAAGGAAGACTCTATGGATTTGAGTGGGGGGCAGTAAATACAGCTGTCGGAGCAGTATCGGGAGCATTGGTAATATGCGATGTAGCTCAGAGAATACTCCTTCAGGGTGAGAGTGTAGAGAGCGCTGTGGCATGGGGGCATCAGGCTATTGAAGAGATAGTAGCAAAAGCGAAGAAGTAAATATTTTTATATATTTTTGGCTCATTTAATTATGTTGATGGAAAATGACGACACGTCAAATTAAATTTAAAATGACACCCAGTAAACTGGGGTACTTTCTTCTACTTCCACTATTCGCTTGGCTTGGTGTTGTAATTGCTTTTCCTGTGTTTTACGGAGTATATCTATCTTTCTTTGACGTTCCATATGGAATAATTAAGAAATTTGTATTTTTAGAAAATTATGTATCTATATTCTCTGATTTAAAGTTCCGCATTGCCTTTGTTAATTCGCTTATATGGACGGCTGGAAACATCGCATTGCAGACAGCTATAGGGTTGGGAGCAGCATTGTTACTTAATAAGTCATTTAAAGGTAGAGATGTCGGTAGGGTCGGCATCTTAATTCCGTTTATTATTCCAGCTTTTGTTACAGCTCTAGTTTGGAGATGGATGATGGAACCTGACCTCGGCGTCTTTAACGCTGTACTTAAACAATTACACCTCATCCAAAAACCTATTGTACCACTAGTAGACTATGCTATGATTACTGTAATAATTGAAAATACATGGCGTTTCTCACCTTTTGCCATAATATTTATTCTCTCAGCTTTGCAGACCGTCCCTAGCGATGTCATAGATGCAGCTAAAGTAGACGGAGCAGGCCACCTCCAAATATTTAGGCATGTCACTCTACCAATTATAAGCCCCTTTTTATCATTCATGGGACTTTTGGCATTCTTTTGGAATTTTAATTTATTTGACCTAATTTGGCTAACCACAGGAGGAGGACCCGGTAGCATGACTGAGACTCTACCTGTGCTAATATATAGGAGATCTTTTAGAGAATTCAGTATGGGTGAAGGCGCAGCGATCTCTGTCTTCTCATTTATCTTTATGGCAATAATTACCACAATATTATATTTCCTACCAAAAATTAGATTTAGAGGTGGAAAGAAATGAAAAGCTATACTGACTTCTTTTTACTAGCTATTTTACTTCTTTTTATGTTGTTCCCTGTTTATTGGATTTTCGTATCTTCGCTAAAAACTACGGACGAAATTTACAGTGGAAACCCGTCTTTGATACCGGCTAATCCTACAATTATGCATTATGTTAAGTTATTTAATCCGGGCGAATATTTCGGAGGCGGTACAGGACCAGTTATTCTCAACTCCATTAAAAATAGCATTATAGTAGCAGTAGGTACAATGTTAATTTCGTTAATATTGTCTACCATAACTGGATATGCGCTTTCTAGACTTATAACAAGTGGCAAAGAACTACTAGCTAGGACTTTGCTGATAGTTTACATGTTTCCAAGCATAATTTTAATAGTACCGATATTCCAAGTCATGTCTTTGTTTAAACTCATCGATAATCATTTTGCCTTGATAATGGTTTATGTAACTTTCTCATCACCATTTATTTCGTGGCTTTTCAAAACATTTTTTGATGCGGTACCGAAAGAGTTAGAAGAATCTGCCATGATTGATGGTGCTGATAGATTAAGGACTTTTATCCATGTATTACTTCCTGTGGTTGGGCCAGGACTTCTAACAGGAGCAGTCTTTTCTTTCATAACAGCTTGGGGAGAATACACATTCACAACCATCCTTATTAATACAGAGGCGAAAAAGACCGTAGGGCCAGCCTTGGATAGACTTATAGGAGGAATATATATAGATTGGGGAGGATTACTTGCAGGGACAGTACTCATAATCCTTCCAGTAATTGTCTTCTTCATACCATTAGCAAAGCGTTTTCTCCAAGGCTTTATGATGGGAGCAATTAAAGGTTAAAAAACCACAACTCTGTATTTTTCAGCCACAACGACATCATTTTTTATTTCAAATATTCTATAGTTAAGTGATTGATAGTCCTCTTTTAGAAGAAAATAAATTGACTAATAATTACAAGTTATTTGAGACTATCTTCTTATAGACTTTCCACACTTGAAAGTAATTTATGTATATGACTTTATGCTAAAAAGTTATTAAAATGACGCCCTTAGTAGTAAAAACATGATTTAAACTTACTACCTACCATGCTTTTACAGTTAGCCCTCTTATTATTTGCTTTTGAGCTATTGCAATGAATATAAGTGATGGTATTATTGTGATTGTTGACATAGCCGTCATTGCTGGCCAATCTATAACCACTAGGCCAACTGCATTAGCAATATGTACAGTAACTGTACGAGCCTGAGTAGAAGTCAAAATAAATGCGAAAAGAAACTCGTTCCATGAAAGCAGAAAAGAAATTATTCCACCGGAGATTAAGGCAGGTTTACTTAAAGGGAGAAGCACTTTCATTAGTGCTTCAAATCTAGTGCATCCATCAATTCTAGCTGCTTTCTCTATTTCTGGTGGAATTTCTTCAAAGTAGCCCCTCATAACCCAAATTATAAATGGTAAATTAAAGGTTAGATAAACTATCATTAATGCTATAACTGTGTCGCTTAACCCAAGTGAATTCATCATTACAAAGAATGGTAGTGCTACTGTGAATGGAGGCATAAGACGAGCAGAAATTATCCACATTGATGCATTTCTAGTGACCTTGTCTTTTATTCGTGATATAGTGTAGGCTGCGGGTGCTCCTATTATAATTGATAATCCAACCGATGAAGAAGAAACTATTAAACTATTAATGACATATTTAGCGAATTGTTGTTCGAAAAATATTCTTTTATAGGCATCTAATGTAGGTCTAAATAGAAATAAAATTTGTGCTACTCCATACCCTATTAATGATTGCTCAATTGGTTTAAACGAAGAAACAATTATCCAAAAAATTGGGACACCATATATAACTACTGTAATAACAATAATAATGTAGCTAAATAAGGTTAACTTTTTCATTATCTTTCACCTAATAAATAACGAATCAACAATGCTATAGCTATCCCTGACATTATCAACATTAGTATTCCTACTGCAACTGCCTGTCCTAGATTGTAAAATTGGAAACCTATCCTCACACCTAAAACGGCTAAGGTCATTGTAGCTATTCCAGGGCCGCCCGAGGTCATCACATATATTTGATCAAATGCACTCATCGAGTCAATAAACTTCATCATTATAGCGACAAGTATAAGCGGTCTTATTATAGGTAGTGTTACAACCCTGAATCGCATTAATCTATCTGCTCCATCTATCCTAGCCTGCTTAAGTAGATCCTGCGGTATTCCCTGCAGTCCTGCAATAATGATTAGTAATACTATAGGCGTCTTTGCCCAGACATCGGCTAAGATGACGGCGATCAATGCGTTTATTGGGTCACCAAGTATAGCAGGTGGAGAGATACCAATTAATGGCAATAGAAAAGCTCCCAATAATCCCTGACCTCTATCTAGGAGATACTTCCATGCAAATCCCACAACTACAGGTGCAATAGTTATTGGCAATATGATGATGGGCCTAACAATTGATAAGCCTTTAATATCTTGATTTAGTAATAATGCAAGTCCTAGACCTGTAAAGAATGTTAGTGTAACCGTAGCGAATACATATATTAGAGTAGTTCTAAATGAGTGTAAAAAATCAGGATTTGAAAAAAGGGCAATATAATTATCAAGACCTATAAACTGTCTATTATATGGATCTATAGTTAAAAATCTATGAAAACTCATGTAAAGTGAAAAAATAAGTGGATAAATTGTAACTAAAAATAAAATAATCAAAGCCGGAATGAGATAAATATATTCACTCTTAATTTTTGATGGGCGCCCTTTCATTCTATCCTATGCACCTATTACTCGAATAAATAACCTGATCCTGCAATTACTGTCTTTACGAATGTCTGCAGATCTTTAACAGCTTGTTCAGCCGTCTTTTGACCAGCTATGACAGCAGAAGCCTCTTGTCCAATTTTCACCTCGATCAGATTAGTCTCTCTGAGATATGGAACATAGTGAGGTTCCGCCGTTTCCAGTGATTGCTTTAGTATATCCATTATATTAGGTATTCCTGTAGCCTCAACCCATTTATTTTTCACTTCAGGATCATCTATAACAGATTTCAATGAGGGAAAGGGAAAAACGTTGATAGCGAAGAACTTCTGGGTTGCTTTTCCAGTTAGAAGGTTTAAAACCTTCCAAGCAGCAACTTTGTTTTTTGAATCTCTGTTTATACCAAAAGACATGCTCCACCACTGTTGGATTAACCTTCCTCTCCTTCCTGAAACTGTTGGAGCAAATTTTAGATGTGGTTTTATCTCAGGTGGTGCTACAAATGCTTGTGCGACAAAAGCATTAACAGATTGTGGAAATAGGATGGCTGCCTTGCCAGTGCCGAAATCATTGATTTGTTTACTGAAGTCGTATGAGGGAGTCTCGGGCGTGGCATAGTTTCTGAGAATATCTGTATAAGTCTTGAATCCTTCTAAAAATTCAGGTGAATCAAACGCAGGCTTACTTTTATTAGTTATAATATCTGTTGCGGATACTGGGCATAAATCGGCACCACCGCTACTCATCTTTTCAAACCAACATCCACCCATGCCCCAAACAAATGCCATTACGTCCAATGCCGTAGTTTCCCTAGGTTCCCCCCTCATACTAATTGGATATATATTTCCATAAATCCCGTCTTTCATAAAACCTTGTTTCAATATGCTAAGCACTTCTAGAAACTCGTCTATAGTTTTTGGTACAGGTGCATTATATTTCTCAAAAAGATCTGCTCTATAATTAAATGTAGCAGCAAAGCTGAAGTGAGGAAGAGCGTAAATCTTTCCCTCCATAGTCACACCCTCTATTGCTTTGGGTAAAATGTCATTGAAGTCGAGATACTCTGTCGGATAATCTTTTATGTAATCGTCTAGTGGTTCTAAAAATCCAGATCCTCCATAAGTCGGGACGAGTGCGAAAGAATCAGCTAAAGTAATGTCATATATACCAGTTCTCGAGGTAAAGTCTAATTGAACCTTTTGCCTCACTGTTGCCTCATCGGCAAATTCTACGATAACATTGATTCCTTCTTTTTCCATAAATTTCCTGAGAGGTTCTAAAGGTTGATCTTTTTCATCAAAAAGATCAGTCCACATAAATCCCTTGTTAAAACTTATTATTCTAATTGTTGGTTTAATAGTTGTAATTCTTTGGGTTGGAAGTAATCCCTGAAGATATGCTAAATAACCCGCAGCACCGATAATTATAGCGCCTGCAGCCCCACCAACAACGTATTTCAATATTTTTCGTCTAGAACTTTTTAGATTAGAATTATCCAATTATTCGCTCCCTCACGGATTATGAAAATGTTGGTACTATATAAATTTTGCATCAATATTAAAACACATGTATGCAATATCTTGCCCTAGGATGAAGTGGGGATTTAGCATGCCGAGAATCTCGGCTATAACTTCTCTTCTTTTGTTTTAATGTCTATTACAAAGAGTATCTTAACAAACTCCTCATGGTCAGAAGAGCGAGGTCATCGGTCAAACCTTAGAAGTGCGGTTGAAAGGATTAGGAAAGTGGATCCGGAAAAGGTTTACGTATTCTTCAACAATGACTATGCGATGTTGGAGAACGCGCGAAGAATGCAGGAGATTATTACATCGGGATTGTTTAGCTTTTCCGTTCATGTTTTGCTTCACCTAACTATTTTTGTGAGGATTTAATGTTTCATAATCCATAAACGTCCTTTTTTGATGAATTTTCTTTTCGCATATTCGATGAGGTTTTTAACTCTTTCATTCGTCCTAATCGGTGTTCCTTCAACGAGCGCCGAGACGATCATAGGGTTCATCCTGCTTAACATAGACTCGATTTCCACATACGTATAGATAAAGATGTCTGTTCTAGGTTCTCTTAACTCGGCTGCTAACTCAAACCTATCTAGTATGTTTATGTGTTTTACTTGGTTGCTCACAACTAGTAGGTCGATGTCGCTCCAGTCTCCTCCCCCACCTCTAGTCCATGAGCCGAACAATATTACCGCCTCTATCTCGATTGTTCTCCCCAACTTTTCAATTATTCTATCTATAATTCAAGTCCAGCTTTCTTCAAGCATTCTCTCACCCAGTTGATTATTTTTTACCTGACTCTACCGCTCGCATCGCTGTTGATTCATCGTAATACATGCTCGGATAGCCTCTAACATCAGCAAAGCCTCAGTCGGCTTTAAGTTCTTGGACACATGGTCGGAGCCAACCCAAGCTGCTCCATTGTAACGCTTCCCAGCAGGTAAACGCCCTCATCACCGAACACCACCGGCGTTGCACCCGCTCTAAACCCTTCAATTTCTATACCTGCCTCGCCTAGGGCCCTCTCAGCGACCCTGCTATCTGCCAGCTTAAGCCTAGCTATCCGTGTAGGCGTAACATTCAGAGAATTCAGAACACTTGCAGGTAGGACCGTGTAGGTGGCCCCAGCATCCACGAGCAGCTCCACGACATTAAGCTTGCTTGATTCACTAACGTTCCCATACCCGCGCACTTACCTTAAAAAACCCATATGAAACACCAAACATAAAACCAACATCTCCTGATATAAGTCTAAAAACTAGGTTGGCGGTTGTATGCTAAGATTGATAACTCTAAAGGGCTAACAAAAGGGTGGAGTACCTCGTGCTGCCCCGGAAAGCATTCATAAAGTTTGTAGAGCTGGGGAAGTCTTAAGTATAGTCACGGAAATTGATTCTTTAGATGAGGAGTCAAGAAATCAGGGAGGAATCTCTTAATTGGTGGAGAGAATCTCTACACAATTTGAGACAAGCGAAGAAAAATATCGAGATAGATGAATACAGCGTTGCAGCATTCCTATGCCATCAGGCAGCTGAAAATGCATTGAAAGCATTATACATAGTGATGAAAAACCGACTTCCACCAAGGGGTCATGACTTAATAAAGCTTGGAAGGATTATCGAAGCGGGCGAAGTATTAAATGAATTAAAGATACTTAATCCTCACTACACCATAGCTAGATATCCTAATGCAGCAAACACTATTCCAAGCGAAGCATACAGCAGAGAGATTACGGAGAGATGCATTGAGGCAGCTAGTAAGGTTATTGACTGGGTTAAGAAAACTGGCGGATTGCTATGATGAGAGAGTTAGATAACGTAAAGCTATCGAAAAAGCAGAAGAGGGAGTTAATTTCTTTCCTAAGAAAATTGAGGAGGGCCCTGAATGTTTCAGAAGTTTATCTCTTCGGCTCGAGGGTGTATGGCACCCCGCTAGAGGGGAGCGACCTAGACATGATAGTAGTCTCAGACGAATTTAAGAAACGTAGCTTTATTGAAAATATTATCCTACTAAACACTTTATGGGATGGCTCATTCACCCTTGAGATGTTTCCCTATATTCCAGAACAAATAAGAATGTTTTATGGAAGAAAGGTTACTGTGACAGAAGCATTAGATAAAGGAATAAGAATAAAACTATAAAACCTTCTAACCGAACTATGCAGTGGAAGCATGATTCTCAAAAAATGTGCCAGACAGGCCTCAAGAATTTTAAAATATTTTAAGGAATGTTAGGCAATGTTTTTCTCTTCGATGATAATTCATCCTCTCTTTTTAACTATACGTTGGCCTCCTCATTGTGCTAAACTCGGCATTAACATTATCCCTGAGAGCAGACCTGTAATTCATACCAACTTTGAAAGGTGTTCAATGAAGGATTTCGTGACTGTGAATAAAGAAGAATTTTCGTATATTGTCTCGGAGTAACATTAATAGATAGGTGTTTTAGTAGTTTTCTCATGCCATACATCACACTTCAGGAGAGGATGGAGCTA
>Ga0080004_1133650_pt1 | contig 10859 bp, 7 predicted proteins | sample WasSprMetagenome_FD_69207 | JGI IMG/M metagenome (GOLD analysis project Ga0080004, IMG submission 69207) | Sulfidic aquatic microbial communities from Washburn Spring, Yellowstone National Park, USA - WS (SPADES assembly) (version 2) | ecosystem: Environmental > Aquatic > Thermal springs > Hot...
TCATAGCTAGGAGGATGGCTAATGAGGAGTTAAGGAGGAAGTTCCTTGAGGTCTACAACGAATACGTTGGATTCCTAAAGAGTCAGGGTGTCGACCTACTAGGGTCACAACCAACTCAAGGTAACATAGCTGGTGGCTTATCAACTATTGAGGAGAAGGCCTTAGGGAACATACAGAAGACTGGGACTAAACCTATAGTCGGGGTACTAGATTATGCAGAACCTCCGAAGACTAAGGGATTACACTTCATGAATACTTCCTCCGCAGGAGCTGAAGCCGTTACATTATTTGCCGCTGCAGGATCTGTCGTCCACCTATTTACTACTGGGCAAGGTAATGTTGTTGGTCATCCAATAATACCTGTTATTAAGATAACAGCAAATCCTAAGACAGCTAAGTTAATGAGTGAACATATAGATGTAGATTTAAGCGACTTACTAAAACTTAAGATAACACTTAAAGAAGCAGCTGAGAGGATCCTAAGTTATATGTTAAGGGTATGTTCTGGAAGGCTTACAGCAGCTGAAGTACTAGGACATAGAGAATTCGTATTAACGAGACTTCATAGAACGGCTTAGTGAAAACTCGTATCCTATAATTAATCCTGTTCCTACTTATTTTATGATTTTCATAAACATAATGAATTAATATGTTCTAAAGCGTCGTATAGATCTTGGTGTACTTTAAATGAATGTAATAGTTCTTATGTTAGATACTTTAAGACCTGATCACCTCGGTTGTTACGGTAATTCCTGGATTAAAACTCCTAATTTAGATGAATTTGCTAGTGAGGCAACAGTATTTGAGAGGTTTTATGCTGAGGGACTACCTACGCTTCCGGTAAGGACAGCATTATTTACTGGAAGGTATACCCTACCGTTTAGAGGTTGGCAGAGGCTTGAGTCTGGTGATGTCCCAATATCTGAGATATTATGGGATTCTGGATATCTCACTGCTCTCATATCTGATACTTACCATATGCATAAACCAGGTATGGCTTATGAAAGAGGATTTGACCACGTTATATGGATAAGGGGTCAGGAATCAGATCCCTACATTTTAGATGTAGAGGTTGATATAAGTAAATGGCATGAAAAGAATTGGAGTACACCTCGTTACTCTGCCATAACTCTACAACCAGCTTCGGTAGATGAGGTTAAGAAGTTATTCATTCAGTACTTGAAGAACACTGCTCATTGGAAGGGAGAGGAAGACCACTTCGTAGTTCAGGTTATGAAGGTTGCAGTTAGCTGGCTTAAGAATCAAGTTGAGAGAGGTAGGAGGGATAGGATATTCTTATGGGTAGATAGCTTCGATCCTCATGAGCCATGGGATCCTCCGGAAGAGTATTACAACTTATACGCACCTCCAAACTATAATGATAAGCCAATTATTTGGGGTGGAGGCTTTGTTGATGACTTCACCGATGAAGAGATTAGACATATTAGAGCTCAATATGCTGGTGAAGTTACGTTAGTGGATAAGTGGGTCGGGTGGTTCTTTAATAAGGTGAAGGAGTTAGGACTTTGGGAGAATACTATGATAATAGTGTTAAGTGATCATGGGATTCCCTTAGGTGAGCATGGTTTAATTAAGAAAGGTATGCCATGGCCTTATGAAGAACTCTCTAGAGCTGTATTAATGATAAGACATCCAGAGGGTATTGGTAAGGGTAAACGTATAAAAGCATTCGTTGAGACTGTAGATATAATGCCTACAATACTTGACTTCCTCGGTATAGATGTTAATAAGGTACGTAGTCCATGGACAGTAAAACCGCCTGAAATCCATGGTAGGTCACTCATACCGTTAATGAATGGTGAGGTTAAGAGTATTAGGGAATTTGCTATAAGTGGTCATTATAAGAGGTCATATAGTATAAGATGGGGTGATTACACCTTATGCTTATGGCCTCCTAAAGCTGAAGTCCCATATCAATGGGGGTTATTTAAAGTATATGAAACTAAGATCATGAAAACATCTGAGTTATATAAAGTTAATAGAGATTTTATACCCCCACCTCCTAAAGACTTTGACTGGAGAAGAGACGTAGTTGAGAAAGAGAATATTATTGAGAATGAGAAGGACATTGCAAACGAACTTGAAGTTAAATTAAGAAGAAAAATAATGGAGTTATTAGGGTATTAAGTAACTTAAATAATATAGTTTTTAAGCTTAATTACTTAAGGGATTGAGGAGATCGATAAGTTATCGTATTAGAATGTATTAAGTTCTATTTAGTTAGAAATAAGAGTATTAAGAGTTGCTGAAAGATCTTCTTCATGAGGATGGCAAATTAATCATTATTAGAGAAATAGAGTTAACCCTAAGGTTTTAAACATTATGTGATTAGAATATGACTTAGTCACGTAGCTAGGTAGGGAGGTATTTAAGGTATAAAGGATTATAGGGATTGAAAGTAAATTGAAAGGTAATTTAAGCCTTTTAATCTATGCTTCAATATTTTTATGGTGAGCGTTTTTGGTTAAAGGTTTAGCGGGTAAGGTCTTAGTTATAGACTTAACAACGAGCAACATCACCACTATTAGGACCTACGAGGAGTGGGTCGTAAAGTTTGCTGGTGGTGCTGGTTATGCTGCTAGAATTCTATTTAGATTCTTTAAGGGTGTAATTCCAGAACCATTATCACCTGATAATCCACTTATAATTATGACTGGTCCTATGACCGGCACCTCAGCTTTTGGCTCAAAGACTGTTATTATGGCTAGGTCACCTCTGACAGAGGGTCTCGGTAAGTCTACTTTTGCAGGTTCTTTCGGATTAGAGCTTAAGAAGGCTGGTTATGATGGGGTAGTAGTTAGGGGGTCTTCGGAAGAACCTATCTATATAGTTATTAATGATGATTACGTAGATATAAGGTCGGCTAAGGATTTATGGGGTTTAGATACTATTGAAACATCAGTTAGGATTCAGGGGGTTTTAGGGAAGGAGTATAAAGTATTAACTATAGGTGAGGCTGGTGAGAAGTTAGTCCGTATAGCTACTATAGTTAGTAGTGAGAGGAGGGTAGCTGGTAGGACTGGTTTAGGGGCTGTTATGGGTTCTAAGAGACTTAAGGCAATAGCTGTTAAGGGTTCTAAGAGAGTTGAGGTATATGATGCTGAGACTTTAAGAGGATTAAATAGTGAGTGGTTAGTGAAGGCTCTAGAGACACCTAGAGGGAAGGGGTTAAGTGAGTATGGTACATCAGGTGGTATTACAGCTTTCGCATTAACTGGTAATTTACCAATTAAGCATTGGATGGGAGGTGTTTTTGAGGGTGCTGAGGAGATTAGTGGGAAGACGATGATGGAGAAGTTTAGGTATGGGGTTGGGAAACGTATTTGCGGTGAAGGCGTCCTCTGTAGTATTACGTGTGAGAGGGTAGTACAGTTCAGAGATAGTAAGTATGGTGAATACGTAGGTAAAGGACCTGAATATGAAACCATAGCTGCTTTAGGTTCATTCCTACTTAACTCTAACTTAATATCTATAATTAAGGCTAATGAGCTATCTGATAGACTCGGTATTGATACCATATCTACTGGTGAGGTAATTGCTTGGGCTATAGAAGCTTATGAGAAAGGTATTATCACTAAGGAAGATACTGGAGGTATCGAGTTACGTTGGGGAGACCCTGACTTAATAATAAAACTCATAGAGTTAATCGGTACTAAGGAAGGATTTGGTGAGGTATTAGCTGAAGGTGTTAAGAGGGCTTCTGAGAGAATAGGTAGGGGTTCTGAGAAATTCGCCATACATGTAAAAGGTTTGGAAGTCCCTATGCATCATGCTAGACTTTATAAGTCTTTAGGTTTATCTTACGCAACATCAAATAGAGGTGCTTGTCATCTCCAAGGTATGCCCATGCTTGTTGAGAGGGGGGTCTTGCTACCAGAGTATGGTATTAATGAACCTCCAAAGACTGTAGATGAGAGAGTAAATACAGTTATTACACACCAGGATTTATGCGCTTTTGCAGACTCAGCAACATTATGTAAGTTTGGTATATTTGGTGTAATAAGTTTTAAACATATAGCTAAGGTATGGAATGCTATAACAGGTATGAATTTTACACATGAGGACTTACTCATCATTGGTAGGAGGGTATGGTACTTAGAAAGATTCTTAAACTACATGATGGGACTCACTAATAGAGATGATACACTACCTGAGAGATTTATTAAGGAGCCATTAGATGAAGGCCCTGCTAAAGGGTTGATATGTGACGACTTTAACGAAATGCTAGAGAAATTCTACACTTTAAGAGGCTTAAGGAGCATCGATGAACTACAGTTAAAACTTAAAGAACTAGACCTCAACGAGTTATTAGTAGAAATCAGTAGAGTAAGGTTGTATTAATTATGAAAGTGAAAGTTATATTTTTACTCCATAAAATATTTGAGTTAGAGAAAGACAACTACTTAGTTAATAATGTGAATGAGAATAGCACAATTACCGAGTTCATAAGAAAGTTAAGTAATGAACTAAGATCTGAGATTATATGGAAACTAATTACAGAAAGTAATAGTAAGGGACTCCTAGTACTTGTAAACGGAACTATAATTAACGACTTAAATACAACATTTAAAACTCTTAAGAACTCCTTTAAGGGATCTGAGGAGTTTGAAATAACTATAGTACCACTTCTTGAAGGTGGTAGTGGAAGCCGATGAAAACTTTATAAAATATAAAATACTAGGCATTTAGTTAAAGCAAAATACATATAATGATTATATTAGAATTCTATGAAGATCAGCTACTGTAAACTCTAATAAGTATTACATAACGTAAAGCTAATACCCCTACAACATTCTCAGAGACTTCAAGTCTGTAGTTACCTATGACCAGTTCATTCTTTCCCCATTCCTTAAACTTTATCATCCATCAGAGGAGTACTTAGGATAACTCATACGTCTCTCTATATCGTTAGATAGCGTTAAAAGCTTCTAAAGATAGAAAACAGGTAGTACTGAATCATCACAATAATAAGTCTTCCAGTAATTCTAATTCTAAATTGATGTAGTTTAATGTAGTATGTAGGATTAGATACCTAGTGATTTCAGCATGTCCTTAATAGAGACCGTAACATAACTACTCAAACCTACCTACCTAATAAGACTATCTATGAGGTAGGAATATGAGAGAAAGCTGAGGGGATCTAAGAGATTTAGGTTATTTAAATAGAACTATTAATCTTATAATATTTACACTCATCAAGATATATTCTTAAGATTCGTTAAGAGCTTTTACTAAGGTTAAGAGAGATATTAACGAAAATTAGAGTTGATAACAAGTCAAAATGTTAGTACATTTACATTAAATTCTTAAAAGAAATGTTATTAAGTTAGTTAATACGTTTTTACTCTTACTAACTTTCCTTCATACATGGCTTCATAGACTTTAAGTATTCTCTCCTTAGTGAGTTCTATTGGGCTATTAGGTCTCGGCGACCACTCCTTATAAGTTCTTTCAGCGAGTGATTCTAATTCTGCTTTAGAAACACCTATTTCTTTAAGGCTTAACGGTATGCTTAAGTCTTGAACTAACTTCCAGGTTATTCTTACAGCTTCTTCAGCAGCTTCATAGATACTTAATTTTGATGTGTCTACCCCAGCAGCTCTAGCTATAGTAGCTAATTTCTCAGGTACTGCAGGTAGGTAGAAGTCCATGATGTATGGTAGAGTCATACCACATGCGGTACCGTGGTGAATCTTATATTGAGGACCGAAAGTCTGTGAAAGTATATGACCTAATACTACTCTACCAACGTTAAGGGGTACACCTGCTGACGTAGCTGCTAATGACATGAAGTACCTGGCTTCAACATCATTTCCTTTATAGTAAGCCCTCCTTAAATACTTAAATACTAACCCTACAGATAATAATCCTAAAGCATCAGACATAGGAGTAGCATCTAAGGATATAATACCTTCAATAGCATGACTTAGAGCATCAAGACCAGTACCTGCAGTAATCCTGGGAGGTAATGTATATGTAAATACAGGATCAACAATTGCTATATCAGGTACTACATGCTGACTTCCAATGAAAACCTTACTAATGCCTTTAACAAATGTTGCGAATCTACTAACTTCAGATGCTGTACCTGCAGTAGTTGGTAAGGCTATTAGAGGTGTTAATCTTTTAGGTACTCTATCAATACCTAGGAATTCCTCAACATCCTTGCTTGGGTTATCTTTAGCTATTACAGCTACTTTAGCATTATCTAAAGTAGAACCACCTCCAATACCTACGATCGCCTTAAAATCACCTTTCCTCACATACTCAGCAATCCTCCTAGCACAATCAAGAGTCGGCTCCCACTCAATACCTGTATACAGGTCAACTACATAACCACTCTCTTCTAAGGATTTAATAACCTTAACGACATGTTCTAAAGACCTGATAGCTGGGTCTAAAACTAATAACACTTTAGAATCCTTCTCAACACCTAATAATTTAAGCTCGACAGGTAATTTAAGAGCACCGTCGACTTCGAATATTACCTTCTTAGGCATATAGAAGTAAGAGGGTGAGGTAAGTAATTTATATGAGGAATGCATTGACACACCAACACCAGATTTTCTTAGTGTTTAGATCTTTTAAAGTTTACGAACTATTATCATAGAATATGTTCAACAATATAAAGATATTATAGGGGTATAAAATTATTGAGAATTGTTAAAATGATTTACGTTTCGAATTTATAAAAATAGTTTATCTTTAGAATATCTTAATACCGAATCCGTAATATGCTGTTAGAGCTATTGCGAAGAATAGATGGAATGCCCACATAATCCAACTTAATACGACTAACCAGATTGGTGCTCTCAACTCCTTTGGTATTATCTTTCTCTCAACATATGTTAATGCTGGTATTAACCATATTCCAAAGAAATGTACTACATTAGCACTTATTAGTAAGAGTGTTAATGGTGCTGCAAGCCACATAGCACTACATCCGAATATTAAGTATATAGCTAGTAATGGGTAGTAGATCTTTCTAATATCACCTTTAGCCCACTTATAGAATCTCTCTATGGATGTCCATGAAATCTCGGTTGCCATTCTAATTAAGGTCTCTAAAGTCGCTAACGCTGAAGAGAAAAGTACGACAACTCCTATAAACGCTATGAAGTAGTATCCCCAAGGACCTACTTTAGCTGCGAATTCATTAGATACATGTGCTGCAATACCCCAAGCAGGTAGTGTAGTACCTATAGGTACTAATGAAGCAACAATCATTGATGGTAAGTACATACCTAATACACCACCTATAAAGAATATCAACCACATATCAAGATATATTAACCTCTCCCAAACCTTCCAAGTCCTTAAATTCTCAGGTGTTAACTTAAATATAGCCCCCATAGGAGAAAACGCTATTTTCTTACCACCTATGACTGCAGGTATGAAACCAACTTTAGAACCTACGCCATAACCTTTATCCCTCCAGTAACTAGAGGATCCAGGATTATCAGCATTTGAGTCACCTATATATGCAAACCATCCAGCAAATAATAATATATCAATACCTTTAGGTACATAACCGACGCTGACAATACCTTTAGCAGTCTCTGCTAATGTCTGTGGTGTTATTGTTAATGGTGCTACTATGAATATCAGTCCTCCTAATATAATGAATACCATTACTTTTTGAGCAATTTCCATAGTTGCTTCTATCTTACCACCTATAGTTACTAGAAATGCGCATAGTAGGAGTACAGCCACACCAGTCCAACGAACTAACTCAGCCTCAGCAGCACCTGGAAGCCTACCTAAGACCATAGCTAGTATTCCAGTAGCTGTAGCTGCTGCCCAGCCAGGCCAAAATCTCCTAAGGGATGTACATATTAACGCGAGTGTACTCCAGAAATTCTTAGGAGGTATCCTACTCAACAATACATAAATATGCTCACCTGTTATAGCCACCATCCTAGCCCACCAACAATTATATGCTGTCTGTAAGACCATACTAACCCATACTAACCAGAACAGTCCTAATCCGTATGCTGCAGCTACTGCTGGACCCATCAACCATTCTCCAGAACCTATAGCCCCACCTAACGGAATGAAAGCAGGTCCTAAAACCTTAGTAAGTATATTACCCCAAGTAAGTTTAGGAAGTCTAAACACCTCCTCAGGAGTTGGTAGCTTATCAAGAAGCTTGGCAGGTTTGACACCAAGCATTATAACTTCTTCAGAAGATGAGGAATCCATGTAGTCACCCTGATTATTCTTGATTTTAAGATTTATAAATATTGATCAGGATGAGAACATAAATATATCTAAATCAACGATATTCTGTCTTTAGATTTAACAGACGTACAGAAAATGGGTGCTTAATTTTCTTTAGATGTACATTAGGATAATTAGATTTTAATCATAAGAGCCAACTATGTAGTTAGAGATCTTTAGATACTATTATGAGTTATGTTTAGGAGACTGTTGTTAAGGGGATTTTTAAGTATCATGTCTTTAAATGTTTAAAGCTTATTAGTTAAGCGGTATTTATTATTGAGGTGTTGGTATGGGTTCTGAGAGGAGGTTTAGAGTACTTACGTGTCCTATACATGTTGATGCTGTTAAGATTCTTGAGGATGTTGCTGAGGTTTCTGTCATGTCTAGGCAGTTAGTGAGTGAGGATGAGGTTATTGAGGTTGTTAAGGATTTTGATGCTGTTATTCCGAGGAATGTTGAGCCTTTTACTAGGAGGGTTTTAGAGAGTGTTGATAAGTTGCTTATTATTGCGAGGCCTGGTGTTGGTTATGATAATATAGATGTTGATACTGCTACAAGACTTGGTATATGGGTTACTATAGCACCTGTTGAGGAACTCTTCGACGCAGTTGCTGATCATGCTATCACACTCCTCTTATGCTTTGTTAGGAAGGTATGTCCTGCATATACCTTCGTTAGGTCTGGTGAGTGGTTTAGGAAGCCCTTCGAGAATAGGTCTTTCATAGGTATTGGTTTGAAGGGGAAGGTATTAGGTATTATAGGTCTTGGGAGGATAGGTTCTAGAATTGCTGAGAGGGCTAAGGGTTTCGGACTTAAGATAATATACTACGATATCGTAAGGAAAGTTGATTTAGAGGGTAGGCTTAACATAGAGTTCACACCATTAGATGAGTTGTTAAGGAAATCAGACTTCATAGTTATTGCTGTCCCACTAACTGAGGAGACTAAAGGGTTGATAGGGAGGAGGGAGATATCTATGATGAAACCAAATACAGTAATAATTAATATTGCTAGAGGACCTATAATAGACCATGAGGCACTTATAGAAGCTTTAGAGAGTAGGAGGATCGGTGGTGCAGCATTAGATGTATTCTACAGAGAACCACTACCACCAGATGATAAGATATTAAAGTTAGATAACGTCATACTAACACCTCATATAGCTTGGGCAACAGAAGAATGTAATAGGTCTATGAGTATAGCAGCAGCTGAAGAAGTTGTAAGAGTTTTAAGAGGTGAGGACCCACTATACCCAGTAAACCCCTCAGTTAAGGAGTATGCTAGAAATAAGAAGTTAAGAATAAAATGAACGTTAAATAATTTTTAAAGTAATCCCACCATTACGAGGATATTAGGGGAAATCTCCTAGTATTGGTAAGATAACTTTACTCAAAAGCACTCCCTACAGTTTTGTCCATCTCGGCTAGAGGGTTGGTATAATTGAGGATTTAGGTAGGGTAGGCCTGTTTACTTAGCTCTAGCTTGGTTAGGTACTCAACATTTGAGTGAGGTAATGGAGCTATTCAATGTGATCAAAACAGATTAAGAGGATCTATAATAATGTTTATCGTAGTTGGAGAGGTAGGAGTGTAAAGGTAAAAGTTCTTATGTAATAATACTTTAGGACTGAGAGATTTATACGTTTAGCATGGAGTTCTATATACATTCTATCACTAGAGCTTTTGCCTCAGCAACGTAACTCTATAGTAATGTATGCTGACGTAGGTGTATATCATATATTTACAGAACTTAACTCTACATCATTAAGAATTAAATATTTTGAACTGATCATTAAAATCATTCATTGAGTTAATGGATGAATACCGCTTAAGAATCTCTGGAGTGTGGGAAAGAGTTGGACTATTCACTTGAGCACCATTCACGTCATTTATATCTAAATAATATTGTTAACATAATTGTTATCCACATAGATATCTGAATCCCTATTAACCAGTAAAATCTTGTGCTAAGTTCTTTCCTAAGTTCTCTAAATTCAGACTCTATATGGTTTAACCTCTTATCCATTTGCTCAACTATACCCTCAACTCTTGCAACCCTCTCTCTGAGAGCATTTATAGCTTCCTCAACTCTAGAGACACGTTCTTCAACCCTAGATATCCTATCCTCCAAGCTACTCAAGCCCTAATACGCCAATATATAATGCATTAAGCAAACTAATATGCCTTTTAAAGTGTTACTGCTGAAATAACCTTCCCCGCATACTTCAACTTATAAACTTTCTGTATTAGTGAGGTGGGAAATGGTTTAAAGAAATTCAATGAGGTACCTAACTTAGTGACCCGCCAGTACATATCCACAGTGGATGTTAAGAAGTACTTGCTAAGTAAATCCTTTTTAACTATACTAACATCCTCGACATATGATCGTAAAGCTCCAACAATTATTAAAGAGAATTTACCGATGCTACAATGAAGATAAATTAACTGTTAAATTTACTGAGTTAAGATTTTTATTTTGAGTAAGGATATGCTTTAGGGATTTAATGAGGCATATATGGGTAGATGTTAGGGTTGGTAGTGAGGATTGTTTGAAGGTTACTGAGGTTAGGGCTCTAGTGGATACTGGGGCTACATTAACTATTATTCCGAGGTCTT
>Ga0080004_1122600_pt1 | contig 10856 bp, 7 predicted proteins | sample WasSprMetagenome_FD_69207 | JGI IMG/M metagenome (GOLD analysis project Ga0080004, IMG submission 69207) | Sulfidic aquatic microbial communities from Washburn Spring, Yellowstone National Park, USA - WS (SPADES assembly) (version 2) | ecosystem: Environmental > Aquatic > Thermal springs > Hot...
ACTGTTATTTTCTGACCTTATATTTTCTGATATTTTTTGAGAGTTAGATTTTATCTTGTCAGGAAGATGATTAGCTGTAATTATCTCGCCTTGGCATAACACAACTGCCCTTTCAATTATATTCTCAAGCTGTCTAACGTTTCCAGGCCAATCATAATTTATCAATATTTCTAAAGCATCGTTATCAATATCATATACGTTTTTGTTATTAACCTTGCTAAACTTATCGATAAATTTCTTGACAAGAAGAGGAATATCTTCTTTTCTTTCTCTAAGAGGTGGAATTTTTAAGTGAATTACGTTTATTCTGTAGAATAGGTCTTCTCTAAATTCTTTTTTTTCGACCATCTCTTCAAGGTTTCTGTTGGTTGCTGAGATAACTCTACATTTCATTTTTATTAACTCTTTCCCCCCAACTCTAAAAAATTCTCTTTCTTGAAGAACTCTTAAAAGTTTTGCCTGCATAAATAGTGGCATCTCTCCTATTTCGTCTAAAAATAACGTACCTTCTCCGGCCAGCTCTATTTTTCCGATTTCTCTGTTTGATGCTCCGGTAAAGGAACCTTTTTCATGACCAAAAAGCTCATTTTCAAATAGCTCGTTTGGTATAGCAGAACAGTTTATAGGAATAAATGGATGGTTTGCTCTTTTTGACCTTCTATGAATGGCTTTTGCAATAAGCTCTTTTCCTGTTCCGCTTTCTCCTTCAATCAAAATAGAAGACTCGCTTTTACTTACAATATCTATTTCTTTGAATAAATCTTTCATCTTTTGACTTTTTCCGATAATGCCCTCAAACTCTTCTTCTACATCAAAATTTTCTTGTTTTTTGATATAAAAATCAATTAATTTGATTAAATTATCTGTATCTATTGGCTTTGGGATGTAGTGGTTAGCTCCTTTTTTGATAGCTTCTACAGCTCCATTTATAGACCCGTAAGCTGTAATGATTAAAAAAGGCGTAAGTGTATCCTTCTTTCTGAAACTTTCTAAAATCTCTAACCCTGTTCCATCTTCTAATAAAAAGTCTGAGATTACTAAATTAAACTTTTCTTTTTCTAATAAGCTTAAGCTTTCTTTTTTAGACTTTGCAGTCAATACTTCAAATCCAGCTTCTGATAAAACTGTTTTGATAACTTTTAAGATACTTTCCTCATCATCAATCAATAAAATTTTAAACATCATCCTTTACCTCTAAAGGTAGTTCTATTATAAATTTAGTGTATTTTCCATATTCTGAAATAAGATTAATCGTTCCTTTATGTAAGAAAACAATTTTGTAAACCATAGGCAAACCAAGACCTGTTCCTTTCTGTTTTGTGGTAAAAAATGGCTTAAAAATCTTATCTTTATGCTCTTGTTTAATTCCTATTCCATTATCTTCAACGGTTGTTTGTATTTTGTTTTTATCCTTGTTGTAATAAGTGGAAATTTTTATATAGCCGTCTTGAATGTTTTTTTCTCTTATAGCATCAATAGAATTTAAAACAAGATTAACAATTACTTGTTTGAATAAGTTTTTATCTACCATTGATGATGGTAAGTCTTTATCAAGATTCAGCTCAAGCTTTATATTATAATCTTCACAGTCGTAGGTTAAAAGTTTAACTGCCTCTTCTATAACTTTGTTGATGTTTGTATAGCTAAATTTTGGCTCTATAAATTTAGAAAAGTTTAAAAAAGATACGGTCATTTCATTTAGTCTGCTACTTTCTTCTTTTATAATTTTCCCAAACTCTTTTATAATCTCATTATCAGAGTTTGATTTTATGTAGTATGCCGCATTTGATATAGAATAAAGAGCGTTTTTAATCTCATGTGCTATTTTTGCGCTCATCTCTCCCATTGCAGCCATACAGCTTAAGGTTTCTCTTTCTCTGTGTGCCTCTTCAAGCTTGTTTATATAATCATTCAATGAAGAAATCATAATATAAAAACTAAATGTTAGCTTGCTTATCTCATCTCCGGATAGATTGTTAAACATTTGACATTTTGGACATTCTTTTATGGCTTTACTGCCGATATCAAAAAGAACCTCTCCGGCATTTTCAGAAGTCAGCCAACAAGTTGTAGATATATCCTTATCACATTTTTTTTCTTGTTTTATAACAGGTTTTAGATTAACAATATCTTTTAGATTTTGAAAATCTAAATTGAAAAGATTTATTATTTTTTCTTTTAGCTCAACAAGTGGTTTTACTAATATGCTTGAAATAAAGAAAATTCCAGTAAATGTGGCAATAAATATAAATAAAACTACTATAGAAAGAGGATATAATATTTTTTCAATATCTTCTTTTAGTTCTTTCTCGATAGTTTTAATATCATAAAAAACTATTAATTTTCCAATAATTTCTGTATCCACTTTTAAATCGTAGATAAACTTTGCCAAACCGTTAACGCTTTTTTCATTATACTTATAACCCAGCAAAGATAAGTTATTACTGCCTATTATTGTTCCATCTTTATCTAATACATAAACCTGTTTTATAGCTTTATTTCTTGTAAGGAAATTTACAAGCTCATCTATTTTTTCAAGGTTTTTAACAATGATTTTTTCTTTGTAGCTTTCTGCAAGACTTGTTATATTTTCTTCTAAGGAAAAAATCCTGTCGTTTAGTATTCTGTCGTAAAAGTTGCTGACGGTGAAGATAATAGAACCAGTTAGAATGATTAAAACATAGATGGCTGTTGATAAAGATGTCTTAAGCTTGATGGACAGGTTTCTCAGAATCATTTTAATACAGGGAATAAGTCAAGAATTTTTCTATAATTTTTTATAACTTGAAACATGTTTGGATTTGGTTTTTCAAAGCCATCTATTTCCATATTTTTTAGCGTTTCTTGGTCGATTGAGAATAAAGCTTTTTCTATATCTTCATAAAGTTTTTTATCCAAGGTTTTTGATACCATGATTATATGTCTTGGGAAGGATGGAGACTTTGCTATTACTCTAAGTTGGTCTTGATACGCTTTTAAGCTTTCTTCCTTTATTCCAGCCACATCTGCAATTCCTGCGAGAACTGCCAAGATGGCTCCTTTATCTGTTCCGGAGCTCCATATGTTTATTACATCTTCTTGAGTTATTCCAGCCTGTGAAAGCATGTATAAAGGCATAACGCAATTGCTCATACAGATAGGACTGCCAAGGGTAATCTTTTTTCCTTTTACATCTTCAATGGATTTAATTGGACTGTCTTTTTTAACAACAAGAACGCCGTTTTCTACGGCTTTGCCGTTTATTTTCATTACAGCCACAGCTTCAACGTTAAACTTTCTTTTTAGCTCAAAGTATACAACAGAACACCCGACGGCCAAACGTGCTTCTTTTCTTTCAAATAACTCAAAAACTCTGTCAACATTTTCAACAATCACCATATCAACTTTTTTGTTTAATTTGGAAGATAGGTATTTTGATAAAACAGAGTATCGTTTATACTCTTTAACAGTATCCCCATAAGATAAAACTGCAAGTGTAAGGCTTTCTTGTGCAAAAGAGATATTAAATATTAGTAAGCTTAAAATCAGTATTCTAAAAAGCATGGAAATAATATATATCCAAAAACATCAAGTTAGCAAACACTATCTTAGAATAGGTTGGAAGAGAAATTATCAAACTTTTTCCCTGATTCTTAAAATTGATATCTTGGTAAAAGTTATTCATTGGGTAAATATGAGAGATTTTTAGCCGGTTATGGAATGATAATACTTTACTCTAAGACTTTCCCAAAATCTAAGTCTTCATTCTGCAGCCTTGCGAAGAATCTCATTTTTTCCCTTTCAAATTAAAAAAATCAAAAGATAAGACCCTTCGGACTAAAGTCCTCAGGATGACACGTAAAGGTAAGCTTACAAAAATTTTGGAACACACTTGCCCTTACTCTTGAAAATTTTTAAGATTTGAGTATATTATTTATATATAATTTGACTTTATCAAAATCAATATTCTTGACAAAATCAAAAAAGATAATGTATAATATAAAATGAATTAAAATCTAAAAGGAGGTAGGCGCAAATGGCAAAGTTAAAACCTCTGTATGACAGAGTTGTTATCAAAAGAGTTGAAGAGGAAGTAGCAAAAACTCCAGCAGGAATTATCATTCCGGATACAGCAAAAGAGAAGCCTCAAATTGGTGAAGTTATAGCGGTAGGAGAAGGTAGAGTTTTAGAAAATGGTAATGTAGTTCCTCTCAAAGTAAAAGTAGGGGATAAAGTATACTTTAGCAAGTATGCAGGAAATGAAGTTAAAGTTGATGGTGAGGAGTTAATCATTTTAAGAGAAGATGATATCTTAGCTATAATTGAACAATAAAAAAATTAGGAGGTGAGCATAGATGGCAGCAAAAAGATTAGTTTATGGCGATGAAGCAAGAGCTAAATTAAAAGCAGGTGTTGATAAACTTGCAAACGCAGTTAAAGTAACACTTGGACCAAGAGGTAGAGAAGTAATTTTAGAGAAAAAATGGGGATCTCCGGTAGTTACTAAAGACGGCGTATCTGTTGCGAAAGAAATAGAACTTACAGACCCATACGAAAACATGGCAGCTCAACTTGTTAAAGAAGTTGCATCTAAGACAGCAGACGTTGCGGGTGATGGTACAACAACAGCTACAGTATTAACTCAAGCAATCTATGAAGAAGGATTAAAAGCAATTGCTTCTGGTGCGAACCCGGTTTATGTAAAAAGAGGAATTGATGAAGCTGTTAAAATAATCGTTGAAGAACTCAAAAAAATATCTAAACCAGTTACCGGAAGAAAAGAGATTGAACAAGTTGCTACAATCTCAGCAAACAACGACCCAGAAATTGGTAAAATCATTGCAGATGCAATGGAAAAAGTAGGAAAAGATGGTGTAATCACTGTTGAAGAGTCTAAGTCTGCAGAAACTGTGTTAGAAGTAACAGAAGGTATGCAGTTTGATAGAGGATACTTATCTCCATACTTTGTAACAAATGCAGAAAAAATGGAAGCTGTCTTAGAAAACCCATACATCTTAATCTATGAAAAGAAAATCAGCAATATAAGAGAGCTTTTACCAGTATTAGAAAAAGTTGTTCAAACAAACAGACCGCTATTAATAATTGCTGAAGATGTTGAGGGAGAAGCTCTTGCTACATTAGTAGTAAACCATATCAAAGGAGTATTAAGGGTATGTGCAGTTAAAGCTCCAGGATTTGGTGAAAGAAGAAAAGCAATGCTCCAAGACATTGCTATCTTAACAGGCGGTACTGCAATCACAGAAGACCTTGGAATCAAACTCGAATCTGTTGATTTAGATATGCTTGGTCAAGCTGATAAAGTTGTTGTAGACAAAGATAACACTACAATCATCGGTGGAAAAGGAAATCCGGAAGATATTAAAGCAAGAATAGAGCAAATCAAAAAGCAAATTGAAACAACAACTTCTGAGTACGACAAAGAAAAATTACAAGAGAGACTTGCTAAACTTGCCGGTGGTGTAGCTATCATCAAAGTTGGTGCTGCTACAGAAGCAGAATTAAAAGAGAAAAAAGACAGAGTTGATGACGCAGTACATGCTACAAAAGCTGCAGTAGAAGAAGGTATCGTTCCCGGTGGTGGTGTTGCATTATTCAGAGCATCAAGAGCACTTTGCAACATAAAAGAAGAAAACACGGACAAAGCTTGGGGTATCAAGATTGTTAAAAATGCTTGCAAAGTACCATTAAAACAAATTGCTTACAACGCAGGATTCGAAGGATCTGTGATAATTGAAAAAATCAAAGATGTTGACAATGTAAACTACGGATTCAATGCAGCAACCGGTGAGTATGTAGACATGGTAGAAGCTGGTATCATCGACCCAACTAAGGTTGTAAGAACAGCTCTCCAAAATGCTGCATCTATCGCAGGAACAATGCTTACAGCTGAATGCTTAGTGGCAGAAATTAAGGAAAAGGAAGAAAAACTCCCGGGCGCAGGCGGTGGAATGGGAGACATGGACTTCTAAGATAAATTCTTAAATTAATAAATATATGAAGCCCCCTTAACGGGGGCTTTTTTGTTTTTTAGATGTTAGAAGGTGTCGATTGTTCAAAAAAGCTGTCCTAAAATTTTTGTTTGTAATTGTCCGCCATTCTATGGACTTTAGTCAAAAGGCTCTACTCCTAAAAAAAGTAAGAAAGTGAATAAGTGAAAATTGGAGATTCTTTCTCGGCTGCAGGATGACGATTTGGATTTTTACAAGGTTACTTTTTCTTGTCATCATGAAAACTTTACTCCAAAGGACCTCCTCTTTTAAAAAGGAAAAAAGGAAATTCTTAGCATGGCTGCAGAATTACAGATTAATGGTATAAAAAACTGGCATTCTTTACCATCGTTCGTAATGATAAAAAGTGGTGTAAAAAAGTAGTAGAGCCTTCTCTACAGCTTCAGAAAAACGTTATTATTCTATTCTTTATTATCCTGATGCTGTAAAGCCAAAGGATCACTTTTTAAATTTTATACAATTTTCATACACTTGCTAAAAAATGATATAATAATAAGTTTTATTTTTAAATTTAACAAGGAGAAAAAATGTTATTAGAAAAGAAAAAAGCACCAAAAGCAGTTAGGGAGGATATTAGGAATATTGCTATTATCGCCCACGTAGACCATGGAAAAACAACGCTTGTTGACGCACTGCTTAAACAAAGTGGTACTTTTCGGGAAAATGAAGAAGTAGTAGAAAGAGTTATGGATAATATTGACATAGAAAGAGAGCGTGGTATCACAATTATGGCAAAAAATACAGCTATAAGATATAAAAACTATAAAATTAACATCGTTGATACTCCAGGACACGCTGATTTTGGCGGAGAGGTAGAAAGAACATTAAAAATGGTTGATGGTGTGATACTTCTTGTTGATGCATCAGAAGGACCGCTTCCTCAGACAAGATTTGTTCTAAGAAAAGCGTTAGAATCTAATCTAACAACTATCGTTGTTATAAACAAAATAGATAGACCGGATGCAAGAATTCAAGAAGTGATAAATGAAGTTTACGATTTATTTATAGATTTAGACGCAACGGAAGAGCAGCTTGAATTTCCAATTCTTTACACGATAGCAAGGGACGGAATCGCAAAAGAAAAACTTGAAGATGATTCAAAAGATTTAAAACCATTGTTTGATAAAATCATAGAGTATATACCGGCACCATCGTATGATCCGGACATGGGATTACAATTTTTGATTACATCCTTAGATTATGACAACTTCGTCGGAAGGTTAGCAATTGGAAGAATTTTTAACGGTTCTGTAAAAGTAAATCAACAAGTGTCAGTGGTAAAAAAAGATGGAACAATAATTAAAGGAACTGTAAGAGCATTATATACTTACGAAGGACTTAAAAGAGTAGAAACAAAAGAAGCAAAAGCAGGAGATATAGTAGCAATAGCAGGATTGGAAGATATAACCATCGGAGAAACTATAGCTGACGCTGAAAATCCGGTAGGACTTCCTCCAATTACAGTAGAAGAGCCAACAATATCTATGATATTCTCAGTAAACGATTCTCCATTTGCAGGAAGAAGCGGAAAATTTTTAACATCAAGGCACTTAAGAGATAGATTGTACAAAGAGACATTAACTAACGTTGCTATAAGAGTATCTGACACGGAAAATCCAGACTCATTCTTAGTAATGGGTAGAGGAGAATTGCAGCTATCCATATTGGCTGAAATGATGAGAAGGGAAGGCTATGAGTTTCAAGTATCAAAACCGGAAGTTATAGTTAAAGAAGAAAATGGCAAAAAATTAGAGCCGGTAGAAAGAGTCTTAATAGATATTCCTGAAGAGTACGTAGGAACAGTTACTCAAAAGCTTGGTTCAAGAAAAGGCAGAATGATAAACATGATTAATCATGGATTTGGAAGGGTAAGGCTTGAATTTATCGTTCCATCAAGAGGGCTGATTGGATACAGGTCAGAGTTTAAAACAGATACAAGAGGCGAAGGATTAATCAACGCCATCTTTGAAGGCTGGGAAGAGTGGCAGGGAGAGATTAAAACAAGACAAAACGGAGCATTGATAGCTGATAGAAAAGGTGTAGCAACACCATACGCAATTTTTGGACTACAAGATAGAGGAGTTTTCTTTATAGACCCGGGCACAGAAGTTTACGAAGGCATGATTGTAGGAGAACACAGCAGAGATAATGACCTTGATGTAAACGTAACAAGAGAAAAGAAATTAACTAACATGAGAGCCTCCGGCTCTGATGAAAACATTAAAATCATTCCGGCTAAAAAGATGGACTTTGAAAGAGCCATGGAATGGATTAATGAAGATGAGCTTATAGAAGTAACGCCGGATGCTATAAGAATAAGAAAGAAAATTTTAGAAGCAAACAAGAGAAAGTGAATCAAGAAATTCTAATAAAGGAAGACGAAGATATCTCACCTTTTATTAGAGGAAAGATAAAAATCATTCAAAAAAGGGAAGGCTATAGGTTTAACATTGACAGCCTTCTTCTTGTTGATTTTTTAAACATCAAATCATCCGGAAAAATCATAGATATAGGAACAGGAAGCGGTATCATACCAATTCTAATTAGTCTTAAATATAAAAATCTTAAACTTTACGCTTTAGAAGTTCAAGAAGATTTATTTGATATTGCCAAAAGAAATTTTCAAATTAACAACGTCCATGTTCAAATAGCACTTGGAAATGTTAAGGATGTAAAAAAGATTTATAATCATCAGGATTTTGATTATGTAGTAATTAATCCACCGTATTTTAAAGAGGGTAATTATAAAAATATCCAAGAAAAGATAGCAAGAAGCGAAGCTTTAGCTAAGCTGGAAGATTTTATCTATGGAAGCTGGTATCTTCTTAAAAATAAAGGAAAACTTTATCTTATAAACATTACAGAAAGATTTTCGGAAACCGTATCGCTTTTAAAAAAACACAACCTTCAGCCAAAACGTTACAGATTTATTCATCCATCAATCAATGAAAAAGCTACCCATTTTTTAGTAGAAGCATCAAAGAACGCAAAAGAAGGCGGAGAAATTGTAGAAGCACCTTTAATTATCTATGAAAATCCCAAAGAAAAAAAATATACTGATTACGTGTGGAATTTATTAGAGAATGGATTTTAAAGCTAAATGAGAAAGTGAGACGTGAGAGGTTATACGTCAGGTGATAAATTGGGTGAAAGTAGCAGATTCTTCGTAGGCTGCAGAATGACAAATAGGTTGCCCTGATCGTTATGTATATGATTATCAAGTTTTCTTCGTCATCCTAAGGACTTTGGTCCGAAGGATCTCTCTTTTAAATTCTATTATAAACCACTGATTCATCACCCCAAGGTATTTTCTCTCCAAGCTATAATAAAATTTGTAAATGTCCTAACCAAGCTCGTTTTTTAGCAAAACCTTTATATCTCTAAACTTGTGCTAAAATATAACCTACATTTTTTAAAAAGGAGGGTTCAATGTTGGAATATCAAATCAAGGATATCAATCTTGCAGATAAAGGTCTTTTGAGAATACAATGGGCTGAAAAAGATATGCCTGTTTTAAGACAGATCAGAGAAAGATTTTCAAAAGAAAAGCCTTTAAAGGGTTTAACGATAGGAGCTTGTCTGCACGTTACAACGGAAACAGCAAACTTGATGATAACATTAAAAGAAGGTGGAGCAAATGTTTATCTAACAGCATCTAACCCACTTTCTACACAAGATGACGTAGCAGCAGCACTTGTAAAATACTTTGAAATACCAGTTTTTGCAATACATGGAGAAGATAGAGACACATATTACAGCCATTTAAACGCAGTCCTTGACAGAAAACCAAACATAACCATGGACGACGGAGCTGATTTAATATCGCTGCTACATAAAGAAAGGCAAGATCTAATTGAGAATGTATACGGCGGCACAGAAGAAACCACAACCGGAGTAATCAGATTAAAAGCTATGGCAAAAGATGGAGTGTTGAGGTTTCCGGTTATCGCTGTAAATGATGCATACACAAAACATCTTTTTGATAACAGATATGGAACAGGGCAATCAACGATAGATGGAATTTTAAGAGCAACAAACAGGCTTATAGCCGGGTCAAAATTTGTTGTTGCCGGTTATGGCTGGTGTGGTAAAGGCGTTGCAATGAGAGCAAGAGGAATGGGTGCAGATGTAATCGTAACAGAAGTTGACCCGTTAAAAGCTCTTGAAGCGGTAATGGATGGCTATAGAGTTATGCCAATGGAAGAAGCAGCAAAAATTGGAGACTTTTTTGTAACTGTAACAGGAAATATAAACGTAATAGACAAACATCATTTAGAAGTTATGAAAGATGGAGCCATTGTAAGCAATTCAGGACACTTTGATGTTGAAATAAACTTGAAAGCACTTGAAGAAATGGCAGTTGCAACAAGAGAAATAAGAGATAATGTTAAAGAATACACCCTAAAAGATGGAAGAAACATATATGTATTGGCTGAAGGAAGACTTGTAAACCTTGCAGCAGCAGAAGGACATCCGGCACAAGTAATGGATATGTCTTTTGCCAACCAGGCTTTATCTGCTGAATATGTCTATAAAAATGCAGATAAACTTGAAAAAACAGTATACAAAGTTCCTGATGAGCTGGATTTTGAAGTTGCAAGATTAAAACTAAATGCAATGGGAATAAAAATAGATACACTTACAGAAGAACAAAGAGAGTATTTATCAAGCTGGCAACACGGTACATAAAAAAATATTTAAGGAGGTTCACAACAGTTGCTATCTTCTATAAAAAAGTGTAAAAAGTGCATAATAAAAACATAAAAACAAAAAGTGTAAAATTGTGAATAAAAAAGAGAGTAGATAAAATGATAACTCTACAGTGCCAACTTGAGTTTCACAATAAGC
>Ga0080004_1111850_pt1 | contig 10855 bp, 9 predicted proteins | sample WasSprMetagenome_FD_69207 | JGI IMG/M metagenome (GOLD analysis project Ga0080004, IMG submission 69207) | Sulfidic aquatic microbial communities from Washburn Spring, Yellowstone National Park, USA - WS (SPADES assembly) (version 2) | ecosystem: Environmental > Aquatic > Thermal springs > Hot...
ATCATGCACACCTCCACGTGCTACCTGAACGAACCCATGTTGAAGCTGGCCCGCCGCCTGGCCGAGATCACCCCGGGCAGGCTGCAGAAATGTTTCTTCACCAACAGCGGCACGGAGGCTATAGAGACGGCCATTATGGCCGCTCGCCTTTACACGGGTCGTCAGGAAGTGATCGCACTCCGGCACAGCTACCACGGCCGTTCCCAGCTGGCCGCCACCCTTACCGGCAACGCCACCTGGCGTACTGCGGGGCCGCTACCTGGCGTGGTACATGCCCACAACGCATACTGCTATCGGTGTGCCTTTGGCCTTTCGTACCCCGGGTGCGACGTGGCGTGTGCCCAGGATATCGAGGAACTCATCAGGACTACCACCACCGGCGAGGTGGCTGCTTTCATTGCCGAGCCCATCCAGGGCGTGGGCGGATTCATTACTCCGCCGCCTGAGTACTTCCGGGTGGCGGTGGAGATCGTGCGCCGGCACGGCGGTGTGTTCATCTGCGACGAAGTGCAGACCGGCTTCGGCCGTACCGGGAAGTACATGTTCGGGATCGAACACTGGGGCGTCGAACCGGACGTGATGGTGTTCGCCAAAGGGCTGGCCAACGGTGCCCCCATCGGGGCCACCATAGCCGTGCCCGAGGTGGCGGACGCCTGCACCAACTACAGCATATCCACTTTCGGCGGCAACCCGGTGAGCATGATGGCTGCCCTGGCCACCCTGGAGGTGCTGGTGGATGAGGCGGTGCCGGAGCACGTGGACAGGGTGGGGAGGTTGCTGTTCGAGGGGCTGCAGAAGCTGGCAGAACAGTACCGCTTCATCGGCGAGGTGCGGGGTAAGGGCCTGATGATAGGGGTGGAGCTGGTCGGGGAGGACAGGTCGCCGGCGCCCGACCTGACCAACCGGTTCATGGAGTGTGCCCGAGAGGAAGGGGTGCTGGTGGGCAAGGGCGGGCTGTACGGGAACGTCCTCCGCATTGCCCCGCCCATGACGGTGGGGGAGCACGAGGTAGCGGAAGCCGTGGACAGGCTGGGTCGCGTGTGCCGTCGCCTGGCGGCGAGCGCATAACCGGTTGTCACGCGGTGGACCTCGCCTCGCTAACGGGGCGGGCGGTGCCCGCGACAGGATGGACGAGCAGCATCAGCAGGAGGGAGACGGGGTATGCACAGCGAGGTCAACGTCACGGGACAGGCAGGAGTAGAACGGCTGCGCAACTATATCGGGGGCAAGTGGGTGGAGTCCCGTTCCTCGGTGTGGGAGGAGGTGAGGAACCCGGCCACGGACGAGGTGCTTGCCCTCGTACCCCTTTCCACTAAAGAAGAAGTGGATGAGTGCGTGGCGGCGGCCAAGAGGGCGTTTTCCGAGTGGCGGGCGACTCCTGCGGTGGAGAGGTGCCGTTACCTGTTCCGCCTGAAGCACCTCCTGGAAGAGAGGCAGGCGGATCTGGCCCGGGTGATCACCCTGGAGCATGGGAAGGAGTACCGGGCCGCCTACGGTGAGATGCGGCGGCTGATTGAGATGGTGGAGGTAGCCTGCGGTATTCCCACGTTGATGATGGGTGATTATTCCGAGCAGATCGCGCCGCGGATAGAGGAGTACAGCATCCGGGTGCCGCTTGGTGTTTTTGCGATGATACCGCCCTTTAACTTCCCGGGGATGGTGCCGTTCTGGTTCATGCCCTGGGCGGTGGCGCTAGGGGACACCTACATCATCAAGCCGAACCGGCAGTGTCCCATAACCCAGCAGCGGTTGTTTGAGCTGATAGACGAGGTAGGATTCCCGCCCGGGGTGGTCAACCTGGTGAACGGTGGGCGGGAAGTGGCGAAGTGGCTGATTGAGCACCCGGACGTGAAAGGTATCTCGTTCGTTGGGTCGACGGAGGGGGCCAAGGCCATATACCGCATGTGTGCCGAGCACGGTAAGCGGTGCCAGGCGCAGGGAGGGGCGAACAACTTCCTGGTGGTGATGCCCGATGCCGACCTGGACGCCATCATGCCGAACATCATGGAGTCGTGCTTCGGCAACAGCGGGCAGAGGTGCCTGAGTGGCGGGGTAGTGCTGGGGGTGGGCCCCGTATACGAGCGGTTGAAGGAGAAGTTCCTGGAGGCGGCCAGGAACCTGAAGGTGGGATGCGGGCTGGACGAGGACACGGATGTAGCGCCCGTCGTCTCGCGGGAGGCGCTGCAGAAGCTGCATGCGGCGATAGACCGGGGCATCCGGGAGGGGGCGAAACTGCTCCTCGACGGTCGGGGGGTCAAGGTACCCGGCTACCCGAATGGCTACTTCCTGGGTCCCACGGTATTTGAGGCTGAGCCCGGCATGTACGTGTTCGATGAGGAGATATTTGGGCCTGTGCGTTGCCTGAAGCGGGTGGAGACGCTGGACGAGGCGATCGAGCTCATTAACTCCAGCCGTTACGGCAACGCGGCCACCATTTACACGCAGAGCGGTGCCTGGGCGCGGGAGTTCCGTTTCCGAGTGGAGTGCGGGAACGTGGGGATCAACGTGGGTGTGGTGGCACCCATGGCGTTTTATCCGTTCGCCGGGATGAAGGACTCGTTCTTCGGGGATCTCCACGGGCAGGGTAAAGACGTGCTGGACTTCTTCGCGGACCGGAAAGTGGTCATCGAGCGCTGGTTCCCGGAGAAAGAGGTGCGGGAACGCTGGTTCTGATCCCGTCCGGATCGACCGATAGGTTCGGAAAGGTGGGAGAGTCGTTGCGCATAGGGGTTCCCAGAGAGATCAAGGCTGATGAGAACCGGGTTGGTCTTACCCCGGCCGGGGTCATGGCTCTGACCAGGGAGGGGCACGTGGTCCTGGTGGAGACACAGGCGGGAGCGGGGTGCGGCATCAGCGACGAGGAGTACGTGGCTGCGGGTGCGCGCATCGTCTCTTCTCCGGAAGAGGTGTACGGGGAGGCTGATCTCATCGTCAAGGTGAAGGAACCGTTACCCCCGGAGTACCCGCTCCTGCGTCCCGGGCAGGTGCTGTTCACGTACCTGCACCTGGCCGCGGACAGGAAGCTGACCGAGGTCCTGATGGAGCGGGGTGTTGTGGCCATCGCCTATGAGACCGTGGAGGGGCCGGACGGGTCGCTTCCCTTGCTTGCCCCGATGAGCGAGGTAGCGGGCCGCATGTCGGTGCAGATTGGTGCGCGACTGCTGGAGAAGCGGTCGGGGGGAAGGGGGGTATTGCTGGGAGGGGTACCAGGTGTCCCTCCCGCCCAGGTGGTGATCGTGGGTGGCGGCGTGGTGGGTACAAACGCAGCCAAGATCGCTCGCGGCATGGGAGCAAGCGTGTGTGTGTTCGATGTGAATGCCGCACGCCTGCGCTACTTGGACGACCTGTTCCACGGCACAGTGACCACGCGCATGTGCAACCCTTATGACCTGGCGGCAGCGGTACGGGAAGCCGACCTCCTCATCGGTGCGGTGCTGGTTCCAGGAGCCAAGGCTCCCCGGGTGGTGAGTGAGGAGATGGTGGCAGCCATGAAGCCGGGGTCGGTGATAGTGGACGTGGCCATCGACCAGGGGGGCTGCGTGGCCACGGTGGACCGCACCACCACCCACTCGGAGCCAACGTTTGTAAAGTATGGCGTGGTGCACTACAGTGTACCTAACATCCCGGGGGCAGTACCCCGCACTTCCACGTTTGCGCTCACCAATGTGACACTGCCCTATGTGCTGCGCCTGGCGGGGCAGGGCTGGCGGGAGGCGCTGCGTAGGGATCCGGGGCTGGCCCGTGGCGCTAACGTGGTTGAGGGTAGGGTAACTCACCCGGGGGTGGCTGCCGCGTTCGGTATGGCCTGCGCGGAAGTGCCGGTGTGACGGGAGCGGTGGAGGCGTAGAGGCTGCGTGGGGGCAGCACAGGCCTCTTTCAAGCCCTAGCTTCGACCGGATTACCCGGTGCCAGAGCGGAGACGAAAGACGTGTGCGAGATGTAGCCGTGTCACGTCGTCATCGTCCAGGACGAAGTGGTATTTTGCCTCTCGGGAGGGCACCGCGGGTGGGAGTCCTGCCCCTGACTGAAGGCGTGGCTTGCGCCGGGGGCGAGAGCTCGGTCAAGTTGTGCAGGGAGTCTGTCGTCCCCGGCGGTGTTCATTTCGGGTGGTGGCATGTACCACAAGGGGGTCAGCGCATTGCTGCGTGAGCTTGTGCCCCTTCCGCTTCTTTTCCCCTGACAGCTCGTCCCTGAGCAGGGCGAGATCTCCTTCCGCCTCTGCCAGGGCCTTCTGCCGCGCCTCGGTGTCCTCTTTCCCCCGCTCGGGGTTGCGGCGCAGGCTGTAGCGTATCCCGGGACCCTTTTCCTCCCGGAACTCGGCATCCTCCTCCAGCACGCCCGCCGGCACCTCCAGGTACCGCAGGCCCCTTTGATCCAGCTCCTGGTAGCTCTATGATCGCGGTAGCGCTGAAGCGGAACGTGGGGACACCACCCGGTTGCGCATGTTGTACCCCAGGGTGTACCGGAAGCCTGGCTGCTTGAGTGCTCAGGTTGTCCCGGGCCGAGACCCCGCGATTACCCACGAAGATGCATTCTTTCACCTGGAACCTCTCCTTACCGGTTTACGACCGTTTTCGGCCTAGTGATATTCGCTTTCGGCACTCTCGGAGATGCGTCCCTCGTACCCTGCGTAGCCGCCGTGTACTACCAGAAGGCCGACAGCGCGGGAGCACTCGGCGCGATAGTAGGGGGCGCCCTGACGAACATCGTATGGACGGCAGTAGCCCTTGACCGGGTGCCCGGTGTGCACCAGTTCCTGGCAGGACCGGTCGTTTCCGCGGTGGGCTTTGCCATATTCATCCTGGGGCGGGCACGTTCTTCCGAGACGAGGTCCGCAGTGCGCAGGCGATCGGTGCGCGCATCCCGCGGGTATAGGGGTGGAAGTGATTACGGTCGGCCTGGGGGAGATCCTCAAAAGGGGGAGGAGGACCGCGCTGCATGACCTTCCCTGGGAAATTAACAGAATTAACACATCGGGGGTGGGCTGGGTCGGCCCCCAGTTTTGTTCCGGCTATTTTGTGGGAGACAACAAAGATACCGGGGCAGGTTGAGCGGAAAAAACACGATGCAGCAGGCTGTCGGAAAAAGGTAGTCGGCGCTGACGGGTTCTGCGCAAAGCAATTGCCCCGTGCAAGAAGGGGCCAGCCAGGCAAGTTCAAAAGGGAGGTGGCCGCTGACCCCGCAGGTTGCGTACGCCCTTAAGCCAACCGCTAGCCGTGTGTAAACTGCCGGGTGGGATGGACCGAAGGGGGTGGTCATGTGGTAACCAAGCTCGATTATCTTGTGGTGCTGGCATACGTCGGAGTATGCTAGTCTGCGGTTATATCGGTGCCCTCATGTCGAAGACCCACGAAGATTACCTCGTTGCCGTGCGGAGACTCGGGTTCTGGACATTCTTTGCCTGCATGTCGGCAGTGATCCTCGGGGGCGGAGCCACCTTCGGCACGGCCAAGCTGGGTTACCTGTACGGAATCTCGGGCTTCTGCATGGTCTTCATGTACGGCGTGGGTATCTTGGCCTTGGCCGTGCTTGTGACAACCAGGATCTCCAATCTGCGCATCATGACGCTCAGCGAGATGGCGGGGATGCGTTACGAAGAGAAGGCCAGAGTGATTATTGCTCTCATCGCGGCCGTGTACGCAGCACTCATAGCGACACGTCAGATCGCAGCCATCGGAATCATTATCATCCAGTCGGTGCTGGGCTGGGCCCCCAAGACGTCCATGCTTACCGGTGGCCTGATAGTGCTCGCTTATACCGGTGCCGGCGGGATGTGGTCAGTTACGCCCACCGGACGTCATTGGCTCATGACCTTCGGTGTCCTCGTCCTGTTACTGATGGGCCTCGCCAGGGTCGGTGGATTTGCAGGACTGCAGTCCGCGCTGCTCCCCAGCCATTTCGACCTAGGCGCCACTGGGGGCAAGCACATCTTCTCCTTCTCTTCCTGCTGTTCTTCCTCGGTTTCCTGGTTGGACAGGACATCTGGCAGCGCGCCTACACCGCCAAGGACTCCCGCACCGCCCGCAGCGGGACGGTGGCCCCGGGTTGTACTGCATCGGCTACGCGGCTGGTCGTTGCTATCATTGGCATATGCGCAGCCGTGATTGTGCCCGGACTGGACAATGCCCAGTCAGCTTTTCCCGAGATAGCGATGAGAGTGTTGCCGCCAAGTCTTACCGGACTGGTGCTGGCGGGCGCTCTGTCAGACCTCATGTCCACAGCTGACGGGCCCATCCTCGCTTCCAGCACGCTGGTCTTCCGCGACTTGTGGATAACCCATGACATGCAGCAGACGGGTGCGTACCGTTGGGTGACCCTGGCGGTCGGCGTGTTCGCCACAGTGAGTGCAGTCTGGATGGAGGACGTCGGGGTTGTCCTAAACGTCGTAGATTTTCGTGGCGGACCCTCACGCGTTCTTTAGGCCGTTTTCACCTCCCTGGATTGATCTGGGAATAGCTGCTTTCGGAGAGCTTGAACGAGAATTGGAAGATCACGGTAACCTGCAATGCGGTGGAACCTGGATTCCGCTTCCAGCAGCCCCGCGGCCGTCCAGCGTAGCACCTGCTCCCCGCTCTGCCACCGCTTCACATTCCGTGCGGCCACTCGTACTCCGTCGAAGGCGGACTCGATCACATTGGTGGAGCGAAGAGTGCGCTGGAGCAGTTCTGGTACCCCAAGCCTGAGCACCGTCAGGGTCTCCTCCAGCCCTTCCCGCAGGCTCGCCGCCGCGCCAGGATACTGTTTCTCCAGAGCACCGGCAAGCGCTTTCAGACTAGCCAGGGCACGGTCGTAATCAGACTCGTTGTACGCCCGATCCAGCTTCCGCCCCACCCAACCCCGGGCCTCCTCCGGCAGGTGCTCGAGGACATTCCGCTTCTTGTGAACCTGGCACCTCTGGATCACCACAGAGGTGCCCAGAACGTCCCTCACCGCCGCCCGCAGGGCCTTGGAGCCGTCTATGACCACCAGCAGGCCATCTTCCATTCGCAGGCCCCGTTCCACCAGGTCGGAAAGCAGGGCCCTGCATACGGCAGCATTCTCTGTCGCTCCCTCCCACAGTCCGAGGACGTGTTTGCGGCCACCTGTATCAAGTCCCATGGCCACGACCACCGTATGCCCGGCCACCTCAATCCCGTCTATGAACAGCACGATCAGCTTGAGGTCGCCAAGCGGCCTGGACATGAGTTCAGCCAAGGCCTTCCGCGTGGCTTCCCTGAACCGCCGGCTGATAGTGCTGCGGGAGGTGCCCAGTTCCTCGAGATCCTCCCTCATCGGCTCGAGCCCGTGCCGGTATTGCCGGGTGGAAAGCCCGTGCAGCATGCGTTCCAGGGCAGCCTGAGTAAGCAGGTGGGCGTCGCGGAAGGCTTGGTACGTCTCCAGACGCACCTCCTGGCCGTCGCGGGTGCGGACCCTGGGCCTCTTGATCCGCACTTTGCGACCCCCCAGGACCACTGAGCCATTCTCCACCCCGTGCCGCACTGCCTTACGCTCCTTGTTGTGCTTGCCTTTGACGCCCACGACCTCGTTGACTTCTTCTTCCATCATCCGCCGCATGACCTCGAGCCCTACCGTCACGCACACCGCCAGGAGACCGTCCTTGATGCTCCCAGCTAGCTCTTCCACGGCAACCCCGATCTGCTCAGCCACTCTCCCGAGAATCGCGCTTCCTATCGCGCCCTTTCCGTGGTACGATTGCATCGGTGGCGGTTACCTCCTTTTCTGCTTTCTGCTATCCCTTGTTATACCAGGGGATCTTGAGGGACCGCCACCTCCAATTTCCACGATTTCCGGGACAACGCCAGGACGTCCTCAACGCCCTCGATCTCGCTTACGACCTGCTCTCGCATGCCATAGTGCTGCCTGTAATGGTAGCCCTCTTCTGGAAGAGGGCGACGGCCCGGGGTGCCGTGCTCTCTATGATCCTCAGTTCCATCGCGGTTATCGTCGGGCTCATCCGGGAAGGTCTCTCCGCCACGAACCCTATCATTGGATTATTTGCGGCGTGGTCACCAGCCTGGTATCCCTGGTCGTCGTCAGCCTGCTCACTCCGCCACCCGACCCGGCCAGGATGAAGGAGTGGGAAGAACGGATGATGGAGGTACCTCCCAAGATCGCGGAGGCACACCAGAGCTAAGCCCCCACATACAGCAACAACAGGGTATGGTAAGCCGGCGGGCGTGCCCTCCCTGTGCCTTCCGGTTGTGTCGGCCACCCCAACAGGTGCTCCGCCATTTGGGTTGGGCTACAAAGGGTGGCTGGGAGGGGGCACGGAATCCGTGAGTCGGCACGGTACCATATCAAGACGTGAGGAGGTGCAGGTCGGTGGCACAGTACAATTCCCACGGCAGGTTGCGCAAGGTTCTTTTGTGCCCGCCTACCTACTACGAGGAACTTACGATCAGCGAGATTGCTCATCGCAGCGTGGATGAGGGGGACGTGGTGAACCGGGAACTCGCCATCGAGATGCACGACGGGATGGTGCAGGCTCTCAGGGAGGCCGGGGTGGAGGTATTCTTCGAGGAACCGCATCCAGATCACAAGTGGCAGGTGTACACGCGGGATTTTGGGGCCATGACACCCGTCGGCGCGCTGATCGGTAAGTTCAAGTACCGCGAGCGCTGGGGCGATGAGGAGCCGGCCGTGGACGCGCTCAACAAACTGGGTTACCCCATAGTGGGCCGGGTAACCCGGGGTGCGGTCGAGGGAGGAGACTGCTGGCTGCTGGACGAGGGCACGTTGGTGATAGGCTCCGGTAACCGGTCCACACTCCGGGGGATCGAGGAGGCGGCGGAGATCCTGAAGCCGCACGGTATTGAAGTGATACCGGTGGAGTTTCTTGCCAAGTGGAATCACCTGGACATGATCTTCTCGGTGGTGGCGGATAAGCTGGCGCTGGTCTGTTCGGAGGCGCTGCCGGCGTCTTTCCTCAAGATGCTGGCGGACCGGGGATGGAGAACCATCGACGTCCCGATTGAGCATGTCATGAAGACAGGCTGCAACGTGCTTGCCCTTGGCGATGGGCGGGTTCTGACGTTCCGGGAGAACACTTGGGTGAACGAGAGGTTGCGTGCTGAGGGATTCCGCCTGTACGATCCACCTCTCCGCGAGTTCACCAAGATGGGTGGGGGTCCGCACTGCTTAACATTCGAACTCGAGCGGGATCGGTGATTTCTGGAGCACTCGTGGTGGGGCGGCAATTGCGCGAACGGGGTGCTTAAGGTTGTTCCCTGCTAATCTGGGAGCGTGAGGGGCACCGATCGGGTGCCCCTCTGTCATAGCCGGAGTTCGAACTGTGAGACTGACCCATAGCGGACGTGGAATGTTGCTGTTTTGCCACAAAGGGCGGTAGTGCCGGTGAGCAGAATGGGCTCGTGGAATGAGCAGAGCCCTCGCGCTTTGCGAGGGGATGGTGCAAGGGAGGGTCAATGGGTTGAAAACCAAGTCGTTGCGAGGTAGAGACTTCATCACGGTGCTTGAGTTCAGCAAGGAGGAGCTTGATACGATCCTCCGGCTGGCCGAGCAGCTTAAGCTGGAGAAGGCAGCCGGCAAGCGTCATCCGCTACTGAAGGGCAAGACTCTGTTCATGCTTTTCTACAACCGGTCGTTGCGCACGCGAAACTCGTTCGAGTGTGGCATGACGCAGCTGGGCGGGCATGCGAACTACCTAGATTCGGAGAAAGTGTATACCCCGGCGGTGGCTGGGGAGGAAGTGGCATTTGTGACGGAGCGGGTGGCGGACGTGGCGCGTGTACTTTCCTCGATGGGTGATGGCATAGCGATTCGGATATTCGGTGATCCGGTGGGCTGGCACTACGGGCGGGGCAATGAGTATTTGCGCGAGTTCGCGCGGTGGGCCAGCATTCCGGTCATCAACATGGAAGACGACATGTACCATCCGTGTCAGGCGATGGCGGACATGCTGACCTTGCGGGAGAAGTGGGGCGATGTGGCTGGCCGAAAGATAGTGGTAAGCTGGGCGTATTCTCCGAGCATGAAGAAGCCGGTCAGCGTGCCGCACTCGATGATGGCAATAGCGAGCTACTTCGGTATGCATATTGTGTTCGCACGTCCCAAGGGGTTTGAGCTTGATCCCGCGATCATCGAGAAGGTTAAGGCGAACGTGGCGAAGTACGGCGGCAGTTTTGAGGAGACCGACTCGATGGAGGAAGCGTTCCGTGATGCAGATGCTGTTTATCCCAAGTGCTGGCCGAGTTTGGAGTATCTGCCGCCGCGGGTGCCGAAGCCTGACTTTGAGTCGATGAAGAAGCTGTTCGACGCGAACCGGCACTGGATTTGCGACGAACGGATGATGAAGCTGGCCAAGCCAGATTGCCTGTACATGCACTGTCTGCCTTGCGACCGCGGGTTTGAGGTCACCGACGCCGTCATAGACGGGCCGAATTCGGTGGTCTTCGACCAAGCGGAGAACAGACTGCATGCCCAGAAGGCCATTATGGCTCTGACTATGCAATAACGAGTATCTGTTCCTTGCCCGGGGGCGTTACGCCCCCGGGCAAGGTCGCAAGTGGGTGCGGGCGGGAGGATGGAGGAAGTGCAGAAGGAGTTCGTCGTGATAGCCCTTGGGGGCAATGCCATCTTGCAGCCGGGTCAGCGGGGGACGGCCGAAGAGCAGTTTGCCAACGTACGGGCTACCTGCCGGCAGATTGTGAGCCTGCTGGAGGAGGGGTACCGCATAGTGCTCACGCACGGCAACGGTCCCCAGGTGGGGAACATCATCATCCAGAACCAGGCGACCGATGCTGTGCCGGCCATGCCCATGGACATCTGCGGGGCCGAGAGTCAGGGAATGATCGGCTACATGCTGCAGCAGAGTCTTACCAATGAGCTACGTCTC
>Ga0080004_1130457_pt1 | contig 10852 bp, 12 predicted proteins | sample WasSprMetagenome_FD_69207 | JGI IMG/M metagenome (GOLD analysis project Ga0080004, IMG submission 69207) | Sulfidic aquatic microbial communities from Washburn Spring, Yellowstone National Park, USA - WS (SPADES assembly) (version 2) | ecosystem: Environmental > Aquatic > Thermal springs > Hot...
CTCGTCATTTCACATTGTGCGATCGGCTGGCACAGCGGCGGTTCTGGCCTCCAGGACCGGTGTGGGGTGGGCGTAGGTGGCCAGGGTAAACGCTTCCCGAGAATGTCCGTGCGGCCACTACCCTCACGTGCACGCCGCGCTCCAGCAATGAGGGTGGCGTAAGTGTGCCGCGGCTCATGGAACCTTCCGCACGGCGGAGACCACAGGCAAACCGTAAGCGGCCGCAAGCAGGGGGATTGTACCCGGCGCCTGATGGCCCTGCGGGTACTACGGCGGCGGCACGGTGCGGGGCCGGACTCCCAGGCGGGCCAACCGCTGCCGGGGCGCGGGGGTAAGCCGGCCCGCGGAACGCGGGCCCGTGGATTGCCCTCGTGTTAGATGACCATTCCCGTAGCGGATGTCCAGCCCCGGAGACGCCCCCTTTTTTCACCACGGTGGAAGTGGTGCGGCTCCGGCATCCACCGCGAGGTCCTGCGCTGCCTCCTGCGCAGACGTGCGCCGCCGCACCCTGCGGGGGAGAATGGCCCGCGCTTGCCCCCGGCCCTCCGCCGTGGTAGCACATGGTTGAGGGAGGGGATACCTCTACGCCGCCCTGGGTGAGTAACGAAAGGAGCACGCCTGCAGGGGCCGGTACAGGGCCGCCTCCAGGGGTCCTTGTGCGGCCACCGCCGGGGAACTTGCCGCCGGCAGGTGCTCCGCAGCCAGAAAGATGGGCACCCTGGTGGAGGACATCTTTCTGCCCGCGATAGACCTGGCCGTCGAAAAGTACTTCGGGGTCAAGGTGGAGCACCTCATGCCCCGCCGGCGGGTAAAGAGGGACCGCCGCATCCTGGTGGAGGTGGACATCCTGGCCCTGGCGGGAGACCTGGCCTTCGTGGTGGAGGTGAAGGCCTCCCCTGACCGGCCGGAATACGTGGATGACTTCCTGGAGAGGCTGGTACGGCTGTCCGAATACCTCCCGGAAATAAGGGGCAAGAAGCTGGTGCCCGTGTACGCGACCCTGGCCATGGCCGAAAACACCGTGGACCTCCTCACCAGCAAGGGCATTTACGCCATGGTGGTGCGGGGCGACGTGCTGGAGATCGTCAACTTCGGGGACCTGGGGCCGGTGCGGTGAGCCCGTGCTGACCCGCGCTGGCGCGGCCCTGAAAGCACCGCCCGCGCCGCGTCCGTGGCCTGCGCCGGCCAGCGCGGGCGGATGTGGTACGGCTTACCGGCGTCAACCGCAAGATCCTGCACTACTTGGCGGAGAGGGCGTCGCGACGTCGAGCGTGGTCAGGGAGTACGGCGCGCAGCGCGTGCGGCTCTGGTCGTTCGCCAGCCTGGTGGCCCTGCGGACGCAGCGGCTGCGCGAGGTTGGCCGCCCTGGCTGCGGCCTCAAGGGTGTCGTGGCTCTCCTGGTGCGTGACCTCACCGGCGCCGACCGCTTCCTGAACGGCCCCGTGCGACATGCGCGACAGTTTTGTATTTTTCACGCGGGGATTCTCCTGGGGCATCCGTACATGTGTGAAGGCATTTGTTGCGGCATCTGGGGGACCATGGTATAATTTGTTGTTGATGAGAATAGCCCAGGCTGTCAAATCCGGCACGGAGGAGAGGTGGCCGTTGTGGCGGCTTGGACCGTAGCGAGAACTTTTTTGTGCGCCGTTTTGACGGGAGTCTTGGTGTGCTGGCTGGCGGGTCCGGCCCTCGCCTTGGTTTCGGTGCAGTCGGCCCGCCAGCCGGTTCTGCGGCCCGACTCCGTGAGCGGGCCGGGGGTCAACATGCTCACGGTACGGGCCGATGCGGGCCACGTGCGGCCGGGGGATCAGGCGTTGCTTCGGCTACCGGCCGATTGTTACGCCGCGTTGCGGGTTGAGGTGCCCGCCTTTGTCCGCGGTGAACCCGGGCTTGCCAACGGTCTGTCCGCGAGCGACGTGCGCCTCGAGCCTGCCGGCGGCGCCTGTCCGGGTCGCTCGGACCTCTATGCTGCCTGGGCCCTGAAAGTAGAGCGTGTGAGCGACGAGGCGCGTCCGGTAGAAATGTGGGTGACGGTGGACTACCTGCGGGTGCCCGGCGGTCGGAGCGGTCCCGTGACGCTGCGCTGGGAGACGCCCTCCGATTCGGGACTGGCGGCCGCAGACCCGGTGCTGGGAATGCTCCCGACGCCGGCGGATGCCACCCCGCCGGCAGTGGCCGGTACCGTGCCGCGGCCCGGCGACAGAGACATCGCGCCCGCGTGCCCTGCGGTCATCAGCTATAGTGAGGTGGTATACCCCGGCCCGGGTCTGCGCTACGTTGAGGCTTGGGCCGATGGGCGGCCTTTGGCGGTGGCCGCCAAAGTGGAGGATACGCGGCTCGTTGTGTACCCGGTGGGCGAGAAATGGCCCGAGGGCGCACGTGTGACGGTCAAGGTGCCGCCCTCCGCGGTGAGGGACGCCGCCGGGAACAATCCCCGGGGCGAATACGTGCTGGAGTTTTATGTAAGACCCGCTGCGGTACCGGCGCAGCCGCCCTTTTCCGACCTCTCGGGGCACCCCGCGGCCGGCGCGGTCCGCCGCCTTGCCGCATCAAGGGTGGTGCGCGGTTACCCCGACGGCACTTTCCGGCCGCAGGAGCCCGCCACGCGCTACACGCTGGCGGTGTGGCTGGCGCGCCTGCTGGCCCTGGAGGCCCCCGATCCCGAGGCCGGGCTGGCCGGGCTGACCGACGCCGGGGCCGTGCCTTCCTGGGCGCGAGCGGAGGTGGCGGCTGTGCGCTCCGCGGGCCTGATGCGCGGAGAGCTGCGTGGCGACGGGGTGTACTTTGCGGGCGAGCGGCAGCTAACCTTGGGCGAGCTGGCGCTTGTCCTGTGGCGGGTCCAGCACCGGGAGGGGCCGCCGGCCCCGGAGCTGACCCCCGCCGTCGCGCTAGACCTTCTTGAGGACCGGCTCGGCGCGACCGGTCTGCTGCCGGACCAGCCGGTCTCCCGCGGTACCCTCGCCGAGGCGCTTTGGAAATCCATGACGGTGCCCTGATCAGAAGCGGAACAAAAAGGGGGTTGCCGCCGTCTAACTAAAGTCTAAAGTGGCCGCGCTGCCAGTGGTTCTTTGGTTCTGGCAGTCGCAGGACGCCTAGACTTGCGGGAGGTGGGAGAGCCGCGAGCTTACCGGGGGCGGTAGGCTCCGGGTAGAAAAATTCTTGGTTGGCAAACTAGTTAACAAGCTTCGGAAAGGGAGGTTAGAGCGTGAGTAGAAAAGGATTGCGGAAGCTCTGGGCGTACACGGCAATGGTGGCTATGCTGCTGTCGGTGATCAGCGGCGTGTTCGTAGCCGTGCCGCCCCAGACCGCCAGCGCCGCCACCACGTACACCGTGACGCGGACGCCGTGGGTCCCGGCTGGTACGACGATGAGCGACTTCACCACGGTAATCGTTACCGCAGACGCCGTGCAGCTGAGGAACGGGGACCAGGTAGATGTTGTGCTTCCAAGCGACTACCAGATGACGCTCCAAGCTGTTGTGCCCTCGGTCCTTAGCTCCGATCCGACCGTATCCAATAGCTTGTCCCAGTCCAACGTTACCCTAACGCGACTAGCAGCCAACAGGTACAACCTGTCAGTCGTAGGCCTGACGTACGGCAATCAGAGCAAGGCGGAGATCCAGCTCAACGTAGCAAGCCTGACCGTTCCGACTGGCCGGCGTGAGGATATAAAGATGAGGTTCGAGGCGCCCGGCACTTCTGGTTTCAGCAGCGCCGAGGTCATCATCGGTCATGTCGGGACGGGCGTTGTCAGCGTTTCCATGGAAGATATCCAGAACATCAGCTCTGCGGGCGATACGCTGCGGTATTCGCTCTTCGTCAAGGAAGATGTGGCTGGCTCGATGCTTGCCGGAGCCGACAGTGTTAAGCTGAAACTGCCCACGGGGTTCACGTGGAACCTCGGAAGTGCCCAGGTGACTTTGCGTTGGGGCGATGCGGTGCCCGGACGGCTTGGTGTCAACCTGACCAACCCCACTGCCAACGATATCAACCTTAACTTGCTCGACGACCGTACCCTTCAGCTGAGCGTGGGGTCAAATGCCGTTAGCAGCCTCAATGGCCGTTACTTCGAGATCACCGGGCTCGGCATAAACGTCGACGAAAGCGTGGCCAAATACGGAGATGTCGAGTGCACTGTGAGTGGTCGCAGCAGCGTGACGCCGGACACGGTGGTGGTGGCGCGTTATGGTGAGTTTGCCGCCACGGCAAGGGCTTTCGGCAGCGCGCCGACCGTGAGGGCGGGCCGCTACGACTGAGGAAATTGGCAAGATCGAAATCGATGAGGCGTTGCCGGGGAGCCTCATTGCGGGCCGCACGATTACCCTGACCCTGCCGGGGTACGCCACGTGGAAGTTCGACTCCAGCTACAACGTCGTAGATCCGCCCACGATCAGCGCGACGGACTCGGATGCTCAGGGCATCTCGCTTGGGTCTTGGCAGCGTGTCGATGACCAGACCATTAAGTGCACCGTTAGCAGCACCTCCGCGGGCGCGAGCAAGCCTGGGAAGCTGGTACTGGAGAAGGCGCACATCGCCATTTCGGCCGGCGCTCCCACCGGCGACCTTAAGCTCGTGGTCGGCGGCACCACAGGTGTGACCGGAGAGGTGGTCGTAGGCCAGGTGACGAAGACGGCCAAGATATCCGTGGACGGTACCGTTCCCGAGGTGGCCGTCGGGACGCAGAACGTGGAGCTGCCGCCGATTATCATCGAAGAGGAAGCGGCTGAGGGGATCGATGGAGGCAAGGTAACCAGCACAGACAACACGGTAGCGAGCCTAGGTGCGACTGGCTCCTACAAGGTCGTGCGGCTTGAGTTCATGCAGGACATCATCCCGAGCCAGCCGACCAACGTTGAGGTCGTAGCGGGCGATATCGACATCGATCCTGCGCTGGTGGGCCGTACGGCTTCGGCTGACGGGCGGTGGGGTATCGATATTCCTATCAAAGGGACCAGCAGAACTCCGAGCAAGATCAAGGTCAGTGGAGTGAAGTTGTCTATCTACGCCGGATACCCGGCCGGTCCCGTGATGTGCTACCTGAAGGGTAACGCCGTGGTTCAGACCACCAAGTGGTTCCCGGGCTACACGGCGGTGGCGTCGGCACCCGTGGCCAACATCGTGACCGCTGCGGCGCGTGAGGGCGCGGTGGCCAAGAGCGCGACGTTCAGGATCGGATCCACCATCTACAACGTCGGCGCCGAGGCGCGGGCCATGGACGTGGCTCCCTACATCAAGGACGACCGTACCTTCGTGCCCGTGCGGTACCTGGCCTACGCGCTGGGGGTGAAGGAGTCCGACGTGAAGTGGGACGCCGCGACCCAGACTGTGACCCTGACTAAGGACAGGACCACCGTGAAGCTCGTCATCGGCAGCAACGTCCTGACCGTGAACGACCAGGTGAAGCAGATGGACGTTGCGCCCGAGATCGTCGAACCGGGGCGGACCATGCTGCCGGCGCGGTGGGTCGCCGAGGCCTTCGGGGCCATGGTGGGTTGGGATCCCGCCACGCAGACGGTGCTGATCCAGTGGTAGGTTAGCAGGCCGCAGCCGAGGGCCTGGGTCGGTAGGCTCGACCCGGGCCCTTGTGGTCTTTTTGGGGGGAGGGTGACCGGTGAAGAGGCTACATTGGTTAAGGCTTTGGTTGCCGGCAGTGGTTGGACTGATGGCGGTTTTGGGAGGCTACTTTCTGTGGTGCGGTCGGGGCTGGGCGCAGGAGGAAGGTGCCAGGCTCAGCCTTCGGGAGGCGGTGGCGCGGGCCCTGGAGTCTTCCCCGACCGTGCGGGTAGCCGCGGCCGAGGTGGAGCGCACCAGGGCGGTGCGCGACGATGCGGCCCAGAGCATGCGGGGTGTGCAGATTCCCACCGGGCTGAACCAGCCCCCGGGCGTGGTGACCGGCTTCTACAACCTCGTGACTTCGGACCTCAACTGGCAGATGGCCAAGCGGTCCCTGTCCCTGGCCCAGGAGCAGGTGGTCCTCGAAACCGTGCGGCGCTACTGGGCCGTGGTCGACGCCAGGGCCAAGGTGGCGGCTGCGGAGGCGGCTTTGGAGCAGGCGCGGATTTCCAAGCAGGCGGCGTGGGCCCGGGTCGTGGTGGGCGCCGCCACCGAGAAGGACTACTCGGCGGCCAGCGCCTCTCTTAGCAACGCGGAGGCGGCGGTTGAACAGGCCCGGCAGGCGCTGGACCAGTCCTATGAGGCGCTGAACGAGATCGCGGGCCTCGGGTGGGGTGCCCGGCCGGAACTGACGGACAGTCCGGCCTTTGAGGCCACGGGCATATCGGATGTAGACGCCGAGGTCGCGCGGGCCCTCAGCGTGCGTCCGGAACTGGTGAACGCCTTGAATGCCGTGGACCTGGCTCGCATTCAGTGGCAGCTGCCGACCCAGACCGGGGTGAGTGGCGTCGGCGCCGGGCTCAGCCAGCCCTGGGAGGCGCGACAGAAGCAGCTGAGAAAGGCCGAGGAGCAGGTGGAGGCCACCCGGCAGCAGATCCGCGAGACGGTACGCGACCTGTGTATCCAGCTGCAGCAGCTCGAGGAGCAGTACCCGGCCCTGCAGGCCGCCCTGGCCAGCGCCGAAAAGCAGTTTCGGGTGGTTTCGGCCTATTATGACGTAGGGATGGCCACGCGTGAGGAACTCGTGGGAGCCCGGGCCGGGTACGAGAAAGCGCGCCAGGCCATCCTCAGCCTCACATGCCAGCACGCAAGCCTGGCGGCGAAGTGGCGGGCCATGACCGGACGGGAGGTCCTGCCGTGAGGGTCTCCGCACTCGTGGCCTTCGCGTTCGCCGCGGTGCTTGCGATCGGGCAGCCGCGGCCGGCCTGCGCTGCCGGCTGGGTTTCGGAGTACGCCTCCGACGCCGGGTTCCAGCGGCTGTGGGTGGCGCCGGACGGCACCTGGTACCGGTTCGCGGGCGCGGACCGGGTGAACGCCGGGCTATGGCAGAGCCGCGACGGAGGCCGCACCTGGGACGAAATCCCCGTACGGATTGATGGCGTGGTGCAGCGGGACTTCGGCGGCGCGTGGCTGGCCTTCTCGCCCCTGTTCGCCTCGGATCGTCGCATGGTGCTGTTCCTACCCTGGCGCGGTCTCTACGAATCCCACGACGCGGGCTCCACGTGGCGGGCGATCCCCTTCCAGGCGCCGAGTCTGGGCCTGGATGTCGCGGTTGAGCTTGGCGAGGACGGCAGTATCTTTGCCGCGGTTTCGTATGACGGCGGCCGGGTTCTGCGCCGCCTTCCCGAGGGGGCTGCGGGCTGGCGGGATCTGGCGGCGGGAATAAGCCGGTTCGCGCTGTCGCCGGCCCTGGGTAGCGACGGAACCGTCTTCGTGGTCCGCCGGGGCAGGCTGACCGTGAGTACGGACTTCGGCGAGCACTGGCGCGAGCTCGAGGTGCCGCGCGACGTGGCCGATGTGCGGATTGCTCCCGACTTCGGGCGCAGCGGGACCGTGTATGCGTTGGGCGACCGCCTGTGGGTCTCCCGCGACCGAGGCCTCTCGTGGGAAACGGTTGACCCGAGCTGGTTCGTGAAGGACCCACGGTCAGGTCCCTGCCGCGTGGTCGACCTGGTTCCCGGTCCCGCCGGCACCGCGCTTGCCCTTGCGGCCGAATCCGCCGTCGCCAGGCCGGATCAGTGGTTCCTCACCTGGGATTACGGCCGTACCTGGCGTCCGGTTCCGCCGTGCGCCGGGGCCGTGTACCTTGGGCTCCCGCTGCAGTTGGTAGTGAGCGCGGACCGTACCGGGTTGCTGGCCGTTGCGGAGAAGGGGGTGTACCGGATCCGCGGGGGCCTTCCCGTGGCCCTTTTCCGCGTCGGATACACGCGTTGCCTCGTGGGAGGGCGGGAGCTGTTCCTGGACGTGGCGCCGTACGTGAAGGGCGACCGGGTATATGTGCCCGTGCGCCATCTGGCCGAGGCCCTCAGTGTTCCGCCTGAAGCCGTACACTGGGACCCGGACACGGCCGCGGCGACCCTCACCTATAAGGGCCGTACGGTTCGCCTGCGGGCCGAAAGCGAGGTCGCGGAAGTGGACGGCATCGAACAGCCGATGGGTGGCGCGCCCGACCTCCTGCCGCCCGGGAGGATGATGGTCTCCGCGCGGTGGTTGGCCGAGATCATGGGGGCCGAGGTGCACTGGAACGCGGCCGAGGGAACCGTTACCGTACTCCGGTGAGGCCAGCTGGCCCCATTAAAGTGTGTCCTTTACGGTGCGCTGCCCGCCGCACCGATCCGTGGCGACACGACCTGGATGTTAAGCACCTGCACGATGCGTTGCGGGATGCTGTCGTCTGAGAATCGGGGATGTGCGTGTCGTTTACTTTGTCGACAGAGACGCCGGGGTCATCTACATCGACGGTATTACGCACCGTGGAGGGGCTTACAGGGAGTGAGGGTCGCACAGCCTGACGGCGCGAATGCTTGGCCGTTCTTGCGCTACGAGGTGGGCGTGGGCACCAGCCTGGAGGTCCTCCATGCCTCGGAGCAGCTCCTGCGCATCGAGTCACAGTACGTGGAGGCCCTGTTCGACTACCACCTGGCGCTCCTGACCTTTGAGACCGCCAAGGTGGCGCCTGTTTCTGGCCTCTCTACCGGGTCCTCCGCGAGCACCGGGACGTCATCCCGGTAGGGGCACGGGCGGCTGCGGTCGGGAGCAGTCTAAAGGGAGAAGGGTCCGGCCCGACGTCTGTCGCGCTGCCGGGCCCTTCGCTTTAGAAAGCTGGCCTCCCGGTGGCGGACGGGAGTTACTTATCGGAGATTACTGGTGGCGAGAGTTGAGAAGAGCAACCAGGGCACTGGTATCGATCAAAATCCGCCCCACCCGCCATCACTGCCCCTCGGCGAGATAACGGTCGTGCTGCTCGGAGAGGTCGGGTGGGCCTTCGAAAGCACCGGCCAGACGCAGGAGACGGGTCCCCGGCCACTCAGAGGGCTTCTTGGGGGCTGTCAGTCGCCTGGCGAACCTGAGTACCCTTTCGGCCTGCCTTTCGTCCAGAGTAACGATGATTTTCAATAACTCTTCCCTCGCCGTTGCCACGGTTATCGACTCCTTTCTGCCCAAGGAATTTTTCGCGGCCCCGGCCTCGGCCGTTTGGGCTCACCGCGGTGGCCTGCCCCGGGTCGCTGTGCTTGGCGGCGCGTCCGACAGGTTCGGTACGCCCGAGCTTATCTTAGCATCTTCCGTGTGGGATGACAATTGCCGTCCCAACGCAGGCCAGGGGCGCAGCGCCGGATCGGGTAGGGTGGAGGCCTCCGATAACGGCTTGCGCATCGAGTCCCGGTACGTCGAAGCCCTGTACAACTACCACCTGGCCCTGCTGACCTTTAAGACCGCCAAGGTGGCCCCGGTCTCCGGCCTGTAGGCGGGGACCTCCACGGGCGCGGCTTTCTCGACCTCTACCCGGTAGGGGCACGGGCGGCCGCGGGCGGGAGAGTAGTCTCAGAGGGAAAGGGTCCGGCACCGCATCTCGCGCTGCCCGGCCCTTCGCTTCGTGAGGGGGTCTCGCTGACGCTGGCGCCCTTGCGCGCACCCCTATCTCCGGCCGGCTTGCCCGTGCTGCGCGTCTGTGGTATGCTCTATGTAAGGACTTCTGAACGGGGGTAAGGAAACGGTGGCCTGCGAGATCGTGCGACTGACGAGCAAAGGACAGATGACCATTCCCGTAGAGGTGCGCCGCCGGCTCGGGCTTGAGGAGGGAGATGCGCTGATCCTGACGGTGTACGAAGACGAGATCCGGTTGAGGAAACTCGAACCGTTCAGGCCCCTCGCCTCCGACGACCCCATCTGGGAGATAATCGGCGCGGGCGATAGCGGCCTGACGGATGTTTCCGTGCATCACGATCGGTACCTGGCCGAAGGGGAGGCGCGGCGTTGGCGAAAAGGATAATGGTAGACACCAGCGGCATATACGCGCTCCTGGACCGGTCGGACGCCAATCACGGCCCGGCGGTGGCGCTGGTGCGGCGGCTGAAGGACGAGGGGCACGGCGTGGTTGTCACCAACTTCATCGTGGCGGAGACCCATGCCCTGGTGGTGGCCAGGCTGGGGCCGTGGCTCGCCCGCCGGTGGCTGCGGGGCCTGCGCTGGCCCGTGGAAAGGGTCACCGAAGAGGACGAAATGCGGGCCCGCGAGATCATCTTCCGGTACCAGGACAAGGACTTCACCTACACGGACGCCACCACCTTCGCCGTAATGGAACGGCTGGGTATCGGACTGGTTTTCGCCTTCGACCAGCACTTTGCCCAGTATGGCTTTGAAGCTTACGGCGCCGGACGCGCCTGAGGGCCAGGAGCGCACCTTGTTGTGCCTGCGGCGCTCAACCCAAAGGCGCAACCGCCCACCTGCGCACACGTCCAGCAGAAACTTCACCGGGCCACCTCGATATTGACCGGCTCTATGCTGGTCTGGGCGACCAGGGCGCGGGCGTAAGCGAGGCAGGCTCTGATGTCTTCGGGCACTGTATTATACCACGTGCGGCCTTACCAGACCGAAACGTTCGCTTACCTATCGGAGGTTCCCGGCGGCGAAGAGGGTAAAACCATACTGCTCAAAATGGGCGTCGAAGGCAAATGTTGAGGAGAGCGACCAGGGCACTGGTAGCGATCAAAATGCGCTCCACCCGGCATCAGGGCTCCTCGGCGAGATAACGGTCGTGCTGCTCGGAGAGGTCGGGCGGGCCTTCGAAAGCACCGGCCAGCCGCAGGAGAGGGGTCCCGGGCCACTCAGAGGGCTTCTTGGGGGCTGTCAGTCGCCTGGCGAACCTGAGCACCCTTTCCGCCTGCCTTTCATCTAGAGTAACGACGATTTTCAATAACTCCTCCCTCGCCGTTGCCACGATGTCAACTCCTTTCTGCCCG
>Ga0080004_1115081_pt1 | contig 10851 bp, 11 predicted proteins | sample WasSprMetagenome_FD_69207 | JGI IMG/M metagenome (GOLD analysis project Ga0080004, IMG submission 69207) | Sulfidic aquatic microbial communities from Washburn Spring, Yellowstone National Park, USA - WS (SPADES assembly) (version 2) | ecosystem: Environmental > Aquatic > Thermal springs > Hot...
AGACATGAATTTGTTAGTTAAAGCTAAAAGGAAGCTTTGGCTAGGCTTGCTTAGGTGTTGGAAATGGCTGGAAGATTAAAGATATTTGCTTTTATAGCCTTTTTAGGGTTTATTGCAGGAGTCGTAGCCGACTTGACAGCCGAATATGTGGTTCCGAAACTTTTAACAATTTTACCTGAAATCCTAAGGGTTAGGTATGTTCTTTCAGGATTTGCAGGAGCAATCTTAGCACTAATCATAGTGGCTATATGGGCTTACGCTACAAGTTCTCCGAAAACCTAAGGTTCGTTCATGGTTTTTCCCACATGCTTTTAGATGTTGTATGACAAGTATTGAGAGGGTTGCCCAGAATGCTCCGAGCATATATCCGCCTATAACATCGCTCAGCCAATGTGCGTTTAAGTATACTCTGTCAAAGCCTACTAAGGCAGCCACAACAGCAAAAACAACATTCAAAACGTTTTTCACCCGAACATTCTTTAAATGCAGCCATGCAAAGTATGCGAGCAAGCCAAGATAAACAACGGTTGCTGATGCATGACCACTTGGAAAGGAATAGCCAGTCTCCTGCACTAAGCCGTTTAGCGGTCTAGATGAATGAACTAAAATTTTTGCTGTTTCAACGCATAGGGCGTTCGCGCCCATCGCACTGAGCAGGAGAACTCCTTCCGTTAAGAAGCGTTTATAGAAAAGACATACGGCGGTAAACAAAGAAAGCACTAATAAAGTGTTAGTGTCGAAAGCGAAAGAAACCACCTCAGCTGTTATTGTTAGAAAGCTTGTATGTATGGATGTTGCCCAAGAATTTACGTATGCATCAACCTGTGTAAAGCTAGTTCTTAATGCAGCGACAAGCAGGAAACCGCTTAAAAATAGAGCGCAGACAAATAGCAATCGACGTGGGGCACTTGTAAACATGCGTAACCCATAGTTTTCGACGGTTCGGCTAGCTTAATTCCTGTAAAGCCTTCAGCCTCTTCACTATGTTGGGGTGTGTTGAGAAAATCTCGATTATTTTGTCTAATGTTGTAACTTTTTGCGTTAAGATTTCTTGAACCAGTTTTTGCTCATCTGATGCTGACAGCATTATTGAGTCTGTTTCTGCACGATCTGGATCTGTTATGAACAGGGCTTTGAAGGCGTTTAGCTGTTGCATCTGCTTTCTCGCCTTACCCATGTTTCTCGTCGTGTGAACTATTTTTGCTAGGCCTACTGAAAGTTTCTGCGCCCCGTTGTCGACTGTTAGGGCGCTGTGCCTGTCAGCATAATACTCGCGTAGGCGACTTAAATGAAGCGCGAAAAGGTTCAGGATCCATGAAAAAGCCATGAACCCTATGCCTAAAAGCGCAGCTCCTCCGCCTTCATCCCTCTGCCGCCTATACATTGAAGATAGCATGAGCGAGTATCCAATGTAGTAGAATAGTGCTGGCAGAAGCGAAACAAACATCATTATTTGCACGTCTCTGTGCTTTAAGTGTCCAAGCTCGTGGCCGAGGACAGCTTCAACCTCTCCATAGTCAAGCGTTTTCAGGAGGCCGCTGGTTACTGCTACGCGTTTTCCAGCTATAGGCGAGCCATATGCGAAGGCATTTGGAATTGGAATCTGCGCAAGCATCAGCCTAGGCTTTTTCAAACCGCTTTTTCTGCTCAGGTTCTCAACAACCTCGTGAAGCCGCGGGTTTTCGCTTTCAGGAATCTCACGTGTACGGTATAGAGCATCAATAATGTAGGGGGATATCAACCACTGGAACACGTTGAAGGCTCCAACTAAAATGCCTAAGGTTACAAGGTCTATAGAGCCGAATAGGCTGAGGATTAGCGTAAACACTAGCGTAGACAAGCCTATTATAACAGCTAAGGTTCCAACCATGCTCAAGCGAAGTTTCCAGACACTCGGCACCTTTTCCACCAAGTAACATCTCACCAACAAAAACGTGCTTATATCTGTTACTCTTCACATCTGCAATAATCAACTAAATTTTTGATAACATAACGCTTTATAGAATGAGTAGTACTGGTGCGATTAATAGTGCTGTTATGCTTGTCAGTTTCATGAATATGTTTAGAGATGGTCCTGCAACGTCTTTGAGCGGGTCTCCGACAGTGTCGCTTATCACCGCTGCTTCATGAGTTGGCGTCCCTCCATCCAGAACTTTCTTTCAATGCATTTTTAGCGTTGTCCCATATGCCTCCGCTGAAGGTGAAGAAGGGTGACTGGGGGACTGAGGTAGCAAGTCCGCCTAGCAGCATGGCGCCTAAAGCATATTTGCCTAACACTAATCCGACGATGACTGGCGAGGCAACTGCTAACATTGCGGGCATAATCATCTTTTTAGGGCGTATTTTGTGGCTCAACGCAGCAGGCGTAGCAGGCGTAGTCAAGCTTGGCTTTACCCTCAATAATGCCTGGGTTTTCGTTGGATTGCCTTCTAACTTCGTCAACCATTTGATACGCGGTTTTTCCAGTTGCGCCAACAACCAGCGATGAGCGCGCGCGTCCAATTTGTGACCAGCCTTCTATGCTGTTTAACACCCTTTTATTTTTCGGACAATTCCTTTAGGCTGTGCACGCTTAGGAGCAACACTCTTGCTGCAATATTAGTTCATAATTCTCGTTCTTTAGGGTTAAAGAATCTTTCAGGGGTGAATTGTCTAGTAAAGTTTTAATCTTGAATTGGACAGCGATTTGGTTATGTGGCGGTTAGGGTTCGCCTTTCATGAGATGGCTTCTGGTCTACTGTCGGTTTTCTTACCGCTTTACATAGTTGCCATCGACGGCACTAACGCGCTTCTGGACATAGGAATAATGTCTGCAGTTGCCATGCTTTTGGCGATTCCAGCATCTTTCTATTGGGGATACATCTGCGATAAGACGAGGCGATATAAGCGTTATATTCTCCTCTCATTTTTATCTTCAGCAGTGATTCTTTACCTTTTCACGTTCACATTAAATGTTTGGCTGCTAATAGTTCTCTACGCCGTAATGTCCATTCTCCATGTGGCTCATGAACCTCCCAAAAACGTGTTGGTTGCCGAGCTTTACACGCGCGAAGAGTGGGAGAAAACATTTGCCTTCTATGAAGGGTTCACCGAGATTGGATGGCTTATCGGGTTGATTCTTGGATTTTTCATGTCGGCCTATGGTGTTGGCGCGGTTTTCATTTTGCTGTTATGCAGCTGCTTGAACCTAGTCGCATTTGTTCTATCGACTTTTTTGGTGAAAGATCCTGGTTTGATATTTGAGAGGGGCTTAGTGACTATTGAGAGGACAATAGAATTTACATGCAAGGGCCTAGCCGTTGCCTCTAAAATTCTGGGTGGGCTGTCTTTAAGCGACACCCTTAAGGAGGAAAACCTAAATGCTTTCTGTGGCGGCCTTATCCTTTTCTCTTTGGCTACAAGCATACTTTTCACGCCCCTGCCGGTTTTCTTTTCTCGCGAGTTAGCCACCCCTCAAACGTTGATTTTTGCATTGTATGCGCTTAATTCCACAGGAGGAGTTTTCGGTTACTTCCTCGCAGGCCAAAGGTCAGACCGTTCAGTGGAAAAATCTGCTTTAAGCAGAATAGCCATTTTTAGAAGCATCCTTGCATTCGTTTTAATTGCTACTATGCAGGTGCCCACATTCAGCGTAGTACTAGCAGCGGTAATATTGTTCTCGATGGGTTTCATTTACGCGTTGTTTCTCATTTACACACTTGCCTTGTCTATGGAGATCATGCCTCAAAGAAAAGCGGGCCTATTCAACGTGTTAATAGGCTTAGGCGGGGCATGCGGGTCTTTTACTGGTCCGTTTCTAGCTGAAACATTCGGATTCGTTCACGTATTGCTAACGAGCAGCATAACTTTCCTTCTGGCCTACGTAGCCTTCAAAATGTTCACGTAAACCTCTGCGGAGGCAGACAATAATAAAAAATTGGGATGTTGTTAAAATAGCGACTTGCTTAAGCACAATTATGTGCTTGTAGCTGGTTTGCTTTCCTCGGGCTTCTTTTCTTCATGTTTCTTCTTTCCCTTCTTAGGCAAACTAGACGCCTCCCTTTTAGCTTGAAAGGGCTAAAGCGCTTTAGCCCCGGTTTTTGGGCTATTTTTAGCCCACCTAAAAACTTTACTGTAAAAGTTAACTTCGAAGACCAAAATAGTGCCTTAGATATAAATAATGCCTCCACCGTCCCTTCTTGCGTGCGCATAATGTTTTAGGAAACCAAATGCTCTTCACGTACGGCGGAGAAAACGCAAGAAGTAACTACGGTGCTGCGTTCCAAATAGCAAACATAATAACATATTCATCCTTTCTAGCTTTCGCTCTCTACCCCAAACTTTTAGCGGAGGAAAGCAGCAGCGACATCACAACATCCATAAAAAAGTGTTAATGTTCGCCATACCCGTGACAGCCGGAGCATTCACAATACCAGACTTGTACCTCATAATTCTTTGAGAAGAGCATAGAACCGCGCGCAGTTGTTGCTGCAGCTAAGGCTGGACTTGAAAAAGGATAAACTTGAAAAATTTATCCAAAGATGTGGGAGGGAGTTTTCAGGCATTTTCTCCTTCAAAACCAGGCCGCTGTCCACCAGACTTTCGAGGTGCAGCCTCAAAGTGTTGTAGGATACGCTTATCAAAGGGTCCGTAACAAACGAAAATAAGCAAAAACGCGCGCCGCGCGTTTTAGACCGCGTCATACCCTCATCCGTGGTTTTTCCAGTTGATTATGGATTTGTTCCACAAACATGGTTTGATGATAATGAACCGCTTGACATAATGGTGTTAAGTTATGAACCGCTTGAAGTTGGCTGCATAGTTAAGGTTAGGGTTATAGGAGCATTAATAATGGAGGACGAAGAAGGGGAAGACCCGAAAATATTGTCCGTGCTTGTTAATGACACAAGGTTTGAAGGCTATAAGGATATTACAGATGTGCATGAGCATAAACTTGTAGAAATTCAGGAATTTTTTGAAACCTATAAAAGGCTTGAGCCTCATAAATGGGCCAGATTCAAAGAATGGAGAAACGCTGAGAAAGCCAAGAAAGTCGTGAACTATGCTACTAAAAAGTTTAAGGCTTTTCAAAAATAGTTTCACCATTAAATTTGGACGAATTTAAAACAGTATCGTAAACCGTTCCCCAATGTACGATATTCTTAAATCGACCTTGTGTTTTCGCCTATTATTGTTGAGGTTAAGTAGGCGCATGGAACTTGCGAAAGTATCTGGTAAGCTTCTTTGGCGGGCTATTCATCCTTTGCATTATGGCTTGGCTAATTGTAACTTTTGTGAATTATCCAGAAATTAAAAATCTGCCGTTGTACACGTTTAGCACAGTTTCAAGAATCATAATAACGCTTCTAATATCGGTTGCTTGGGGGGTTTCCTTCGGCATATTAGCCGCCACAAACAAAGCGGCATCTCTTATTCTCACACCTTTCATAGACCTGTTACAGTCAATTCCTATACTTGGATATTTCCCGATGGTTATTGGTTTTCTATTCGCCTTAGGTCCTTTAGGAATTGAGCTTTCAGTGATTGTCTTACTTTTCACGTCTATGGCTTGGTCTATATTCTTCGGAGTGATAGGCGCCATTCGAGGTATCCCAACAAATGTTGTGGAGTCGGCTAGAAGCTTCGGCTTGACTGGATGGCGATATGTTAGACACGTGATTCTGCCTGCAATTACTCCTGCAGTGATTTCTGGAGCAAACCTTGCATGGTGCGATGGTTGGTTCTTCATGATAGCCGCAGAATACATACAATACAAGGGAAGGGTGGTAACGCCACCTTCAGGCGGATTGGGTTCGCTTCTAGCTATGGCTGCATATGAATGGCAAGACATAAACACTTCCATAATCCTTCTCCTATTTATAACCTTTATTGTTGTATACTTTAATACGTTAACTTGGCACAGGCTTACGGAAAAGGCTAGCACCGGCACTTTTAAGCCAGTCTTCACTGTGGACTTGTCTGGGGTTGGAAAAATTGGGATTGTTAGAGCGAGAAGGTTGCTGCATTTTGGAAGATTTCAGTGGCCAAAGGCTTTTTCTATTGCCTCCCAACGCTTGCGGAAATACACACGTATCGAAAAGATTATTACCATAGTTTTGGCTTTTTCAACCGCATTCTTCTTCTTGTACTATATGCTTGGGCGATTTCCAACATGGGGAATAATTCGTGGAGGAATCAGCGAACCGCCTGCAGAACAGCTGGCCTATCTTCCAGTTTTAATTGCTTTTACTATGGGAAGACTTGCGATAGCTTACGTAATTTCCCTTGTCGTGGCTATTGGCATGGGAGTTCTGGCCGCAGAGCATAAGAGAATTGCAGCCGTTTTTTATCCCCTCTATGATGTGGGGCAGGGGGTGCCAATATTAGCTCTGTTTCCAGTCTTGTTTCTTGGACTAAACCAGCTGATTGGGGTTCCAAGGGTAGCTCTTGAACTCACATGCATAATAATGCTTGTTCTTGACATGATATGGTATATGTTCCTTAACATTGTAAGCGCCGTAAAAAATATTCCAACAGAAACAAGGGAGGTTGGACAACTCTTCGGGTTTAAAGGATTAAAGAGAATAACGCACATTGTTATTCCATCCATACTACCGTCCATAGTTACAGGAAGCATACTTTCATGGGGAACAGGCTGGAACACAATAATATTTGCAGAGTACATGCCCTCAACAGCCCCCACGATTCCGCCCCTTTCTGTTCCAGGCTTGGGTTCGCTGCTGGATAAGGCTGGATACGAGTATGGAAACACAGTATTACTCATTTTCCTACTCGGCATAGTAGCAATTATCGTTCTCTCCATGGAAGCATTTGTTTGGAGACGTCTGCTTAGAAAATTCGAAAAATATCATGTGGAGGTATAACCTTGTCAGTGATTGAAGTAGAAAATATAACAAAAACGTTCGCAACAGATAAATCAAAAATATCAGTCTTAGAGAACGTTAGCTTCTCCGTTGGAAACGACGAATTCGTCTGTTTAGTGGGGCCTTCAGGCTGCGGAAAATCCACATTACTCAGGATAATTGCAGGTTTAGAGAAACCTGATTCAGGCAGAGTACTGTTCCGTGGACAGCCCGTAACCAAGCCGACTCCAAAAATCGCCATGGTCTTCCAGCTTTTCGGGCTGCTACCATGGAAAACAGCGCTGGAAAACGTTGAATTGCCCTTGGAAGTGATCGGTTTGGGGAAAGAGGAGCGTAGGAAAGTTGCCAAAGAATATTTGAGAATGGTTGGGCTTGAAGGCTTCGAAAACACTTATCCCCATGACCTTTCAGGCGGAATGAAACAGCGCGTTGGAATTGCAAGGGCGCTAGCCCTAAAACCAGAAGTCCTATTAATGGATGAACCCTTCTCTTCCCTGGATGAGCTTACAGCCAAAACCCTCCGCAAATTGGTCCTTGACATCTGGCGAGATCCAACCCTCCCCACAAACACGTTCATAATGGTCAGCCACAACGTTGAAGAAGCAGTTTTCATGGCGGACAGAGTCATAATAATGTCGCCAAGGCCGGGAAAAGTTGTTGGAGAAGTGAAAATCGACATCCCAAGACCCAGAGAAAAACACCTGAGAGATCCCGCCTACTTTAATCTCGTAGATAAAGTTGTGGAAATCCTCGAAAAAAGCAAAGCAGCAACAGAAGCTGAAAGCCTCATGTTAACAGTAAATAAAACTTAGAAAATCCCTATCTTAAGAGACACGCGCATGCATGCCAAGCGAGAAGCGGAATCGTGACAACCGGCTCAGTCTCCTTTACCGCAAGTTTGGCGTCTGCGTGGACGACACCGTCCCTGTAAACAGTAAGCTTAGCCTCTGAAATCGTGAAGCAATACGCCGCGCTGACTAGGAACATTAAAGCGGTCATTGTCGCTTCGCGCCTTTGGATGAATTTTCCAAAATTCGTCATGATTTTGGTAAAAGAAATTTTGGTAGCAAGGTAGGTTTGGAGTCCTCAGCCTACGTTGTTCCAGGCGCGCAAAATTGTTTAACCGTGTTAGACTTTCCATTCCAGATTATACTTTGAATAAATGAATGGTGTGATTAGGCTCACTATTAGCGTGAAGAAGGCTAGTGGTTGGTAGAAAAAGTAGTAGATTAGGAATTCTAAAATGTTGAAGTGCAGTTTTAGCTTTTTGGATGCAGCATAGAAGAGGAGGGAAAAAGTTAGGAAGCTTATGGAGAAGTTCAGTATGCTCGTGATTAGAATTATTGCCATTGAGGTTGAAAAGAAAAGTGGGATTAAGAAGTTGAACTTTGTTGCTAAGAGCATTAAAGCGAAGTCTAGGATTTTGTAGCCTAAGAAGTTGGAGAGGACAAGGTTGAGGAGTATTGGAATTAATGTTGGAAATAGAATGAGGATGCTTGGCACAATAACATGCGGATATTTCCTTGCATATTTTATTAGGTTTCTCCAGTGACACTTAAGCCATAAGCCGGCGCCTATCCCCCATCTTTTTCTTTGAGAAAGCCACCCTCTCCAACTTGAGGGGGCTCTTGTGTAGACTTTAACTCTCTCGGCATATTTGAAACGTTTATCCTTTAGGAGAGTCTTAACCGCTATGTCTAAATCCTCTGAAATTACTTTTGAGAAGCCTCCAACTTCTTCAAAGGTTTCTCTTTTTATGGCAAAGGCGGCTCCGTTAATGCCAAAGCATCTCCCCACCATCTTTGAATATAGGTAATTTGCAAAATTGAAGCTAACATATTCATAGTTGGCCATCCTTGCTATGAAAGAGTCTCTTACAATTCCCTTTTTCACGTCAAGAATATCAAATCCATTCATTTCTCTTGGTATATCGTCTAAAAAGCTTAAATTTCCAATTTTAACGTCTGAGTCGAGGAAAACTAAAATTTCACCCTTAGAGGTTTTTACAGCGTTATTTAAGGCATTCACTTTTCCAATTCTGTGATTATTAAGGGTGAAAATCACTTTGTCCCTATATTTCTCCATAACCTCTAACGACTTCGCATTAGGCTTATCGATTATAACGATGATCTCTTTCTTTTCATATGCATCGTTTGTCAAAGTTTCTAGAAGCTCGGCTAAAAGATCTGACCCCTCATAAACAGGTATGAAAATGCTCACCATTCCTTGAATAAAATGCTGCATCCAATATCTCCTTTAAAGTAAACGGCAGAACTGCTATCGTCGTTTATTCGTAACTTTTTCCCATAGAAGTTTATTGTGGATGCACCCTATGTCTGGCGCTTTAACGTTTCCGTTGAAGTAGCTGTAGGCTCTTGCGCGGCATCCACCGCAAATGTATTTGTCGGTGCAGTTTCCGCATCCAACCACTTTTCCGTTAATCACATAGTCTTCTAAGCGTTCTCTCGCACGTAAATCCCATAGCAGCGGATGGTCGTCCCATATTCCTTCGAAGTTATCCTTCAATATGTTGCCCAAAACCGTTTCATTGTTTGTGGGGAAAAACACGCATGGTTTAATGTCGCCGTTAGGCTCTAAGCAGCAGTATAATCGTCCAGCTCCGCATCCACCTAAAAAGTTTGCCACGTTTTCCACACCTTTCTTCGCTGCGTAATGCGCTTCAACGAGGAATTTTTCTCCAGCCTTTCTGGAAAGCTCCTTCGTGACGCTTGCGTATTGTGGGCATGTGCTGAAGAAGCGATCAACTTTAACGCTTGCCTTTCCATATTTGAGTTCTTCCTCTTTTGCCTGCAAATATAGGTTGATTATTTCCTTTCCGATTGCCTCTAAAACGTGAAGCCGCTCGTCTGGCGTCAGATCCAATTCAACGTAGGCCTTAGCTCTTCCGGTCGGTATGTAGTTGAAATGCATGAAGCGCACATCCAATTCCTTAGCCAGACTTATGAGTTTATCAAGCTCGGCAATGTTGTCCCTATGCAGAACCGTTGCGATACAGGTGTCCACGCCTTCTTCAACGCAGTTTTTTACGCCTTGAATTGCCCTTTCAAAGGCCCCTAGTATTCCTCTAAACTCGTCATGAGTTTGCGGCGTTGCGCCGTCTATGCTTATCTCCACATAATCTACTCCAGAATCTTTAATCCTTTTAGCAGCATCCTTGGTGATTAGGGTTCCATTTGAGGCTATGCTCAAGTAGCCTACTCGTTTTTTGGCGTAGGCGGCAACTTCAAAGAAGTCTTCCCTTGCAAGTGGTTCTCCGCCGCTGAATGAAAGCGCAGGCAAACCTATGCCCGCCATCTTTGAGAGAACATCTAACGCCTCTTTGGCTTCATCTGTGGACAGTTCAGAACGCTTCTTGCCTGCATCCTCATAGCAATGTTTACATTTTAAGTTGCATTTATATGTAAAGTTCCAAACGACTTCGAAGGGCCCGGCGGGCACAAAGGGTATGCGTATGCCATATTTCTCTATGCCCTTCATCATTAAGCCGAAACCCTTGAACCAAGCCCCACCATACTGGTCATGAATAAACTGCTTCTTCATAAAACCCTTATCCACCCTTAAAAGGCGGCTGCCAACTTCATAGAAAGGTCTAGCGACATTACGGCTTATATGCTGGCATGTAGGGCAAAGAGAAACAGGCTCTCCCAAGAAATCTTTCAGTGAGTTTAAGAGTAAGTTTCCATCTTCTTGGCATTCCATATCAAATCTGCTGATCAGTGCTTTCAGCCAAGGATTCACGGCAGCAGAGAGCAAAGCATTTTCTATGAGGTCAACCTGCATGTTTTCACCTTGCATATGCTTCATTTTATTCCAGCTTTTTCCGCCTTATACCGGATCACCCCAACGAATAGCCTGTAGAAGGGGCGCAGAAGCTTGGCATACCATTTTCCTTCGAAGGCCAAGTCGATAAGGCTGTCTATCCAGTAAAAGTCGTGTTTTAAGCATTTTATCAGCAGTTCCATGTGGA
>Ga0080004_1105019_pt1 | contig 10848 bp, 27 predicted proteins | sample WasSprMetagenome_FD_69207 | JGI IMG/M metagenome (GOLD analysis project Ga0080004, IMG submission 69207) | Sulfidic aquatic microbial communities from Washburn Spring, Yellowstone National Park, USA - WS (SPADES assembly) (version 2) | ecosystem: Environmental > Aquatic > Thermal springs > Hot...
CGGTAATGCGTTTAGTAACACTATTCTAGCTTTTCTCGCTTCTTCAAGTATAGACAAATACCTCACCAATTCTAAGTAACATGTGCTGAGTTTAAAAATAAACGTTTACATGGCTGTTTAAAAACTAGCTTTCACAGTATGAGACTATATCATATACTTCTTCAACTAGTCTTAGTACTTCTCGTAGTCTGCACTCGGCGTTGTAGCTCAGCTTGTAGTGTCTCTTGTTCTCGATTAATTCACGTAGAATTTTCTGTATTGTTACTAGTCTGCGTAGAGCTGTAATATTGCTTTTCAAGTAAGACACCAAGTGAGAATAGAGAAAAAAAGAGCTTAAAAAGAAAAGGGGGTGTAAAAAAGAGTCTAGTGAGTGGATAGCACCAAGCACTACTGTTGTGACTACTCGTGTAGCTCACAGTCGAAGAGCTGGCTGGGTCTCTCGGGGTTGTAGCACTTAACCACCTGTAGCTTGCTACAGTAGTAGACTCTAGGGTAGTACTTGGACATCTCCACGTAGAGGTCTAGTAGCTCCTGCGGTGGGTCAGTGGACTTGTGCCTACATGTCTCGCAGACCCTCACGCCCCTCGCCCTACAACCTAAACCTGTAGACTACTGTTAGAGTAGTGCCCGCTGGGACTGTGATCGGGGTGTCCAGGACTGTCCTGTCGCACAGCACTCTGCAGTTGTACGGCGATGAGGTGGAGAAGTTAATAAGCCACTCCAGGCCTATCTCCGTAATGGTCTGATCCGTGGTCCACGTGAAGCCGGCCGTCAGCGTTATTATCCCCGCGTCCTCGTTCACGCTAGCACTTGCGTACGCCTCGGCTATCTTCCTCTCCATCTTGTAGTCGTCCCTGGTGGGCGGGGTGGTGCCGGTGCCGACACCTATGTAGAAGCCAATGTCGCCGAAGTACGTGTTGTTGAAGAAGTGGGCGGTTGATGTATCGTATTTCGTGCGTATGGATATAGCCGTGCCAGTAGTGTCGGTGAGATCCACCCTCTCGACAGTATTTTTAGTCGTGTACTTGAAGAGACCGTAGAGCAGTCTGATAAACCAGCGGGTGGAGTAGTCCCTGCTAGCCTCCTCTCTCCTCAGGTACTCCTCAAAGATGTCCCTGTTAATCTCCCTCCTCTCAATTACTCTCCCGCTCTTATCGGTAACAATTAGCTCTATCATCCTCAACACTTATCACCCCACTGTTACTTCTCTCTCAAGGGTTAATATATCTCTAGCCGTAGTGGCTGTCTTGGCTTCCCTCTCGGTGGCTAGCACGTCTCTAGTAGCTGTGGCTGTCTTAACCTCAGCTGAGAGTGCGGGGATCCAAATGACTCTCAGCTTGATCTTCATTAGCCCGCTCACAGCTGTCACCACGACAAGTACGCTAATTCAATTGTCATCGTGCTACGTGGGTTAGTCGTGTCCGTGTTAGTTGCTGTTATCTCGATTGTCTCGCCTGCTATGAGCTCTATCGCTTGATCGCTCCCAGCTAGCGTGAATGTCTTAGTGTTCACCTTCACGGTTAGCTGTACTTGTGGGTCTCCGTCCCCGTGGAACAGTATTATAGCGAACTTGTACGTCGTTGATGGTAGCAACGTCGCCGTCGCCCCCGCATCGAGGGTTTGTTGTTGTATGAACTGCTTCCCGCTACTAGGCTTGGGTATGACCAGCCCCAGCGCGCTTATGAACTTCTCTTTGTCTATGACTATGGACATGTGTATCACCCACGTCAATCATGTGTGCATAGGGGGTTTAAGCCTTTACTCTCGTCTCTCCCTCTCTATTAGGCTCCTCACGAGCGTTATAACTATTGCGAGCATCATGATCAACATTATCAGCGCGAGCAACGATGAGCCAGACGAGTCCAAGACCTCGATCGTCGCTCTTCCAACCTCTGAGTCTCCAAGGTAGACAGGTACGCTGAGCGCTCGCCTAGCTGTGCCCCCGAAAAGGCTGGTGATGGTGTCGTCCCAGCAGAGCTGTAGTGGCACGGTGGTCTCGCCCACGTAGACCGGGGTCTCATCGCAATGCCTAACCGTGTACGGGGCTAGAGAGATGGCTGACCTATCATCGTATGCTAGTTGACCAGACCCCACCTGCTCCTCTCCCACGTACACGTTTACAGGCGTGGTCTTCATAGCCTACACCGCTAACTAGTAGTGCTAAAGGGGGGTATATTCATGTGTGAGGAGTCGCTAGGGACGGGTAGACCTGTACACCTCTCTCAGGGAGTCGTAGATCGACACCATCGTGAGCAACGTCATTCCAAACACAAGTAGATCCGGTAAAGCACTCTTATACACCACTTGAACCTCTCTCTCGCGAAAAAAGGGCGGGTAGCTGTTAGCTATTAGGGTGCGGATCTTCCTGCCCACCCTAGAGGTGAGCTCGCTCTCGATGTTTGTGTACTTGCACGCCACCAGGGTCTTCCCGTTGTCGCCGCCGGCGAAGACCAGGCCCGCGAACTCCCTTTTATCTGTCAGCAACGGTGAGCCGCTGTCCCCGCCCTGGACCACGTTGTCGCCCTGCGCGACGATCACGTCTGTGAACGTCGCGTTGCCCCTGCCGTAAGCCACCACGAGCGTGGCCGAGTCGTCTATCACCGTACCTGTGGTCAAGCCCGTTGTCCTCCCCATCTTGGTGACAGTTTCGCCGACCCCTGGGACTCTCTTACCAGTAACCCCGCCCACGTTTAGTATAGACATGTAGACGTTTGAGAAGTCTAATACTCTAGCCACAGCCACGTCGACTCTGTTGTACCCTCCAGCGAAGTCTATTGGGACGAAGTCTAGGAGCTCGAATAGAGCGTCCCTCTCGGGGTCTCCGCCGTCTAGGCGAGCGGGCTGGATCAGCTTGTCCCCGGGGTTGCCTAGGTTCTCCTTGGCCCAGACGTGGTTGTTGCTCATAGCGTAGACCTCTCCGTTCTCGTCCACCACGAACCACCCTATGGTGCCCGCACCGTGCTCGTCTGCCCTGCTTGTCGAGACGCCTGTAGGTGAGGGTCTCCACCTCTGCTTGGGGTCTAGCTGTTGAAGGGCTCTTATCACGCCTACCTCCACCACGTCTGTGCAGATCTCTCTGCCGTCCTCTAGCTTGAGCTTTTTAGGTATGATCTCCGAGGGCTTCAGCTGGGACTCGGGCACCTTCCTCGCGACGTAGACTCTAACGCATTGCTCCTCGGGCACCACCACCCCTCTCCTTATCCTAGGCATCAGCTTGTTGGAGTAGCCGACCACGTTGGGGTAGCTGAGTATGTTAGCTCTCTCGACAGCTCTCCGCACAGGGTCGCTCAACCCTCACTCACCGAACACGCGCGTTAGCGACGAGAACATCCACATGAACATCATTATCATGAGCACTGGAGGCAGCAGGGCGAACAGCATGCCTACAGACCCCACCATCATGCCGAGACCTGGAGCAGCTTGTTGCAACCCGCTGGTGATCGCCTGCCCCCAGTTCCAAACGTGCCACGCTCCTATGCCTCCGAAGACCGCCCCTAGGATTAGAAGTAGTAGTTGCCACCACGCGATGGGCATCTACTTCACCAGGTGCTTCACTATGGAGATCGCTATGCTGAACACCATTATCATGAACATCAGGGGTATCATGTAGCCCAGGACCACGCCGAGCTGGGCGTAGGCTTGCATAGCGTATGGAGCCATCGCGGAGATCGCCGTGAACATCAGGTAGAGGGCCATCCCCCCGGTCGCAAGTATGAGTATGTTCCTAGTCAGCTTCGGCACGTCCGCCTCCGCCACCCTCTTCGCCACCGCTTCGAGGCCGGCCACCGCCTTCTTAACTAGCTCTCCTGCCCTCCTCCCAGCCTCTCTGAGCTCTTCACCTAGGATCTCCTCCATAGTCGCTCTCACCTAGATGTAAATACCTTAAGCACCGTTATAAACAGCATCACGCCGATCGCTATGAACATCGCTACGTGTATCATTTGAGCCATCGTTCTGAACATGTCCTCCCACACGTCGTAGTACTCGCCCGTGATCTCGTATATCACTACCCCGTGAGCGTCTTGAGCCGTGCTAGGCTCAGCCTCAGAGGCCACCCTGTAGCGGGCGACCTCTACGAGGAACGCGAAGCTCTGCAAGACACCGCTGAGCGTGGTCTCGCCAACCCTATTCCCGTCTAGGTACAGCGTTATCTTGTTACCACTCTGCTCCACCCTGAACTCGTGGAACGTCGCCACGTTGTAGCTGGGGACTGTCGCTAAGCTTAAAGAGATGCCGTGAGCGTCGGCACCCTGCGGATCCTTCGCCGTGTCCCCGTCTGTGTAGAACACTATGTATACGTTCCCGGCACAGCCTAGAGGCGTGTTCGCATCAGCGTAGAAGATGAGCTTCGCGGTTATGCGGGTCTGAGCCCCCGCGACGTGCTGGATCTTAGGCGACAGGGCCCATATCGACTGGCTCTCCGCGGGCGACTTGATGAGGCCGACACCGTAGTACTCCGCAGTCCCGACCACGACCTTGTAGGGCTCGAGACCTCCCCACTTCTGAGCTCTATCATAGTACGACTTGAAGTCCGAGCTCGTGATCTTGTAGAACTGCTTCCAGCCCACGGGTATCACCTGGTCTTCGCGGGCACGACCTTCGCCTCCGCCTTGAGCTCTGAGAGCTTGGCTCTAGCCACCGACGCCTGTGTGACCTTGCCGGCTATTGCTCTTAGCTCCTTGCGCTCAGACATGAGCCCCACCACCCACTCGAGGTAGTCTATCCTGTTACAATATTTTATACTATACAACGCGGGTCACCGAGGTGATTATAGCCTCCTTGACTATGCCCATCACCTCGCTCCTCTCAAGCTTCAGCATCGGCGAGAGCAGGTGGCTGATCAACACGAGCACCACCACTACTGCACCGATGCGCGCGATGGTCCTGGTGAACTCCCTCTCGAACTCGTCGATGGGATCCTCCCCCGGCATGATCACACCTGGGTCAAGGCTAGAGCTACCAAGTCTGGTCTAAACATCTCCCTTGTCAAGGTAGCCTTTATCCTTAGCTCCTCCCTCTCGTCCTCGGGCATGGATAGGGCGTAGTCCACGGCGTCCACTAGGTCTCTCACGTTGTAGTCGAAGAGCCTGAATGAGAAGCCCACCTCGGGGCAGAAGGCGTCTTTCTCCTCGGTGTAGTCGAACTTGATGCCGACGACCAGCTCGTTGAAGGGCGCGTTGGAGGACACGACTACGGATCCAACGCTCATGGCCTCGATAGGAGGCAGACCGAAGCCCTCGCTACGAGAGGGCCACACGAAGACCTCGCTACACCTCATGAGCCTCAGCAGGTCGCGCTCGCTCAAACCACCTAGACCCGAGACCTTGACAGCGCTTCTCAGGCTCCAGTTGCCAGCGTAGAGGCATTTAATGCTGTGCTTCAGCTTGATCTCCTCGCAGAGAATGTCGTAGGCGTCTAAGCCCTTACGCGGGGGCCTGCTAGGCATGAACACGTTGTCCGAGCCCACCGTGACTATGTACCTGCCGTATTTAAGCCATAGGTCTCTGCAGAGCTCCTCGCGAGGTTGCTTAGAGACCTCGACGACCACGTCGTAGTCTATGGGTCTCGGAACCCAGCCGCACACGGGTATCCCGCGCCTAGCGTACTCTCTGTACCAGTATGGGAGAGTGGTCACGTGGCAGGAGTCAGCGTAGACCTTGGGGTCTAGGGTGCTGGGGCTAGCTGGGGAGTCGAGCCACAGAATCCTCTTGGTCCTGACCGCGCCTCTCACGAGCCCGTGCCTCCTCTCGTAGAGCTTCGTGTCGTATATCACTACCGCTAGACCGCTCGAGACGTAGTAGAGCCCGTGTATGCTTATCAACGATACCGCTGTGTAGCCTACGCGCCTCAGACCCCTCTCGAGTAGCCTAGCGACCTTGGTGAACGAGTAGCCTAGGTTGTCGTGTATTACTGTTATCACTTTTGCACCCGCCTGAGCGCTCTCTTGATCCTGTCCTCGTTCCTCCTTATCTCGTAGCCGGCTATGCCTCCGATGATCGCGCTCACCGAGGCGACGAGGACGCTGTCTACTCCGCGACTGAGAGCTGTCACGCATATGATCGCGAGAGACACTATCGCGACTATCTTGACTAGAGCGCTCTCCTCCATCGCACCACCAGGGATGAGGATGGGAAAAGAGAAAAAAATATTTTGAGGGGAGGGGGTGCGAGCGGGTGCTACTCTTTGAAGAGCCTGGTCACCAGCCTTATTATCATCGGCAGTATGGCGAGTATCACTATGAACGGCAGTAGTTGCATCAACATGTTCACTAGTACGCTTAGGTCGAACGGGGTCGCCATGGTCGCTCACACCTCTACTCCTTGAATAGCCCGGTCACTAGCCTTATCACTACTGGCAGTATGGCGAGTATGATTATGAATGGCAATAGTTGCATCAATAGGTTCACTAGTGCGCTTAGATCGAATGGCGTGGCCATTCCTTCTCACCGTTGATAGGCGTTGTTAATCGTGGCTTATATATTACAGCGTAGCCTGTAGAGCCCTACCGCTCGCCGTGATCGGCTCGTTGAGGTCGCCGGGGACTCCCCCTCAACGACTGGTTTCGCGACTGTGGTATCCGCTTAGCTGTTGAGCTGGTGCTCTTTGAGGCAGGCGCGACTGTGCATAGCCTGTGGGTTTATTAGCCTGTTTAGCTTGATAGAGTCGTGGTGGTGTGGATGGTATACGACCTGAAGTCTTGGCTCGAGATGCAGAGGATGTTGCAAGAGACCATGAAGCCCTACTTCGAGATGCTGGGGCTCGACATGTACATAGATCGAATAGTCCTACACCCCGAGGACTGCCCAGACACGTGCGTAGACTACGTTTGGAGGATAACATGTAGGGAGAGGGAGACGTGCGACAAGCTACGAGAGGAGATAATGAAGCAGAGCGGTGAGAGCGTTGAGCGGGGAGGAGAAGAGGGAGGAGAAGAGGAGAAAGAGTAAAGACGTAGACGCGGAGAGCTTCGAGGCTGGCAGGATATTCGCCCTGTTGAAGCGGAGAGACCCCTCGCTATACGAGGAGATAGTCTCGATAATGGAGAGCGAGAACAAAGATCCCAGCGACATAGTCCACGAGGCCTTCGCGCTGTACAGAGACTACAAGTACATGGTCGGGGTAGACCCTAGGGCTCTGGCGTACGCCATTAGAGTGGTGCAGGTGTTCCAGCAGAGGGCGATAGAGCTGATGGCCTTCAGCATAGAGTACTTCAGCAAGCTCATGGGAGCCGGGCCTGAGCAGATCGCCGACGTGGTTGCGGAGAGGCTACGCGAGGAGCTGAAGAGCGCCAAGGAGGAGAAGGGGACAGGGGTGCCGAGAAGCGTTAGAGAGAAGCTGCTGGAGCTGACCGCGACCACGATGATAAGGATGATCGAGACGATGTTCGCGCTAATGCCCAAGCCCGGCGTAGCACCAGCCCTAACGCAGACACCCACAACGGGGGTTGAACGAAAGCCCAAGATAGTGACCAGCGAGAAGAAGGCTGGATCAAAGAGTGGGGGTCAGAGCACGTGACCATGCACCTGAGGTGCCCGATCTGCTTCGGGGAGATAGCGGACTTCAGCGTCGAGGTGTACGAGGACAACTATAAGAAGGTGGTGGTGATAAGAGGCAGGTGTAGCAGGTGCGGGGCGCCGTTCAAGCTAGAGAAGACGATGTGGAAGGGGACGCGTGTACCAGTAGTGTGGAGAGCTACCTAGCCTAACTACACAGCCTTTTTTTCAACCTTTTTTTCAGGGTTGAGAGCTTGGATCCCGCTCATCTGATCGCTGTGTTCTTCATCCCGTTGCTAGCTTTGTTCCTCTACGACGTGGTCTTCGGGGGTGAGGGCGACCCGTGACCATGTCGAGAGATGATCAGGTGAAGAGGCTGGAGGAGGTCTTGAGCAAGCTGCTGAGCCTTAAGCCAGAGGAGCGCGAGGCGTTGCTCAGGATCATACGCGAGCACAAGCCACAGAAGATCGTGAAGGCTATAAACGACATCGTACTCTACGACAAGCACGGGAAGGCTAGAGCGAGGATCACGCTAGAGGAGTTCGAGAAAATGTTAAAAAAAGTGAGGTATTGACCTAGCCTACGATCTTCTCGTTGAGCTCGTCTAGCTTTTTCTCGACGTGCTCCAGCGTCGACGCCATGAGCCAGACCCTGTTGTACATCCGGTAGACGTACTCTAGTGCCAACTCCAGCTTGGTCTCGACGAGTGCTATGAGTACGAGGGTCGCCACGGCTAGGATGGTCTGCACTACGATTAGGATCTCCATCAAAGTTACCCTCCCCACGCAACGCAGACGTAGAGCTCTACGTCTCCCTCCTTGACCTCGACCTCTGCGCCTCTCGCTGGGGTCTTCAACGTCGCTATGATCATGGCGTCTCCGCCCTTGTGCTTGTAGAGCTCCGCTGTGGGCTTCAGCTCCACTCCTATGAGCCTGCTTATCAACTTAACTGTCGATTCGTGTCTCACATAGCTCAGTATCGTCTTGCCCTTAAGCTTCTCTGCTAGCTCTTTCAACACTGACACATCATTGAACTTCACGCAGTTGATTGTGAACACCTCGCCCTCTATGGCGTTCAGCGGTAGCGCGTTGAGGAGGACCACGCGGTTGGCATTAGATAACATTCTCCCTACGACCACCAGCTTCCTCGCGTTCCACCACGCACTATATACCTGCTCGCCCCAGCTCATTGAACCCCCTCTCTCTTTTCTCCTTGAAGTGGACCTGTGGTCAGCCTTGCCTCTGGCTCGTAGCTCCTACAGATTATCGCCGGGTACGTCCTCCCATGTAGCTTGCAGTAGACCTCTCCGCTCGTTAGTACCCTTTCGCAGTTCTTGCAGAACGCGCATAGCCCGCCTATCAGCTCAAAGTACTCTAGTGCCTTCCTTATCATCTCGAAGTAGTCCACGGGCACGAGCTCACCCACGACTAGATCGACGAGGCGGGCTTATAAAGCACGTGTATACAAGCCTAGTGCTCATGTGAAAGAGGTGTATACGCGTGAAAAAGGGTTCACGTGATGTAGGCTGGGCTCTCGTCGCCTAGATCCCTATTGCACGTCTCTACGCATTTTAGTGCAGCTCTCGCGCTCTCTACTAGCCTGCTCGCGACCCTCTCCGCGCCCTCGTTGAGGTCGCTGGTCGTCAAGGCGCGGATCGCGCAACCCGCCAGCGTCCTCTGCACGTGCATCTCCACTATGCTCTTGAGAGTCTTCTCGTCGAGACCCACGAGCTCCCTGAGCACCTGCGTCTTCCTCGCCAGGCAGACCAGGAACTCGTCCTCGACAAGCAGTATTATTGCTGAGTGGTGCGTCAGCTCGACGACCTTGAGCACGCACGTGGCATCTCCCTCGACGTAGACCCAGTCACCGCTGGCGATCCTCCTCTTCAAATCGTCGACGTCTATCCCAACAGTGCTTAGCAAGCTTAGAGCCTCCTCCACGACAATCCACCCCCATCTAGTACTTGTCGATGTGAGGTGCTTATAAGACCTGGGGGCAACCCGGCAAGGCTTATAAGCTCTCGGAGCCATGTTTGTTACTGGTGGTGATGGTGGTGGGGAGCGCTTCCAGGTGGGCTATGTGAGCGCGCTGGAGATCCTCAAGAAGTTCAGACCTCTAAAGGAAGGGTGAGAGAGGTGGCAGAGAGGCTCCCCAAATGTAGTGAAGTGGAGAGGTTTATCGAGAAGCTCATTGTCGCTCTAGCGCCTCTTAGAGAGTTGCTGTCTCAAGAGTGCTTCGAGGTGAAGGGGCTCAACGAGGTCGAGCTAGTCAGAGAGATCGCCAGTAGGCTCATGAGGGCGAGGTTCGGGGAGCCGGCCGTGGACATCGCCGACGAGCGCGGCTTCAAGATCGAGTATAGATGCGTGAACGAGGATGGAGACGTGGTCGAGGCGGGGATACACGCGCTCGCATGCCCAGACTGCGGGCTACACATGCACGCCACCTCGTACCGGGTCGCGAGGAGCAGAGAGGAGCTGAAGAGGTTGCTAGGACTGAATGATACAACAAGCCCGCAGATCCCGAATTCGGGGACTGCGAGCTAAAGGTGGCGAGAGGTGGGTGCGACTGAAAGGCTCCTAAAGGCGATCCTGCTCATAGCATTAGCCTGCTACGTCGTCTCGTCGATCCTCGGGGACTGGAGAGGCGCGCTGGGCTCGGTCGTGCTTGGACTAGCGACTGGAGTCGTACTAGTTGAGAAAAAGCTTAGAGAGCTCGAGAGGAGGGTCAAAGAGCTGGAGGCGTCGCTGAGTCCGGCTTGTCCGTCTGCGTCGTCTTGAGGAGAAAGCATATAAGAGGAGGTGCGATTAGTGATAGTGGTGGGTGCTCGTGAATGTAGAGAAGATTGTGTGTTTGCTGGGGGCCTCGATTCCAATCATAGTAGTGGGGGGAGTGGTGGGTCTAGGCATGGTTGTAGACCCGGACGGGTTCCTCCTATACAGGCTGAGGCTGGAGGAGTTGCCGGAGGAGGAGCGCAGGAGGACGCAGAAGGCGTACAGGGTGTGCCATGAATTAACACACCTCATTGAGAGGACGGCTATCAACCTGTACTCCGAGGCCAAGATCGCCGATGTGCGGGGAGTGCTTGTCGTAGACGGGGCGAAGAGCGTGGCGGAGCGCTTCGAAGAATCGTTTAAACGGGAAATTAGCTGGCTGGGTAGAGATCTGGGCGTAGACCCCTACATCCTTGAGGACGCGTTCTACCCTGCAGTGCGCGACCTGGTGTACATGGCGAAATCAATGCTACAGAAGGTGGAGAGTCGCGCGTCACCGAGCGAGATATACGAGTCCGCTAAGTTCAACTTAGAGGTGGTCTTGAGTAGTGCACTAGACAGCTACGTCACGTGCCTATCTAAGCT
>Ga0080004_1161470_pt1 | contig 10848 bp, 13 predicted proteins | sample WasSprMetagenome_FD_69207 | JGI IMG/M metagenome (GOLD analysis project Ga0080004, IMG submission 69207) | Sulfidic aquatic microbial communities from Washburn Spring, Yellowstone National Park, USA - WS (SPADES assembly) (version 2) | ecosystem: Environmental > Aquatic > Thermal springs > Hot...
GGCTTTGCCCCGGTGGCGGTGGTGTGCGCCTGTCCGGACCGGACCCTCTGCAACCCCGAAAGCAAGCCCCTGGTCGTAAAACTCGGCGCGGACCGGGCCACCCGCCGCCTCCTGGGGGCACAAGTACTGGGAGCGGGGGCGGCCGACAAGCGCCTGGACGTGGCGGCCACGGCCCTGACGGCGGGCTTCACCGTGGACCGCCTGGCCACGGTGGACCTGGCCTACGCGCCGCCCTACGCCACGGCCCTGGACATCCTGACCCATGCCGCCAACACTTTGCGCAACAAGCTAGACGGCCGGGCGCGGGGCGTGTCCCCGCGGGAGGTCCGCGAGCGCCTGGCCCGGGGCGAAGACTTCGTGTTACTCGACGTGCGCACCCCCAAGGAGCTGGAGGAGGCGCGGCTGGACCTGCCCAACGTGACCTGGATCCCCCTCGGCCAGCTGCGGAGCCGCGCCGGAGAACTGCCGCGGGACAAGAAGATCATCACCTTCTGCAAGGTATCCCTGCGCGGCTACGAGGCCCAGCTCATCCTGGACGCCGAGGGCTTCGCCGACGTGGGCTTCATGGAGGGCGGCCTGGCCGCCTGGGTCTAACAGTAAACAAGAACAGGCGCCACGGGACATCACGGTGGGGGCAGCCCCGCAGCCGGCGGCACCTGTAAGACCCGGGGGGCGCCCCCCGGCCCCCCTGGCCCATAAAAAAGGCCCGCGTTGCCGCGGGCCCGAGGTAAAGGGGAAAGGTAGAGGGTTCGCTAAAGTCGCCCTGCGGTGCCGGCCCGCACGGCGCCGCGCGCCTCCACCGGCCTGCGGGCCAGCAACCGGTCCAGGGCCTGGAAGGTCATGGCCACCGCCAGACCGGAAACCAGGGCGATGACCACGGATACGATGCCGTAGAACACGCCGTTGGCCGCGGCCTGGCGGCGGGCCCACCCCACCACCCCGACGCTTCTGACCTGCAGGGTGGCCCGGCCCGCGTCCACCAGAACCCCGTCCTTCACGGCGTAAACCTCCACCTCGAGGTCGCTCTGCGGCACGTTGCGCGGCACGGGCAGGGTGAAGGCGAAGCGGCCGTCGGGCTCCATCCGTACGGCACCTTCGTGGACGGCGTAAAGGCCGCGCTTTAGGTAGATGTCTGTCAACGCCCTTTTGTATTCGTCCGCCCTATCCGCGGCCAGGGGCACCCGCCGGCCCGCCTCCCTCTGCCAGACCCGGGCGCGGGCCTCCACCTGGCGGAAGCCGGCGTCCATCCCGAGCCGTTCCTCCAGCTCCGGCGTCAGCCGTGCCAGGGGGGCCGAGGTGAACACCTGATACAGGCGGGGCATGCCTTCCACCCAGACGTGCTCCACGTTCATCCATAAAGGGCCGATGCGGCCCTTGCGGTCGAGGTTCACCGTGGACCCCGGGGAAGAACTCACCCGCACGTAGAGGTCGCTTCCGGGCGGCGCCTGGCCGCCAACCTGCACCTGCTGTCCCCGAAAGGTCAACCCCACCCGTACCTCATCCGGTTGCAGGTCGACCCCGAGGCCTTGCGCCAGGGCTGGGCCGGACCAGCCCAGCCAGAGTAGCACGCCCGCCAGCAGTCCCGCCAGACGGCGCATCAGTGGCCACCCCCCAGTACGATGAGGCTTCCGGGCACGGCCAGCAGGTCGCGCAGGATCTTGACCATCACGCCCAGCACGACCAGGGAGAAAATGATGCGCAGTTGCTCGCCGCGGAGGCGCCTCCCGATCTTGGCCCCGACCTGGGCCCCCACCGCGGACCCGATCAGTAAGAGAAGGGCCAGAATCACGTCCACCGTGTGGTTAACGATCCCCTGGGCAATGGTGACGTTCATGGCCGTGAAGATCACCGTGAAAATGCTGGTCCCCACGGCCACGTGGGTCGGCATTCCGATCAGGTAAATCATCACGGGGAGCATGATGAAACCGCCGCCCACGCCCATGAGGGCGGCCAGGATCCCGATCAGAAAGCCCAGGCCGAAGAGGGTGATTACCGAGCAGTTGAGGCGCGCCACCTCGAAGTACATCTGCATGGGCAGGCGTTCCAGAAACCGCCCTACGGCCCCCGGCCGGCGCCCTTGCGCCGGGCCCTTCTTCCGCAGGGCCCCCAGGCTCTCGTAGAACATGAAACTCCCCACGCCCAGCAGCATCACCACATAGGCCACCCGCACCGCGAATTCGAAATTGCCGATGCCGCGCAAGAAATTGACCAGAACCGTGCCGTAGCTACCCCCCAGCAGTCCCCCGGCCAGTATGATGAACCCGAGCTTAAAGTCCACGTTACCCTGCCGGCTGTGGGCCAGGGTACCCGAGACCGAGGCCGCCACGATCTGGTTGGTGTCGCTGGCCACGGCCACCGCCGGCGGGATCCCGATCATCATGAGCAGGGGCGTGAGGAGGAAGCCGCCGCCCACGCCGAAGAGGCCGGAAAGCAAACCCACGGTCCCGCCCAGGCCCATGATGACGAAGACGTTCACGGGCATGCCCGCTACCGGGAGAAAGATGTCCACGCTCTCAACCTCCTGTCCTGGCAGTTCCACGCCCGGACGGTCGGGGTCCGGCCACCCTACTCACAGCGGCCGGGCCCCGAGTTCCCGGTCTTCGGCCAGCACCGAAGTTCCCACCCGCTTCAACAGCAGGAGCATGGCGTAGTGCTCCAGGAGCAGGTTGTGGGCCGCCATGGAAACGCCCATCAGCAGCAGAATGAGCAGGGTCACGCCGTACGGAAAGTACTTCACGTGCGGGTCGTCCGGCGTGTAGACGTTGCCGACGGCGTCCTTCCACATGTAGATCTCCCCGGTGTCGGGATCCTGCTCCACGATCATGTGCCTGGTGGGGTTGAAATAGTGCTTGAAGACGTTTTCCTTCAGGAAGTCCACCCCGGCCCAGAAAACGAAGACGGCCAGCACCAGGACCAGCAGGCCGGCCCCGGTGCCGAACCTCCGCAGCTTCTCGGTTTCGTGGGCCGTGAGCAAATCGCGCAGTTCCATCGCACCGACCTCCCTCCCGAAAGTAATCGTGCTTGGCAGGGGTCCGCCGCCGCGGGGGGCGGACCCCTGCCGGGAGGGAGTTGCAAGAACGGTACCACGTCCCGGACCGGAAATTTTCCCCGTTAAGGGCCGCCGCACGCGGGGAACGCGTCCCGCCTGCCGCCGGAGGTGGGCAAAAAATGCCCACCCCGGGCAAGAATTGCCCGGGGTGGGGGTGCGCTTCGGACCGCCGTCACAAGAGGCTTTCGATGTAGGGCAGGAGGTCGATGACGCGCAGGATACCCACCACCCCGTTGCCCGCCATAACCGGGAGGTGGCTGACGCCGTGGTCCAGCATGCGCAGGGCCGCCTCTTCGGGCGGGTCGTCCGGGTGCACCGTGACCGCGTCCACCGGCCGCATGACGTCCCGCACGCGCATGGTGCTGCCGGGTCTGAGCTGGCGCAACGCGTACCAGCTCCAGGCCTCGGACCGGAACCAGACGTCCGCGCACAGGTCTTTGATGCCCACCGCGTGCAACAGGGCCCGCAGGGTCAGCAGCCCGGCCGGCCTGCCCCCTTCGTCGAGCACCACCAGCAGTTGCGGGCCGTACCAAACGCCTCCCACGCGCCGGAAGGACTGCCTCAAGGCCACCACCGCTTCCAGCACCGTGGCGCCCGCGCCCACCGTGGGGTAGTGTTCCAGGCCCACCATGAAATCCTTTACCCGCAAGGTTCCGGTCACCCCGTCACTCCTCGTCCGCCTCCAGAAGCTCTCCCAGCACCCAGAACACGTCCAGCAGGCGCACCATACCCACCACGTGACCGTCGTCCACCACCGGCAGGGAGTTGAAGTGGCGCCACAGCATGATCAGGGCCGCCCTCAGGACCGTGTCGTCGGCCCTCACCGTCACCGCGCGCACCGGCCGCATGATGTCCCGCACACGCAGGCCCCGCGTTTCTCTGTACCGCTGCCAGTAGTAGGCCCCCCAGGAGACCCCCAGGACGCGCAGGTCCCGGTCCAGGTGGCGCAGGCGCACCAGCTTCAGCAGGCCCCGCAGGGTCAGCAGCCCCACCAGGGCGCCGCGGCGGTCGTACACCAAAACCGACTGGTACCCGTGCCAGGCCCCCTTCTCCGGCGGCGTAGACTCCCGCAGCAGGTCCACCACTTCGTGTAAGGAGGCGTCCTCGTGGACCCTGGGATAGGACGTTACGGGAACCATAATTTCCCGCACCTTACGGCGGGCCGGCATACAACTCCCCCCGTTCCGCCCGCCCCGCTACGTCTGGGGCGGTGCCAATGCTGCGTCGTGCACCGCTATGTCCCAGTATAATCACCGGGCCGGGGAAAGAAAAGCCCCCGCAGGGGCCGGAGTAAAGGGGAAAGGTAGAGGCTCGACATTGTTCAGGCCAGGGGCCGTCCGCGTTCCACGGGGCAGGCGAGCCCCGAGGCAACCTCCCACGGCCCCGCCCGGCTTTCCTCCCAGAGGCGCTCTTGAATCAGCACCAGTATGAGGGCGTAGTGCTCGACGAGCAGCCGGTGGCCCAGTACTCCCAGTCCCAGGAGCAGGAGGAGCAGCGCCGTGCAGGCGTAGGGGAAGTAACGCACGTGGGCGTCATCCTGGGTATACACGTTGTCCAGGGCGTCCTTCCAGGCGTAGACCTCCCCCGTCACCGGGTCCTGGTCCACGATGACGTGGCGCGTGGGGTTGAACCAGTGTTTGAAAACGCTTTCCCTCAGGAACACGGTGCCGCCCCAAAACAGTAGAACCCCCAGCACCACCGCCAGCAGGGCCGCCGCCCCGCTGAAGCGCTCCAGCCGCCGCCTGTTTTCCCCGGAAAGCAGTTGTACTATTTCCACAGGCCTCATCTCCTTCGGCCGGGCCGACCGTGCGGCACGATGGCCTAGGTGGTCTTGGCCGCCACGGCGGCTTCCGCCTCCACGCGCAGCTCCCTCTTCCGCTTCCACATGCTGCCCACGATGATCACGCCGCCCAGAGCCAGGGCGAAGCACATCACCAGGAAGCTCACGTTTTTCAGCAGGCCAACGGTGGATGCGGCCAGCTGCACGATACCGAGTTCGTGCAGGTAGGTGGGAATGGCCACGCCCCGGCTGACGGCCACGATGAGCATCACGGTGGACATTACCAGTTTAACCATGTAGTCCTTGACATAGGTCGTGCCCACCGCACCCAGCTGCACGCCGACGAGGGAGCCCAGCAAGATCAGAAGGACCATCCTGAGGTCCACGAAGCCGCTCAGGGCCCAGTTGAGGGTACCCGAAAGGCCCATCACAAATGCGATTACCAGTTCGGTGGCGCTGGCTACCAGGCTGGGGGCCCCTATCACGTAGATCATGCCCGGCACCCCGATGAAGCCGCCCACGGCGATGGTGGCGGCCAGCATGCCGGTGGCCATCCCCAGCGGCACCGTGATCCAGAGGGAGACCGTGGCGTCCGCGGTTTTGAACCGCACCATGGGCCAGAGCCTGAGCTGCTGCACGCGCCGCGCAAGGTTCGAGGTGACCTCCGTGGCCTCGCCGGTTTTCATGCGCCGCAGCCCGTCGCACAGGACGTAGCTGCCCAGCGTGACCAGCACCACCACGAACACCACGCTCACGTAAAGGTTGGACCCGGCGGAACCCCATTGCGCGTAGATAAACTTCTGGATCTCGACGCCGACCTCCACGCCGACGATGGCCGAGATGCCCATGATGAGGCCCAGCTTCAGGTCCACCTGGCCGTACTTGTAGCGCTTGTAGGCCCCCACCAGGGCCTTCGGGAACTTGTGGCACATGTTGCTGGCCACGGCCACGGCCGCCGGGGCCCCCAGGCTCATCATGCCCGGGGTGAGCACGAAGGCCCCTCCCGAACCGATGAAACCGCTGATCAGCCCCCCGAGGAAGCCCAGAATAATCAGAAACAGGCCGCCCGAGAGGTTGAGGTTCACGAATTCCTTGGCCGCTACGGTAACCCCGTGATCCATCCCTATTTACCCCCCTTTTGTTTCAGGGGCCGGATGCCGATTGCCTCCAGCAGGTAGTTGGCGAAGGCCCCGTGGATGAAGGAAAAAACCAGCGCGGCGGCGACGACCAGCACGGCGAAGAGCCCGCCGCGGGTCGTGTAGTCGATCACCGCGGCCTGGTTGGTGAATACCAGCAGGTACGCCACCAGCGTTATGATGCCCCATATCACGGCCTGCCTTATCATCTTCCTGCGGTCCGTCACGTCTGGCCACCCCCTCTTCCCGAATGCCAGCGACCGGCGCGTTCGGCCGTCGCAAACGAGCGCCCGCAACTCCGCCCTACCGGCGTAACCCGGAGCACGGTCCCTGTTCGCCCACCCCCCGTTCCGACGCTACCGCAAAGAAAAGGCAAAAGCCGTGCCACAGAGGCTTTGAGGCACGGCCCGGTAACGGCGCGGGTTTGCGGCCCCGCCCCCCGGTCCGGACGCCCGGGGAGTGTTGGCCGGTCCGACACCGCCGTCTGAATTTTCAACATGGCAGGAGTTTTGCTAAGGAGTAACGGGTGGCGAATCCGATCGGGGGTGACCGCAAGTGCTCTCCTCAATTTGCAACTGGCTCCGGGACGAGGAAAACATGCGCCTCGCCCTGGTGCTGGTGCTGGTGGTGAACTGGTGCGTGGCCCTGGCCTACCTGAACCACCTCCTGAACCGCACCTCTGAGGCCATGAGGTGGAGCTGGGCCCTGCTGGGGTTTTAGAATTTAGAGGAGGCCGTACTCCTTCATCTTGGCGTACAGGGAGCGCCGGTTCAGGCCCAGGGCCGCGGCCGTGGCCGTGCGGTTCCAGTCGTGTTCCCGCAGGGCACGTAAAATAACCTCCCGTTCCACGTCGGCCACGATCTCCTTCAGCGTCATGCGGGGCGCCACTGCTCCCTCTTCGCGCCTGGCCCTCTGGAGGTTGTAGGGCAGGTCGCCGGGGAGGACCACCGGCCCGTCCGCCATGACCACGGCGCGCTCCACCAGGTTCTCCAGTTCGCGGACGTTTCCCGGCCAGTCGTAGCGCTGCAGCAACTCCATGGCCTCGGCTGAAAAGCCCCGGACCTCCTTGTTAAACTCCCGGGTGTACTTCTTCAGGAAGTACTCCACCAGCAGGGGTATGTCTTCCTTGCGTTCCCTCAGGGGAGGCAGGGCGATGGTGACCACGTTCAGACGAAAGAAGAGGTCCTCCCGGAACGTGCCCTCCTCTACCATGCGCTGCAGGTTGCGGTTGGTAGCCGCCAGGACGCGCACGTCCACCCTAATGGTCTCGGTGCCGCCCACGCGCTCGAATTCCTTCTCCTGCAGGAAGCGCAACAGCTTGGCCTGGGTGGCGGGGCTCAGCTCGCCGATCTCGTCCAGGAGCACCGTACCCCTGTGGGCCAGTTCGAACTTGCCCAGCTTGCGGCCCACGGCGCCCGTAAAGGCGCCCCGCTCGTGGCCGAAAAGCTCGCTCTCCAGCAGATTCTCCGGAATGGTGGCGCAATTGATCTTCACGAAGGGCTGGTTCCACCGGCGGCTGTTGCGGTGGATGGCCCGCGCCACCAGTTCCTTGCCGGTGCCGCTCTCGCCCTGGATCAGCACCGTCACGTTGCGGTCCGCCACCTTGCCGATGCACTTGTAGACCTGCTGCATCTTGGGAGAACGGCCGATGATGGTGTCCAGCCGGGAGTCCTCGCCCAGCTCCTCCTTCAGGGTGGTCACTTCGGCCGCCAGGCGCTGCATGGTCACCGCGCGCTTCACGGTCAGCAGGAGTTCCTCCAGGTGGAAGGGTTTGAGCACGTAATCGAAGGCCCCGAGCTTCATGGCCCTGATGGCGGTTTCGGTGGTGCCGTAGGCCGTCATGAGGATGATGGGCACCTGGCCCCCGTTCTGGCGCACGGCCTCCAGCACCTGCACCCCGTCCAGTTCGGGCATGCGGATGTCCAGCAGCACCGCGTCGTAGTACACGCCCGTTATGCGCTCCAGGGCCTGCCGCCCGTCCGTGGCCACTTCCACCTGGTAGCCCGCGTCCGTGAGCACGTCCCGCAGCATGCGGCAAACGCTCTCTTCGTCGTCAACCACCAGTATGCGGGCCAAAATCCTCCCTCCCCTCGGCTACGGGAATCAGAATGCGGAAAACGCTCCCGGCGCCCACCCTGCTCTCCACCTCGATGGTACCGCCGTGGGCACGCACGATTTCGTAGGCGATGGCCAGCCCCAGCCCCGCGCCCTTGGGCTTGGTAGTGAAGAAGGGGTCGAAAAGGTGGGGCAGGTGCTCCGGCGGAATTCCGGGGCCCTCGTCGGCCACGGCCACCGCCACGCAGCGGCGCTCCGGCTCCAGGAAGGTGCTGACCCGCAGCGCACCGCCCCGCGGCATGGCCTGGCAGGCGTTGTAGACGACGTTGGCCAGGGCCTGCTCCATCTGCTCGGGGTCCACCGACACCCGGGGCAAGCCCGGCGCCAGCCGGGCCTCCACGTTCAGCCCGTCGCACTGGGTGGCCCGGAAGAAGGCCAGCACCCGCTCCACCAGGTCGTTGACGTCCTGGCAGGTGAACCGCGCCTCCGGGGGCCGGCTGAAAAAGAGCAGCTTTTCCACCAGGCCGTTCAGCCTTGCCACCTCCCGGGCAATGACGTCCATGGATTCGGGCGAGGGGCTGTTGTGCTTCTGCCAGAACTGGATGTAGCCGCTGATGGCCGTCAGGGGATTGCGGATCTCGTGCGCCACGCCCGCCACGAGCTTGCCCAGGGCCGCCAGTCGCTCCTGGCGGTGCATCTGGTCCTCCATACGCTTGCGCTCGGTGATGTCCCGGCAACTCAGAACCGCGCCTACCAGTTCTCCCCTGGGGTTGAAGAGGAGCCCGGTGCTGGCCAGGAGGTGCAGCCGCCCGCCCTGGCCGTTCTCCGGCCAGGTGAGTTCCCGGTCGCGCACCGGTTCGCGGTCGCGCAGCGCCCCTTCCAGCAGGCCGGCGAGGGCCGACCCCGGGGGAAAGACCGAACTGTAGGGCTTGCCCGGGCTGTCGGGCGGCAGGCCGAACATCCTCGCGGCGGCGGGGTTAACGGTTACCAGACGGCCATTGAGGTCCACGGCCACGATGGCCTCCTCGATGTTGGCCAGGATCAGTTCCTTGTATCCCTGCACCGTCACCAGCCGGTTGGCCAGGTGGTTGACGGCCTCGCTGATCTCCCCCAGCTCGCCGATGGCCGGGGGCAGGTGGTAGGTAAGATCGTATTCCAGAGTCTGCACGCCCCTCTTGATCTGATTGATGCCCCGGAAGAGGGTGCCGACGAGAAAAAAGAACCCGCCCAGGCCCAGGGCTATGCTGGCCAAGATCACGGCGTACGCGTCGCGCTGCACCCGATTGACCTGCCGGTAGACCTTGCTCAGGTCCTCGCGCGCCACCACGGCCCCGAAGACCTCCCCGTCGCGCACCAGGGGCCGGTAGGTTTCCAGCATGCCCCCCTGGCCCAGCCCGATGGTCTCCAGCACCGTCTTTTGCTCCCGCATGGCCTGGTCCAGGGCCTGCTTGCGACGGGTGGAAAAGTTCTCGCCGTAGTTTTCGGTGTTGCCGTCCAGGATGACGTCCAGGTCCCGGGAATAGTACCCCAGTTCGATACCCGGAAATTCGCGGCCCACCCTTTCGATCAGCGGCTTCAGCTGCCCGTTCAGGAAGGTGACCTTGTCGCGCCGCTGGGCGCCGTCCATGCCGTGGCGTGCCAGCATTTCCTCGAAGGTGCCCGGCAGGTCTTCCGCCAGCATTTCCATGGCCTTGGTCAGCTTGGCCTTGTGACTCTCCACCAGGGCCAGCTCCGTGCGGTGGATCACCTCCAGCATGTACACGGTCAGGGCCGCCGGCAGCACCAGCAGGATGGCAATGAGTACGAACAGTTGGTTGGTGATACCCCTTCGCAGGCGCACCCTCTCACGCTCCCCTCAGGTCTCCATGCAAAAAACGCACCAGCAAGAACCGCACCCGGACGCGCCGTCAAAGGCGCCGCAGATCATACAGCAAGTTTTGAAGGAAATCCGTGCCTCCCGCCGAATTACATTTCAGTTACGCGGTAAAGCCCACCCACATCCTTGTTAACGGAGCCGTCACATGATCAATTTCCCCCAACTCGTGGTCAATTCCTTTGTCACCGGCGGCCTCTACCTCCTGGCCGGCACGGCTGGGGTCTTCCGGGCCGCGGCACCCGAAGCCACCGCCCACGAGAACTTCCGCAACGCCTCCAGGGCCAGGTTCAATTTTACTGCGCTACGGCCTACGACGCCGTGAAGCTCGTCGCGCTGGCGGCCCAGAAGACCGGCAGCGAGGACCCGGAAAAGGTCCGCCGCGCCTCGTCATCGGAGGCGCCATGCGGTGCCGCGGTACGGTTGCTACCACCAATCCGCACCCCATCACCGAGCGTAAGAGCAGGCCTGAGGCAATATTTTGTCACTACCATCAGGTACATAAACAATTTTCGGGTCTTGCGGTGTCACGGCGCAAAAAATTTTTGTCGATTTACAAGGACAAAGCCGTTCAGAACCGTTCCTGAGCTTTGCCAGCCCACCCCGGGCCATGATAACGTTAATATGGGCGGGTTTTTCCCGCTAGTTCCCATTGCGGAGAGTGGCGCCGGTGCTGCGCTGGAGGGAGCAACCCCATGCCGGTCCGGTTGTGCTTGCCCTGCTGCTGTGGCTGGGCCTGTGGGCCGCCCAGGCCCTGGTCACCTGGCACGCCCAGAAGCTGCTGGAGCGGACCCTGAGCGAGCGTCTGGAAAAGCTCGTCCTGTGCGCCCGTCTCGCTGACTTCGCCGCCTCTGCCGAAGCTACCCCCCCCCCCAACCTTAGGCCCCCCCCCCGGGCCCCCCCCCCCCTGGGGGGCGCGCCCCGCCCCCCCCCGGCCCCCCCGCTCTCCCGGCCC
>Ga0080004_1128045_pt1 | contig 10847 bp, 12 predicted proteins | sample WasSprMetagenome_FD_69207 | JGI IMG/M metagenome (GOLD analysis project Ga0080004, IMG submission 69207) | Sulfidic aquatic microbial communities from Washburn Spring, Yellowstone National Park, USA - WS (SPADES assembly) (version 2) | ecosystem: Environmental > Aquatic > Thermal springs > Hot...
CAACGAGGCGGTCGCCGAGCCCGTGGTGTACATGATCGACCATTATGTGGTGGGGGGGTTCTACCGGGTGCACACGGCAAGGGGCAAGGATGAGAATCTCAATTCACCCGGCATGCATTTCGTGCCGCTTTCCTTCGAAACCACCTGCTCCCTGCCGGAAACCGATGCCCGCCCCGATGCGCCGCCCAACCGCTTTTACACCTACGGGGTGATCGCGCGGCTGGCGCTGCTGGCGGCGTCGCTGGAGCTTGAGCAGATGGGTGTGCCCGCTGCGCCCCGGAGATGAAGCTAGGCTGCGGAGGCGTTCATGCGCATTGCCATCATTCTCGACCCCCTCGAACACATCAAGACCTACAAGGATTCCACCTTCGCCATCATGCGGGAGGCGGCGCGGCGAGGGCATGGGCTCTTCGTCATGGAGCAGGCCGATCTCTGGCTTGAAGATGGTGAGGTGCTCGCCCGTGTGCGCCGGCTCACCCTGGTGGATGACGCGCTGGCTTGGTATTCCGTGAAGGAGGCGCAAACCCATGCGCTCACGGATTTCGACTGGGTGCTCATGCGCAAGGACCCGCCTTTCGACATGGAATACGTGTACAGCACCTATCTGCTGGAGCTTGCCGAAAGGGCGGGGGCGCGCATCCTCAACCGTCCGGCCGCCATCCGCGACTACAACGAGAAACTCTCCATTGCCCGCTTCCCCCGTTTCATGGCCCCCACCCTGGTGAGCCGCGACATGGCCCGTATCCGCGCCTTCATCGCAAAGCAGGGTGAGGCGGTGATCAAGCCGCTCGATGCCATGGGGGGCACCAGCGTGTTCCGCACAAGCCTCCTGGATCCCAATCTGAACGTCATCGTGGAGACCATGACCCGGATGGGCACGCGCACGGTGATGACCCAGCGTTATATCCCGGAGATCGCGCTAGGGGACAAGCGCATTCTTTTGATCGACGGCGAACCGGTGCCCTGGGCGCTGGCGCGCATCCCCAGGCCGGGGGAGACGCGGGGCAATCTGGCGGCGGGGGGCCGCGGCGTGGCTCAACCCCTCTCAGCGCGGGACCGGGAGATTGCCGAAACCGTGGGTCCGGTGCTGAAGCAGGCAGGCCTGTTTCTGGTGGGGCTCGATGTGATCGGCGACTGGCTGACCGAGATCAACGTGACCAGTCCCACCGGCATGCAGGAGATCACGGCGCAGACGGGTTTCGATGTGGCAGCCCTGTTCCTGGACGCCCTGGAGCGGCAATGAAGGGGGCGCTTCGCCTTCTCATTCTCACCCTTGTGCTTCAGCTTGCTGGCTGTGGACGCCCGCCGGTGCATCAGGAGCAGGCCTATGTTTTCGGCACCCTGGTGGAGGTCACCATCTACGGTGAGCCGGAAGCCCGGGCGCGGGAGGCCGCTGGTCGGGTGTTGCGGGAATTCGATCGCCTGCACGCGAAGTTCCATGCCTGGAAACCCAGTGAGGTGACCACCGTCAATGCCGCCTTCGCCCGGGGCGAGGCGGTGCCGGTCTCGCCGGAACTGGCCACCGCCATCGAGGATGCCCGCCACTGGTGGGCGCTTTCCGGTGGGCTTTTCAATCCTGCCATCGGCCGGCTGGTTGCGTTGTGGGGCTTCCATGGTGACGAGTTCCGCCCCCAGCGTCCCAGCAACGCCGCCATTGCCGAGGTGGTGGTCGCCCGCCCCGGCATGGGGGACATCACCATCGCAAAAGGACAGGCGATGAGCCGCAATCGTTTCGTTGCCCTCGACTTCGGCGGTTACGCAAAAGGCCTTGCCCTTGATGTGGCGGCGCGAAAGCTTTCCACGATGGGTGTGCGCAACGCCCTCATCAATATCGGCGGCAATGTGCTGGCCTTGGGACGTGCGGGTGACCGGCCCTGGCACGTGGGTATCCAGCATCCGCGCAAGCCCGGGGTGCTCGCCGAGCTGGACCTCTACGACGGCGAGGCGATCGGCACTTCCGGAGACTACCAGCGCTATTTCGAATTGGATGGCCGACGTTATTGTCATCTCATCGACCCCACCACCGGCTGGCCGGCGCAGGGTGTGCAGGCGGTGACGGTGCTCATCCCGGGTGGGCCCAAGGCGGGGGTGCGTTCGGATGTGGCCTCCAAGCCCCTTTTCATTGCCGGCCCCGCCGGCTGGCAGCAGGCGGCGCAGCGCATGGGGATAAGCCACGCCCTGTTGGTGGACGGGGAGGGTAAAATATTCGTCACACAGCGTCTTGCGCGGCGGCTGAAATTTTCTGCCGACGCCCCCAAGCCGGTGATCGTGCCCTGAAGGCCGGAGCCACTGGCACGGATTTTTCTTGATGAACAAGGCCGGCGCAGGGTACGCCGGCCGCAGGCAACGCGGAGTTGCTGCAACGATGCCGGGATGGCCCGGCAGGGATGGCATCATGGTTGGTATTCTGATCATCGCCCATGGCAACCTGGGCGAGAGTCTCATCCACTGTGCGAACCACGTGTTCGGCACGCGGCCGCCGCGACTTGGCGCCCTCAGCGTAAGCGTGCACGATGATCCTGCCGTGCTGCTGCCGCGGGCGCGGGCGCTGGTGGCGGAGCTCGACGACGGCAGTGGTGTGCTGGTGCTTTCCGACATCTATGGTGCCACGCCGTGCAACGTGGGCTGTCAGCTTTTGCAGGCGGGACGGGTGGAAGTGGTGGCGGGCGTGAACCTGCCCATGCTGGTGCGGGTGCTCACCTATCGGGAACAGCCGCTGCAGGTGGTGGTGGAGAAGGCCGTCACCGGTGGCCGGGAGGGAGTCATCGAGGTGTCCAAGGAAGCATGTCGTGTTGCAACAGGACGTTGAAATCACCAACAAGCTGGGTTTGCATGCGCGTGCCTCGGCGAAGCTTTCCCAGCTTGCCGGCCGTTTTCAGAGCGATGTCTTTCTCGAACGCAACGGCAACCGGGTCAACGCCAAGAGCATCATGGGCGTGATGATGCTGGCCGCCGGCAAGGGCAGCGTCATCCGTATCGAGACCAACGGGCCGGACGAGGCGGAAGCGATGGCCGCCCTCATGGACCTCATCCATGACAAATTCGGCGAGGGGCAATGACCCTCGTCGCCGCTTAAGGGAAGGGGAGGGCGCCCATGAGCTTCACCATGCACGGGGTGGCCGTCTCCGGTGGCATTGCCATCGGCTTTGCCCATCTCGTCTCCCATGCCGCCCTCGATGTCCCCCACTATGTCCTGCCCCAGCATCTGCTGGAGGAGGAAAAGGCGCGTTTCGATGCCGCGGTGGCGGCGGTGCGTGCCGAGCTCGAGGGCATGCGCGCCCACATCCCGCCGGATGCGCCGCCCGAGGTGGAAGCCTTCCTCGAAGTCCACCTCATGATCCTCAACGACTCCAGCCTGTCCAAGGTGCCCAAGCAGCTCATCGAAGCGCAGCAGTGCAATGCCGAATGGGCACTCACCCAGCAGATGGAGAATCTCCTCGACCAGTTCGAGCGCATCGAGGACCCCTACCTGCGGGAGCGCAAGCAGGATGTCATCCAGGTGGTGGAAAAGGTGCTCAAGGAGCTCCTCGGGCACCCGGGCGTGCCCGCCGAGGCGCGCACCCCCGAGGAAGATAGCATCCTGGTGGCGCACGATCTGTCACCGGCGGACATGATCCTCTTCAAGCGGCATAAATTCGCCGCCTTCATCACCGACGTGGGCGGGGCCACTTCCCACACTGCCATTCTCGCCCGCAGTCTCAACATCCCGTCGGTAGTGGCCTTGCACCACGCGCGCAGTCTCATCCGCGAGCACGAGCTGATCATCGTCGATGGCGACCAGGGCGTGGTCATCGTCAACCCCGACCAGCACGTGCTGGCGGAATATCGTCTGCGGAAGAACCAGTGGGAGCTAGAACGCCAGAAACTCAAGCGGCTGGCGCAGACGAAGACACGCACCCTCGACGGCACGCCGGTGGAGCTGCATGCCAACATCGAGTTGCCGCAGGACGTGGCGCAGGTAAAGGAAAACGGTGCCACCGGCATCGGCCTCTTCCGCAGCGAATTCCTGTTCATGAATCGCAGCGACCTGCCCGGCGAGGACGAACAGTTCGAGTTCTACCGGCAGGTGGTGGCGGCGATGGAGGGGGCGCCGGTCACCATCCGCACCCTGGATCTAGGCGCGGACAAACAGTTGAGCCACGCGGAACGGCCGCCCAGCGCCAACCCGGCGCTGGGGCTGAGGGCGATCCGCCTCTGCCTTGCCGAGCCGCAGCTCTTCCACACCCAGCTACGGGCCATTCTGCGCGCCTCCCACTACGGCCGGGTGCAGATTCTCATCCCCATGCTGGCCACGGTGCAGGAACTGGAGCACACCCTGCATCTCATCGAGGTGGCGAAAAAAAGTCTCGACGCCGATGGCATCCCTTACGACCGCGCAGTCAAGGTGGGGGGCATGATCGAGATTCCCGCCGCCGCACTCACGGTGCAGACCTTCGTCCGCAAGCTGGATTTCCTTTCCATCGGCACCAACGACCTCATCCAGTACACGCTGGCCATCGACCGCACCGATGACAGCGTGGCCCACCTCTATGATCCCCTGCATCCGGCGGTGCTGCAGCTCGTCGCCCACACCATCCGCACCGCCAACCGCAGCGGCACGCCGGTGGCGGTGTGCGGTGAAATGGCGGGGGACCCGAAACTCACCCGCCTGCTGCTTGGCTTCGGCCTGCGGGAATTCTCCATGCATCCGGCACATCTCTTGGCGGTCAAGCAACAGGTGCTGAAAACCAACCTGCCCGAAGTGCAGAATCTGGTGAGCAAGATGCTGAAGACCGAAGAGCCGGAAAAGATGCGCGCCCTGCTCGCCCGGCTGAACAGCCTGTGAGCCGGTATAATCCCCTGCCCCTGGTGAACCCCTGCGGATGCAAGCATGAAAAAAATCCTTTTCACCCTGCTCATGTTTCTCCCCTGGCTGCCGGCGCAGGCGCAGGGACTGGTGCCGCCGCCGGCTGCGCCGGATATTGCTGCGCGTTCGTGGCTGCTCATGGATTTCCAGAGTGGCCAGGTGTTGCAGGCCCAGAATGCGGACGAGCGCATCGAACCGGCGTCGCTGACCAAACTGATGACCGCCTATCTCGCCTTCACCGCCATCCGGCAGGGTCGGCTCAAGCTCACCGACAGCCTGCCGGTGTCGGAGAAGGCCTGGCGTAGCGAAGGCTCCCGCATGTTCCTCGATCCCCGGCAGCCGGCGCGGGTGGAGGATCTGCTCAAGGGCATGATCGTGCAGTCGGGCAATGATGCCTGTATCACCCTGGCGGAAGGGATTGCCGGCAGCGAAGAGGCCTTCGTGGAACTCATGAACCGCGAGGCGAAGCGCCTGGGGCTTGCCAACACCCATTTCACCAATTCCACGGGGCTGCCCCATCCGCAACACTATTCCACGGCGCGCGACTTGGCGCGGCTGGCGGCGGCGCTGATCCGGGATTTTCCCGAGTTCTATCGCCTCTACTCGCTGAAGGAATTCACCTACAACAAAATTACCCAACCCAACCGCAACCGCCTGCTGTGGCAGGACCCCTATGTGGACGGGGTGAAGACCGGCCACACCGAAGGGGCGGGCTACTGTCTCATCGCCTCTGCCAAACGGGGGGAGATGCGGCTGATTTCAGTGGTGGCCGGCGCCGCTTCCGACAATGCCCGCACCATGGAAAGCCAGAAGCTCCTCAACTACGGCTTCCAGTTCTACGAGACCTACCGCCTCTACCGCAAAGGGCAGACCGTCGCCACCCTGCCGGTGTACAAGGGCGCGGCAAAGACGGTGGCGGCGGGCTTCGACCAGGATGTGTATCTCTCCCTGCCCAAGGGCTACTATGCCCAGGCGAAGGCCACCCTGGCAAGCCGCCAGCCCCTTCTGGCGCCCCTTGCCAAAGGGCAGCCGGTGGGAACGCTCACCATCGAGGTGGGCGGTAGGCCCTATGCCAGCTTCACGCTGCAGGCCATGCAGGAGGTGGGCGTGGCGGGGCTGTTCAGCCGCGCCTGGGATACGGTGCGCCTGTGGTGGCGATGAGGGAGACGATGACGGTCTATCTCAATGGCCGCTGGCTCCCGATGGAGGAGGCGATGGTGCCCGTGCTGGATCGGGGCTTCATCTTCGGCGATGGGGTGTATGAGGTGATCCCCGTCTATTCGCGGCGCCCCTTCCGCCTGCGGGAGCATTTGCGCCGGCTGCAATACAGTCTCACCGCGATCAAGCTTGCCAACCCCCATGGAGAGGCGGAGTGGACGGCGTTGATCGAAGCGCTCATCGCCTGCAACGAGGGGGAGGACCAGTATCTTTATCTGCAGGTGACGCGCGGTCCGGCCAAGCGGGACCACGCCTTTCCGCCGGTGGTTCGGCCCACAGTGTTCATGATGAGCACGCCCCTTTTGCCGCCCGACCCCGTCCTCAAGCAGGAGGGGGTGACCGCCATCACCGCCATCGACAACCGCTGGCTGCGTTGCGACATCAAATCCATCTCTCTGCTGCCCAATGTGCTGCTGCGGCAACTGGCGGTGGAGGTGGGGGCCATGGAGGCGGTTCTCCTGCGCGATGGTTTCCTCACCGAAGGCGCGGCGAGCAACATCTTCGTCGTCAAGGACGGGGCATTGCATGCCCCACCCAAGGACAACCTGATGCTTGCCGGCATCACCTACGATGTGGTGGTGGAGCTCGCCCAGGCCGACGGCATCCCGGTCCACATCCGGCGCATTGCTGAGGCGGAGCTGCGCAACGCAGACGAACTGTGGCTCACCTCCTCGACGCGAGAAGTGCTCCCCATCACGCGGCTCGACGGAAAAGTGGTGGGCAACGGCCGGCCGGGGCCTCTCTTTGCGCGCATGGATGCCCTCTATCAGGCCTTCAAGGCCACCACCATGCGGGGCGGTTGATATGAGTGATGGCAGCGGGCTCGAATTCCCTCAGTGCTTCCCCATCAAGATCATGGGCGAGGCGCGCGATGAGTTTGCGCAGACCATGGTGGAGATCGTCCTGCGCCACGCACCGGATTATGATCCGGCCGCCACGGAGATGCGGCCCTCCCGCAACGGCCGTTATCTTAGCCTCACCTGCACCATCGACGCCGTCTCCCGCGCCCAGCTCGACGCCCTCTATGGCGAGTTGAGCCGGCATCCCTGGGTCAAGGTGGTGCTCTGAGGCAGCCATGGCCCACACCGCCAATCCCCTGCTCGTCGTGCGCCGGCTGGGGCGGGGGGAGTATTCCACCACCTGGCAGGCGATGCAGGCCTTCACCGCCCAGCGCGGGCCCGACACCGCGGACGAACTGTGGCTGTTGGAACACCCGCCCGTCTTCACCCTAGGGCTTGCGGGCAGACGCAGCCACATCCTGCGCGCCAGCGACGTCCCCATCATCGCCAGCGACCGCGGCGGCCAGGTGACCTACCACGGGCCGGGGCAGATCGTGGCCTATCTGCTCCTGGATTTGCGCCGGCGCGGATACGGCGTGCGGGAGCTGGTGCAGCGCATGGAGCAGGCGGTGATCGATCTCCTCGCCGACTATGGCATCGAGGGCCGGCGCCGTGACAAGGCACCGGGGGTCTATGTGGCGGAAAAGAAAATCGCCGCGTTGGGTCTGCGCATCCGCCAGGGCAGGAGTTATCACGGTCTCGCCCTCAATGTGGACATGGATCTGGCGCCCTTCACCTGGATCGATCCCTGCGGCTATCCGGGCCTTGAGGTCACCCAGTTGCGCGATCTGGGGGTGGCGGAGCCTTTGCCGGCGGTGGCCGAACGCTTGGCCGCGAGGCTTGCCCGCTGCCTCTGAGGGCTAGGCCGCGTCGCGGTTTTTCGCCTGACTTGCCTGTGTGGGGGGTTTCAGGCGGCTGAGGATACCGCCCAGGGTTTCCACTTCACGGTCGAGTGTTGCTTCGGTGGCGGCCAGCTCCTTCAGCCTTTCCTGCAGACTGTCGATGTTTTCGTGGATTTTGCGGACGTTTTCGATGCGCCGCTCCATGTCCATTTTGTAGTCGGTGATCTGGCTCAGCAGCGGGCCCAGGGCATTGCGCAACCAGATTTCGCTATCGTGGCGGGCGCGCTCGAAGATGGCGCGTGCCTCGGCGGCCAGGTTGAGGAAGAACCGCCGCACCAGGAAATGCTTCTCGGTGAGGATGTTCACCGGATCGCGGCAGAAGGCTTCGGTGCGCCGTTTGAGTTCGTCGAAGGCAGCCTGACAGGAGTCGAGGTCGAGAAACGGCGCTTCCCGTCTTTCGAAACCATGCTGAACATGGAAGCGGACATAGGCGCTGTCCACTAGCCCCTTGATCTGCCGCGCATGCTTGTGGATGTGCTGGAACTGCTGGGCGGTGTGGCGGATCAGGGACTGCATGCCCCGCATCAGCCCCGCCGTGGTCCAGCTTCCCTTGAGGGAGGCGTGCGCCCTTTCCAGGATGCCATCCAGCCGTTCCATGCTCAGGTTGCTCAGAAGAATGTGGCCATGGCGGGTGATGACGGAACGGGTGACGTTGAAGGCGTGCAGGGTTTCCTCGTAGGTCAGCTTGTCCTCGTTTAGCTTCTGCAGCATCTTGTGGATCACTTCCCGGTTCTTGCCGGAAAGGGATGACAGCTCGGCGCGCTCGTGGCGCACGGCGGCAAGCCGGCTGCTGGCGCTCTTGTAGGCGGCGAGCACCAGCGCGCCGATTTCCCGGGTGACCGCCGTGCGCAGGATTTCCTGGCGTCTGGGGATGATGTCGCGGGCAAGCAGCTGTTCCAGCACGGCGATGCCGCTGCGCGCCGCCAGGGTCTCATCGCCGCGGATTCTGGCAAGAAGTGCCTTCTGCGCCGACAGGGCGAGCACCTGGCCAGGGGCGATGCCCAGTTGCTGGGCGGTGGCCTGCTTCTGCCGCTCGATGGTCGCCTGCACCTTGTCCCAGGGCTTCAACTCGTCCCACAGCGTGTCCACCTTGTTCAGCACGACGATGCTGTGGGCGGCATGGGGCGCCACGTGCTTTTGCCAGATTTCCAGGTCGGAGCGCGTCACACCGGTGTCGGTGGCAAGCAGAAAGAGCACCGCATGGGCACTGGGGATCATGCTCAAGGTGAGCTCGGGTTCGCTGCCCAAGGCATTGAGCCCCGGCGTGTCGAGAATGGCCAGACCACTTTTCAGCAGCGGGTGCGGATAGTTGATGAGGGCATGGCGCCACTTGGGGATTTCCACCCGCCCGTCCTCCCGCAGCATGTCCGCCTGCATGGGATCCTGGTCGTCCCACAGCCCCAGCGCGCGCGCCTCTACCTGGCTCACCCGCTTGGTTTCGGTGAGGCTTTCGAAGATTTCCACCATCTGCTCCGGGTGGTCGAGGTCGAGCCAGCTCGTCACCCATTCGACGGGTTTTTTTCTGAGTTGGCGGATGGTCTCGTCGCGATAGCGGGTCTCGATGGGGAGCAGCCGCAGATAAGGGCGCTCGCCCGGATCGTAAAAGATTTCCGTCGGGCACATGGTGGTGCGCCCGGCATCCGAGGGCAGCAGCCGCTGCCGGAAGTCGGCGAAGAAAAGGGCGTTGATGAGCTCCGTCTTGCCCCGGGAGAACTCGGCGACGAAGGCCAGGGTGATGCGGTCGTGGCGCAGGCTTTCCACGAGGTCGTAGAGCTTCAGCGACTGCGCCGCCTCTACCCCACCGCGCGCATCCAGCCACGCCTGATAGGCCTCGATGGCGGCAAGGAGATCCTCGCGCCAGCGGCGGTACTGCTCCACCCGTTGTCTGATGAGGACGGTCATGGCTTGAGCAATGCCTGCTCCGGATTGATACGACTGCCTGCGATCTCCACGATCTTCCGGCGAGCGTGTTCGCCGCTTTTCACCTGCACCTGGCGCAGGGGCACGTCGAAGACCTGCGCCAGGAAGTCGATCAGTTTCTCATTGGCCCGGTTTTCCAGCGGCGGTGCCGCGACACGGATTTTCAGTGCATCCCCATGGGGACCGACCACCTCCGTGCGCGGCGCGTTGGGCTGCACCTGCACGGTGAGGACGAGGGTCCCCGTGCTCCCGCGCCGGTACCAGGGATGCGTCACAACCCCAGGCCTCCCATGCTGACATGGATCACGCCCCTGGCCAGCCGTTCCAGCCAGGCCACCGGCAGCATCAGCAGCAACTGGCAGACGATGAGGATCACCATCGGCGACAGGTCCACGTTGGCCACTGGCGGAATGATCCGCCGCACCCGCCGCGTGAAGGGACGCGACAGCGCCTCCAACACACCCATGAAGGGGCTCATGGGGTTGATGAGGCTCACCACGAACAACAGCACCTGTACCAGCATCAGCAGATAAAGGCTCAGGCGCAAGAGCTCCACCGCCGCCATGAAACCCAGGCCCAGAAACATGATGGGACCGCCCCGCAGCAGGGGCAGGCCGGCCAACGCCTCGATGACGATGAGCAGCAGCCACTGCACCGCCAGCGCGACAAGAAGGGTGGCTACATCCCAGCCCCCCATCGCGGGCAGCCTGCGCCGTGCCGGCAGTACCACGAAATCCGTCAGCGTCATCACGAACTGGCTGAGCGGGTTACCCGGGTGCACCCGCAAAAGTTGCAGATAAAAACGCAGCAAAAGCAGCGCGACAAACGCGGTGCCGATGGTGTCCAGAAGAAAAATAACGGCTTCGCTGAGCATGGCTTGAGTCCCGTCCAGGGTGAAATGACAAAAATGTCATCCGCCGTTGCGGCCCAGCTCGTCCCCCAGTTCCCGGGAACGGGCCGCGGCGGCGCCCACGGCGTCGATGATGGTCTCCCGCACCGCAGCGGCTTCCAGGCTGGCCAGCGCCCGTTCCGTGGTGCCGCCGCGGGAAGTGACGCGGGCACGCAGCGTGGCCAGGTCCTCCTGGCTTTTGGCGGCCAGGCGGGCGGCGCCGGCGAAGGTGG
>Ga0080004_1132244_pt1 | contig 10844 bp, 26 predicted proteins | sample WasSprMetagenome_FD_69207 | JGI IMG/M metagenome (GOLD analysis project Ga0080004, IMG submission 69207) | Sulfidic aquatic microbial communities from Washburn Spring, Yellowstone National Park, USA - WS (SPADES assembly) (version 2) | ecosystem: Environmental > Aquatic > Thermal springs > Hot...
AAACACACAGAATACCACGAGCCAGATATACGTGAAATCAAGACGCTAACGATCTCAGCAGGAAAATACCAGGAATATCCCCGATATATTGCTGAAATTATAGCAGATTACTTATCTAAAGATTACTTTATCGAAATCATAAACGTTTTTTAACATAAACTTTTCCCGTGGATCGAAACCTTTTTAAACCCCGATCTGCGGGGTGGAAGCGGGTTTTAACGGGTGAAAGAGGTGGAAACCACGAGACCTGAGCTGGGAACTGAAGAAAAAACCGAGATATTCGGGAAGAAAGTAGAGTGGTGGATTAAGTATCTCGGTGAGTATATCGAAGAAAACTACTTCTATAGGCTTTTAGAAAAATGGTTGAAAGATGTATGTCAGAGCGTAGAGATCTACTTAGATGAGAATCCATTTATATCAGCTTTAAAGATCGGTGGAACAAGTTATGTTTATCATGGTAGAGCCCATTACATTAATGAACTGAAGTGTGATAATAATATGTATGAACTCGAAATTGAATATGAATTTCACGAATTCATTGATCAACACAGTGGTGATATTACTACAGTTATTGATAAAGTGAATAGTGTAAATGTGAGAAAGATCGAGAAAACTGCTGGTAAGTAATCCACGTATAACACTATTTTTTTCACCGAAGCCTTTTTAAACCCCGATCTGCCCGCCCTATACGGGTTTTAACGGGTGGAAGAGGTGGAAACCACAAAACCCGAGTTAAAGACCAAATCAAAACCCGAGCCTCTAGAGGAAAAGATCATGTGGTGGAGCAAGGTGATCGGCAGGCATGTTGAAGTGTGGTTTTTCTACGAATTACTTGAAAACTATTTGAAGAGACACTGCTATGATGTAAAGATCTTAGTTGATGAAAATCCCTTCTTGGATACTAGAGTAGTGGATGGTGTAAGCTTTATATGGTATGGTACCGCTCACTATATTAATGAGATAGTGTGTGATAACAATGTGTATGAGTTCGATATCAAATTTATTGTATATGAATTCGAAAATACATACACTGGTGATGTCAGGATCGTAATTGATAGTGTTGATAGTGTAAACGTGAGGAAAATCAAGGAAAAAACTGAAGAGTAATCTACGCATAACTCTAGTTTTTTCACCGAAGCCTTTTTAAACCCCGATCTGCGGGCTTAACCCGTTAAAAACGGGTGTGGTAGGATGGAAGCCACAAGCCCTGAGCTAAAACCCGAGCCCTTTGAGAGGAAAGTGGAAAGATGGGCTAAACATCTCGGTGAGTACGTTGAGGAAAACTACTTCTACGAGATCCTCGAGAGGTGGCTGAGAGATGAATGCCAAAACGTGGAAATTTGGCTTGATGAAAACCCATACATTGATGTCTCAAGGATCCTTGGATCGGATTACATTCGACACGGTCGAGCACACTATATTAATGAGCTGAAATGCGACAATAACATGTATGAGCTTGACATCGAGTATGAAATCTTCGAATTCATTGAACAAGAAACTGGTGATATTACTACTGTGATTGTTAAAGTGGATAATGTAAGTGTGAGAAAGATCGAGGAACAGGCTGGAGAGTAATCCACACATAACCGTTTTTTTCCCGCTTAAACTATTCTCGTGAACCGCAAGGTTTTTAAACCCCGATCAAGCCGACCTAAGCGGGTTTACACGGGGGTGGTGGGTTGAAGCCTGAAGTGATATATTGGGAGCTGTACGGGAGGTCGAGGGATGGGAGTTTATATGCTATCGTGGTGTTAAGGGGAGACCACGACATACTCTACATATACAGCTTCACAGAGGACAAGGTTATACTCTACGAGCCTAAGCCTATTAGACCGCTACGGCTCCACCTAAAGGAGGCGTATGAGATAATAGACAAACACCCGAGCCCAATAGAATTACTGAAGCTAGCGGAAAAGCTTAGAGAGGTGTGGTGAGCAGTGGAATACCGTATAGTATTACTAGACTACCTACCGTTAAAAGAAGTCTATGAGTACGTTAGAGAGAGGAAGAGCGTAGCACTGCTAATGCTGTATAGAACACACGAGGACGTTGAGAAAACCGTTGTATTCCTAGGTAAGCAAGGATACAGGGTCGAGGTCTACGATCCCGATCTAATCCCGCTGGTAAACGGTCTAGGCAGGAACGTGGTGGTGAGGAAAGATCCGTTTAGGATCGAGGGTAATGAGGCTGTGATACTAGTGTACGACGGATCCCATTGGATCGATATAACTGTATTGGGCGGTGAGTAGCATTGAGCGAAACCTTTAAAAACCCCGATCTGCGGGGGTTCAACCCCTTTTAGCGGGGTGGTCGAATGGCGGAACCCCAAATAACGGATGTGATAGGGTATATCAAGCAAGAGTATGAGCGGATAGTCAAGGAGGACGTGAGTAGATCCGAGGTGTTGAGGCTGGCTGAAGGCGATAACATTGTAACAATATTCATGGATGAGCCTTGGAGGAAAGTGAACACCAGGTTCGGCGAAAAGATCGCTATCCCTGTGTTCGATAAGAAAGGCGAGAAAAAGGTTATAATGGCTGGTCTGAGGTCGAGGCTTTACAAGGCGATAATCAAGGCTTTAGCTGAGAGTGTTAGGAAAGGCGAGGGAGACCTTGAAAGCGTGGTGTTGAGCATATACAAGGTTGGGTCAGGGTTGAAAGCAAGCTATGACGTTAAAGTGGTTGAAGAGCATAGGAGGAAGAGGGAGGGAAAGCGTAGATGAACAATGACATCGAGGAATCTAGGAGCATAATGGACTGTATAGTGTTGTACGGGCTGAGGATATGTGTTGGCGACGTGGTTCAGATATTCCCGCGGTCGAGAGCCCTAGTGTCGTTCATCGGTAAGGTCATAAACATTACACCCCATGCGATAGTGTTGGAGAACGAGGAAAACGCGTTGAGTATAAGGCTGAGCGAGATAAAGATGGTGAGGATCCCTAAATACGTAACCAAATAGTTTTTTTCCCCTACCCTACACCTTCAAGGTGGTCTAGGTGGATGGGAAAAAGAGTATGAGGTGGTATAAGGAGACGACCGAGGTGTATTTAGGTAAGAGGTCTCTGAGGTTTTTCGACACTGATACAGGGTACTGGGTGATATGCTTCATGCTGGGGGGTAAGGTGTTTTGCTACTACTGGGATCCCGCTAGGTACAGCTTTGTTGGAAAAGTGGAAAACGTGTATGTCTGCGGTGTCAAGATGTGTGGTTATTGTAGTAGAGGTGATAAGAGCAGGAATATCCGTGTTGAAGCCGTGAGCTGTAGAGAGGTATACAGGTGGAAGACCGCTAGGTATGAGAGTCTAAGAGAGATGTACGACTACATCTTTACGGCTGGAGCCGTTATGCTGGAGGACGCTAGGAATATGATTTCCCGTTGCTTCCAAGACCAGCCGTGTGTTACAGAGCCTCGGGAGGGGATAATGCCTAAAACTAGAGTAAGCAAGATGAGGCGGTTGTCCTATGATAGGTGTGATAACATACCTAAGGATTGCGATCCCGATACGTGTTTCTGCTACAGGGTGTCGAGGGAGGGCGTGGAAATGCTGTGGTGGAAAGAAGAGCTGAACCTAATCGAAGAGCTCGAGGTAGAGGGAGAGGTCTCGGACTGCGTGTATTTCGAGACGCTGAAGAAGTGGGCGTGTAAGGAGTATGAGTAGCGTGGTTAAAATCGATATAGATATACCGTTCAACGTCTTCATGAGGCTTTTTAAAAGACCATACGAGAACGCTGTCAAGCTGATAGCATCCGAGCTAGGGCTTAGAGTCGAGAGCATCCGATACTATAAGTCAGAACACGGGAATACACATATATACGTTACACTCGATAAAAAACTGAGTGAATGGGATTACATTGTCCTACAATTCCTGTTCTACAATGATGCTAAAAAAACGTTTCACAATCTTAGACGGCTTATCGGTCTAGGCGATCCCGTTGACCTAATGTTCCACTTTATCCGTTAAACCTCTTTTTCCTCAGCTTTTTTAAGTACTAGCTCCTCGGGTTTTTCTGCTTTCCTCTCCTCCTCCACGATCTCCTCTTCAATCCTCTCCTTCTTGAACGCGTAGAGCGATACCTTGAAGCCCTCTATCTCAAAGCTCTTAACGTATTCGTAGAACCTTATATCGGACGGTTCTTCATTGGTCGCCGTGATGCGAACCGTGCTACCCACGTGGACTAGCAGGTAGAAGAAGGCTCCCTTGTAGTCTATTTCAATAAGGTACTTGCCCATAGGCTTCCACCACTAGATTATTGATGAGTCCAGGGCTTATAAACCTAAAGCTCGATCACATCCGTCTTCTCCTCAAAGTACTTCTCCAATATCCCTCTTAACTCGTTTGTTAAATCCTTGTTGGCACCGTAGTGTGAGAAGAGGTGTGAGATGCTCAGGCTCATCGCTTGAATCCTGTTCATAGACCTTATCTTCTTACCGCAGATCTTACACGTGTAGACGTATTCAAATATCCTCACGGTCTCCAATGCCACGCCACCATATGGTATGGTATGGTATGGTAGCTTATAAACGTTGTGAATGGAGAGCTGGTGGAAAAAGCTAGTATATGTTGAAGACTAGGGTTACCGAGAGCTGATCCCCAGGGTTAAGCACTATCTCCTTGGGTAGTATGAAGCCGAGCAGTTTGTAACCGCCCGAGTTGGAGACATAGAGCTCCGTGAAAACTATCTGGTTTTGAGCGGTTATACTCCCTGTCTTAATGATGTTGTTGGCGGGATCCACTTGGGCGGGTGTGTCAAGGCTTACGCTACCAGAGTAGTATGCTTGGAACTTAGCCACCCTCATCGAGGACGGGAACTGACCTATGAGCCTCATTATTATAGCTAGGAGCAAGCCTTGGATATACGGGGTAGCGTTGGAGAGGAAGCCCGCTTGACCAGTTATGCCTAAGAACCACCTTACAGTCCACTGAATGCTTATAGTCGAGCCAGGGGGTAGCGTCAACGGGCTTATCTGAACCGCGTAATACTCTTTTCCATCGCTTGAGAGCCTGAGCTCGTCTATGTTCAGTGTTGTGTTTGTAGTGTATGAGGCGTTGAAGGTGTCGACGTAGTTTTGGGAGTCGTAGGTCTTACTGGTGATACTGGTTGAAGCCACCTTGGAGCCCTGGTTGTAGAAGTTGACCGTGTTGATCGCCTGTAGCACAACAGTATCCGAGGACGCGAAAAGCTCGCTTTTAAGATCCGCGTAGACCTGCGGTAGAGGAGTGTTGCGTATGACCTTGACCTCTTTAACCTCGCCGTTGACCTTAACATAGACCTTAACCTTGTCCTCGGTTTTAATACCTATACCCTTATTCAACATTGACACCATATAAACTTTATGGTGTAGGAGCTTTTAAACTATCTAGTCCAGTAGTACGGGGCATCGCTCGAGGTCATTGATACCGTTATATCGCCAGAGTACACCACGGGAGTCCTAGCAGTCTCCTCGGCTTGGTCTCTCGTAGCTATGCTTACAGTCGCTGTTATTACTACTACCTCGGATATCCGAGGCAGTGTATCCCTGGTCGTAATATAGAGCCCAGCGGATCCGCTGTAATAGAGGTTCTTTGGGGCGATCGACGGTTGGACTATCTGTTGAGATGGGTATGGAGCGGGCTGTTGGACTATATTGGATACACCCAGCTCTTGAAGACACTCGGGGGCTATGAACCCTACTCCAGCAATACTCATCACGACGCCCATCACGACCTTGAATATATCGAATTTGTCCCCGCTTAAGAGGTCGCCTGACACCATGTCTTTAAACAGCTTCACGGACGGGTAGAACATCAGATACCCGCACGAGAACACTCTTATACCTTTAATAATCCACTGTATAGCCGTAGCAACAGCCACGACAACGGGCTTCACAATATACCTGATTATCACAGCACCAAGCTTTGCGAGGCCGAGGAGGATGTAGTAAGCCAGGTAGTAGAACATGACTTTAACAGCGTCGAAGATTATATAGCCGGCTGTTACAAACGGTAGGGCCAGCCACTTGAACGGGGCAGTCCAGTCAATTGAAGGCAGGGAGAGAGGTAAAGACACAGCACGACCACCTAGAGCCCCAGAACCTTCTTAGCCTCCTCGAAATCCCTCGCTATATCGAATGATGGAGGGTTGCCAAGTAAGTGTTGCGGGTCGAAGTTCTCCAGCTGTTCAGCCAATTTATCTAGGTCTCTACCTATTTGGTCGGGGTCTATGCTTATTAGACCGGTAAGCTTTATTATACCTACGCTTACTAGTGTACCCTTGAGCGGGTCGCTGTATATCTCGATAGCCTTGTCGATTGCTTTACCAATGAAGTCAGCTACCTTGTCGATGACCGATGTAGCACCAGCACCAGCACCAGCCACAGCCATTGCTTCAGCCAATCCCAACCACCTTTCTCTTAATGTATATTGTTATCCCGTCTTCATCAACATCGATCTTGGTTACACCGTAGCTAGTTGTTATGCGGTTTAATATGCTTACTAGGTCGTAGACGACCACTACCTCACCCTTCTTCACGTCAATGCTCTTAGGCTTGAGACCAGTCTTACTTATCGACTCCTCTAGTATCTGTTTTATCTGCTCATTGCTCATCCTGAACGACACGACATCACTTTCCACTCGAACCACCCCCACAGGTATTATTTGGACAATACTTCTTAATAACCGTTACCGCTCTTATGAAACCACCCGTTGAGCCAACACACTTAACTAAGTGTACTGTATCGCTAGCGGGGGAATAGGTCTCATCACCGCTGAAGACAGCGGATACAGATATTACTTGGGCTGGGTTCAACGGTATGTTTACCACGCACCTACCCGTGTAGTCGGTTACGCAGTCTATCCTTATTATCTCGTGGTCTACCTTCTCAATGAATATTGATATAGGCTTACCCCCTAGGCTTTTACCATCGCTTGTAAGGACAGCGGTTATCCACATGGCAGGGCAACCACGCTTACCGTGAGATTGGTTATACAGCCAGCACTGACGATCAGGTAGGCTTCAACAGTTGATTCAGTAACCCACTTGGAGCCATCCCAGTACTGGTCGTATGCTGAACCCCAATACGTACCCCTAGGCACCCTAGGTATATAGACCTCGGGCACAATACGCTTCTGCTCGCCAGCGTTAAGCGTGTAGGGCTTGCTACACAGGGTTAAGCCTAGACCCGGGAAGTCATAGCATATCCTGTATTGTAGCGATGGAGAGAACGTGTTAGGGTTGTAAACAGCAACGTCAATTGTATTCCAGCAACACGAGAACCAGTCGAGGATGCCGTCGTGTATTATCGGGCACAGTAGCGGGACGGTTGTGTCAAGTATCAACCCGCATCAGCATGGGGCTGGCGTTACCGTTATCGTTAATACAGTACAGCCCTTTATCTTGACATTCGTAGCAGTAGCCGTAGACGGCTCATAGTCAGAGTCTCCAGCGAAGCTCGCTTGGAAGTCGTATGTACCAGGCGTTGTAACGGTTACGTTAACGCTCGCCATACCGTAGTCATCAGTTGTAGCGGTACCGATATTAGTCCACGTCGTAGCCGAGGAGAGCTTGTACGCGAATGAGATCGTCTTATTGGATATCGGGGCACCACCGTTGTCCTTAAGCTGGGCTTGGACTATAACGGTTCTAGTACCAGCCAAGGTATCACCTAGCTATATTATATTGTGTATGAAGGTTAAAAAATCTTTGCTTGGCCTAGCCGGTGGTTTAGCCTCCAGCGGTTTAACGTAGAGCTCGCCAAACCAGTATGTGTACGGGGCTTGGGCCAGGGCTTTAACGATCATCATCGGGATCCCGTGGTATGTAAAGTAGAAATAGTCCACGTGTTCAGGTGTATAGTCCTCGAATATGAAGTGGTAGCCCTTCTTGGTCTCCTCTACCAGCGTGTCCCCTAATAATAGCTTCAGGTAGAACAAGTCGGCTTTAGTGTCTATGTCGACAATGAAATACCTGCTCCTGAGAGAGTAGAGGCTGTAGAAGTTTTCAAGCGGGGTGAACTCGCTTATAGGCTTACACGTGTTGGTCAGCATCACTCTACGCAAGCCGTCTATAACATAGACGCCTAGGTTCAGCTTTACGCTAGGGTACATGACGGTCTTAGGTATATTACCGTAGCACACGTTGGCGTCGAAGCCGTGTTTAACGAGCTCCTCGAAATAGAGCTTCTGCCTGAAGGCATCTGTCTTAAACTCGTTTCCACCCTCCTCTAGAACCCTCAACGGCACAGCCAACGGGCTTGGCACCAATGTTAATACGCGATGTTTAAGGCTATAAGCCATACCTTTACAGTGAAGCCGAAGACCATCGACGCGAGGTAGACCAGGATGTCGTGGACTATGTCGTCGTGTATAGCTAGGTGCTCAAAGTACTGGTATGCTATATACGTTATCGTTATCGCAATGCTTTGATCCCCGCCGATATAACCAGCGAGGAAGCCGACTAAAATATGTAAAAAATTGGTTAAGATAAGGTATAGCTTACGAAGCATCCTTATCCCTGTACTTGAAGTTGGCGTAGGAGTTCCAGCCTACTACCCCAGCTAGGATTATGTTGTCGATCCATATCCCAGCCGTGAAGTCATTAGAGAACAGGTAGCTCAGCAGTATGACAGCGAACATCCCGATGTACTTGAACGCGAAAGCCCCAGTAATACCCATCTTCTTGAAGATCCACCTAGCCAGCAGGTTAGCCTCGTGTTCAACACCATACCTAGCCAGGATGTTGTATGTCGTAATAATATCAAGTATGTTCAACAGCGTGAAGACAAGGAGAGAGTTGTAGACGTCCATACTCCAGAGATCGCTCACTTGCTACCGACCTCCCTCTTAATATAGATGTCTAGAAGGGTCATAAGCTTTTCCTGAGTAGCCCTAAGATCGTTTAGAGCCTGAGTCAAGCCGTCCAGCTTGTCGAGGTACTTGTAGAAGACGTACAGGATAGCACCGCCTAAGCCCAAGTTGGTTACAATATACACGAGCTGGTCAGCGGGCATAGGGGATGACATATAACCCACCTAGATATGAATGAGTGAGAAAGGGCTAAAAAAGGCTTATTTGGTTAGAGGGGGGTAGGCCACATACCCCTGTCTAGAATATTCCCTTGAGCCAGTCGAAGATACCGCTGAAGATGGATCTACCGTACCTCAGCAAGAGGTATATTAGACCGCCCATGAAGATTACGGTTGCGATCACGCCCGCGTTCTCCGATACGAAGTTCACGACGGCTTGTAGCACGGACGCTAGGGCGTTCAATATAGCGTTTGCTACATCACTCAGGGTTGGAGCCGTACTCATTTGGATCCCCACCACCAATAGACTTTATAACGCCCAGCACCCTTATAAGTTAAATAGGTATGGTGGATGGTATGGTGGACAACAGCGTTATATACAGGTTTATGAGCGATAGGCGTGTGTACCAAGCCGTCATGAACCTTAAGAGGAGGTATAAGTCGACCACGCTGTACGCTGTGAGCGAGGACACGATAGCGTTACAGATAGACATGAGCGATATAGTCGATGAGATAAGGGACGGGGTTAAGACGGCTAGCGACGTGTACTACAAGGAGTCCAGCGAGGGCGGTTACATCATAGTCGAGTTCACTGGTAGCGGGTCGGGTAAGGATATCTCGGGAGACCCTAGGGTTAAAGCGGGCTTGAGCAGGCTTAAGAGCATGGGGTACGACGTAATGCTTTTAACAGACAACGGCAGGGGCTACGTGATACTCAACGCCGACGACCTAGGCAAGAACATAGCTAAGGAGATAAGGTTCTTCAAGAAAAAGTACGTGGTTAAAGAGGGCAAGCTGGTTATAATGCTCAGTAAGGGTGGTGGACAGTGAGCTACAGGCGTGATAAGCTAGAGATAGACGAGAGCAAGATAACCCTACAGGACTTGATGATAGCTATAAGGATAATCGAGATATTCACTGACAGGATCGAGAGGGCTAGGGCTTCAATAACAAAACTAGCGAGGCTATCAGGCTACAGGGGTGAGGGAGACCTATACACGACGTTGCTCAGGGAGGCATTGAGATCCGCGGGGATGGGCGGGGAGTACCCGCAGGAGCCAGAGAAGCTGAGCGAGGAGGAGCTCCAGAGGATTAAAGAGCTGATAAAAAAAGAATCGGATAAAGAGGGATCCAAGTAGTTTTTTAGCTAGCGGGCTTCGCCTCAGTCCTAGTCCTCTTAACAGGGATGCCGAGCACGTCGAGTATAGCGTACATAACGTCCTCTCTAAGCCCAACAGTCTTATACTTGTCTATCAGCGAGTCAACGGGCTCCCCTGCCTCACTCTTCTTCTTAGCCTCAGAGGCGAAAGCCTTAGCAAAACCCAACAGCTTCATATCAACATCCATCTTCTCAAGGATCTTCCTAACCTTCTGCGTTATATCCCTGTAGGGAGCATAGTTGCTCGCATACCTGTTAGCCACCTCTCTAACAGCCTCCTCAACCATAGGGTGGTCTGGCGGGAGACCATACCTAGACGCGATAGTCAGCCTAACCTTGTTAGCCAGCCTCTCAGGCGAGTTAGCCGAGTACTGACGCTTCTTAGCCATCCAACCACCTCAACAATACAGTTATAGAAAGATAAGCTTATAAACACTACCATATGGTACCATACACCATACCATCCCCACAAGCGGATCCCCACGCGACCCACCATACCATCGATCACTATGGTAAAAATTTTGTTTTTTGGGGACACACATATATATATAATATATAATATAATACACAAAAACCAGCCCGCTACCAATAATACAAAAACCCTCGTTCAAGCTTTCCTATATATCGTCTAATACTAAAATCCCACCTTCCCCCCACTCGTTACCCCATGTCCACAGCCCCCC
>Ga0080004_1133663_pt1 | contig 10844 bp, 22 predicted proteins | sample WasSprMetagenome_FD_69207 | JGI IMG/M metagenome (GOLD analysis project Ga0080004, IMG submission 69207) | Sulfidic aquatic microbial communities from Washburn Spring, Yellowstone National Park, USA - WS (SPADES assembly) (version 2) | ecosystem: Environmental > Aquatic > Thermal springs > Hot...
CTTACCAAAGTTCTCCATCAGAAAATAAGCAAAAGGTTTCGAGTTTACACCTATAACAAGAGAATGTACTTGTTCCCTTTTCACGAGATAAGGGTTGAATCCTTTTTCTTTCAATAGGTTCATGAGTTTTTCTGCTTCTTTCATTTCATGTAAACCAAGAGAAAAACAGATTTTCCCAGTTCCATCCTTTTCTATTCCAGCACAACCTTCAGCAAGATACCAACCGAAGATAGTAGCCCATTTTTCATCTAAGATTTGTCTGTTAATCATATTCTCATAATTTCTTGGTATTTTTAATCCCTTCTTCCACCAGGAATAATATCTTCGGACAGTGTCGAGTTTGCAACCGAATTTTTTAGATGCTTCTATGTACGACAGTCCTTTCAGATAAGATTCATAGATAAACACTTTCTTTGGAACGTGTTCTCTTGGGAAAGGTTCAATATACACATCTTCTTCTGGAAAGTTGACTTTTGGTACAACAAGATAATCCCCAGTTTTTGTCTCTGAAACAGGACACCATATAGATGTGAAATTTGGTGGATAATTTTCCCTTTTATGATATCTTCTCATATCCTGTATGAGTCTATATTTTTTAACTCTTTCATAAGGTATTATTAGGACTTTGTGTTCTGGTGTGAGCCCGATTTTAAATCCTCTACTTTGTATCTTTACTACTTCACCTTTATAATAGCGTTTATAGTTTCTGATAATTGGCGAAAACCCTTGAATTGTCAACATCCTCTCTCCACTTGACACATTATTAACCTCTACATAACCTTTATCAAAGAAACCTCTAGAATCCTCTGTAATACAGTTTCCCGAGAAATCCCACCACTTGTTCTGGTCTTCTAAAATACCGTATCCTGGTAGATAGAGGACTAAACCATTCCATACGTCTCCTCCATTGTAGAGTGTTGTAATCTCAGTATCGGATAATGCTCGGTTGTAGACACGGACTTCGGTGATGAGACCGTTGAAGGAGTTAGCAGAGATTCTGTATCCCGAATTGCCAATCGTGAAGTTATTACTTGAAAAAACAGGGCCGTTGCTTGTTGTATACCCTATCCTTGTGCCATTTAAATAAGCATAATAGGCGTTTCCATCCCAAGTAGTTGCTATATGAACCCATTTATTCCATCCAATTTGCCCAATAGATGTTTCATATATATATGCTCCAGTGATTTCATTTTCCACTTTAAAGTATATAAAGTTGTTTAAATAATAATTGTAATATGTCCATCCATGACCTGAACCCAATCCAAAGGGATGTTGAAAAGCTACTTTCGAGGGTCTCATATAAAGCCAAAATCCCACAGTTAGAGCACTATTTGATATCCCCCCTCTTATCGTACCACCTACATAATCGTTTACTCCATTGAACGAAAGACACTTCACGCTTCCCTGTGGCACGATGTAAACGTTTGTCTTTCCAATCACAGACATAAAAGTTTCTAGTACATGGCTGAAATATAAATGTTAAAGTTTATAAAAGAGTTCATTTAATCCAATAGCATGCGAGAAAAGGAAAAAAGTTGAATGGAAAGATTTTCCTCTTCTCCTTGACGACTTAACAGACATCAACTACCACAGTCTCAGAGAGGTTATCGAAGAAGAACTTGGCTTTATCTAAACTTTCCCCCTCTTCTTTTTTTCTTCCTCATATTTTTTAATTCTTTCAACATCCTTATCAAGTATATAGCTACAATCTTTCCAGAACGCTTCAACGTCAACATCTGTTTTCGGATAATATGATATTCCACCCCATTCAGAGTTCCATGCCCTGATAATAGAACCGTCGTCTAACATGAGAAAAATTACTCCCGCATCTTTCCAAAAATCTGTTGGCCCATCAATTTGTATCACATCACCTTCTTCAGTGTCAAAATATACTCCAACAATCTTTTTCCCTTCAAGTGTCATAGAGATTTCAGCCTTCTTCAACATGTTCACATCACATTCTTGACATTTCATGGCCTCTTCTTTAGATGCGGCCTTCTTCTTACAAATTGGGCAAAAGAACTCGCTCACATCCCCCACCTCTCACATGCCAATGGAAACCCAATAGAGGAAGACAATGTCAATGAGCGAAGCAATAAACGAGGTGACGACGGCATCAATTCCCTCTTTAACCTCTCTTCCACCGTATGCATATTTTCCACAATTAAAAATGTTCACGAAGGCACTGACTCCAAAGAGTGTTAGGAGAGCTATTTTTAAAAGGTTCATTTTAATCACCTCATATCATGGTTTCAGAAGGAGATTTATAAGTTTTTTTATGGTATATGTAAGAAAATTATTATACTTTTTCTACAACCGTCTATTCTTCGTCGACATCGTATACGTCAAAGAATGTTTCAATCATTTCATTTTCATTAAATTTTCCCTCTTTAATCTCTTTCTCGAAAATGTCAAGAAGTTCAGTAAGATGCTCGTCCACAAGATGGTCTGCACGCTCATCTTCTGGTATCTCTGACGAGCAAAACTCACATTTTCCATCTTTAAAAAACTTGCTAACATCCCTTTCTCCAAGCAAAATCTTTTCCAGTTGGCCTTCAGACCACGAGTCTAAAACTTCTTTAAAATGTTTTCGGAGAAGATGGTCTACTGCCTCCTTCCTGCTCTCAAATATTTCGGCACATTCGTGACATTCATATACCTGCATACGTTTTCTACTGTAAAACGTTTATTTAAATGTTTTGGACAAAAGTTTAAATACCATCTTCTATAAAATCTATTGTATGCCTGAACCGATTTTGACAGCAGAAGGTTTCAAATATTATGATGTCGTCGTCCCCCCAATAAGCGTGGAATGGGAATTGTCAGATGAAATTCTCCTTTATTCAGCGGACTTTGAAATCTTTTCCTCATTAGATGAAATATCACATTATGGTGTAGTATATGGTATAATGTCGCCAGTAGACGAGAACACTGTCGAAATCCGTGACATGACAATAGAAGTTTATGGAAAAGATTAGTATGCCAAAGTTTGTTGTCCAAGAACATCATGCCAAGAAGGCTGGACTACACTATGATTTTAGGCTAGAACATGAGGGTATACTCAAAAGTTGGGCTTGTAGAAAGCCTCCTCCAACTGTCGTGGGAAGAAGGGTTCTTGCAGTAGAAACGGAAGACCATCCTCTCTGGTATCTGACTTTCGAGGGAGAGATTGAAAGCAGTTACGGTAAAGGGACAGTTAAAATATGGGACACGGGAGAATATGAGATGGTTTCTGAAGAACCTGACAAGCTTGTCTTCATCTTATACGGTGAAAAATTGAGGGGATACTATGCTCTCGTGAAAATGGATGTTGACAACTGGTTGCTTATGAAAGTGGACACCCTCTAGCAGTCGTCATCATATAATATTCCTGTATATTCGTGATGTCCAGCCATACTCGAAGAAAACCATACATCGTCTTGGAGAATAAAAATTCGATATGATGAACCAGAATAGTTGAATCTTGTGTTCACAGACCATCCAATTATTTTTCTTGAACTCATATTCTTCCCTCCAGTTCAAGATTTTTAGCAGTCGCCCACAAAATATATTACCAGTGTAAAATTTTTGTTATGATACATTGTTATTGTGGAATCTTCAAATCTTGACATGTTTGAGGAAAGACATATGTTACTTGAGGGACTAAAGTTTGGATAGAATGTAATAGAATAATTGTTTTCTGAGGTTGAATAACATCTAAAGATATTACTGTCAAAACTAAATATCTTGTCTTTGCTCATGTCTTCTCTTTCCTGACTTGGATTTTTAAACTTTACCATCATCTAACCACCTCAAGGAGGCTCCCGTCTTCAGTCGTGGAGTATCTGACTTCCACTGGAAAGTTTATGAAAGGAGAACTTATATTTAAACACCATCGTTTCCACTGAATATTTATATAGGTCTTGTTCCTATACTACTGACAAGGTGATAAAGAAAATGGAAAATGAAAAAATAACTCTCCTCGACTTCTTGAACGTTGGGGAGAGTGTTGGTTTGGAAGAAAAAGAAAATAGAAAAAATGAAATTGTATTAGAAAACCTTGACAAGTCGCAGTTGATAGCCCAACTTAAAGACCTTCTCAAGAACATTGAACCACAACACTATTTCGGAGAAAGTTGGGTTGTCAATTATACGAAAGAAAATGCGAACAAATATTGGTTAACCATTTCAAAGTTTCAACTTTCTTTGAGAGGCAAGTCCTGGTATATTGTAGGAAAATATGATGCTCTCTTGGAGAAGAAAGCCTATGAATCATGTGAATTATGCGGCCATTATCCATGCCGTTTCATGTATGTTATTAGTCCATTGTCGAAAAGAGAATGGGAGGAAAAGGTTGAGGCGTTAAAAATGATACTTACTCCCGAAGAAGTGAAAACAGAAGTAAAGAAATTTACTCTCACAATTGGCGACGAATGTGTACTAAACTATGTAGTTGACGAAGAAGAAAGAAAATATATTAAAAGGTTTAGGAATATTCAAGAAAAGATTTTCAATTTTGAACTTGTCGGTGATTTAACGAGCAGAATATACGCTTTCAAGAAAATCTATTATGAAACACTTGATTTTTCAGAGTCTATTTTCTTAAGAGACATTATACAGGTTTTAGCACGAGGAAATATCCCGACAAAGAAAGACCTTATCAGAACAATTGAAATAGTGAAAAAATATCTCTCAGAGGTGGTGTGAATGGAAACAAACATTATTGAAGTAAACCATGAGACGTTAGCCAGGGATTTAGAGTATTTTTGGAAAAACTTTAGGCCATCTCCTGCCGTCGGGATAGTCGGAGAACCTGGTATTGGCAAAACTGAAATCGTTCAAAACGTAGCAAGAAAACTTGGTTTAGAATACGTTTACTATAATCCTGTGAGAAGAAACCCTAACACTGTAACAGGAATTCCTTTTGTTAAAGGAGATTATGCAAAATGGATACCTTTTGAAACCTTCAAGTTTCTTCCAGAAAAAACTTATGTCTTTCACATTGATGAACTGACCAATGCACCTCCAATGATACAGGCTTCCCTATTAAATGTTATCCTTGAAAGGAAGGCTGAAGACTTCACTATCCCTGACAATGTTCACATTGTAACATCAGGCAATCTTTCATCCCATTCAAAGGCATCTTTTGACTTCATTGAACCGCTACCGTCAAGGTTGGCATTGTATCAGCTGAAGCCTCCGACAGCAGAAGAGTGGGGAATATGGGCTGTCCAAAACGGTGTCCATCCTCTCATAATCACATTTATTCACCTTAATCCTAATCTCTTATTAGAGAAAAACGGTACTGTCTTATACGCTACTCCACGTGGTTGGGCGAGAGCGGGAAAGTTTATAAGAGATGAACTTTCTTTAGAGGATATGGGAAGAATTGTCTCATCTTTTGTTGGAGTGAATGCGGGAATTGCTTTCAGAAATTGGGCTATAATAAGAGACCAACTGCCACGAAGTCTCGAAGAAGCAATAATGTTAGAAGATGAAAAGTTTCTTAACGCTTTGAAGGAGGAGAAAACTGATGTCATATTCTATACAATCACCTCTCTTGCAAAAAGTGAAGTTTTGACAAAAAGATTTAATGACGTGCCAAAGTTTATTGAAGCACTTGAACCAGAATTTCAAATTATAGCGTTCAGAATGTTTAGAACGAATGAGAAATGGTTTACAATGCTCAACACGAACAAGAGAATACAGGATTGGGCAATTTCGAAGATAAAGGAGTGGGGTGCTGTAAGATGAAAGACAAAGAAGAACTGCTTAAGGAACTGAAAAGGAGGATTGTCTTCAAATACTTTAATCCTTTCGTGGCAGTTTTCAGCCACCTTATTTTTAAAGCGGACATTGACTTCGTTGACATGACATCAGAAGAGTTAGAGGCCTACGCTTTTACCGATGGAGAAAAAATTTTTATTCCAAAAGATGTCAGAGAATGGGATACAGAGAAGATTGCTGTCGTAGTCTTACATGAGATACTTCATCTTTGCAGAGACGATTTTGAACGAAGCCAGCACGTGGAAAGCCCTGAACTCTGGAATCAACTTTCTGACGCATACATTAACAAATGGATTTTAAAAGGAGGGTTCGAAAAAGACGATTTACCAGAATACTGTATAACGGAAAGCATGTTTTCTGACGTGCTAGGAGAAAATTGGACAGAAAATTATACGACGGAACAGGCTTACACTCTCCTGATAAGGAAGGGTGGCAAACCTTATTCGTTTCCAAAACATCGTGTGAGTATTAAAGAGTCTAAAAGACAGCCGAAGAAGATTAACGAATGGAGAGGAACATTTGAGAGTATATTTGGAATGTATGGTCTTGATACAGCAGAATTTCAGAAAATAAAAAATGAGATTATAGGTGCTCCTCCTCTTGACCTTCCAGCAGTCTTGAACAAGATTTTCAGAAGCGTTGTTCCAGAAGATTACAGCCACATCGAATATGATAAAGTTCTTTGGGCAAACGAGGGACTATATTTGCCTGATGTAATAGGTTTCCAGAAAGCGAACATATTATTCTGTATAGACGTGAGCGGCTCAATAACCGTTGAAATGGCAAAAAAGTTTGTGAACATAGCATATTCTACCATGAAAAAATATCATCTTAAAGAAGCAGACTTCCTATACTTTGACTCGAAAATAAAGAACATAGAGAGGAGGAAAAGAGATTTTACAGAATTTTCTTACAGTGGAGGGGGAACATCATATGTTGACGTTTTCAAATTTCTTGAAACAAACTTTTACGATTTAGTGGTTATTTTAACAGACGGATACGGAGAATATCCTGACGAGAAATTGGATGTTACGATTGTATGGGCTATACCGAGAGGAGGATATACGAGAGAAGCGAGAGAATATGGTGATGTTATAGAATTGCCACGTGTCTGGTGATGTGATGGAAAAAGGTATTCCATGTAAGGTTCTGGTTAATGTGGAAAAATCTTTTCCATATTATAAAACTGTTAGAAAAGGCCATATTAGGGACAAGAAAATATTAGAACTTGTCAAAATCTTGACAGCCAACAAGTCTCAACAGTCTTCTGTTTGCGATTACAGAAACAAGTTTTGGGTAAGCGTTCTCGACCTCGGTATTCCAAAAAAACCTTATTATGAAATATATGTTTTCTGCTACGGCACATATGTTCCAACAAACGAGAGAGTAAAGAAAATGATTAAATATCTGGCTTTGAAAGTTAGGTAGGTGAGAAAGAATGATGCAAAAAAGAGTTCCCTGTAACTTCATATTAGAGGTTGACGGAATCGAATATCCCATTTATGAAACATATATTGGAGACGAAGACTTTGTTTCTCTCCTCAAAAACAAGGTTAAGAAAATAAAAATATTTGAAAACAGGAGAGAAAAGTGGGAGGCAAGAATTTATAATGAGAGAAAAGTTTCTATCCTCATAATGTCTAAAAAGGTTGTTCCAACTCCTGAAAGGGTGAAAAGGTTTATTATGATGGAGATGGCGAAGGTGATATAAGATGATGGAAAGAAAACCATGTTTCAGGCACATAGAAAGCCAAATTTATCGACTTTTAATAAGTAAACTGAGGCCTTCAGAGAAAAAGGTTTTACGAACATGTCTTCCAACAATATTGGGAAACTTTAATTCAGCCAAACTTTTTGCAGAGGACAGAAGCTTCTTTCTTTTAATCGAGAAAAGAAGCGGTAGGTTTAAAATTCTTGTCGTGAAGACATCTGCTTCAACTGTTACGGTAGAGGATGTCCTTCAACTGGTTTCAAATAAGGCGATGATGAAAGTATGAATGAGAAAATGTTTAATGAACTGCTTAAGAGAGTAAAGTTGGAAGAAAATTCTTCGGTTCTCAGGAGACCAATTTCTTTTAAAGCGATAGAAATTTCTGCAACAGAAATAGATGTTTCCTACACTATTGCCCCCGAAGACCTGCCACGTGACTTGAGAAGAACATTTTTAAGATATCTTTCAATTTTCCCACCTCATATAACGGGAATGCCTCACATTTCTATTCTTCAAAATGAGAAGACGGGAACAGACTACTATATTGAACTTTTCAGGAGAAAAATTGTTGTCGGAAGAGTAATTTCCAAAGGATATGAGGGAGAAATCATATTACCTTGTCCAGAAAGAGCCCTATGTGCATTAGAAAATATGGTGAATGAATATGAGTGTTGGAGAAGAGGAGAAAGACAAGATTGAAGTCAGATGGGTGCTTCACGAGAGCGGAAAATATTTTAACGAATATCACCTGTGCAAGAACGATAAAATGAACCATTTTGTGAGAATAGTTGAAGTGAAGACGGAAAACGGTGTCTTCTACAAGTTCAAGGATTCTGCAAGAAAAATTTTTATACCCAATATGACGAAAGGAAATCTTGAAGAATATTTGAGGAGAAGAAACATGCCACTACTTCATGAGACAAGATATTATAGGCCGAGAAAGAAGGCTGAAATAAGAGGGTTTGAGAAGGTGTATCACAAATGAACATTATAACATTAATTGGTCTATGGCTGTGTATTGACGGTTCAGTAAGTATTCTCGTTTACCATAGGCAGACACTGAAAGAGCATCTTGTGAGACTGATAAGATATCTTCTCGGAATGTACCTTATCCTCGTGTCCGTTTACTAAAGTTATATTCTTGTATAGCCTATGTCATCCAATTTTTCTTCAATTTTTCTTGGAACACGTTCTATAAAAAATGGAGCAATGTTTATAAATATGGTTACCTGACAGTGAGATGATAGAGTATGGAAGTTAGAGACCTGATTTGGGGTTTACAGGATTTGATATGGTATGTTCAGAGTCTTGAATCCAAGGTTGAGTATGCAAGATACCATATTCTCAAACATATTGAAGTTTTTTCTGAAAAGGAAATAGAATGTTTGATAGGAGATGGAATTTTGTCCAAAGAAGATATAGAAAAGGCTAAAGAGGATAAGGTAACAGACTGGGGGGACTTGAAAGATGAATGAAAGCATCCTTGCCTTCATCCTATTTATTTTCGCCTTTGAAATTCTCCTCATGGAAATATTGTTTGAGAGAACGAGCAAACGTTTAGAAGAAATTGAAGAGTTAGTTGAAAGACTCTTAGAAAAGGCTAAAGAGGATAAGATAAAGGAGGAAGATGATAATATATGAGTGTTCAAGAGGAGTTTAGAACTCATTTGACAAAGTTTTTGAGGAAAAAGGTTGTTGAAGTAAAAACGCCAAAGGATATGAGAAAAGTGAGAAAATATCTTTTCCAATACCTGAATAGGATAGGAAAGAAGGTTGGTTTTGAAATAAAAGAAGAGCATGAGATGCCTAAACTTGTCGAATATCTTCTGTCAAATGGACACATTTCTAAAACCATGTGGATGGCGTTAACGGACTTCATAGCCTTCCTCGATGTCATCGAATATCAGGAGAAACTTGTTGGTGGAGAAAAACAGCTTTTACACGCATGCATCAGTGAAATGAAGAGGGTGGGAACAGATGAAGACTTCTAGTATCGCATTAATTGTCTTTCTAGCTATAATACTTGGGACAACATTTGTTATCTCATCTTTTTCTTTCGTAAGTGTAACCTCAAACTTTAACGTTTTCGAGAACATGACATCTAACATCTTCAACCAATATAATGTTTCAAGTGAGATGAGAAGCTTGTACTGGAATAGAATTGTAGAACCTGTAAAGGGAATAATGAACTTCGTATTCTATATGCTGTTCTTGACTTTAATAATCTGTATCCTAGTCATCTTGGTTGAAGTGTTTGTAAGAAGACTATAATCCTAATGCTTCAAGAACTTCGTCTTTGAGAATACTTAAGTCGACGACAATTCTGACAGTGTCCGCTTCAAGATAATCCATTGGATTGGACAGGAAACTTTCAACTTGGTCGGTCAGTTCCTCGAAAACCTTTGTCTGAAAAGTTTCGCTTCCCTCAAGAATTTCTCTCTCTGTCAGTCCTGCAAAAGTTTCTGAATCAACTCCTAATTCCGCTAAAATGTCTTCAGCCTCTCTTCTACTGAACGGCATAGTTTATCTTCTACAAAGTCTTCTATTTAACTTTTTCTAAAGCAAGATTTAAATATTTGATAAGAAAACATGTTCTGTATGCCCCTATATTGTGTCATATGTGATGAGGAAGCGGACAGTGAATATGAGATGATAAAACATCTTATGACACATTCTTCAGTACTAAAAGATTTTCTCACTTCACCGGATTTTGTGGACGTGGTCGAAGAATATGATTCTCTAGTTGAAGAATGGTACGTTGAAGACATCGATGAAGAGACGGGCGAGAAAACGGGAGAACTAATATGCACCGAATGCGGTGCTATCATAAAAGACAACTGGTATGATATGGTGGAACATATTCTCGGCCATCATAGGAAAGAGTTCTGGGAAGTCATTGAAAACTGGTTTGGCGACGACGACTTCTATAAGTTTCTAAAAGAGAATCTTGATAACTATGTCTACAAAACATGAGGTTGAGGTGGAGGAAATTTTAAAGCAGTTGAGGAAACTGAAGGAAGAAGAAAAGACGTTGTTAAAGAAGCTTATCGAGTTATGCAGAAAGTATCGGTTGTCAGTTGACTTGGAAGAATTCGATTAAGGACTCCTGTATTTCAGGTCATCAATATCGTACTTCAAGCTTCTTATAGCATCTTCTATATCTCTTAATGCACCCTGTAATGGTTCAGTGTACATTCCGCCACCGAATGTTAGACTGCCTTCAATCTTGTCTAGCTTGTCACAGATTGCATCCAAAGCTCCTAGGACGTCGTTTAACCCTATTGGCTTAAGATTATCCATCTTCTTGACGTATTCGTCTAAATGAGCGTTTGTTTCCTTCAACTCCTTTCTTATCTCCTCAAACTGC
>Ga0080004_1071828_pt1 | contig 10843 bp, 9 predicted proteins | sample WasSprMetagenome_FD_69207 | JGI IMG/M metagenome (GOLD analysis project Ga0080004, IMG submission 69207) | Sulfidic aquatic microbial communities from Washburn Spring, Yellowstone National Park, USA - WS (SPADES assembly) (version 2) | ecosystem: Environmental > Aquatic > Thermal springs > Hot...
GTAAAGGCTGTTATACACGCACACCCCATATACACGAGCGTCCTAGCCGTCGCTAGGCTACCGCTACCCCCGATCACAGAGGAGATGATCCTATACACAGGTGGAGAGGTTCGTGTAGCAGAGTTTGCCCCCTTTGGAACGATAGAGCTGGCTAAAAACGTAGTCAAAGCCCTAGAAGGTAGGTCTGCAGCCATACTTGCAAACCACGGAGTGGTTACAGTTGGTAGAGACCTAGATGAGGCACTTGAAACTCTACTTGTAGTGGAGAGATCGGCGCAGATGTACATACTGTCGTTTCTGCTAGGTAGAGCGCACACTATACCTAAAGACTTAGTGAAGCACTACCAGGCTAGGTTCTTAGAGAAGATCTCCGAGGCGAAAATAGAGCAGTAGGTATGACGTCGTGAGCAGTGCCATTAGAGCTTCGATAGATTAGGTCCGTAAGAACCTCTCGCAAACCCAATAGTTCCTTTCAAGGTTTTCTGTTGGCTAGGAGGGGCCTTGAAGCGCGAAGTTGTTTGTTTTAAGCGGTTATCGACGAGGTTCCTATGCGTTTTCGAAGACTTTTAACAGAGATGGAGAAGCTCTTAACTGGCTTATTTATGGTGTCTGCGATTTGATCTATTGGTATCTCTACACCGATCTGCTTGAACGCCAAGTACGCTAAGCCGGCTGCGAGGGTCCTTGGGTTTCCAGACGGTACTCTCCCAGACGCTACTAGTGCTTTAAGTAAGTTCAACGCGATGTCTTTCACGGTGCTCGACTGCTCTATGCTAAGTAAGCCCCGCTGTATTAGCCTCTCGACAACCCAGGAGATGCATGCCTCAACGGCTCTTTCAAGCTCTAGTGGCTTATAGATCCTCTTCAAGTACTCGTACTTGCTTAGTATCGAGCTAGATATCTTTGGTGGGTGTTTAACTAGCTTGTCGTAATCAATACACTCGTTACACTCTCTCGAGGCCATCAATATAGCTAGCTTTACGACTAAGCGATGGTCAGGTCTACTACGCTTGTTCTGGTAGTGGCCTGCAACCTCGCATATAATCCTCTCAGCAACCCTCCTAGTGCAGCGATCTCTAAAAACCCTGAGGTCAAGGTAGTCGAGGTAACCAAGAGCAGCAGAAAGCCAGGAGTTAGCGTTCACTTGGGGCAAGGGTGCCATAGTCCCACATACTTATATACAGAATTTATCATTAAATTGTTTTGTGCACGGGAAACGCCCTTTGTAGCGCAATAAGAGGGCACTTAAAGGACCAGAGTGTAACTGAAGCGTATTTATATTGTATAGCTTAAAAGATTTGCTTGTAATGTTTCACTCTAGCTTTAGGACCCTACTATAAAGTTCGCTGAATTTTTAAATTTCATCAAGCTAATCGATTAAGCGCGAAGACAAACGGAGAATAAAAATAAATAAGAAAGCTTTTTAATCTTTAGAATAGAGGGGTCGAAAGTATATCGCAATTCGCACCTGTCGCCACAGCAATGATGTTCTACGGGTTAGTACTATTCACGTTCTTCTCGCAGCTCCTTGGTAAAATGGATGCTAAGACTGCGGGCTATACAGTGTTTATAGGTGGATTTGTAGGGTTATTAATGGGGCTTTACGCATATATAGGGTTAAACTTAGCTCTCCCCGCCACGTTGGTAATAGTCTTTGCGATCACCTTTATATCGGCTGGAATATGGAACCTGAGAGGGTGGATCTCAAAGCACTTGCATACCCCTTAATGTACCTTGGCATTGTCGATGCTCTCTACGCGGCATACTTCGCGATTATAGGATTCTATATTTGGTCAACACTCTGTTGGGCGTGGTTTATCGTATACCTAGTCTTCGTACTTGCATTACTAACAGGCAAATCATCATACCTAGTATTCGCTAGGTACTGGTGTCTACTCTGCGCATTCGTAACATTATTAATATCGGCATTCCTCATACTAATAGGAGTAACATTTGCATAGCTCAAAGAATACTCGTTCACTACTAACTCTTTTTCATTTTACACCATCTTAGACCTCTATTCAAAAAGAGCTTCTACCATTTACCGTTTGTCCCTAGATGTTCACCCCCTTCATTTCGGGGTTTTTCAGGGTTTCATCTAGGGGCTTTCACCTCGCCCACACTTCACGGGCGATTAGTGTGGGGTCATGGGTAGCTATCGAGCCCAACGGCACGAGGCTCCCATCTACCACTAGCCCGCCCAGGCTTAGAGCAACGCCCCCATCACCCAGGCGGGGCTACCAGTAAACACGTCAAGCCTAAGGGCCCACAAAACCCCACCACAACCCAGATAGATCTCTAAACAACCCTAACCCACCTTAATAACGGAAACAGCCCTTGACCTCTGAGCAGCGGTAGTAGCTATGATCTTGGAGACGCTGAAAAACGTGACGCAAGAATGGTCGAATGCGACGTGATCAAAAATGATCTGTTGAGTGGAGAAGCGCGAACTTTAAGGTATTAAGGAAGTGTAATATCGTGTTCTGCGTGTTAGAGGACTGGATTTGCACTCGATCAGGGGTAAGCTGGGTGTTTACATTAAGAGCTTATAAACTCTCTCATCTTAGTTAATCTCGGTGATGAGCATTAAACTCTTTGAGCCATTGGCGATGATAAATGATCTACGCATAACCCCGAGCCCCGTCTGGGGTAGGGGTAATGGGCCGGAGACCCTGCCCGGGGTTGAACCCTCGGGGAGAGGGGATGTAACTCCAAACCTCCCCGCAATAGCAAGAACCCCTCGCCCTTCAGGACGGGAAGGAGGTCAGATTTGCAAAGAGTGAAATTAACATTTGCTAGAGACTTAGAAGTGGAGTTTACTGATAGAGATGTCGCCATTAGGCAGATCTATGAGCTCGGCGAGAAGGGGACTAGGTACCCAGTTGTTGTCTACGGCCCCGAGGGATGTGGTAAGACAGCGTGGCTTAAGCAAGCTACATTGACTCTTAGAGAGATGGGTTATGACGCCCTCTACGTAAACCCACTATATAGAGACTTCGTAGTCAAGGTAGATATAAGTGAGATCGTGCAAAGACTCCTAAATGTCATAAGTGAAGCTAGCGGCGTTGTAGCCTTAAAGCTCGCGAGCATGGCGGTCCTCCTTGCTAGGGAGTTGATGACTAGGTGGAAGAGGAGGAAAATAGCCCTTCTAGTCGACGACGTGTTTCAAGCTATCGGTCTAGATAGAGCTGAGCTCTACGTTAAAGAGATACTTGGACTTATCGAGTATCCTCCAGGTAGTTATGACAGCATGGTGGTGATCGTGGCGACTAGCGAGGGCGTGACAAGAGGTAGAATTGGAAGACATAGATGGGCTTGGCTTAGAGCAATGTGGAATATGAGCGAGAGCGGGTTTCTCGAGCTCTACAATAAAATCCCAGGTGCTAAGCCTCCTTTCAAAGATGTATGGAGAGCTACTGGTGGAAACCCAGATGCACTCTCACAACTATATCAACACGGATGGGACGTGGACAAAGTAGTTGAGAGCTTAGTGGAGCATAGAAAGCTAAGACTATTCGTGCGTTCACTAAGTGACGTCGAGAAAGCATGGCTCAACGAGGCCCTCGAAGATCCAGACACCCTATTTGCGAGGGAGAGACTAGGTCTCCTACAGAGGCTAGTAGAGTTAAATCTAGTTGTTGATGACTTACCAGCGAGAGAGAGTTTTCTATGGATCGATACTCCACCAGAGATAGACCTAAAGATTGGGGTTGGCAAGTATGTCGCCTGGCAGACCCCAGTACACAGAGAGGCGGTGAGAAGAACACTATTAGAGTTAAAGAGCTGAGACTACGAGCGCGCTCTTACAATGTTATAGCCTCCAAGTTGGAAGTCTATAATGGTGGTGAGCTTGATGATTAAACGATTCGGCTTGTTGAGGAGAGTGAAACCTCGCAAGCTTGCTAGGTTGAAGAGAGTTAAGGGTGGTTAATGTGGCTGTTAGAGTTAAGATCTCTATAAGGAACATTGAGACGAATTTCGAGGTTTCAACAGCAGCTCTAGTAAATACAGGCTACGAAGTTGAAGAGCCTGAAATACTATTGCCTAGGAGGCTAGCAGAGTACATCGGCTTGAACCTTAAGCCACCAAGAGCCCGTGTTGAGGTCTACGAGACCCCACTAGGACTCTACCATCTAATATTCATCCCTAAGGCTGTGAGTGTTCACCTTATAGACGTTTGCGAGAGAGTTGATGGCGTAAACGTCGCAGTATCTGAAGCTGAGCGAGAGGTCTTAATATCAGACGCGCTCGGCGAGGCTCTAGGGATACAATTACTAGAAATTGGTAAAGGTGTCTGGAGGCACGCAAGAGATCAACCAGGCATGACACGTTTAAGTGTCCAAGCAGAGTACTGGTAGTAGGAGTAGTCAAGATCGCTACAAGGTCGTGCTATAGTGCCTTTCACGACTACAAAAGCACCCTCACGTATGACGAGTGATCGCGAGGGGTTTAAAGACACATTAAGTGTTTTAACCTTCAATTACAGCGAAGCTTATTCGGTGTGGGGGGTTCTTGCACGAGATCACACACTTTAGAGAGTCGTTACTAGATCTTGTGGAGTACAAAATTAGATAGATACAACAAGGTCTCTCGAGAAGTACAAGGTCGTTATTTAAAGAGCGATGTCTTCGTGCTATACTCACGAAGAGCTCTTTGAAGAGGAGGCTGAGAGGAGTTCTTGATAAGAATAGCGTCGTCACTAATATCTATATATTTTGATGTCCTTGCTTTTCGCGTATTTCTCCACATCGTTTCCTATCATCGCGCCTGCCAATATTGATATTACTGGCTTCCCACACCTCTCTTGTACGACCTTAGCCTTCTTTAAGAGGCTATCTACGTGTTTCCTCGTTGGCTTAACTTTCACCTCGACGATGTAGACGTTCTTGTTTGTCTCAACGAGTAGGTCTACCTCGTACCCGTCCACTCTAGCGTTCCTCGCTCTCGCAACGACCTCTTCACCTCGTAGTCTAAGCTCCTCTCTCAAATCTTCCCAAACATACCTCGTCAACGTGATCTCTGAGAGAGCCTCAACCTCGAGCTCAAGCCTAGAAACCCTCTTCTCCAAGTTTCTCAACAAAATGCTGTGTTCCAATAGGGTTTTTTCTATCACTTCAAATCTCCTGTATGCCTCTTCCCAGCGTTTGTTGTTCTCTTCCCATCTACGCCAGTTCTCCTCCCACCTCCTGTTGTTTTCCTCCCAGCGCTTATTGTTCTCCTCCCACCTCTTCTCCTGCTCTTTCATAAAGTAGTGAAAGTCCTCGCGTAGTTTCTTAAGCTCGTTAAGAATAGTGTCAAGCCCGATCAACCCGGCAACCGCTAACCTAAACTCTTCATCCTCTCTAAGCAGACGCAAGATCTTCTCTTTCAATTCCATGAGGCTCAAGGTTAGCACCAAGAACTACGTTTCAATCGTACAACATTAAGATCAAATCCGTAGGTGCTATGGATAAAGCGTTTTTGAGCGTCAACCCAGAAACCGCTCATCACGTTTCAGCCAATCAAGCTCCTATCATCCACTAATATGATATAGCCTTTTAGGGGGTTATAGGTGGCTAGCCCGCATTTGTCGATTTAGGTGAAAAAAAGGTTGGAGAGGCTAGGGTTGATGAGCTAGAGACTTGGCTATCGAATCACTTCTTCGACTTGTCTATACCAGGGTTTCGAGGTCCCTATTTTTGCTCTTTTGATCCAGTTCTTGGTCTTGGGCTCTTCATCGATAATCTTTAGTAGTCCGTCAACCTTCTCAGCTACGGCGAGTTTGACTTCTTCGCCTAGTTTACTACTCGAGGCTAGTTTATCTAGGAGGTCTTTGGCTTTTCTAAGATTTTGTGTAGCATCGTACCAGAAGCCCCAGTCGTCTGCTAGTACTTTAGCTATGTATTTAGCGTCTATGCACTCTTTCTGAACGACCTCTTTGCACAAGTCGTGTCCATGTAGTAGTACAGCTATGTCTACTAGGTCTTTGAAGTTTATTTCGTGTATTTGAAGCTTCTCCAGTAGGAGGTCTGCGAGCGTTATTGTGGGGTAGTCTAGCTCCAACCTCCCCTTGCCGGGCTTGTCACCAAAGTACACGTCATGACTAAACTCGAGCTTGTCGAAAAAGATGTCTACGTGGTAGAGGTTCTTGGGGTGGTAGTAGATGAGCCTCTTGTGCCCAAAGAGAGCGTTTATCATTATGTCTCCTTTGAAGCCCAGCACCTTCTCGAATAGCTCGATCACCTTCGACCTCTGCTTGCTATAAGCTACGAGGTCTAGGTCTGTAAAGAGAGGGCCTTGATCTCCAAACCTACCAAGCCTATTGTATATCTCGATAGCTCTAGGTGCATGTAGAGAGTGTATGTAGATCGCGACTGCCCCTAGAATTCTCAAGATCACCCCTCTTCTCTGAGCCTCTTCGACTATAGCTATCGCTTCCTTAATGAACTCTTCAGGGGGTAGGTGAACTCTATATGGAGTGGTCGACATTTCAACCCTCTACGCGCCAGTAGTTCTTAACCCCCTCTCTATCGAGCTCTATGATGTAGCCCCTTAAGACGCCTTCACTATACTCGCTACCTGGGTTTAACACGATGGTTCTACCGATCTTATCTACACCTCCAGACTCGTGTATGTGTCCGTGGAGTCCTAGTATTGGCTGGTACTCTTCTATGACCCTCCTCACAGCTCTACTGCCAACATGCTCGTATTGCACCATGCCTGCTATGACCACAGGCCTTAAGCTCTTATCGAGCTTAGGTGCTAGGTCTAAGTGAGTATTGTGTGGAGGGCAGTGGAAGTTGAATATAGCGTTGTCAGGTTTGTTTAGCCTCTCCACGAGGCTTCTCAAGTGCTTCTCGAGCTTTTTCTCATCCATCTCTCTAGGAGTGTTCCAGGGGGTGGGGTTTACATATGGTGACGACACCACCTCATGCCCCTCTATCTCGATGACCTTATCGAGTGGGTAGATCACACCTCTATCTTCGAATTCCTTTATAACCTCATCTATAGCGTACTCATCATCGTTGCCCGGCATCACGATCGTCAGGACCTCTCTCGTGTTCACCCTCTCTACAAGCATCTCTAGCCAGCTCCTCAACCTTTCACGCATTAGTTTGATCATCAGTTTCTCAACCTCTTTAGGGTTGTTCTTAAGATATTCAAACTCGCTTTTTGAGACCCTAATATAGTAGGCCCCTGCATTTTCAAGTCTACTCTCCATCTCTCTCACCTCGCTCTCGCTCTTCAACACCCACTTCTTGCCAAAGTAGCTAGCTGTGTAGGTTCCATCAGGTTGCATTATTATCGGCACTAAGACCTTGCCAGTGAGGTCTCCAGCAAGCACTAGAGCGTCCACTTTGTAGACTTCAGGAGCGTTGATCCACTTCCTCCAAACGAGGGTAGAACCATGTACATCTGTAGAAAAAAAGATCCTTCTCATGAAGGGGATCACCTGGAGCACGTGCGTCTACGCTGGTGGTATTGTGTAGTATATCTTCTCGACCTCTATTCCTCTACTCCTGTTTCTAGCAGACATGGCGGCGAATATCGCTACTCCCACGACGCCTACAATAATGTTTACTAGCATTACTAAGAGCTCTTTGTAAGCTGTGAATATCATGAAGTACCAGCCAATAGCAAAGGTGAGAGCCCCCACTGTGAAGAGTAGAGCTTTAGACTGCCAGGTCATTTGCTTGTGAAGGTCTGGTCTCCACCATGGAGCGAGCATTAGTGCTAACCCAACCGGCCACACGAAGAATAGACAGCTAAAGTCCATGAAAGACACTACAGCGGCTGCGAGCGTTGAGCCGAGAGCGTCTAAGTAGGTAAATAAGACTCCGAACAGAGCGACTATGGCCATTACGTGGTTAGCCCATGTTGGTGAAGCCCACTTCGGCGAGACCTCAGCTAATTTCTCAGGTAGCATTCTATCAAAGGCCATCGAGAAGAAACCTCTCACACCAGCAACCCATATTGGGATAATAGTGTTCAGGTACCATAGGAAGTAGGTGACTCCTACAATAATCGCTATCGCAGGGTTCATGAGCACAACTGAGACTACGAAGGGGACTGAAGGGTCTGGTGTCGGTAGACCCTTAAGGATCGCTGAGAGCTGGTCTGGATAATCCATCTTCAAGTACGAGTATGCCGCTAGAAAGTCGTAGTTGCCTGAGAACGGGATTAGGAACGCGTTAACTAGGTAGAGTATCATGACTCCAAGGAACCCACCAATATAGCCCTTGATATAGCTCTTAGTTGGATGTTTTACCTCGCTACCAATAAACGTCACCACCTCGAGCCCTGTCCACGCCCATAGAGTCCACAGTAGCATTGACATCGTTCCATCCCAATATGCGACCTTTGTCAACGGCTGATCGATCTTCACATCGCCATAGCTCCCAGTATACGCTAACTTAGTGATAGCCTCAGCTGTGCCTGGACCAAATACTCTATCCCAATTATTGTAAAATGCGTTTGGCCCTGCCAATGCTAGCCCTCCTAGAGCTACTATCGTTATAATCAGTGGTATTGTTATTAGCACTCTCATAGTCCACTTAAGGACTCTCGCACCAAAGATGTTTAGTAGCCACACAATCACTACGACTACTAGGGCTATTACTAGCTGGTTAACAGGGTCTGTAACAACGTATGAAAGGCTTAGTAGCGTTGGGTTGCCTGTCAACACTCCAGCTACTGCTAAGGGGCCTGCTAGCGCCTTAATGCCTATGTACGCTAAGAAGCCTGATCCTAGCGCGCAACCACCACCAATAATGAAGTACCAGAACGACATGTAGCCTAGAACTGGGTGGAGAGTTCTTGAGACGAATACGTAGAGCGAGCTCGACCTCGGGAACGAGGTGGCGATGACCATGAAGGCCAGCATGAGTGGTAGGAAGAGTAGGCCGGCGATGAAGAACGCCATTACTGGGTCTCCACCATAGGCTGTGGGGTCTCCAAGCATCTTAGCGGCATAGTATGTCATGCCAGAGGCAGCGGGGGTCGCTAGAGCCCACAACATTACATCATACCATTCAAGCTCTCTCACTAGGCCTGAAGCTCTTCTAACAAATAACTCTTCGCCCATAACGCACACCTTCAAGTTTACTTAGTAGAGCTACAAATTTATACCTTAAGTTCCAGGAGGCACAAATAGCATGTAGGACGTTCCTTTCAAATCCAGAGACCCCTAACGTTTTAATCTAAAGCTAATTGTACAATTAATATGAGATCTCAAGAGCGCCATTGTAACTACAAGATCCTTTAAATACACTTCGAGGAGCAATTGTAAGCTTCAAGCTTCAATCAGAGTAGTTTTCAACCTATGAATACTCAGTATTGGACGTGCATCGGTAGTATAAATAAATAGTGCTTGCTTGATATTCTCGTCTTGAGGTGTTAAGTCGTCGTAGGGGGTCGCCATCGCATCTAGGTTTACTCTTGGAGTGATAGAGTTAGATAGAATTTTAAGAGACGCTATTCAACCTGGAACACTATTAGTTATCTCTGGTCATCCGGGATCTGGCAAGACCACATTAGCTTCAACTATTTGCTACGCGAATGCTCTACAGGGTAGGAAATGTCTATACATCTCATTTCAAGAGAGTAAGGAGAAACTATACGTAAACATGGCGAGACTTGGGTTAAATCTTGAAGAGATCGAGAAAAAGGGGTTGTTGAATCACTTAAAACTACCACTGGTCGTTAAACCAGAATCTACTAGTGAGATCTTAGAGATCATCTCAAAAGAAGTCGCGAAAGTATCTCCTCAAGTAGTAGTGGTAGACTCTATCACCCCGCTATTGAAGGCTGTTGAGAAAGATCTCGAGGCTAGGGCCATCCTCCAGAACTTCTTCGCCGAGCTCCCTAGGCTGATCAACGGTCTCGTAGTGCTCATAGCTGAGATCCCATCAGGGCGAGAGGCTGTAGATCTTGGCGACTTAGAGTTCGTAGCAGACGTCATCGTATCCTTAAAGCATAGAGTTGAAAGTGGGCTTCTCTCTAGGTATGTCGAGATCGTGAAAGCTCGTGGTGCATCATTAAGCGTTGTAGAGCTCCCCTTCTCGATCGTAGAGGGTAGGGGGATCGTCGTACTCGAGCCCATAGTGATCGAGGAGATACCGGCTATGGGTGCAGAGTCCATAGCGTTGCCGTGCAGCGTGCTTAACGACTTAATAGGCCCTGTGAGGAGAGGCGGAGTAATCTACATAACTTACCCACCAGACGCTAGGCCGGTACTCATACTCGTCTACATCCTAGCTATGGCCTTAAAGAACGACGCGAGAGTGTTATTTATTAGCTACAAGGTTTCACCTGAGGATATAAAGATGTCTACAGAGTCTTGGCTTGTTAAGCTAGGTGTAGATAGAGAAAGCGCTAGAGAGCTCTTGAACAAATACTTTATTGTGAAGAGTATAAATCCAACAAGTGTTTCACTACCTCAACTAAGCCTCTTGGAGCTAAAGATCGTCGATGAACACAGACCAGACATAGTAGTGTTTCATGGTGTTGACATTCCAGCAGCTCTCGAGAGAGATGTTCATAGTTGGATGAGTGGTTTACTAAATCAACTACTGTACTTGAAGAAGAAGGGGTTAGTCGTTATTAGAATGGGCTCTCTTGACGACAAGTTCAATTACAATGCTTCGCTTGCAGACATTGTTGTTAAGTTTACAACGAGAGAAGTAGAGGTGAGTGGTAAGAAACATGTGGAGTACGAGGTCTACGTGTGGCGTCGTGGAGCGGCAAAACCGGGGATCTTGAAGGAAGAGCTGCTAGAGAAGTGTCTCGAAGAGGGCTCAAGAATATTCCATGAGAATTTGACTAGCAGAGCTTAGGGCGGTTAGGGCTTCAATCCGCTTTTTTC
>Ga0080004_1118229_pt1 | contig 10843 bp, 9 predicted proteins | sample WasSprMetagenome_FD_69207 | JGI IMG/M metagenome (GOLD analysis project Ga0080004, IMG submission 69207) | Sulfidic aquatic microbial communities from Washburn Spring, Yellowstone National Park, USA - WS (SPADES assembly) (version 2) | ecosystem: Environmental > Aquatic > Thermal springs > Hot...
ATTTATATCCTCCGCAAGCCAAGCCCCCTCCTCCCACGACAAGAAATAACACAAACTTAAATACATCTTAAACACAATATTCCTTAGATACCAGCAACAACAAAAAGAAACTACAACCCTGAACTCCTTGGCTCTGCCCCTGTAGATTGTTCTGAAGCAACAACAAAAAGAAACTACAACACTCTCAGCCTCAGAACGAAAACGAAGGAAAAGTAGCAAGACAAGTATGAGACTATACTAAGAAATAATTAAAGAAACTAAGCCACAACTTAGGGGAAGAAATGACTTCACAAGCGCGTAAACTAGCCTACGCAATACTAACCATATAAAGCTAGATGGTAAGTAAAGGGTTTTCTTAGGATTTCAGTTTCAGGGAGGATTCCCCACGATAACACTTAATAACCACGTAGGAGAAATAAAACAAGGAAGCAAAAACAACGCAAAACCTCGGTATCGACAAGGGAATGAATTGAAAGGATTTGGCTAGCTGCGTTGTAGTCAGCTACCACTAGTCGTATCAACAAGAGAATGAATTGGAAGATTAAAGTACGTGGATGCAGTAATCATGTAAACCTGCTAGAGTTGGAGGCCCCCATAGCCAAGCCTTCTGAAGCGACATCATCCACGCCCGCGTCAAGCCAAACCCTTAATGAGTCTCATCATGTCGCCTCAGGTCGTGCGAGGATAGTCAGGGATAGTCTTCTTCATCAAGAGAGGGATGACCAGGGATGGTGAGGGATAAAGCCTTAACACCGCGCGCTTGAAGTCACGCAACTGTAGCATTTAGCGTTTAGCAAATGCGGTTAGCATTATTGCTAACCCACGCTTAGCAACATTGCTAACGCTGATTTAGCAAATTGCTAAGGCGAGTTGGCAACGTTGCTAAACCCTCCCCCAACCCGACCGAGACATACTGCAAGGACCCACAACGAGCTGCGGTTCGGCTCACTAGTGTAGTGCGCTTAATGTTGTGCTAGAAACTGTAGCAACTTTAAGCGTTAGCAATTAGCAAACACGTTTAGCAATAATTGTACTTTTGCTATTTGCTAATTGCTAAACACCATCCCCCTGACTATCCCCGACCCTCCCCAACACCATCCTCGGATATCCCTCTCCCAATAGAGAAGACCGTCTTTGAATATCCCTCCATCAACTCCTCACACCTGTAAAAACCTCATTCAATTCATTCTTCGTTGATATACACATATTAAAAAACTCGTTCTTTTTAAACGGTATGCTTTAATGTCTATTTTTTGATGCAACACGTCCATCACACATATTTATAAGACCTGTTATTGCTTCTATCATCATTTTTTCGTGACTATATTCACATATCCCAAGTAATAGATCTTGTCTTAGTGCCGGAATAACGGCTAACTCAACTTCTTTCTCTATATTCTTGGTTAACGCGTTAAGTATTTTGACACCTATGGGTGTTTTAATTAAGTCTTTCCTTACTTCGTTCGTCATTTTTGTTAATGCATTAATACATTCATCAGTCAATTTTAGCTTGGTTTCTGGCGATATTAATGCGCTGAACTCGCTCTTTATTTGGGAGTAATGATGTAGGAGAATTGGAAGCACCACTGATGCCACGTATAGGTGTCCTGCACTGAATTTTCGATTTTCTAGTATGTCTCTAAGGATTTCTTCTATGTTGTCTGGGTTCAGGCCGAGATCCTCGACGCTATACCCTATTTTGAGAGCTAACATCGCTGACGTGATATAGTGATGTCTGAACTCCGTACACTCATGCACGCATTCTTTCTGTATACTCTCCGACGCCTTGCCTAAGTCATGAAAGAGTGCCGAGAGCGTTATGAGGTCGGCGACCAGATCTTCGTCTATGCCATAGATTTTCTTTAACTTCCTCTTAAGACCTACTAACTCCCAAGAATCCCTCACACACTCTGCGACTTCGAGTGAGTGTTCGTAAAGATACTCTTTCAGTTCTTTCTCTCCTAACTTCCTATACGCGTAACATGTCATAACTTAACCCCTCTGCCATCCTCATAACATTTCCTACTCAGCAAAAACGCTGTCCCGCTGACTCTGTACCTCATATTACGATCCCTAACTAATTCTTCGATAGTTTCGAAGTATTTGCTTAGGTCTATTCCTCCTCGTCGAGTCGTTAACTCACTTAAATCACGTATTTTCTTAACTTCAGCGTTACCTCTCTCTCCTAAAACTACGTAAAGACCGTTAACGCATCCTTTAGACGCAAGCATATCAAGCTTACTTAACGACACCACAAAACCAACTTTGTTTAGGTTTAACCCGCTTGTCACGTTTGGATCGCTAACGAAGACTTCCGCTAGAAAGGTTCTCACTAATTCGTAGTTATGCTTTCTGAGAATTCCTTTAATACTTCCGCTAGATATTAAAAGGGGACTAACTAGTGCTTTCAAGCTCCTTTCTAATTCTTTATTTATTTTCCTCTTAAACATTTCGTTAAAGTTCCCTCTACTCAGCTCTGGCCTGCCCTCTAGTTCCTTACTTATCTTATGGAAATCATGAATACTCAGTAATTTCTCGTAACCCATATATTCGTTCGTCTCGTACGGTAATCTCCAGCACACTCTTTTGTTTCCTTTTAATTCGATGAATTTCTTGACGCTTTCGTTTAAGTGGTTGTTTTTCAATATGTAGATACGTGCTCTTCTATCCTTACACTTGTCTAACTCTCTACATATCCTTCCTGTTCTTTGGATTATGGAGGGAGGTCTGCCACCGTCAGTAACTAAGGAGTCGAAGCTTATGTCAACCCCTGCTTCAACCACGCTAGTAGCTACGAGTACCCTAGCACTCCTTATTTTCTTGAGTGCTTCATTCCTGTCTTCTTTAGTCATTAAGCTGTGTAGTAGCACTATATCATCGTCTTTTAAAGACGCAGTTTCCCTTACTTCATCATATGTTCTGATAGCGTCTCCTATAGTGTCTCTCGCTATGAATACTTTCAAGCCGGACTCAAGCAATTCCTTAACTTTCTCGGCCAGTCTCTCCTCTTCTAAGAATTCTGTAATCCAGTCAATTGATTTAACACAGTTCTCGAATTCCTTGTCTTGAACGACAATGCAGTTATCGTTCTCTCTAGGTTCTTTACCTAGTTTGATTATCTTGCAATTACTTAGCGTCCCACACACGTGTTCTTCTGAGCTCTTGCTTAGAGTAGCGCTAGCAACTACTAGAGGTACGTAAGCGACGTTGAGAATCTTGAGCATCTCGTTAAACGCCGTGAACATAGTGCTTTCTTCGTCTTCTCCTTCTTCGTAAATCATGTGTGCCTCGTCAAAATAGACCGCACTAGTGTAGATCCTGGCTCTCGGTATAGCGTAATGCTTTCTAGCGTCAAATATTTCTGTCACTGGTACTCGGAATATATTATATGCTAACGAATCCAGTGTAGTGACTACGTATCTAGCATTAAAGAGTGGTTCTTTCCGTATCTTCGATGTTATCTCTTTACGTCTTTCCTCGTCCTTTTCATCCACTAGTATAGTCTCCCCCATCTGGTAGGCCACTGAATCTGCATCTATACCCGCCTTCATTAAAGCATCCTTAACTTCTTGCAACACCGCTTCCTTCTTCTTACACCTATCCCGGAGTCCCGCGTCACCGGTCAACGAGTTTATCAGAAGACAGAGGTAGAGGTCTTCCACTATAGCTCTAAGTGGGAGTGAGTGTATGAAGTTATAGCACCACCCACTCTCTATTAATATCCTAGAGATCAATGGTGCTGCCGTGCTTTTCCCGTAAGCTGTCGGCGCTTCTAAAACTATCTTTGGTGGCTTATCTCCTCTGACTTCCTTCTCTAGTACTTCGAGACCTCTCTCTATTAAAGCCCTCATTCCCGATATCAATACCTCCTTTAAATCCTTATCTGTAAAAGCCCGCTTAAGATTTCATCCCATGTGTCGGTGTAATGCTTACGTAGATCGTTCCTAAGGTTCTCGGAAGTCAGGTTCCTAAGCACCTTATATATTTCCTCTGTGTTTCTTAGTGAATTATAGGTCACTATAGCTTTAGACAATTCTTCTATGAAGGTCCTCACAGAACTTTTCTCTCCAGGAGGATATCTTGAGATCATGTTATAGAGTGGTGAAGCTATTCCTAGGTGATATACGTCGGTTGCTAAACTACTTAAGCTGAGTACCTCAAAAGCCTTGACTAGTGCTTTATTGCCTCCTTTACGTTTGGATAGTCTGAGGAAATTTACGTTGAGTGGGGATCTCTTCAAGCTCTCAATCAGGTTTCTCCCATAAATTAATGTCATGGTTGATGCAATCCCGACTAGTATGCTTAGTCTACTCCCTTCATTGATGGTTACAGCTTTAATTATTTTCTGTATCATGCCGCTCAACTTTTTATGATCTATTATTTCCGGGTTAGGGACTTCTACGTATGTATAGCCCCATTCAGTTTCATCTTTTTTTGTTACTGTGTATGTATGTGAGATGTAGGTCCCCAGTATCGCTAGCCCGTGGATTATGGACTCCACCATAACGACTTCTCTCTTAAGGTACTTGTTCGTTATTTGCGGGTTGAAGATTCTGACATGCTCGGCGAACTCAAGCGATAGTGCTGGTTGCAGACTGATTAACTCAACGTTACTTCTGGACGCATCGCATATCATTTCAGAGGCTTTGCAAACATTGAAATATTCTTTTTTATCATTGCCTGTGATGGGTAATGGACTTAAACCACACACCTTATCACGTCCTCTTTCCTCAATTAATCTCTTAACGTAGTTATCTGCTTCAGTACATAATAGCGCGAGAACTCTCTTCTCGCCTACGTCTCTACTTAGTCTTCGATTAATTAAGTATGTTGTGGCTACGTCAGCGAACCAAGTAATTATGTACTCGCGGAAGGCTTCCACGTTACTTAATCTGATTACTGAAGCATGTGTCTTTCTCTCGGCACTCAACTTGCCTCACCCAAAACTTAATCAAGGGTTCTAGGTATGGGTATTTCGTAATCTTCTATCCTTATTAGAGCTCCCGCACTTTTCAGCTCTCCCCTGATGGGTTCTAGTCCGTTACTTATGTAATAGTCTTCTAGTAGTGGTGTGGTTGTTCTACCGAAGTTCTCTCTAGCTAGCTTGGGCATCGATATTACTTCGGCGTTAGCGCTGACGGCTATTTCCTTAGGGAAGTAGAAGTATGTTTCGAATGCGCCTTTACCGATTGCTTTAATGGTTTTGCTTAAGTCTTCGTAATAGACGGCGTCAACGCTTACCAAGCTCTCCTTCCTACCTACCCTTGTTATCCCGTACGCGTACTTGACTAAGCTATTATCTGTCGTAACGTAAAATAGGTATAGTGTGTCGTTTGCGTAATAGCTATTGCCTCTAACGCCTATCGTGTAGGCTAGTGCTATCTCATTCCAACGTTCCTTTCTTTGATAAAATAGTTGATAGATTCTTTCCACTTCACGGGATCGTGTCCAGCCTTCAGCGCCGGCTGACACATACTTGAGTTTATCCAGGATTTTCACTGTTGGCGAGTAATTATTCTCCACTAGCTCACTTGATTCTCTGATCCTTAAGTATGAGTAGGCTAGGGCACCCGCGATCGTGGTCGGTGGTGGTAGCGGATAGTGTGGTGCTGTGATTGTCGCTAAGGGGTAATACACTGATACCCCCGTAGGCGCCCTTAATTTCACTAGGACAGCGTACTTCATTTTATTCATGCCTTACGGTGATTTCTGTATCAGCTTCTTCGACTTATCTAAGGCTTTCTCTATTAATTCTGTGAGTGTGTTAGCTGGCTCCGCAAATTGTTTATTGGCTGCATCTATCTTAAGGCCTTCCTTATCCATGTAGATCACGTATATTTCCTCCTTGAGATCTTTCAAGACGCTTAAGTACTTCTCTGCTCTGGTGAGGGTGTCATTTATGTAGTTCGTGGTCTCAGGATAGACTCGAGGCGGGGTTACTGTGAACGGTATCGGGTTTGAGATTGCTGCAATACCTCCGACGACTTCCTCTATCGGGAGGTACCTAGCTTTCTTCGCACCGAATCCTGAGCCCTCTAAGAGGACTGAAATGCCTCTTAAGGCTACCTCAAGCCTTTTCAGGCGATCTTCAACGTATTTCCCATTCTCTAGTTTACCTATCCTTGATATATCAACCCCTACTAAGAGCATGTAGATTGCTGTTCCACTCTCTATGTTGAAGGGTTGATGTTGCTGTGTTGTGAAGTCGTATCTGACGTGGAATTGAGACTCTATGATAGCCTTAGCACTCTCCAGGTCTGGCACCATGTAACTGAACATTACCGGGGATGTTCTCCTAAGTCCCGCTTGCGGGACCATAAATCCCGTTAGGTCTTCTATGATGCAGTTCTTCACTAAATCATCGTGTTTCAGGTTCTGGTTTGTGCTTGTTCCGTGTTTTGTGAAGCCTCCCCGTGCTTCGTAGGCGCTACACTCCTCACAGACTTTCAGGTTGTAATGCTTGGCTAACTCTACCAAGGCTCTCATGTAACCATTAGCTATTGACTGACCTGAGACTGCAGGGGCTGTGAGCATCTTATAACGGACTTCACCGTTCTTCGATAACTTCTTAAGTATTGATACTGTCCTATGTCTTGTGTAAGCACCTAAAGCCTCGACCATGTTGAGTGCTTCTACCTCAACTCTCAGCCTTAAGCCTATTGACGCGAACACCATCGCCTCTCACCTACTTAGCTTGAGCCCCGGCTTCCGAGGCTTTAGTCTGCCCACTCTTTAATTGACTTAACTCCATCTTCAAGCCCCTTGTTAAGGCTTTTATCGCTACCTCCCTTGCGGTTCCCACCCTCCTCTCTACCGCGTCCAGAAATTCTCGAACTTCATCCTCACTAGGTATGCTGACGCTTGCTCCTCGCCTTAGTTCTGTTGAAGCGTATCTTATAGCTTCATATAGTGAGAGCCTGACCATGTCAGGATCTGTTGCTCTAGCCATCCTATCTACCGGGCCGTAGACCCTCTCCTTCACTAAGTACGAGAGTAGATCTATTATTCCTTCGTATTTTGACTTAATTGCCATACTCAAGTTCTCACCAATTAAATAACTCTTTTTAGTTATATAAATTTTTATGTGTACGGCTATGTTTATTTCTTATAGTATTCTTGATCGAATTAACATGAAATCTATGTTAATTCACTACTTCCAGAAATATATTTTCCTTCTCTTCTCTTGCTTAATGGTGGTGGTAGTGGTTGTGGTCATTTCTTTGTTAGGTTTTGATATTACTCACGCAGTAATTACCTTAACAAATTTCAGGCCTGTTGAGGTGGTCGTTATTTTAGGTGTTGTTAGAGGTAAACTAGACCAGCGTTCCTTAATCGCTTACAATTCTTTAGAACAATTCGCCCTCACTATGGGTATTAAGTGCGTGAGGCAGGAGGTAGAGGTAACTAATTTCTCTAAAGCTGTATCGACTGTTAGGGAGGTGATGAGGAGGTATGCTGGCAGAGAGGTTACTGTGGTGCTTGACTTAGGAGGTGGTTTAAGAGTTTTAGTTCTTGAAACCTTCATAGCTTTCTATTCGCTTCCAAGATCTTATAGGAAGTACTTTAAGCTCGTCACGTATATAGAGGGGCAAAACGAGTTTATTGAATTGAGTGAGGACATGGTGGTTGAGGAGATTGAGAAAGGAAGGAGAATACTTTCAGAATCCCTAAATTACATTGAGAAAACAATCCTAGAGGTCGCAGAACCTGGCACACCCTACAAACTAAACGAGATGCATAAATTAATTAAAGCAGCCGGCATAGAGGTAACGAAACAAAACTTATGGAGAATACTTAAAAAACTATCTAAGAAAGGCTACGTCGAACAAACAGAGAGAGGAGTATACACGGTAAAAAACGATAAAGATAAGCACTGGAAACTCAAACAGATATCTTAATTACCAGGAATTTAGGATCTCCCCTCTACTCCTCTCTCACGAATTTAAGAGCATATACTCCACGTAGGACCTCTTTCTTATTCTATCGATTTCTACATTCCTTAAATTCTATCTAATAGATTCCAACTGAGGGAATGGCGGGCTTAGCCTTCAGTCCACCATTTGTAGATTCCGGGCAGTATCCTCAATATCCACCTATACACGTTATATGCTGAGTCTCTCAATTCTATTTTGTAGATTCCATTTCCTCACCTCCGGGGGTTACCCCCAAGATAAAACCCTTTCAATTCTATTTTGTAGATTCTCAGGTATGCCGGGATCGAACTGCACGGTCAGCTCGCTCGGCTCTTTCAATTCTATTTTGTAGATTCAGCTCAGCACGAGGAAGGCGTACAACGTCACGGGAGTGCTTTCAATTCTATTTTGTAGATTCAGCAAGGTTAGTTTACGACACGGAGGGAGCGACCCTAAGGTTTCTTTCAATTCTATTTTGTAGATTCGAGTATTCGATTCAATACTGGCGCGATAGGATAAAGCATGATCTCTTTCAATTCTATTTTGTAGATTCGGCTAGCGGTCAGTGGCAACTTCAGAAGAAACTACGGTCTGAAGGGCTACATCGGGATAAGATTCGGCTAGCGGTCAGTGGCAACTAAGCGACGTATTCATGTACTTTCAATTCTATTTTGTAGATTCTTAAAACGTAGTTGATGTTCTTGTGGCCCGTGATTTTTGACACGACCGCCTTTCAATTCTATTTTGTAGATTCAGCGTTCCTCAAGGCGTTGAGGACGTCCGTGACGGTAGCCCTACCTTTCAATTCTATTTTGTAGATTCATGGTTCAGCTAAGCGTGTACGTGGACGGGTCCCTCCTCTTCTCGCTTTCAATTCTATTTTGTAGATTCCTTGATGGGTTCTTGGGTTCTGACCTGGTTTAGGATTTGCTCTTCTTTCAATTCTATTTTGTAGATTCTACAGTATATTGTGTGGTTACAAACGCGAAAAACGCTTTCAATTCTATTTTGTAGATTCTGCGCTTACTAACCCTCACACTAATCTCAATGGCGTGAGTAGTGCTTTCAATTCTATTTTGTAGATTCGAACGTATCTTCAAGCGCTGACATAACTACAACAATAGTTCTTTCAATTCTATTTTGTAGATTCACACCTACATTTGACTGGGCATTAAACAGCGTGAAGGTTACTTTCAATTCTATTTTGTAGATTCCTTATAAACCTCGGTTTCACGCGTGATTCACGCGTAAGTTCTTTCAATTCTATTTTGTAGATTCCTTGAAACTATCACGGATTCGGATCCGCGTTATTACTTGGACTTTCAATTCTATTTTGTAGATTCGGCATACATAAACGCCCAAGCAACCAAGTTGTACGCGGTTCTGACTTTCAATTCTATTTTGTAGATTCCTCACTAAACGCGGGAGAATACAACACTTACTTAAGTATCACAGTTCTTTCAATTCTATTTTGTAGATTCGCGAAGTCATATCTCGAGTGGGTTCTAGCATACTTCGGTATTACCTTTCAATTCTATTTTGTAGATTCACAGTTAGGCTACGATACGTATACTTCGAATTATAGACCTTTCAATTCTATTTTGTAGATTCGGAGGTAAAAATGGTCGGTCAAACCTCCAAGTCGGCCTCTGGCTTTCAATTCTATTTTGTAGATTCTGACATGACAATACCAGTATCAACTATATTCAAAATAATTATGCTTTCAATTCTATTTTGTAGATTCCTACCTCAGGCCGTGAGCAATCTCGTGTTGTCGTGTTTCTTTCAATTCTATTTTGTAGATTCCGGCACGACTATGTAGTCGTTCTCCCCCACCAAGTTGTTTATGACTTTCAATTCTATTTTGTAGATTCCAAGTACTCAAGCGCTTCCTCCTCGCTTATCAAGTTCTTCGCTCTTTCAATTCTATTTTGTAGATTCGGGTCTGCAAGGAAGAGGCTAGGAGGAAGGGCGTCAGATTCCCTTTCAATTCTATTTTGTAGATTCAACGCTACATAGCTTACACTAACCGCAAAGGGGTTTACACTTTCAATTCTATTTTGTAGATTCTTTTAATCACAGATAGGACTGGGGAGCTTGATGCTCTAACTTTCAATTCTATTTTGTAGATTCTAACGATCCGAAATATGAAATATATGCGGTGATAAGTAGCCTTTCAATTCTATTTTGTAGATTCGCTTGATAAAAGACCTGTGACTGGCTTTGACGTCAGACATATCAAGACTTTCAATTCTATTTTGTAGATTCATCAAGTATTATGACAACTCATGGAAGTGATGACCGGTGATCAACTTTCAATTCTATTTTGTAGATTCTGACGTAGTCTTCGGCCGTGACCTCCCCGCGCTTCAGCCTTTCAATTCTATTTTGTAGATTCTTGTGGAGGGATCCCTGAGCAAGCGTGCTGGCTTCGTTTTGTCCCTTTCAATTCTATTTTGTAGATTCTGATAAGCTTAACTCTGATCATTCTTGGCGAGTGGATTATGTCTTTCAATTCTATTTTGTAGATTCGGTTGTGGGAGGCACAAGCCCGAGCTTCACGTTCACGGTCGCCTTTCAATTCTATTTTGTAGATTCTACCGTCGTGCCAATAGAAATACTCGCTGAACCTAATCTTTCAATTCTATTTTGTAGATTCGCACCTTGTGTTTTTCCAGGTACCTCTTTACTTGCTTGTCTTTCAATTCTATTTTGTAGATTCAAGGCCGGCGACGCCAAATGGCTTAAGAAGGCCTCAGAGATCTTTCAATTCTATTTTGTAGATTCTTACTCAATAAATTTTAATTGCAAACCCCCTTTTTCACGCACAAATTCCTTTCAATTCTATTTTGTAGATTCTGTGTTTTGTTTTTCTTTGTTCTATTTAAGATTCTTTCTGTGTTTTATTTGTTTTAGGGGTATTTAAGTTT
>Ga0080004_1138256_pt1 | contig 10840 bp, 7 predicted proteins | sample WasSprMetagenome_FD_69207 | JGI IMG/M metagenome (GOLD analysis project Ga0080004, IMG submission 69207) | Sulfidic aquatic microbial communities from Washburn Spring, Yellowstone National Park, USA - WS (SPADES assembly) (version 2) | ecosystem: Environmental > Aquatic > Thermal springs > Hot...
CCTTTAACCTCCATCAACTCCTTGAATCTCACATAGAGAATTGAAAGAAGAAAGAAGGTCTTTCTTCTTCTTCCCCTTCAAGCGACTCGAATCTCACATAGAGAATTGAAAGAACACCTGTTGTTGCTCCAGCGGTTGCTGAAGCTGTTGGAATCTCACATAGAGAATTGAAAGCAGCTATGAGGGTTGAAGTAAATAAAGATAAATTCATCTATGAATCTCACATAGAGAATTGAAAGAAAAAGAGTTGAGAGCAAAGGCGGCTCTGTGGTATCCAGGAATCTCACATAGAGAATTGAAAGAAGAAACATATCCAGTGGTTGTAGGTCACAATTTTAATATTGAATCTCACATAGAGAATTGAAAGACAGGGGGCAACACAGCCCTAAAGGCCAGCAGCGAAGTGAATCTCACATAGAGAATTGAAAGGATTTTTCTGGCTTTTCTGAGGAGATACATCGCTTTTGGTGAATCTCACATAGAGAATTGAAAGACCAGCCTCCTCAACCCATCTATGAGGTCGGGTATCGCCTGAATCTCACATAGAGAATTGAAAGAAAGCAACCTTCTCAACTCTCATCTGAGTGTAGAATAGAATCTCACATAGAGAATTGAAAGGCAAAACCGCTAGAAGAATGTAATCATTTGATAACGTGGAATCTCACATAGAGAATTGAAAGTGCTTATTCAACATCTGAATGCGGTTGAGTTCGAGGTGAATCTCACATAGAGAATTGAAAGGCGGTTTAAGAAGGGAGATTGTGGAGGTTGGTGAAGTAAGAATCTCACATAGAGAATTGAAAGTTATGGATGGCTGCTCAGAGACCCTCTTCACACCCAAGAATCTCACATAGAGAATTGAAAGAATAGGTGGCTTCCTATCCAGTAAGTACGCTGTGAAGGAATCTCACATAGAGAATTGAAAGGTAGGGTCACGGTCGAGGAAGCCAAGCAACTAGTAGCCTCAGAATCTCACATAGAGAATTGAAAGACTACTTAGCCGTCTTCTCGGTGTTAAAATTCCATTCAAGAATCTCACATAGAGAATTGAAAGTTTTAATCATAAGTATTTAAGTTTTTACACCAACCACATAAGAATCTCACATAGAGAATTGAAAGTGCTTATGTTGATAGGGTTTGGCTTAATCTTCTACGGCTAGAATCTCACATAGAGAATTGAAAGAAAAACCAATTGCGGGCTTAATAACAGCAAAATTTCTTCTAGAATCTCACATAGAGAATTGAAAGAACCGCGTTGCAATACGGCACCCTAGGCGGAGGCTTAGGAATCTCACATAGAGAATTGAAAGCAAACCCACTGCCCGCTCTCCTTGGCGGGGGCGACTTCTGCGGAATCTCACATAGAGAATTGAAAGTCGCTCAAACACCACTCCTCATCCAACTCGTAAACCAGAATCTCACATAGAGAATTGAAAGCCACCTAATAGGTCAATGGGTCCTACTGCTACACGACCCGGAATCTCACATAGAGAATTGAAAGGAAAGGCAGAATCTTTCGAACCATGGTGTTGTTACCTCTTCTTGAATCTCACATAGAGAATTGAAAGCTCAGCTGCGGCTGAGGGGTTCGCTGAATCCCTCAAACGTGAATCTCACATAGAGAATTGAAAGACCGATGGTGTATGAGTGTGAATAGCCATCTTAAACCCGGAATCTCACATAGAGAATTGAAAGTTCAAAAATGTAGCCAGTTGGGTTGGTAAACCAAACCTGAATCTCACATAGAGAATTGAAAGAACCACGTTTTCAACGCTTACCGTTAGGGTTCTGGTGTCTGAATCTCACATAGAGAATTGAAAGTAAACAGCATCAACCCCATAGGGCTAAAGGCGTGGGTGAGAATCTCACATAGAGAATTGAAAGCTGGCGGTTATTCGGGAGCAGTCGAACATACTCATAATCCAGAATCTCACATAGAGAATTGAAAGTCTTTCTCCGATTTTGTCCCACATTTCTTCACCAATCAGAATCTCACATAGAGAATTGAAAGTTCAAGAAGTATCTTGATACAGCTGCTGTCTGTAGACGGAATCTCACATAGAGAATTGAAAGTTTAACCGTAACCGAAGGCGGCTTCGCTATAGCTGTTTGAATCTCACATAGAGAATTGAAAGTACTTGAACACACGGCAGCTCAGACTCGGATAAGAGCGGGAATCTCACATAGAGAATTGAAAGCATAGCTGCTAAGGTGTGGTGCAGAACCGCAACCTTCAGAATCTCACATAGAGAATTGAAAGAACCGTTATTCCTGAGCTCCATGTTGAACCGTCTGTGCTGAATCTCACATAGAGAATTGAAAGACAGAAAAGACTAGGGTTAAGCGAATCATCCTCTCCTTCTGAATCTCACATAGAGAATTGAAAGTCAAGCCGATGCGCAAAGCCCCTCATCAATAGATACTATGAATCTCACATAGAGAATTGAAAGAAGAGCTGGTCTTCCCAGCCCAATTTTTCATAACGTATTGGAATCTCACATAGAGAATTGAAAGATACTAGTCACCCTCCTCTTTCCTGTAAAGCCACCACCCGAATCTCACATAGAGAATTGAAAGAAATTCTACGATGACCCTCAGAGCGAATCCTACTCTTGAATCTCACATAGAGAATTGAAAGTTTTGGCACTCACTCGGCTCCGAACCGCTTTTGCTCAAAAGAATCTCACATAGAGAATTGAAAGGTGTCTGTTAACGCCGGTGCTTGATTCGATGATCCTACGCCCGAATCTCACATAGAGAATTGAAAGACTATAAGAGAGCGGTTTCGTACCCACTCGGAGACGGAAGAATCTCACATAGAGAATTGAAAGACGTATTTTTTGCCTACGAGGGGCAGGGTGTCTTTCACGAGAATCTCACATAGAGAATTGAAAGAGAACAAACTTCTATTATACTTCTCCACAGACAGGGTTTTAGAATCTCACATAGAGAATTGAAAGGGGGGTTGCCAAGCCCCTGATCTTGCCTCATAGGCTTGGGTTTAGAATCTCACATAGAGAATTGAAAGAAATCAGATGCAAGGGTCATCAAAACCCTAGTCGAAGAATCTCACATAGAGAATTGAAAGAGAAACTTCACCAAGTTGGCTGCGGTGCTGTTTATCTGAGGAATCTCACATAGAGAATTGAAAGCAGCTTTCAGCTTGAGAAATGGGTTGAGCAACCTAACTTTAGAATCTCACATAGAGAATTGAAAGGCTGCAGAGGGTGGTGTAGAATGGGATATCCGCCGCAGGAATCTCACATAGAGAATTGAAAGCCGCCTCACTGCGTGAGACTATAGATCCATCCTCTACATATGCCGAATCTCACATAGAGAATTGAAAGCGTAGTTGGGGTACACCGAAGTCTGGTGTTTAACCTGAGAATCTCACATAGAGAATTGAAAGGATGCGCCGGCGAGTTTAAGCCCGGTTTGCTTAGAGTGAATCTCACATAGAGAATTGAAAGTGCAGATCGAGCAGTAGGCTTTCAAAGAGGCTTCAGTCATTGAATCTCACATAGAGAATTGAAAGTTTCTCCTGTGAACCATATTGATGCTAGTTCTGATGCTGAATCTCACATAGAGAATTGAAAGAAGGTTTTGTTGGCAGATAAGCCTCTTTCAATTGCGGATCGAATCTCACATAGAGAATTGAAAGTCTTTCTTCACCTTTTGATTAAACTTTTGGGTGCTTCAGGAATCTCACATAGAGAATTGAAAGTTTTGTTTACAGAGAGGGGTAAGAAGTATGGCATACCACAGAATCTCACATAGAGAATTGAAAGTAATCCGAAGCCCGCAGTCCCCTCTCCTACATTACTGAATCTCACATAGAGAATTGAAAGAAGAGCATGGGAGGCCTGCAGCCATCCTTACAGACAGGGGAATCTCACATAGAGAATTGAAAGTCTGTGGCCGTGTCTCCATATGCTTGATTGGTAGTAGTCGAATCTCACATAGAGAATTGAAAGCACAAGGATACGAAGCGATAACATCACCAATAGCTGGAGCGAGAATCTCACATAGAGAATTGAAAGAAAATATTTGCCGCAGATCATCGGCTTAGAGACATCGCCTTGAATCTCACATAGAGAATTGAAAGTCAACGTATTCGAGAGGCTTAACCGTTAGGAAGCCCCCGAATCTCACATAGAGAATTGAAAGATATAAAGTAAGCCCTATTTATTTGACTATTGGGCTGAGAATCTCACATAGAGAATTGAAAGACAAACCAGCCGAATTGATGAGGGAGCGGAGATGAAGAGGAATCTCACATAGAGAATTGAAAGACTTGACCGCGTCTTAGGCCGCTTACCTTTATTACCTGAATCTCACATAGAGAATTGAAAGATCGAAGCTGTAGTCCAGGTAGATAGGTCGGCTGAGCGAATCTCACATAGAGAATTGAAAGCTGAGTGTGGCTAAAGCAAGGCGTTTGGCTGTTAGCTTGGAATCTCACATAGAGAATTGAAAGTGCGGTTAAGACTCATCAGCACAGTTCGGCGGTAGGGGATGGAATCTCACATAGAGAATTGAAAGATAAATTCTTCCGGAGTAGCTTCTTTGGGGTTATAAACATCCTGAATCTCACATAGAGAATTGAAAGATACTCAGCTCCAGGTCGTCCACGAACGCCACCTTTAACCGAATCTCACATAGAGAATTGAAAGCAAGCCTATACCAGCTAATATTGCAGCTGCTATCCCTCTCATGAATCTCACATAGAGAATTGAAAGGCAGTCGCCGTCGAACACTAGTCTGCCTGTTCGTGAGAAGAATCTCACATAGAGAATTGAAAGCACAAGCCACACTACACCCCATAGGAGACTATAATGGAATCTCACATAGAGAATTGAAAGGATGGAATGTTTTGGATGATTGGGTCGGTTGGAGGAGGCGAATCTCACATAGAGAATTGAAAGTAAAATATGCTCTCTATGCGGTAGGAGCGGGATTGGTAGCGTGGATGAATCTCACATAGAGAATTGAAAGACATAGTTGCTCACGTTTCTGAGGTCCACGCCTTTGGAATCTCACATAGAGAATTGAAAGCCCTTAGATCGTCTAGCTCTTCATCTTTAAGCACTTTACCGAATCTCACATAGAGAATTGAAAGTCCCTCCTAACCACCCAAGCGTAGCCCTGATTATCCACGCGAATCTCACATAGAGAATTGAAAGCAGCTAGAAGACCATTCACGTGGAGCGACGCAGCCTTCAGAATCTCACATAGAGAATTGAAAGTGAACCCCTTATATGACTGCCCATTTCTGTTAGTCATAAGCGAATCTCACATAGAGAATTGAAAGATAAGAAGGAAGGTAAAACAAGACCAATAACGGCTAGGGTCGGGAATCTCACATAGAGAATTGAAAGCCGATTTGACGGTAGTGGAAGGGTTCGAGTTTCTTGAACGAATCTCACATAGAGAATTGAAAGATGAAGCTGAGGCTCTTCGTTTTACCCACACCTTTAATGCCGAATCTCACATAGAGAATTGAAAGACCTAACTAAACTCGACCTACCCCTAACAGTAGATGACGTAGAATCTCACATAGAGAATTGAAAGAAACATCTGGAGAAACTTCTTCACCCTCTCTTCTAGCTTGGAATCTCACATAGAGAATTGAAAGTCTGGTATTCTTACACCAAACGTTCGCTCATTATGTTCCCGAATCTCACATAGAGAATTGAAAGTCCCAAGTGATTATACCTTTGGGTTTCCTCGCCTTTTTGAATCTCACATAGAGAATTGAAAGTAATAAAACTTATTTCCGTATAGTAGACGACAAGCCCCTGAATCTCACATAGAGAATTGAAAGAAGCAAAGCCTTCGAGCTAGGTGGGATCAGATTAGACGAATCTCACATAGAGAATTGAAAGTTAGTCGTATTCAGATGCAAACCAGTAGAAACATACGTCGAATCTCACATAGAGAATTGAAAGAAGTAGAAAACCTAGACATAGAAGTAGTGAAGGTTCTGAGAATCTCACATAGAGAATTGAAAGTAACGCTTGGGGTTTCAGAGAATATGCACCATACGCTAACGAATCTCACATAGAGAATTGAAAGGGTATGAAGGCTGCTTCATCTAGGATCACCAGGTGGGCGGAATCTCACATAGAGAATTGAAAGACCTCAACTATTAGGCTCAAACAGCGTACACCCCTCTTGAATCTCACATAGAGAATTGAAAGCTGGGATAGCTGGTTTGATGGCACATATCTGCATCTATGGAATCTCACATAGAGAATTGAAAGTGAATGAGGATACCTCTGAGATCATCTGAGGTGTGATTTCGGAATCTCACATAGAGAATTGAAAGAGATGAGTGTGTCTTTGTATGTCTGCTCACTGGTATCCGAATCTCACATAGAGAATTGAAAGGAATTCTCCTTTGGCGATCTTTTCTCTTAGTTTGTTGAATCTCACATAGAGAATTGAAAGTCTATACCAAGCCACCGCTGAACCAATGTAGTAATGGCTGCGAATCTCACATAGAGAATTGAAAGATGTCCCAATCCACGGTTACGGTTTTACTCTGATCCTTCGAATCTCACATAGAGAATTGAAAGAAGTCGAGGTTAACCCCGGCGATGTGGTCTACATAACAGGGAATCTCACATAGAGAATTGAAAGACGAGCTCTTCAAGTGCCTCTAGCCTCTTCTCAAGGAGTCTCACATAGAGAATTGAAAGCCCATAGACTCGGCACACACGACGACTTAGCGTATGCGAATCTCACATAGAGAATTGAAAGGCCATTTTTATCCACTTCTCCCTTTTATCTTCACACCGAATCTCACATAGAGAATTGAAAGATACGCGGCAATAGGCTCTGCCGGCTCAGGGGGCAGGAATCTCACATAGAGAATTGAAAGAGCGTAGTTGAGGGGGGCTCTGCGACGATTTACGCTAAGAATCTCACATAGAGAATTGAAAGACTACCTCAAACCAGAGGACTTCGAAGCCAAATCAGACGCAAGAATCTCACATAGAGAATTGAAAGCACTCATTCTTCCAATTTGAACATTTTTCAATTTCCCGAATCTCACATAGAGAATTGAAAGTTGGAGGACGCCAGAACTCTACTTAGCTTTCCCATATTTCGAATCTCACATAGAGAATTGAAAGTCTCCTACGCCGAGGTATCTGTTGTACGGCATATTCTAGAATCTCACATAGAGAATTGAAAGTCACCAGAATCACCTTCTTCTTGCTAACATACACCCTCGAATCTCACATAGAGAATTGAAAGACAACAAATTCAGCTCTACTGCGGTAGCTGAGTAAGCCGCGAATCTCACATAGAGAATTGAAAGGGAAAGAAGTGCAGAGCATCAGACTATACAGAAACCCAGGAATCTCACATAGAGAATTGAAAGCCTCCTTCTCTTCTGCCGCCGCTCCTACGCCGAGCCTCTCAGGAATCTCACATAGAGAATTGAAAGACTACCGTCAAATCGGAGATAAACTCATAGTCAGCAAGAATCTCACATAGAGAATTGAAAGAAGCGTTCTGCACCACCTTACCCCTCAGATAGTATCCTAGAATCTCACATAGAGAATTGAAAGTTCTTAGGCAACCGTATTTTGCTGAGTAGTTTATTGTGAATCTCACATAGAGAATTGAAAGGACCATGACTGAAGCTGCCTCTGAATACACCTACAAGAATCTCACATAGAGAATTGAAAGACATACCACGGTTTAGGCGGTGGAGCAGCATACTTCTCTGGGAATCTCACATAGAGAATTGAAAGACCAGCCTCCTCAACCCATCTATGAGGTCGGGTATCGCCTGAATCTCACATAGAGAATTGAAAGCGAAGCATACGGCTTCCCAGATGCTAAGCCTAGGCTGCAGAATCTCACATAGAGAATTGAAAGCCTTCTTCAAATACTCAATCAACGTTATAGCACCTACGCGAATCTCACATAGAGAATTGAAAGAAATACTCTGGACCAAGAGGCTTATCCTCCCTAGGCACATAAAGAATCTCACATAGAGAATTGAAAGAGTCAGGTGCAGCTAGAATAGCTGCCATATATCTAAGGAATCTCACATAGAGAATTGAAAGTCGGGCTCGCTGTAGCAGACGTGAAATACTAAATTGCCGAATCTCACATAGAGAATTGAAAGAAGAGCTGGTCTTCCCAGCCCAATCTCATATACCGTAGAATCTCACATAGAGAATTGAAAGAAATTAAGGGAGGCTTTGACATTTTGCTTAACTATAAGAATCTCACATAGAGAATTGAAAGGCTTGTGTAATCTACATCCTATTCAAAATAGGTTGGAGAATCTCACATAGAGAATTGAAAGTATTTCATTCACCAACACCCCTCAAAAAGTTTATATAAGAATCTCACATAGAGAATTGAAAGAATCTCGTAGCCTATGCAGCTTCTCTTAAGCATCTTAGCGAATCTCACATAGAGAATTGAAAGTATCTTTTGTTAACCAGCTTCGCTAGTGTTAGGCATATTGAATCTCACATAGAGAATTGAAAGCTACTGGCGCTACCTGGAACATCTTCTTGAAAGCAAGAATCTCACATAGAGAATTGAAAGTAAGCTTTGGCTTCAGCAGTGGCTGGACAGCAGAGTATTCGAATCTCACATAGAGAATTGAAAGCCACAATCGTGTCAGTTATCTGCCACCTTCTCTCCTCGTGAATCTCACATAGAGAATTGAAAGTTATGGTCGGGGTGGCTCTTTGGCTACTCGGAGCCATCTTGAATCTCACATAGAGAATTGAAAGAATCTTAGCGTTGGCTAGTGAGAGGAAATGAGTCTAGGAATCTCACATAGAGAATTGAAAGGCTAGCAGTTGGGTAGCCGACCACAACATTTTTATCTTGAATCTCACATAGAGAATTGAAAGTCTTTAGGACTTCTGTTAGGCTTGGTGTTGCCATCTGCAGAATCTCACATAGAGAATTGAAAGTTGCCCTTTTTGTCTGTTTTGAATGCGAAGGCTAGTAGAATCTCACATAGAGAATTGAAAGTTTTGATGCTGGTGTTGTTCCAACCCATAAGTCCCATGAATCTCACATAGAGAATTGAAAGTCCTGAGATCGACGACGGAATACTTGAGATTGCCGAAACAGGAATCTCACATAGAGAATTGAAAGTTTAACCAATATCGGGTAGATTTTTCGATTAAAGCTGCCCTGAATCTCACATAGAGAATTGAAAGATAGAATAGCGAGTTTGGCTTGCAAACTTCGAACAGCTCCGAATCTCACATAGAGAATTGAAAGTATTAAAAATCGTATCCCCCTCTAAAGTAGTATTATCAGAATCTCACATAGAGAATTGAAAGCATCTCTTAGCGTAGATGAAAAGGGGTTAGACTATGATGAGAATCTCACATAGAGAATTGAAAGCTATCACGAACAACCCCATTATTCATCCACGCTACACTCGAATCTCACATAGAGAATTGAAAGTACTGCTACACGACCCGCACTCCCAGCTGACATGGAGCTTGAATCTCACATAGAGAATTGAAAGCCTTAAGCTGTGGTGCGATAGACCTCATGGCTACTGCAGAATCTCACATAGAGAATTGAAAGACTTATATAAGATTGGTGGAGCATACAATCACCCTCGAGAATCTCACATAGAGAATTGAAAGCCTACGCCCCTCAGACGCTTAATCGCTTGTGTGCTTGTAGAATCTCACATAGAGAATTGAAAGTGATAATCTTTATGCCCGGATAATCGTTGATACGCCTGTGAATCTCACATAGAGAATTGAAAGAAAACCGCCCTAACCTTGCTAATAGGGTAATCGTAGCTGAATCTCACATAGAGAATTGAAAGTTAATATGCTGCGTAACCAAACCCAACCCGCCATGCCCAGAATCTCACATAGGGAATTGAAAGAAATGTTATGAGAAGGTTTCTAAACGTAACTGGGTTAGAATCTCACATAGAGAATTGAAATACCCAGCTGTGTTGAATGAATATAATGAATATAACCTCTAAAACAGAGAATTAAAAGAAGTAATCCGTCAACACCTGAATGTCCCTGTGGAGATTGAGGAGCTCACTCTTTGAGGCTGCGCGCTTTAGGTGTGGCTACCACCTTTTAAAACGCCACGTAGCGCTCACCCACGTCCCTTGGCCTATTCTTAGTCGCTTAGATCTTGAACTTATTAATAGCCAACGTAAATCTAGCTTTTACCACAGTTTTTACCACCATTTACTGACCACTTGAATTTACCACTTTACCACAAACCCAGGTAAAAGCGGTAAAACACTTTACCATGAAGTGGTTGGTAAAGCGTTTTACCCCGCCTCAGTAAATTTACCACCACCCTTGTAAAACCTCAAACAGCGCTAGCCGTGAAACAGAAGTGACATTAACGATTTTACCGCTATTTACCACATCAGGTAAAAATCAAAAACGTCGATCATGAAGTGGCCAGTAAAACGTTTACCACCCCAGCAAATTTACAACCCCCCTTGTAAAACCCTAAACACATCCCACAATGAAACAGAAAGGTAGATTAGGGTTTTACCGCTTTACCGCACAGTAAAACATTCAAATCCTAATTTGAGCATAGCTAGGCTTGTGAATGTGCGATTGATCGGGAAGAACGCAGCATTGCTCCGGACGTTAGTGGTAAACAGGTAAATCGCGTACGAAGGAAGCCGAACAGTGTTTACCCGATTCTCACCCAAAACCAAGGGCTTGCGCAAACTCAGTTAGCTAAGACCCTGCATAACCTTGTCAACTCTATCCCTCAGACCCTCATCATACTTAACAAAGATGTCATCGCCTCTAGCCGAGACTAGCGTGATGTTTCTCTCAAGCCCAGCGTGCGC
>Ga0080004_1097788_pt1 | contig 10836 bp, 9 predicted proteins | sample WasSprMetagenome_FD_69207 | JGI IMG/M metagenome (GOLD analysis project Ga0080004, IMG submission 69207) | Sulfidic aquatic microbial communities from Washburn Spring, Yellowstone National Park, USA - WS (SPADES assembly) (version 2) | ecosystem: Environmental > Aquatic > Thermal springs > Hot...
GGTCTTGCCGAGCTCCCTCCAGAGGAGGAGGGCTTTCACAATGTTCAGGAGCCTCTCCCTGGAGCCGTAGAAGGGCGGGTCGTGGAGTAGGGCCATGGATGGGGAGCCTGTCTCCCGGGCTAGGATGCTGCCAGCGTGGACTACGTCCCAGTTCTCGTGTAATGCTACCACCGCGTCCCAGCCGGCCCCAGCCCTCTCAACCCTCACGAGCCGCGGTGCCAGCTGTGTCGCGGCGTCGACCAGCCTCAGGCCGGTGAGCCTCCCGAGGAGCGAGAGGGGCTTGGGTAGCCGGGTGTACCCGGCGGGCGCGGCCCCCGTGCCCCGGATGCTCTTCAACAGCTCTCTGTCCTCCCAGAGCTCCCAGGGGATGAAGAGGCTGACGTCGAAGTGCCTGGAGTACTCTCTCAGTGAGCGGACAGCCCTTAAAGCACCGCCGCCTAGTTGCGGGGCGGGCTTGGCGACCGCGAGGAGCCGCGGCTTCAACACCTCCACCACAGTGGTATTGCCCGGCGACTGGTTTTTATGTGAACCGGTGTCTACTCTACTGCTGGTGGAGCCGCTTGTTCATCCACACCGTCCCCGCCTGCAGGTCGCTGTTCGAGAACTGGCCCAGCGTCCTAGCCGGCTACTGGGCTGGCAGGGTTAGGGGCGGGGGGCGTGTCAGAGTGGTGTGCCGTGGCGGCGGTGAGGCATGGCTCACCGTGGGGGAGCTGAACGCTGTCCTCTACGCTGTTAGAAGAGGGTTCGTGGACGGCTTCTCGTGCAGTGACCGCGGGGTCGTGGCGAAGGGCAGTGTTATACCGTTAGACGTGTTTCTCGGAAGCGATTTGAGGGCCCCGTGGTACGGCTGGAGGTATGACGCGGGGAGGGGTGCCTGGGTGCTCGGCGACGCGGTCTTCAAGAGGGTTACCGCGACGGTTATAGAGGTCTTCAACCACGGCTTCTGGGCCCGCGTCAAGAGGGCGCCGGGGAGGGTCGTGGTGGATATTGGCGCCGGCCCCGGGGACACGCCAGTCTACTTCATCCACATGGGTGCTTCAAGGGTTATAGCACTGGAGCCAGACCCCCTGGCCTACGCGGAGATGCTCGAGAACCTGCGGCTCAACCGGGTTGAAGACAGGGTTGTAGCACTGCAGAGGGCCGCGGGGGCTGGCACCCTGCGGGAGCTCGTGGAGGAGTACAGGCTCAGGGACGCGGTGTTGAAGGCGGACTGCGAGGGCTGCGAGCACAGCCTCTTCCAGGAGGCCGGCTGGGAGCTAGGCGCCTTCACGGAGATAGCCCTCGAATACCACGGGAGCCCCCGCAGGATAGCCGGCAAGCTCAGGGAGGCGGGCTTCAAAGTATTAGTCGACCCGCCGTGGGGAGAGCTAGACGGGGAGCCAGTAGGCTTCCTCCACGCACTGTCCTGAGCCGAGCACCACAGCTGTGATGTCCCGAGGAGTACATATACTAGATTCATCGGAATCGTGGGAGAGGATAAGAAGTATTGAAAAAGTCTTGTATTAATTATCCTGGGTTTTTGCTTCCTGTGCCTGCGGCTGTTTTTTCTCGGCTTCACTAAATACCTCATCGGGGAGTGGGAATCCTAGTAATGTGGATAGGATGAGCTTTAATGACTCGGCTGGCGTTAACTCCTCGGGCTTCAGCAGCTTTGGTTCCTTCCTCTCCTGGACTCTGATGGGCTTGAAGGAGTGGGCTATATCGTAGATGTAGTAGCAGGAGTAACCGCCGACTTCGTAGAGCTCGTACAGGGCTTCAACCTCGAACTCCCTGCCGTCGCAGACCAGCGTGTCTACGTGGTGCTCGACGACATGCTTGATATCGCTGCTCAAATACTCCTCTACTTCAATACGCGGGTTCTCATCCCGCCAGAACCATACATTACCACACCCAGCGTGCTCTTTCACAGCCCTCCTAATATTATGCCCAAGACTCTCCAGCGCAACGGGCATTTTGACCTGTTGCAACGCCTGAAATATCCTGCCAGCCATGTCGCCCTGGGGCTGAGACGCTTCCTGAGCATGCGGCACGCTCCACACCTATATCTAAATACGTCCCGCATGGTTTTTAAAAACAGTGGGCCCCGCTGGGCCGCGTGGGAAAAAGTGGTCTTTTTCCGGCCCGTGGTTCAGAAAGGGTGGGGGCTGGAGGGTTTTGGCTCGGGTAAAAAATGGGTGTTGTGTTCAGGGCTAGACCTGCCTCCTCGCGACCTCGACTGCCGCGGCGGCCACGAACGCTACCACGGCTATGCCTACCGCGGTGTAGTTGCCTGTGAACACGCCTATCCCGAGGAGGACGAGGCCGAACGCCGTGGCGGCGACTGCTATGCCCCGTGCGAGGGAGCCGGTCATCCTGGCGGCGACTATTGCAACGGCTACCGCGGCGCCGTAGAGGACTATGAAGCCTGGGTCGCCCCAGGTGGACGGGGGCTGGAGGACTGGCGGCGGGGGGGCGGGGACGAATATGCCTGGGAGGGACGTCGTGGTGAAGTACTGTGGTTGCGCCGGGGGCGTGACCTGGACGAGGCTTATCGTGAGCGTCGACGGGTCTACTATCGCGACCAGTGCTATGCCGGCGGGGAAGTCCAGGCTGTAGGCGTTGGTCGTGATCAGGATGTTGCTCACGGTGACGCCGGCCACCGAGTAGCTTAGGAGGAAGCCCCTGAACCCGACCAGCGTGAGCATTGAGCCGGAGCCGGGCTGAACCGCTACAGTGCCCGAGCTGTAGACGAGCTGTAGCGGCGTGCTCAGCGTTATGAACTTCACGAGGCCGCCGGCGGGTATCGGGCCCGCCACGCTCAGCTTGAAGACGCCCATGGCCGCGTACCTCAGCATATCCGATATCACGCCGCCGTATTTGTCGACGACTCCCGTCAGGTTCCCTGAGACGTAGATGTACGGGTAGAGCGCCGCCGGGCACGCTGGGAGAGTGGTGTTGAAGACATACCTGTTGAAGCTGTAGTACGTCTTGTTCCCCAGCATGTAGACCAGCATGTAGCTCACCCCCGGCGTACCGTTGTTGCACTCCCAGCTCAACGCCACGTCGAGGGGGAACGAGAGGCCTCCCACGGGGCTACCGTAGTACGTCGCGTTGTTGTAGTACAGTATGGGCAGAGTGTAGCTCCCGTTGACGAGGACGCCTATCCTCACAGTGTAGTCCGTGAGGTTGTTGTCGACGAAGCCCACCTCGTAGACAGCGCCCACTGGTGCGGCGCCGGGCATCGTCGAGGCCTGGACTGGCGTCGAGTAGTAGACTGTGATGACGCTCCCGACGTTGTACAAGACCACGACCCCGTTGACCACGCTGAAGCTTATCGGGGAGCCGTTGTCGAGGACGAGCACCGGCGTGAGGCTGGTGTTCGCTAGGACGCTCGTGTTCCCCGAGGCGCTGTACGCGAGCCTCACGTACCCCGCTAGGATCGTGGAGTTGATGTATGAGACGGGGGCTGTGCCGAGTATCGAGAACACGCCGTTGTACCACTTGTAGACCACTACGCCAGGGTTAGCCGGGTTGCTGAAGACCAGGGCGTTATCCGAGGCGTTCAAGAAGGACACAGTCCCGTTCGCAAACCTGTTGAAGCCAATAGTCGCGAGGCCGTTGCTCACACCACCCGACACCACGCTACCGCTGTCGTTCAAGAACACGGTGCCCGAGGAGAGGGGTGCGCCGTCGTAGCCGTAGTAGAGCCTGAGGGCGACCGTGTTGCCGGCCAAGTCCACGCCCACCAGGGTCGCGTTCACCGAGTCGTATACCACCTTGAAGGCAGTGTAGTCCACGTAGCGGACTCCCAGCGTCGACTCAGCGTAGGAGACCACGCTGTACAGCACAGCTGTGATCCTGCCGGGCGGCTGAACCACGGCGACCCAGGCGGAGCCGTTCCACGAGGCTGAGGCACCGGCGAGCTGGACGCTCACAGCGTTAGAGGAGTCCAATGGGAGGCCGTCGTACGCGTGGTACAGCACAGCTGTGACGTTCACGGGCGACGTGTAGTCCACGCGGGTGCCGTTCGCCAGCGTGGTGTTGCCCACTGTGAACGAGAAGGACGAGAGCACCAGCTTGTCGAATACGGCCGTCGTAGCCGTGTTCCCCGTGAACCTGGTTAAACCGTACTTCGGGTCGCTTACGCCTACAATAGAGTAGCCGTACGCCCCCACGCTCGTCTTCGTCGAAGTATCGTTGAGGGTGAAGGAGCCGTTGAAAGCAGTGTTGTCGAACGCGTACACAGCTGTGGCGTTGAATGAAGGCTTGTCGCCCACCGTGAACCTCGGCTGGCTCGGCGTGAAAGATGTGACCACCACTTGATCCCACGTGAGCAACACTGTCTCAGAAGCGTTGAACCATGTCCCCGGGTCGTAGAACTGGAGCGTCAGGTTCGCCTGGCCAACCGTGCCCAGGGAGAGGTTGGGGACGACGCCGGGCTGGGGTAGGACAGCGTTTAAGAGGCTGACCCCGGGGGACGGGAGCGTCGCGTTGAACGACTGGTCTGGTGGCCTCATCTGGATCCCGTAGGCGGGGACGAGCGGGTTCACAGCCGTGCCGTTGGGGAGGGTTGCACCTAACATTAGATATAGGTAGTAGTCTTTCTGCCAATACTTCACGGTTATATTGTACCAGCCCGCTGTAAGGGAGACTGTGGCAGACCTCGTGCCGGCATCGCTCCACCCATCTATCACGAGCGTCCCGTTGACGTAGAGCCTGGAGCCGTCGTCGCTTGCAAGCGTGAACGTGTAGTCCCCGTTATGCGGGAGGTAGACCATCGACGTGTAGACTAGAGCGAAGTATGTAGGGGGGCATCCAACCGTCTTAGCCCAGTATGGTGCGTCGTCCGTGCTCACCCCGAGGTATACGTAGCCTGTTTCCCAGCCCGGGGGGACGAAGCCCGGGCTGTTGGAGAAGTAGCTGTGGGTTGACGTAGGGTACACGGTGCCGAGGTACGTGTAGTACGATGGGTTCGGCGGCTCGGCGCTGGCTGTCGCACCCTTGTACACGTCCACCCTCCACCAGACGTCGGCGGGCGTGTAGGCCCCGAGCCCCGCGACCGTGGACGTAGCGTTGAGGTAGTAGGCTGGAGGGGTTGAGCCGTCCGTGTACGCGATGGTGTAGGATGTCGTAACGACAGTGGTCAAGTCCGCCCTAGCCTTCGAAGTCTTAACGGTGGGGACGAGGTAGTCGGTTCTCAGGGACGCCCAGTTGCTCCAGTAGACTGCCGGCGCCCCCGCGTAGGCTTGTACATCCCACGTCGCGGTCGAGGATGGTAGCTGGATGTCCGTGTAGCTCAGGTTCGTGGGCACGGTTACATCCGCTACCAGCGAGCCGGACGACTGGTCGTAGACCTGGTACCTCAGGGAGCCAAGTGCGTTGGTGCTCAACGCCAGCCTCACAGCGTCGCCGGGGCTGTACCTCGCGATGTAGGTGTACCTCGAAGACCCGTGGTTCTGGTTCACAGTCTTGTCCACGTAGGTGTAGGCTCTCACAGTGTAGTTGCCCGCGGGGAGGCTCACAGCATAGTCCTCCACCAGGCCCGCTGGGTTCGGTTGCCCGGCTATGATGAACGATGCCGCCAGGTTGTTGTTGCTATCGTATATTTCGATCCTAGTGTTCACGGGGAAGAACCTGAAGTGGACGAGGCCGTCCCGGCTCAGGTTCTTCACCAGGTACAGCCACTGCCTCGCGTCCGCCACCCGGCTCACGTTGTAGTAGCCCACGCCATTGTTCCCGAGGCCGGAGAGGTCTATGTAGGCAGTCCCGTTGTAGAACGTGGGGTCTAGGAACAGCACCAGGCCCGTGGCGTTGATGATGTTGTAGGCATAAGTGTTGTTAATCTCAGAGTCCGAGAGGGCACGAGAGTAGATGAGGACTTGAGAGATGAAACCATAATGATAATCATTCCCACATCTCCCTATCCATTCGCCGTTGCCTGTCGCGGATCCAGAAGTAACCGTTAGCAAGCCCGAGCTAACCCAACTATTATCAAATACTGCGTCTACATATATCTTCTGTAATTTTGTTGCTGGGCCTTCCCAGATAAATGTCAAGTGATAAAACACGTTTGTCCCTAGATACTTTCTACCCCATAGATCATCAGCCCAGAAACCTAGATATGGATATCCATTTCTGATCACTAGGTGTAAATATCGATCGACATCAGGTAAGTCGCCCGCTGACAACAGGACATTATCTCTTTTTACGTTTAACTGGCTGATCCATCCCATTACCGTGAACGCCTGCTGGTTAAATACCGGAATGTATGGAACCTGCACATAGTTGTTTACCCCGTTGAAGTACCATGTGTAGAGGTGTGGCGTGATGGTGTCGTTGGGTGATATGCTGGCTGTGAGGGTGAGGGTTGCGGGGGTGCCTGCTGCCAGGGTGAGCGTGTCGGCTACGGCTGTCTTCACCAGGGTGTAGCCCGTGGAGTAGTATTCGAGCCATGCCACGAGGAGGTTTGAGCCGACAGACACGGCTGCCGGGCCGTAGGCTGTGCCCCCCGTGGAGGCCACAGCTGTGCCCTGCCCGAGCACGTAGGAGTACACTGAGTAGTTCGCGTAGTACACCGACCCGGAGGATATGTATGCCATGTAGGCGAGGCCCGGGGCACTGTCGCAGGCTGCTGAAACCGGGTTGTAGCCCGGGTACGGCGTCTGCTTGAGGAGCGCGAGGCCGTTCACGTCGAAGACCCATATGTAGCTGTTGACGTATGTTACCGCGAGGAGCCTGTCCCGGCAGACCGCGGCACCCGCCAGGGGGTACGGTGGCCCGTACGAGTTGTAGAAGTAGCTGGCGGCAACGGTTGAAGCGTTCCACCAGGTTATGTTCAGGATCGAGGGCGTGCCCCCCGGCTGGTATACTGTTATCGCCCCGAGGGACGGGTGTGGGAGGAGGTAGATGTTGTAGGTCGTGAAAGGGGTTGAGGCGTCTAGTGCCACTGGGAAGCCCGTGTCGATGCTACCGAAAGTCCCGTCGGCCGCAGTCCCTTTCACGAGCGCCGGGAGAGTGTAGTCGCTCTGGGTGCCCGGGTCTGTCGCGTCGTAGACTACGGCTATCCACAGGTGTCCCTGGGGGCCGACTGCCAGGCCTTTAACAGAGTAAATGTAGACGGGAACCCCGGTGAGGAGGGCTGGGAGGCTCACTGTCTCGTTTCCCGCGGCCGTCAGCGTCCCGTCGGCGTTTGGCCGGAGCCTGTATATGTAGACGTCGAGGCTTAGGCCGTTGACGCTGGTGGTGTACGCGTAGTAGAGGGTGTTGAAGGCTGGCGAGTAGTAGAACGCGGAGGCGGGCTGGCCGTAGCCCGGGGGGTCGGGTGAGAACGGCACGCCCAGGGGCTGGAGGGGCGTCCACGAGAGCCCGGTCTGGCTCGTGGTGTAGTAGAAGGCGCTCGCGTTGGCATCGTACACCACCATCCAGTAGAGGCCCGAGGCGTAGAACAGCGATGCTATCCTCACATCGCTCTGCGAGGCGGACGACAGGTTTGCGACCAGCCCAGCTGTGCTGGAGCCGAGTGCCGCGGCCGCGGCGAGCCCCGGCAGCGCCGCCAGCTGTGCCACAGCTGTGATGAACGGCAACGCGGGCGCCAGCGTTAACGCGAGGAGAACCATGGATGTAAGCCTGGCGTCCACTCTAGCTCACCCCGTAGCCCGGGCACGAGTTCACGCCGCCGTAGAGCATGTAGACGGCTGTATTGCCGTCGGGGTTCACCGCGACGTAGAGGGCTCCAGCGGTCTTGTCGAGGTAGAGGACGCTGTAGTATAGGCATGAGCCCGACGGGTCGAGGAAGAATATGTCGGAGCCGTCCTGGATCAAGCCCATGTCAGTGAAGTTGTCTGCGGTGAAGTAGAGGGTTATAAACTGGCTGTACGCCTGCGGGAGGGATATTACCAGCGCCCTCCTGCCGTAGACCTCCCATACATGAGCCGTCCTGCTACTGTAGCTGTTTGAGAGCTGGAGGTAGCCGCCGGGCTGGATGTACGCCCTGCTACCCGATATCGACACAGAGCTGTTGAGCCAGAAGCCGGTCGGGTAGTCGAAGTCGTCGAAGGCGAGCCAGAAGCTGTTCGAAGTCCCGGGCGTCGCAAGCATGCTTGGATACGGGTTCCCGCCGCCGTACCACACGTCGTACTCGGCGTTGTACGCGGAGGGCTCCAGCACCGCGACCAGCGGTGGAACCCTGGAGAACAAGTAGACCAGCCTCGGCACGCCCTGCACCAGCACGTACACGTTGGCCTCGCTCAGAAGCGTGGGGTCGCTCACGTTCATCGGTATAAGGTACGTCTCCACACTGCCGAGGAGCTCCCCTGGGACAGTGACGAAGGCGGCGTTGTACTCCACACCGCTCCCAACGCCTTCAACCCGCGGGGCAACCGCCAGCACGAGGCACAGGACTATCAAGGTAGCCCCTAGGATCCTGGACTTATCCAAGGCACTCCACCTAAAGTTATAATCCTAGCGGTATAGGGATAAAAGCGTGTTGCGACTGAAATATAGTTCTTTCAATTATTATCATTACGAGGTTGAAAACAGGTTTTTAAAAGGAAGCCACTACTATAGCATTGGATACCCTTATGTTGCCGGGTGGGCTGGGTTGCACCTCAAGATCAACGACCCGTATCTCGCGGGCAAGTTCATGGAGCTCAAGGAGGCCACGGGGGGTACGACCGATGACGTGATGAGGATCCTATTTGGGTGGGAGCCCAGGGTCTACTTGAAGGCCCCCGAGCCCCCGGGGGATGAGTTCCCAGTTAACTATTCGAGGGTGTCGGCCTCTAGCGGGCAGCATTTTAATTTGTTGAGCGTGGTTCCAGGGAAGACGCCGGCGATAGTTAAGTGGGCTGGCAGGGGCAACCACTGGAATATAACGCTTACATCCACGTATGGTACCGGGAGGCTTAGGGTCGTCGAGTTCAACGGCGAGCTCACTATAGTAGACGCCCGCATCGTCGCACCGCCTCTCCGCGTCGACGCCTACGCTAAGTTCGCGGACTGGATGGTGAGGAGGCTGCTCGTCATGGCGGACGACCTGTGCTCGAGGCTTGGGTGCAGAGGAGTCCTCGTGGAGCCCGAGTTCTTGGGCCAGTACCCTGTGGTAGAATTGTTTACGAGGAGGAGCCCGGGAAAAAACTAGTGTTTTTCACCGGGGGCTGTGCCCCGCTTCACGAGTATCCTCATCGCGTACTCGGCTACATACCTGCTCCTAGTGTTCTTCAGCATGCTGAGGAGTTGCTCGTCGGTGAAGTAGTCGTCGCCGAGGCCCTCGAGTATCTCCTTGACGTACCGGAACACCTCCTCCTCGCTCCTCCCGACAATGCTCGCTACCGCCTTCATCGTGATGTCCTCCATGCCCCTACGCCTCCAGCAGTGCTATCCCGGGGAGCAACACGGTGGAGAGCCTCAGCCTGTACTTCCCGTTGACAATGTAGTCGTCCCCGTCTTTCTCCACGTTGAAGCCAGCGTTCTTCAGCGAGTCCACTACGAGCTTGAAGACGCTCCTCGCGTACTGCTCAGCTAGGTCGTCGACGTCGCTGGAGGCGGCGCCCACCAAAGCGTACTCGCGCCTTCCATCGTTCACCGCTGTGATGTAGTCGAGAGTGTACATGAAGAGCCTGAAGGCGTCTATAGCCCTGTTGGCGCGGTGGACAATGGCCTCCAGGCTACTCTTGTCCACTCAGCGCCCACCCCGCTCCTCAAGGTACCTGCCCACACAGTTCTTCAAGTACTCTCGGAGCTCCCTCTTTTTCGCTGGGTCTTGTAGGACGTTCAGCATGTTTCTCACTGTTGCTAGCCTTAGAACAGAGTCGACCACCCTGTTGACCGCCTCCACGGTCTTCCACTCAGCGTCCAGCGCCAGCGCCCTAGCCTTCTCCGCAAGCTTGTCGAACTCCTCGGGGCTCTTCACCCTCAGCATCATCCTCCTCAAGACATATGTCTCTCTCCTGCCGAGCCTGGACTTCACCACCGTCCTCGGCACACCTGCCTCCGAGGCCTCGACCTCGACTCTACCGTCGTTATACAGCGTGATAGACGCCTCGTTTAGAGCCCCCTTCTCATTCAACCTCCTCCTGTAGAGTGTGACGCGGTCTCCCGCGACTTGCTTTTTTACATAGGAGGAGAGGGACTCGAATAATACGGTCTCCTCCGACATACCTTCACCAAGGTATTTAAATACCGCGGGAAAAGTATTTAAGGCTTTCCATAAAAAAGAAAAAAGTGTTTTATTGAGGAAGTGGGTGCGGTCGTGAAAAGCATTAAGCTGTTCAAGGGCGAGAGGAAGGGCGACCCGGAGTTCACGGGCTGAGGTATGCGAGAGCGGTTTAAATATGTTTGAACATATATGTTTATCTCGGGGTTCAAATATGCCTAAAGCATACCTGACGTTTAGGGTTGATAAAGCCGTGAAGGACGCGTACATGAGCCTGCCCAGCGAGTGGAAGAAGGTTGTCAGGGACTACGTCTCAGTGGCAGTCCTAACGGTAGCAAGAGAGCTCAAGGAGCGTCAGCAGGCAGCCCAGCCAGCACCGCCTGCCGCCGTTCATCCCTAGTCATCAACCATGAAACAGCCCTTCACCTCCAGCCTGGAGTAAACGGTAGTTTCCTCTTACTGACGTATTAGTAAGAGGTAGGTTTCCTTTTACCGATATGTCAGTAAACGGTAATTTTCCATTTACTGATGTATCAGTAGCTGGTAAACACCACATACTGACAAGTCAGTAAGAGGAAGCTTCCGCATACTGATATATCGGTAAGTTTATAAAATCCGTTTACCGATACATTGGTAAGAGGTGGGTGTATGCCTGGTAAAGGCTGGGTCTCGGTCAACGTCAAGGAGGATGTCAAGAAGAGGCT
>Ga0080004_1114964_pt1 | contig 10830 bp, 8 predicted proteins | sample WasSprMetagenome_FD_69207 | JGI IMG/M metagenome (GOLD analysis project Ga0080004, IMG submission 69207) | Sulfidic aquatic microbial communities from Washburn Spring, Yellowstone National Park, USA - WS (SPADES assembly) (version 2) | ecosystem: Environmental > Aquatic > Thermal springs > Hot...
GACCCCCGGCTTAGAAGGCCGATGCTCTATCCAAGCTGAGCTACGGGCCCAAAATCGTTGCTCAACACAATTTTTAAATCTTTCGATGCCACTGTTTTGCGCATGGTCATCAAGCGGAGGCGAAGCATTGACCCCAGCCAACTCGAAGACTGTCTCAAACAGTATTTTACCCTTAACCCGGCGATCGTGAAGAGGCGATGGCACTATCCGCTTCTCAAGGTTCTCGAGTTCATGCGAAATGAGCTCGGCCTCCAATCCATCGCAGATCTCCTAAAATGCGATGCCAAGCAACTTGCCCTAGCTCTTCAGGCATGGGTTGCCAAGAGGGCTGGGGAGGCGAGTGTCAAAACTATACGATTTGAGGTCTATCTCGTCAGATCATTTTTCGCGTTCCATGACGTGGATATTCCATTGCGGAAGGTCAAGATCCCTAAGAAGGCGGGGCGAACCCGGATAGACAGGCTCCCAAGCCTATCGGATCTACAGAGATTGGTCTCGGGGGCGAAGTCGCCGCGCATGCGGCTCGCGATTATGATGCTATGCCTCACCGGCATGCGTTTGAACGAATGCTTGAGCGTCCGGCGGGAGCATATTGACTTGGAGCGCGGATTCATCACGATTCCCCCGGAAAATACTAAGACCGGGCGGGGTCGCGAGATCCCAATCCCGAGCGAGTTGAAGGAGGAGCTGAAAAAATATCTCGAAAAGCATTATCCCTATGAGCGCGGCTTCCTATTTTGTGTCAAGAATAATCCGGAGAAGCGCATTCATGTGGCACGTTTCTACGACAAATACATCAAGTTGCTTAGGCGCCTCGGGCTAGATGAGAAGACTCCGGACGGCTCCGCGTATAGGCTCCATCCGCACGTGTTCCGGAAGTGGTATAGAACGACTCTCGAAAGCGCCGGAGTGAACAAGCTTCTGATAGACCTTTGGCTCGGCCATAATTCCGGCGTAGAGAAGCTGTATTACCTGCCGCCGCCCGAAGTGATTAGGCAGGAGTTTGAAAAGGCGGATCGCGTGTTGCGGATATTCGGTCGGGTTGCGGAGCCGCTTCAGGCGGAGGAGTATCAAGAGCAGATTAGGCTGCTGTGGAGCGCCCTCCTCGACATCGCTACAACCGTTGAAAAAGAAAACCCATGGCTGCTCAAAAAGCTGGAGAACTTGGGCGCGCATTACGCTAGAGCCGCATCACCGGAAGGCGTGTTCACGGGCATTTTGTTGAGACGGCGACAGCCTTAACCCCGACTTCTTTTTGGGAGAGTCTGAAGCCCGTGACAGCCTCCACCAGCTCTAAGGCCTCTTCCACCGTGCAACCTTTTGCGAGCAGATCGTTTAGGAGGCGCCGCGCGGCGGCGAGGGTGTATTGCCGCCGGCTTGCCCTCCTCTTCCGGGATGGCGAGAACCTGACGCTTGCGCGGAGCTGCCGATAGCCGCAATTGGGGCAGGCCTCCGCGCTCCGCGGAACCCAGCTGCAACACCGCGCACAATACTTGTATCTCTTATAGCGCGGCTCCTTGTTTGACACGGCGCGCCACCTCCTTCGAGGCGAAATATTCGCAGTTTCGCGCGTAACGCGCGGTAGGCGTGACCACTATCCAGTCCGGATGCATCGCGCATTTCAGCGCGGCCCAATGAACACATTCCTCGCATATCGGACCGTGGTATTCCACGGTAGGCTCTTCTATTCTAGGTCTTTCAACCTCCTCCTCGACCTCCTCAGCCCCCTCGAATCCTTCGGCCTCCTCAGCCCCCTCCGCCTCGAGCTCCCCCGCCTCCGTCTCAAGTTCTTCCTCAGCCTCCTCGAGGCCTATGGGGGGTTCAAGCTCCTCCCCCACCTCCTCTAGCCGAGGCACCGAAACTGCCAAACTACCAATGGAACCAATTTCCTCCGAGCCGCCCCCACCCTCAGCCCCGGTTTTTCCCGGAGTAGAGCCGTTTTCTCCGGGTTTTTCATCCAGCCCGCTTCCCAGCAATTGGTTCCATTGGTAGTTTGGTAGTTTTTTCAGGATTTGGTAGTTTTCGAGCTCGAGGGGGGTCAAGTATTTCTTGGCGGCCTTCCAAAGCTTCTCCCAATCCGGCGTGTAAACCAGCATCTTCTTCCCCTCCCTTGTCGTCTTGAGGTCTTTCATCCCAAGTTTCGCCTTCAGGATCGCGCCCACATTCTTCTTTGATATTCTGCCATAGGTCTCGGTCTCCATGCTGCGGGCCATGAGGGCGGTCTTCTCCTTGACCTCCTCGCCCCCGAGCGCGTTTAACAGCTTTTCCCACAGCTTGGGGAACGGTATTTCGCTTTTACCGTTTTCCTCCAAAACGTCGAGGCAGCATCGGGTGATCACGGCCTCGAGGCTTCCGCGGCGCTCCTCCTCCCTCTCCTCAACTTTCTTTCGAAGGTATTCTTCCAATATATTATACAGTGGCGAGCCGTATAGAACGGTTAGGAGGGGCAGGTATAGCTCGCGGCTTCGACCCCGGAGCCAATCTATGTTTAGTTTTGGAAGCTGCTCGTGGCCCGCGAGAACCCGCATCCTCCACTTCAACAGCTCCGAACGAAGCCACGCGAAGCGCTCATAATCCTCGGGATCATAGTGGTCCTTTTCTGGATAGCCCTCAACCATTTCAATAATTATGCACCTTTGGGATAAGCCTTTGTTCTCGATTGGGCGCTCGCCGGCCATGATCTTGGGGCCGTAGCAGTTAAAGTAATCAACCCGGCGGCCTCCCTCGAATGTTGTGACGCGCGCGACCCTAGCCCCGCGCTTGTAGCCGGCTTTGTAAATCTTCATTTTTTCGTTGTCCTTCTCCGAGCCCTGGAACTCATCTTCGATGATTGTTAATGCAATATCGTCTTCGAGGTAGGAGTAGAGGTCGGCGGCGGTATGCGAGACCCCTGCCAAGGGCCGATAGCACAGCTCGGCAAAGAGAATCAATAAATGCGTTTTGCCACTTTCATTATCACCTACGATGTCCAGATATGGAATCGTGTCAAACAGGTCTGCAACATAAGTTAGCATATTATATCCGGTGAAAACAACCTTCTCCTCAAGCTTCGCGTCGATGAAGCGATTAACTTCGCGATAAACCAAGTTTATCAGCTCGGACCGTGTTTTGACGCTGAAATCCATCACCACATATGGCTTGTATGGGTAGCTCCGTGGATGCCGCGGCTCAACAATAACATCCCCCAAATCATATTCATCCGCGATCTCAAAGCGGCCATCACGATATATCAGTAACTTCGGGTCATAGTCGTTTAAGGCGTTTGGCACTCCGATTGCTTCTATGGCTAGGCCTTGGTTTGGAAGGGCCAAGGATAGGATCTTAATGCGGCGCGCCTCGCGATGGTCACTTTGCTCAGGCGGCGATGGCAATAATGCTAGCAACCTCCCAGCCTCATCGCGGCCCACGATAAGCGAGAGCTCCTCCCTCAGTTTCGACCAGGCCGCAATTTGATCCAGAGGCTTTCTGTATGTATCATCGAGCGCGCGGAGCCGGTCATTTAGCTCAGGATCTCCAGCAAGCAAACATATTGCCTTAACGATCACGGCAGCCTCGAATCGCGGTATCCCAGCCTTACAAAGCGCGCCATTCAACCAAAGCGAGAGATTATGCCTATGGCCCTCAGTCCAGAGCCGCGAGAACTCAAGAATAATCCTCTCATGTTTTGCAACCGCGTCAATAATCTTCTCCAGCAATTTGATTTTATCTTCAGTAAGCTCCGCGATCGGCGTCTCCGCCGGATCAGCCAAAAAACTATACTCGTGGCCATCCACCTTTGAAGGCGGCGCGACAACTTGGCAGCCTTCGGCGAGCAACTGGATCAAGCGGCTTTTCTTATTTGTTTTTGGATAATAACTTGGGGCGGCCTTGAAGTAAAAATGCAACCCCCGCCGCGTCTTCACAATCCACGTCTTCGGCGCCGCATCCTCGATGAGCCGGCCTAGCCTCGCCTCATCCACGTCAATCACGAAAAGCGGCGGCTCGATCCTGATCCCAACATTGTCGCCGTCATCAAAACAATTTAGCAACTCCTCCCTCGTGACCTTTGTCCAATTTTCGAGTTTTGGCCGCTTCGAATTTTTGGCGAGCGGCAGGATCGTTAGCCTGCTTCTGGTATAAAGCATTACAAGCTCATTTTCTGGAAACATTTTCTGCTCCCTCCGGCTGCATGTTTTTCAACACCCGCCTGATTCTACCCGCCAAGTCGATTAACTCGAGGCGAATGTAGGCTGCCTCTATGCGGTGGGTGTTGAAGCGTGGATCGGCCTCGGGCTTAATCGTCTCGAAGATGTCATCAAACAACTTGCGCGTAAAGTAGTAAACATCTTCCAAGTCTTTTGTGATCTCAGCTAATTCTCGCAAAATTTGCTCGCGATCCTCTCGCGCTTGTGGTGTCACCATTTCTCAGTCACCCCCTCCAGCTCTGCTAGGAACCTCGAAACTTCGAAGGCAATGGCGAATCGTGTGTTGCGTAGTGGTAGGAGCCGCAACCTATGCCCCGGCCTCCCCGCCTCAACAGCTCGGCGGATAGCGCCTGCTCCTCGGCGGCAATCGGCGAAAAGATACTATACTCCTCTAAACCTTTAAATACACATAAAGCCGATTCCCTAGCTGGGGAACTGCCCACACGTTTCACCTCCTTTTCCGGAATGGGGCCTTCATATGCTTCTGGGCAGTTCCCCCTTTTATATACCTTTTTGGGGTTTTAAATCGGAAGCGTATTACGTATTTAAGCTTTACACGATCTGATTCGTGTTCGGTTTTTATTAATTTGTCGGAAAAACTCGCGAAAATGCGGCACATACACGAAAAATAATTAATTCCGCGGAGGCCGCGCGCTTTTTATAAGAAGATTTACTGCAGTCAGGACGTCTCTAGATACGGTCTCATTTTTAGGTTCAGGTAATTTTGAGAAACTAGAAAAACTAGAATTAGCCTTAGCCTAATGGCAGATAGTAATGATTATAAATTATGTTTTCTCATCGTAAAACTAGATTGAATAGAGAAGCTCCATTTCAGGCAGAATTATATCGTGTTCTTAAAAATGTGATTGGTAGCGGTTTTTCTATTGATGGCTTGGTGTTTGATGGAGTTGACTTTGAGAAGCCTGTTGATTCCGGGAGAGCTGACATAGTGGTGCTATCTCGTGGTAAACCTTTCATAGTTATTGAGACTAAGAGGGAGCGGGCTGGAAGAGCCTCACGCGAAATAGATCCTCTGAGTCCTGATGTTATAGGCCAGGCTGCTGGGTATGCCTTGATGTTGGGTGCGCCTTATTTTGTTACAGCAAATCCCGAGTTTATCGCTAGTTTTACTCTCCCTTCTAGACGCGGTGAAAGGCTGGATATCACGAGACATAGAATAAAGTTTTGGTCTTTGAGGGAGCTTTCGGAAAACTTTGTTAAGGAATTTTTGGAAACTATTGGTCGTTATCATCTTGCGACGGAGGAGGGTAGGGATAGGCTTAGGACGCCGCTAGATTGGGCTTTCATATTCAGGCTTAGAAGCTTTGTATCGTGGCTGAACAAGCTAGTAGGACCTGCTCTTGAGGAAAGGCTTAAACTTGATAAAGAATTGAATGGGAGAATTCAAAGATATTGTGAGGAAAGAGGTGTTAAGTTTAACCCATCACAGTTTGCTAAAGAGGCTTGTTACATATTCATGAATAAGCTGGTCTTTTATAAGATCCTTGAAAGACATAATCCCAATCTTCCTAAATTGGAGCCTATACAGGAGTATGATCCGCAGAGGTTCATCAATAGGCTCCAAGAGCTTTTTGATAAGGCAGTTGAAATCACGGGGGATTTTGAGGCCATTTTCAAGACTGATATCTATGATTACATAGTGTTGCCGCGTGATTCTGAGAGCTTAATTGACGTGATTGATGGCATTAATGCGTTTATTGAGGACATGGATTATTACAGGCTTGAGGAATTTGAGGCAGATATTGTGGGCCATGTCTATGAGGAGCTCATCGATCCTCAGGAGAGGCATCAACTGGGACAGTTTTACACCCCTCCAGCAATAGCTGAATTGATAACTAAGTGGTGTATAAGAAGTCCTGACGATAAAGTCCTTGATCCGGCTGTTGGTAGTGGAACCTTTCTCGTCAAGGCCTATTCTAGGCTTAAGAATTTGAAATTATTGGAGAGCCCGAGAAGGAGTGATAGAGCAATTCATAGGGAAATAGTCAGTCAACTTTACGCTATTGATATAGATCCGTTTCCAGCTCATCTGACGGCCATAAACTTGGCGATGAGGGATGTTAGGGAGGCGATCACGGAGGTGAATGTAATTACTGAAGACTTCTTCAAAGTGCTTCCAGAGCAGATGATTTTGACGGGTTATAAGATTAGGACTCCTAGAGGAGAAGTTAGGAGGGAGATAATGATGCCTAAGGTCGATGTGGTGGTTGCCAATCCACCATATACTCGTTGGGTTGAGATACCCGATGGTACCAAGGATGCTATTCACAACATGCTTGGGGATATTCTTAGAAAGTATAATCTGACGGCACGCGTTCAACAAGGTGTTGAGCCCGGGATTTATATCCACTTTATCATGCATGCTGAGAAATTCTTGAAGCCTGGCGGCAGACTTGGAATGATAATTTCTGATAGTTGGCTTCAAACAGATTATGGAATTGACTTTGGGAGGTATCTTCTTGAGAATTGGAAGGTTAAAGCAATTATCGATATATCCGCTAGGGTCTTTCCTGTGCCTCTTATAGGGACTTGTATCATCTTGTTAGAGAAACCATATAACAGCGAGAGACTAGATGACAATGAGACAGTCTTCATGTATCTTAATATACCTAAAACTGGATTTCTTGATGTTGATGAAATTCTAGAGGTTTTAAAGGAACCTAAAGATAAAGATATTGAAGAAACTTTCCATGTCAGAAGATATAGACAAGAAAACATACCAAGAGATCAGAAATGGATAAACCTGATCTTCGGCTCGGATAAAATTTTATCAAAACTAAAAGAAAAGACCATCCTAGCTAGAGAGCTTTTTAAATTGTCTTATGGAAATGCGATGTATCTATACCTTGCGTCTAGAGGGATTATTCATGGCCCACGTAACCTAGGTGCTAAAAACTTCTTTTACTTTAATAAAGAGAAAGTCCAACAGTGGAAAGTCGAGAAATATGTTTATCCGGCGATAACATCAGCTAGACATGCTTCGAACTTCATTTTTAGCGAACATGATTGGGAGGAGCTCAGGGATAAAGGAGTAGACTGCTATCTATTCATGTGCCATGAGGCTAGAAATAAGCTTCCAAAAAATGTTAGAGATTATATTGAGTGGGGAGAGACTAGATGTAGAACTCAGATTAGGGGGACCCGTGGAGGTGGAAAACTATGTCATCAAGCACAAGCATGCCAAGAAAGAGAGAAGCAGAAACAATATTTCCATGGATGGTACGATCTTGGAGGAGTAATGTATACGCCAATCCTAGCGGTTCGCCAATCACAATATAAAACGCGGTTCATATGGAATAAAATCAATGCAGTAACATATGATGCTATGATAGCGTTCATTCCAAAGGATGGAGTAAAACTAACCGAGACCCAAATCAAGGCATTATTAGCATATCTTAACTCTAGTTTCACCCAATTATACGTAGAATCGATAGCGAGAACAACGGGGATGGGTGTTGCAGCATTGGAAGTAAGGGACGCTGAAGAAATGCCGATTATCAACGTTAACAGCTTGGATGAAAATAATTTAAGAGAATTAGCTGATTTGTTTGATAGACTTGATTCTGAGGCTCGAAAACTCGGTGGAGCAGATAAGCGGGGAAATATAATGAGGCTTTGGGATACTATAATCGCAGAAATAGATTATAAGATTGCTGACGTTTTAGGTTTGCCGAGAAAGCTGGCCGATAAGGCGAGAGTATTGGCAAAGATCATGATGAAGAGGAGGCTTCAAAGAGCCAGAGAAGCGATGCCTCAAGCAATAAGGGGGGAGGAGGAATATAGGCCTCAAAGACTCCCAGTATCCAGAACTAGACGTAGAAGAGTAATGGAGGAAGATAAAGGTCAAACACGCCTAAATGGAATCTTATCATAGAATCTGTTTCCACATTAAAGAGGCTAACACGTCTCAAATCCAAAAATGGCTCCAAGCTACTTTTAGGGGCCTTCAGAATTTTTCAATTCTAATAACTATTAAATCGCTTTTCCTTACCAGCCTATAAACAGCTATATGCTAACACTAAACTCCTCCCCCCAGCCTGCTAACATAAAATCTTGAAAGAACATTTTTCACAAAAACGGAGCTAAGATGAAGCTCTGGCTCGAGCTCATGCTAACTATCAGCGGATATCGCCAAACTCATTCCTTAAGCACAATCATTTCTCATCTTCCTCCAAATCTTCCTCCTCGTCTCCCTTCTCCTGTTTCGGAGCCTCCACATTCACCACGACATCCACGTCCACCTGATCTTCATCGCTTGTTTTCTTTTCCGTTTTGACTTCCGCGCCCCTAGCCCTCGCCGCCGCGGCGAGCAATGCCTGTTCTTCGAGCGCTAGTTTGTAGAATGCGATCTCTACTGCTTTGTTAGACCAAATTCGCTCGCGCTCGCCGTCAAGATAGACTTCGACGCCTAGGCGCTTCGGATGAAACGTGTAGCCCTGCCACTTGACGCGCTTCCGTTGCAACCATGCCCTGACGACATGCCGGGCGTATTCCTTGCCCTCGCCTAGCAGCTCGCGCGCTTCCTCGATTGCCTTGCGCGGTATCTCTCGGACACCCGGCTCCACGAGCCAAACCACATCACTCTTCTTCCCCATTTCGCCACTTCGAATCATCGTATGGAAATACTACCTATATGTGGGTTCACGGCAATCCACATATACTTTATTGATAATAGTGTTATGGGGAAATGAGTCGAGCTATTCTGCTGAAGCCGGTTGAAACGTCGAAGCAACCCAAGGCCATCGAGGCGCCAAAGCAGCCTAAGCCGGCTGAGGCCGATCCATATTCCAAATTCCTGAATTGCAAGGTTGAGGCGCGGCTATATGACGGCGCGCAGGTGATTGGAACCCTGACCAATGCCTCGCCCTATGCTCTTTTACTTGATACTCCGGCTGGGCCTGTGATAATCAACAAGGCCTTCTTGATTTCAGTCTCGGTGATGGAGAAATGAGTGAGCAGGTTACAATCGAGGAGATACTGGAGAAGTTCAAGCAATTCTTGGAGGAGAGGAAGAGGCTCGGGAAGCCATTGGAGCGCGGAGGCCCGCCATTAACCTCGGATTACACGGCGGCACACTACTACATTTACGCGCGGCGTTTCCTCCGCGAGGTCTGGGCCATGCATCGCGGCCTCCCAATCCCGCCGCCCGAAGACACTCTCCGCGAGTTCTTCTCAATCTTGCGCAAGCGCGCGAAGCCAAGCACCATTGCCAAATACTTTTTCGCGGTTAAGAACTTATACGTGGCCATGGGGTGGCCATTTCCACTAGACTTCCGCAGCCTCCTCCCGGAAGGCGTGGAGAGGTTTGTGGATCAACCGTATTTGAAACGCGATGAAATCGAGAAGGTTATCCAGTATGCCGAGGAGAAGGCGCAATCCGGCAACCCCATAGACATCCGGAACGTCGTGATACTTTACCTCCTCAAGTATGGGCTGCGACCCGAGGATATCAGACGGCTCAAGGTGGAGAACATAACATTCGAGAAGATCAGGGAAGAGGAGACGGGTGAAACCTATGAGGCCTGCGTCATAAGATATACCCCGTGTAAGCGTGGCCGCCCAGCTGTCAAGATCCTGAACCGCAAGGCCAGCACTTGGCTCCAGAGGTGGCTCGGATATCTCGAGGCCGTCTTTGGGAAGGACTTGGTAACATTCGCGCCGATCGCCCCCAGCTTCACGGCGAAGACGCCTCCAAACATAAGGGGCCGGGAGAAGCGTTTTCAGGCCCGGTTGCTTAAGCCTATGAGCAGGCAGGGCATATACCTGATTGTCCGGCAGCTCACACTCCATGCCTTACGCCTGAAGGCCGCAAGCCCATACGCGATCCGCCGCGGCATAATTGTCTCCCTTATCGAGTCAGGCAGGCAGATCGAGGACATCGGCAGATTCATGGCGTGGCGCAACCCCCTCATGGCCACCGTCTATGATAAGAGGAGCCAACTCGAGGTTTCCAAACAGTTCATCAACATTTAGGAAGGTATCAACACGTTACCTTTCGGGTGCTCGTTTTTGGGCATTCAGGGGTAGGCGTGTTCCATGTGTTCCGGCTTTTTCTCCATTATTATTCGGGGTAAAATTTCAAGGCCCCCCGGTGCCGCGAAAAATCCGTAATTAATTGGAAAAAAGCTGGGACACTTGGGACGGCTTGGAATTAAGGCCCGGCTCCCGGAAATTCGGGCGAATTTCGTCCCTAGGGAGGGTGGGGGGTAACTTATAGCCGGCGAGAAATGTGACATTGAAGGGTGGGGTATAGTATATCATGACAGGAGCCTCGTGGCCAAGATACTCGAGGGAGAGATCCTCGGCGCCCCCTCCTAGCCCCCAAGCCGGAGGAAAAAATAAAAGGAGGGTGTTTAACGTCTGGCTCTAGAGCCGCGGTAATGCCCATGAACCATGAATTTTGCCTCCGAGCTGGAGGTGGATAGTTTGCCTCGGAGATGCCTCAGAACGAGGAGTAGAAAGAGGAGGTATGTGAGGACTCCGGGCGGCAGGACCGTGATCCATTATGTTGACGAGAAGAGGGATCATCATCACTGCGCTAGATGCGGCGGCATAATTCATGGGATACCGAGGGAAAAGGATTTCAAGCTCACACATAGCGAGAGGACTGTTGAAAGGTATTATG
>Ga0080004_1068460_pt1 | contig 10829 bp, 11 predicted proteins | sample WasSprMetagenome_FD_69207 | JGI IMG/M metagenome (GOLD analysis project Ga0080004, IMG submission 69207) | Sulfidic aquatic microbial communities from Washburn Spring, Yellowstone National Park, USA - WS (SPADES assembly) (version 2) | ecosystem: Environmental > Aquatic > Thermal springs > Hot...
AATAAAATTGTCGGCCATTGCATTTCAGTAAATAGATTGCACAATTATGAGGGCGTAGTTATGGATATCACATGGAAGAATGCATACATTTGGGACTTGTATGTCATCAAAGAATACCGAAACATGGGCGTAGGAACAACCTTATTAGAAAGCACCATCGCGTATTTGAAGGCTATAGGAGTCGAAAAAGTAGGCCTCCTCGTCAACTATTGGAATGAGAATGCAAAAAGGTTTTTGAAAAGTTAGGCTTTAGGCTTTGGAGCTATTTCATGGTAAAGAGGCTTTAGTAGGACAAAAGCAAGGCTTTGCTAAAACCACACCAGCACGCGCATTGGGTTAAATCGGGCGCCAGAGATTTATGGGTTAAAGCCAAAGAAGAAGCTGAGAAAATATTAAAATAGCACGAAGTTCTTCCACTTCCAAAGGATGCAAAAGATAAAATTATGAACATTGTTAAAAGGAAAAAAGAAGGTGCTTAGGATGAGTGCGGAAAACATTATAGAAAAACTTAGACTTGCAGTTTTAGACTACAACTCTGAAGAGGTTGTATCTGCTGCCAAAGAAGTCATAAAGTTTAAAGTTGACCCGCTTAGGGCTATAGAAGAAGGCTTGGCCAAAGGAATAAGAGAGGTTGGAGACAAATTCGCAAATGGAGAAATATTCCTTCCAGAACTAATAATGGCTGCCGAAACCATGAAAAAAGCCTTAGAAGTTTTAGAACCAGAGCTAAAAAGGGAGAGGAAAGAGCGTAAGACCCTTGGAAAAGTGCTTTTAGGCACAGTGGCAGGAGACATTCACAGCATAGGAAAAACCATAGTTGCTTCCATGTTAACCGCAAACGGATTTGAAGTCTACGACATTGGAGAGGACGTACCAGCAGAAAAATTTGTAGAGAAAATTAAAGAGTTAAAGCCAGACATAGTTGGGTTGTCAGCCCTCCTAACCACAACACTGCCTGAGCAGAAAGTAGTTATTGAAACTTTGAAGAGGGAAGGCTTGCGAGAAAAGGTTAAAGTGATTATTGGCGGAGCCCCAGCAAGTAAGGAATGGGCTGAAGAGATAGGCGCTGACGGTTACGGAGCCGACGCCACGGAAGCCGTTGAAGTTGTTAAGAAACTCTTAGGACATTCAAGGTAAACATTTCTCAAATTGATAGAGCGTGAGTAACCCATGAGTAAAAAATTGAAACTCTCAAAGCGCGCGAAGAAAATTCCAAAATCTGGAATTAGAAAAATGTTTGACCTTGCCCAAAAATACACGGATGTAGTGAATTTATCAATAGGCGAACCTGATTTTGACACTCCGCCTCACATAGTTGAAGCCGCTGTAAAAGCCATGAAAGAGGGATATATTCATTACACTGTAAATGCTGGTTTCTTGGAATTTAGGAAAGCCATCTCAGAAAAACTGCGAAAAGAAAATCGTATAGATGCTGATCCAGAAACAGAGATTATGGCAACAGCGGGAGCCATGGGAGGCCTATCCTTAGCATTTTTAACCCTAATAGATCATGGCGATGAGGTTCCATTCCAAATCCAGGTTTCCCAAATTATGCCGCTCAAGTTGTTCTCGCTGGCGGCAAGCGCGCGGCTGAAGTATAGTTCTCATGAAAATTCAAAATATGTTTTTAAACATATTTTTTAAATAAAACATGTCAACTAAGCATCATAACTCAAAAATTATCTTCTTCAAAACACTCATGAAATAATAAATCGAATAGGTTTGAACCACCGTTTAAAAACTAGAATAAGCGTATTTAAACTAACGGCACACGACTTGCTCTACTAATTTACTCCAACTGTGGATAATATTTTAAAACCTCTAGATTTACAATGTTCTTGGGCTTCACGCCTTTAAAAAATCTTAGGATCTCTTCCGAAGCAAATTTCCGGCTGTCAATTGCGGCCTCCTCGCTGTACCACGCAATGTGAGGTGTGATAATGACGTTTTTAAGCTTTAAAAATGGGCTATTTTTTTCTAGAGGCTCTTTTTCGAAAACATCTAATGCTGCAGATTGAATCAAATTGTTTTTTAGCGCTTCATAAAGTGCTTCTTCATCTACTATGGGTCCGCGAGACACATTAACTAAAATGGCTGTTTTTTTCATCAAACCAAGCTTATCTTTACTTATAAGATGATAAGTGTCTTTTGTTAATGGGCAATGAATTGAAACTATATCAGAGGTTTTTAACAAATCCTCCAGTGCAACTGGAGCTACCCCAAAATTTTCAAATATTTTTTGGGGTAAATAAGGATCGTAAACAAGGATTCTTAATCCAAATGCTTTGAGTCTTTTTGCTACTTCCCTCCCAATTTTGCCAAATCCAATTATACCTGCTGTTTTCCCGTTTAATCTGTAAATCGGGGCGAAGTTTTTCCAATCAGCGGAAAAATCTGCACGTCCTTTTTTCGTATAGGAGTCTATCCAAGGGATCTTCCTAGATAAAGAAAGGATCAAACCTAGAGTGTGGTCCGCAACTTCAGCTGTGCAGTAATCTGGAACATTGCATATAACTACCTTATTTTCTGTGGCTGCTTTTAAGTCAATATTATCATATCCAACTGCACAGCGAACGATTAACTGCAACTTATCTAGGGCAGAGATCGTTTCTTTACTCATAGGAAGCAGGTTGTTAATTATGGCATTTGCTTCCTTTGCTATTCTAACAATCTCCTCTTCATCCTTGCAATGGAAAAACTGCACATCTGCGTTTATTTCCTTTAAGATCATATTTTCAACAGAAGCATCCTCGAATGCGCTATCTACAATTACAACTTTGATTCTTCCTCGTTGTTGCAACTTTTTTCCCAGTGATAAGCGGACTCACATATATCTTATAAAATTTGCCCCGCTACACTACAAGCTCTATTTGTTCGTGCTAAAACATTATAGAAAACAAAAATAGGAATAGTTATTTTCTTGCCATGAGCCCTCAAGGATCTTACCGTAGCTACATCACCTAATTTGTCGTGGACTTGCTTCTTCACAATGGCCCTTTCTTAATTGGCAATATTATGTTGTTAACTTCTTCTAACGCAACTTTTTGGTTTGCAACAAGCTTTAATTTATGATGGTTTCAGTGTTTTATTTACTTGCATTGCGCGCATGCAACTCATGTGTGCCAAGCACTGAGGGCATATCTAAGGAACTATTCTTCCTGTATTTGATTTTACATGTTTTGAAAATTAAGTCTAGTGATATTGAGTTGTTACCACTAGTCCTCTACGATTAGAGCGCGCGCATGATGTACAACGATAACTTTAGGTAGATTTAAGAGAGATATATTTCGAAGTTTCGTTTCTCTATTTTGACAACGTGCTGCATAAACCTAAATTGGACACTAATTGAAAAATAAATGAAAAATATGGACAAAAAAGTCAGCTAAGAATTTCTGTGTTCCATCTGTTTTCTAGTTCTGTCCAGTGTTCTTGTAAGTATACCCAATCAAAGAATACCAGTTTATCCATTTCCTCATTACTAGCAGGGTTAAAGTATTGATCCCTAGGCACTTTTGCGTATTCTCCGCAAACAAAATTACCTGATTTCGTTACATGTCTAGTCTCGCTTATCGGGCTTAATGCAAAGTTTATGAATAGTTCTGCAAGTTCTTTAACTTCCGGTGATACTCCACTTACTATGCTTAGCGCGCCAAGCCAAGCAATTGCTCCCTCCTTCGGAATAACTATTTCTAATGGTGCTCCCCTTTTGATAGCATCATAGGCCCCCCCAGTGTAATATATCGCCACTCCAACTTCTTTTGATTCTAAAAGCTGAACTGCCTCAGCTCCAGAACTATACCATACATGAATGCTACTTTTTAAACTCGCAATTTTAGCAAAGGCAGCGTTAACATTTGAACTATTCAAATAGTTTTGGCCCATCATCAAGGCGCCTACATACAGCCCGTAGTACCATGTACGATCCATAGCTATTAAACCACGCAGTTCGGGACGTTCTAAATCTGACCAAGAAGTGATATTAAAAGGGACAACCTCTTTATTTACTATTATAGTGTACAGACCTCCATCGAATGGTATTGCAAGTCCTGACTTCCATTCCTCCCTCTTCTGTTTTAAACATTCATATACATACTGAGCGTTAGGAATATTGGTCAAGTTCAAGGGCAAAAGTCTGTTAAGGTTTCTTGCGGCTATAAAGTTATAATCGTCTAGATTAAAAACATCGAATGGAGGTTGGTCCGGAGGGGATGCTTGCAGCTTAGCAATAAATTCCCCCCATCCAGGGATTATCTGAACGGTTACTCCATATAAATCTTCGAAAGGCTCGACAATTGCCCATCTAAAATTATCAGCGTAAGGTCCGCTCCACGCAGTAACTCTTAATGTCATTCCCTTAAACTTTTGGCGATAATACTCCAGCTCTGAAACGACTTGAAATTCTCTGATGATCTCCTTTTCTCTAGGATATATATAGTAAATAGAAGCGGCACCAATTGTCACTCCTAGTATTAAAACAAGCAAATATTTCAGCATTTCCCTCATTTATATCCCCATAAAGTCTGGTTCCGATTTATATATAAAAGATTTTCGGAAATTTGATACTTACAGCAGCTCGAGCATATGAAAAGTTTATAAAGAACTATCTGGATTGAAACTAAGGGAAAATTTGCTTGAGGCCATATATCGAAATTTTGGGGAAAAACGAGATCCAAACAATATTTAATGCAGCTCTTGATATCTTAGAAAATGTTGGAATTAAAATATTCCACGAAAAATGTTTAAAAATGCTTGAAAAGAATGGTATAACAGTTGACTATAAGACAAAAAACGCAAGATTTTCTCGAAGCATTGTTAAGGAGTTAACTACAAAGGTTCCCTCTTTAATTAAATTCTATGACTTTAAAGGTGAAAAGACATACGAAGTTGGAGAAAATAATATCCATTATGCTCCAGGTGCTTCAGCTATTAAAATTTTTGATTCTGACTCTCAAAAAGTACGTTCTCCAACTGTAAGTGATCTGGTAAACTTTGCAAAAGTTGTTGATATTTTAGATAATATCGCTTTTCAGACCACTGCTCTAATTCCCTCTGACGTGCCAAACCAGATAGTTGACAGGTACCGCGTTTATATCTTATTAAAATACTCCGCTAAACCTATTATAACCGGCACATTCACTTTGGATGGAACACAAGATATAATTAGTTTATTCAGGGCAGCGGCAGAAGATTTTGACATAGCCAAACAACCAGTTGGAGCACTTGTTTGTTGCCCTACTTCACCATTAAAATGGAGTGAATTAATGATACAGAGTCTAATGGAATGTTGTAAGTCAAGTGTGCCCATCATAGTGGTGCCAGCCCCCTCTCTTGGGTTGACTTCTTTAGGAACGATGGCTGCAACATTGGCGCAACATACTGCAGAAGCAATCTCCGGTGTTGTAATTAGTCAACTTATTAATACTGGGACCCCGGTGATCTTTGGAGGATCAGCCAATTTATTTGATATGCGATATTTTACAACCTTACTTGGCGCAATAGAAACAGTTATGCTTTACGTTGGGCTCGCTCAAATCGGTAAATATTTAAAGTTTCCCGTACACTGCTTTGCGGGAATTGCAGACTCAAAAGTTGTTGACTATCAAGCGGGTCAAGAGAGTGGTATCGGTTTGTTATTAGGAGCATTAGCTGGTATAAATATCATGCATGGTCCGGGAATGCTGGAGTTTGAGAGTTGCCAAAGCATAGAAAAGTTAGTACTTGACAATGAAATATGCGGTATGGCAATAAAAGCCGCGAAAGGATTCGAAGTTGATGATAAAGCTCTTGCATTAGACATTATTAGGAATGTGGGCGCGGGCGGAGAATACATTAAAAACTTTAATGCATTAAAACTTTTGAAGGAGAAGATATATGAGATTTGCTACATGCCATCAGATCTAATAAGCCGGGAACCTAGAGAAACTTTCGAAAAACGAGGAGCAAAAGATAGTTTCAGAAGGGCAAAAGATTGCGTAAGAAAACTTCTGGAAAAGTACAAAGCTAAATATTTAACCCCTAACATAGAGCAAAAAATGAAAGACATAATTAGGTCGGCTTCGATGAGATATTCGGTATCTTTGCCGCAAATGGAATAAGGTGAAATTCTACTCGCTTATCAAAATATTATCTTGTAAGCGCCAATTCACAAAAACCTTATCGCCTTTATTTAATGTTTGACCACGATTTTTCTCTTTTACCTTTAAAATTAGCCCCTCTTGTAACTCAGCTAAGTATTCAATGTTCTCTCCGGAGAAGAGGACTTCTTTAATCAAGGCTTTAAAATGGTTTTCATAAAGGGGCTCGTTAGATAGAACAATTTTTTCAGCTCTTAAACAGACGGTGACATCTTTGCTTGAGCTGAATATTTCCTCTTTCGCTGCAAGTATAGATATCCCGTCTTTAAGTTTTATTGATATCGAATTTGTTCCAACTTTTTCCACGGTTCCTTTAAGCATGTTTGTGTCACCCAAAAAATTCGCAACGAATGCTGAACGAGGTCTTTCATAAACCTCTATTGGTCTTCCTACTTGAACAACTTTTCCTTTATCCATTATAGCAATCCTATCAGAGAGAGTGAAGGCTTCTTCTTGGTCATGAGTTACATAAACGGCTGTAATGTTAAACTTCTTTAACAACTGTTTTAGTTCCACACGCATTTTATCGCGTAAACGTTTATCAAGAGATGCTAAGGGCTCATCAAAAAGTATCACAGCAGGACGTAAAACCATTGCTCTTGCTAATGCGACTCGTTGCATTTCTCCCCCACTTAACTGCCGTGGATAACGAGCAGCATAGATTTTGGGATCGAGTTCAACCTTCGCAAGGGTTACCTCGACTCTTTTCTTTATTTCGTTTTTGTCGATCTTCCGCATTTTTAAGCCAAAAGCTACGTTTTCGAAAACATTTTTATGAGGAAAAAGGGCAAGCCTCTGGAAAACCATGCATACATTTCTCTTGTGAGCAGGAACATCTGTTACACGCTCCCCCTCTATGAAAACATCACCACTATCTGGGCGTTCTAAACCATCGATAATCCTGAGTAAGGTAGTTTTGCCACTTCCAGATGGACCTAATACAGTGAAAATTTCATTTTTTTCGACACAAATCGAAACGTTATCTACAGCTATTACTCTTCCCTTGTCAAAAGTCTTTACTATGTTCCTTGTCTCAACTGAGACGCTCATTTAGATGCCTCCGTTTTTGCTCCAATTTTGCTTAAAGTTTCAATTCCAACAAAATTAGCAATTATTGCCATTGTCCCGGTTGCAAAAATTATACATATCACAGATGCAACAAGAGCTACTGGATGTAACTCATATTTAAGCGATACCCACAATAGGGCAGGTAAAGTGACTGTTTCGTCCGTTGTTAAGAAAATCGCCATTGTAACTTCACCAAAAGAAGTTATGAAACCAAAGATCACGGAGGAAATTATAGCGCTCTTTAAAAGTGGTAGTGTAACCTCAATGAAGGTTTTCCAAGGGCTAGCACCCAGATCCACGGCAGCTTCTTCGAAAGTTAAGTCATAGTTTGATAAGGCAGCTTGCATAAGGAGGTAGATGAAGGATGTAGACCACAGTGAGTGTGCAGCAGCAACTATATAGTAAGTTCCTCTAAGGAAAGTCCGACTAAAAGCCATTAGAATAGTTATTCCCATAAGCAAACTAGGAGTTACATATGGAAAAACCACAATGCTATTGAATAAGCTTTTTAACTTAAAATTGTATTTTCTATATGCAAGAGCCGCTAGTACTCCACAAGGAGATGAGATTAAAGTTGTCAATGTAGCTATATAAAAGCTGTTCATAAAAGCTTTTTGCCAATTTGCATTTGAAAAAAAGTATTGGTACCATATTATTGAAAATCCAGAAGGGGGAAAATGAATATATTTTGCTGGATCAAAAGATGAGATGAATATTACGATGATAGGAATAAGTAAAAATAAACAAATAAAGATGCATGCAACATCTAAGAGGTTGGAAGCATCGAATTTCATCTTACCCATATTGTGAACCTTCCCCTAACCTTATTTGAAATGATTAATGCAATATTAACTATGCTCAATAAAATGAGGCTTAAAACTGAACCGTAAGGCCAATTTAACACCGTCAAAACTTGATTGCTTATTTCGATGCTAAATGTCTTCTGTAATGGAGAACCCAATATTGAGGGAACTACAAAAGAGCTCATAGCCCAAATAAATGAAAAGGTTGCACCCGTGATTATTCCAGGCATAGAAAGAGGAAGGGTCACCTCCAAAAAACATCTAAATTTTCCAGCTCCGAGATCTTTTGCTGCATCTTCTAATGCAGGGTCAATATTATCGAGAACACTTACCAACGTTAGAATTACATACGGCAGACACACGTAAACTAATCCTACCACTACAGCGATAAAGTTGTATCCAAGTGGTTGGGGCTCACTGATGAGACCTAATTTCATTAACCAGAAATTCATGAAACCGTATTTTGCAAAAATCATACTCCAACCAAAAGCCATAACAACTAAGTTAATCCACATAGGAAAAATTGTCACAATCATGAGCATGAACCTTTTAATTCCAAAAGAACGGCTTATTTTGTAAGCCATAACATAGGCAATGGGTACGGTTATTAGAACAACAGGGACTGAAAGTTCTAGTGTAAACATAAGTAAACGATGAGCATAGGGATCCATGAAAAAGCGCAAATAGTTTTCGATTGTGAAACCTTCAATATAGCAAGATAAAGGTTTGCCAATAAAAAAACTTATCCTAAACATTGAAAAAAAGGGTATCAGAAAAAAGAAAATGAAAAGCATAAGGCAAGGTAAATAAAGAAAAAGGTAAGCGTACTTGTAAAGCACATTTGACTTCATATCTCGTTTTCTACCCATATTTTTGAACAAAGTAAAAAAAGTCACGTTTATTTAAAGGTTTCTTTAGTGCTCAGTGCTTTTGGATTTAATCTTTTTTAGCAGCCCTCATTTTCTCTCAGCAATCCGAACTACCTCCACAAAGTCAATGCGTTAAATATGTTACGATAACAGTTAGTTTAATAACTATTTTCGCGCGCGCATGCGCGCAAGCGCATAACTCCATTTGCCCATAACCTCGGAGAGCATTTTCTTATCAACACTAATGTCATTTACAAACGTCATAACTTTCACCATTAAACTAACCCCCACATGTTCTTACAAGATTTTACCTGATTTCCCCACACATTTGCTTTGGGGCGAGTAACTTTAATATGTTTTCGGGGATAATAAAATCCTTTTTTGACGAGCAGGTCCTCAGAATACTGATGATTTAATAGAGGCTGTTGAGGAGAGAATTAAGCGTTTGTCATGTATCAGATGGGCTGGTTAAGCTTGTCTGGAATGCGAATTAGCTTACGAGGAAGTTGGGTGGATTGGCGTATTGGAAAGTTGTTTATTTTAAATATCTTATATGTGCATGTGGGTGCTGCTTTCGAATGGACAACTAATTGCTTTGTTTTATAGCCTTTAAGCATAACTGGAAAAAACGTTTTAAAGTTAATCCAATTTCGACGCATTTTAATATGTTTTCATTTAGCCATGGCTGAGTTTTAGAGGATCTCACAAGTTCTGTTTTAAGTGTTTTTATGCTCATTTTCTTTCCGACCGCTCTCCTAAGTTTTTTCTATTAGAATAGCTGCGGAATCGGCAGCTATCAATGCCTTATCAAGCCTGGTTTTAGGTTTAAAACCGGTTCGGTAGTCATGCGCCTTAATTGCATAAATCGCGTCTTCAGGAAGTTTCCCCCTCAATTTCTCCGCGGCGACAATACCATGTCTTTCCATGTCTCCTTTAACCTCGTCGTAGTCAAGGTCATGCAACAAGCCTACAATCTGCGCGCGCATGGATGAAAAAGCAGGGCTATAAGGAGACTACGATAAAAAGTAAGGGTAAAAGGCTTATGAGGCTTGTGAAGCTTGGAGTTAACCTCCTAAACCCTGAAAGCGTCAAAGAAGTTATTGCCGTACAAGGCTGGAAGGACTCAAGCAAAGAAACAACAGTCCACGCCTATGATTCCTTCGCAAAATGGGCTTGTTTAAAATGGGAAAAGCCCCGATACAAGGCTGTCAGGAAACTTCCCTTCATACCACACGAAAGGGAAATCGATGACCTAATAGCAGGCTGCAACAGCAAAGTGGCAACTTTTCTCCAAATAATCAAGGAAACTGGCGCAAGGGCCGGTGAAGTCTTCAATCTAAAATGGACTGATGTAGATTTCGAAAATAGAACTATAACCATAACGCCCGAGAAAGGAAGCAACCCAAGGATTTTCAAGTTTTCTCAAAAACTCCTAGGCATGCTTGAAAGCCTACCAAAAACGAGTGAGAGGATCTTTAGCAACAAAAGCCTAAGCAGTTTAAGGCGCATATTCGAAAGGAACCGAAGCAGGGTAGCTAACAAGCTTGGAAATCCGAGGATACTGAAGATATCTTTCCATACGCTACGCCATTGGAAAGCAACCATGGAATACCATAAAACAAAAGACATTCTCCACGTCATGGAGGTCCTGGGTCACAGGAACATAAAAAACACGCTCATGTATACTCAGCTAGTCAAAGGCAAGGAGGAAGACGAGTACGTATGCAGGGTTGCAAAAACCGTTGAGCAGGCGGCTGAACTAATAGAAGCTGGCTTCGACTACGTCTGCGAGATCAACGGCGTAAAGCTTTTCAGAAAACGGAAATAGTGTCGCGGTTTTATCCAAACAATGGTGCTCCGGGCGAAGTTCTTCCAGTAAAACGCGGGTTGACCATGAGCAGCATTTTTAAGTTCAGCCGCGCTTTCTACTTGAAGCGCGCTTTGTCCTTGAAGCG